>Ga0180222_1000078_pt1 | contig 168028 bp, 151 predicted proteins | sample eDN5th37CKraftOP_FD_151336 | JGI IMG/M metagenome (GOLD analysis project Ga0180222, IMG submission 151336) | Enriched Organic Plus compost microbial communities from Emeryville, California, USA - eDNA 5th pass 37_C Kraft OP (version 2) (version 2) ... | reverse complement strand
CTAGCAAAATTCATGTGGACTGATTCGCCGCATGCGCGAATCCTGGCCACAGGAGCCCGTACTTGGATCGGCTACCGGATATCCAGCTGATCGAGCCGAAGAACGGAAGCGGGGTCGAGACCAAGGCGCTTCCGGCAAGACCGACCGAATCGTCATCGCTGGGAATACCCGGCCACCACTTTCTTTCCTGGGTGCGGGTTGCAAACGACAAGCAGGCACGCGCGCGACAATAACGCGCCATTAATCTTGAAAGCATAGCAAATACTTGGGTTCGCAGCGCGCGGACGCGCGGCGCTCCATGAAATGAGGATGACGATGGCCGATCAGCAGGCGTTCTCGCGGCAACTGGAATTCATGCGGCTCGACGACGAAAGCCGCGCGGCGGTGAAGACCCTGAAGCCGGTGGTCGACCGCCATCTCTCCGAGGCGCTCGACAAATTCTATGAACGCGTCGGCCAATTCCCCGAAGCGGGCCGCTTCTTCAACGACCGCGCGCACATGGATGCGGCCAAGGCTGCGCAGATGCGGCATTGGGCGAACATCAGTTCGGCCGATTTCAGCGCCGACTACATGAACAGCGTCCGCGCGATCGGTGAGGCGCACGCCCGCATCGGCCTGGAGCCGAGCTGGTACATCGGCGGCTACGCGCTGATCGCCGAGCACCTGGTGCGCTCGATCGTGACGAGCCTCTGGCCGAAAGGAATGCTTGGCAGCAAGGCCGGCAAGGCGGAGGAGATCGGCAAGGCGGTCGGCGCCCTGATGAAGTGCGTCCTCCTCGATATGGACCTCGCGGTTTCCGTCTATATCGAGGCCTCCGAAACCAAGCGAAAGGGCGTCGAGGAATCCCGCGCGCTCGCCGAACAGCAGCAGTCGGCGGCGCTCGATGCGGTGAGCAGCGGGCTCTCCCGGCTCGCCCACGGCGATCTCATGGCTCGCCTCACGGGGGAGTTTCCTTCCGAGTACAGGAAGCTCCAGGACGACTTCAACGCGACCGCCGCCCGGCTGCAGGAAACGATCGAATCGATTGCCGCAGCCGCCGCGGAAATATCGGGTGCGGCGGCGGAGACATCCGCGAGCACCGCAAACCTGTCGCAGCGGACCGAGGAGCAGGCGGCGAGCCTCGAACAGACCTCCGCCGCGATGGAGCAGATCGCCGCGACGGTGAAGAAGAACGCCGACAACGTTCGCGAGGCCAACGTGCTTGCGAACAACACGTTCGAGGTGGCGACCCGCGGCGGCGAGGTGGCAGGCAAAGCCGTCGAGGCGACGCTCCGCATCGAGGATTCATCGCGCAAGATTTCCAACATCATCGGCGTCATCGACGAGATCGCCTTCCAGACCAACCTGCTCGCGCTGAACGCGGCGGTCGAGGCGGCGCGCGCCGGCGAAGCGGGGCGCGGCTTTGCGGTAGTGGCTTCGGAGGTGCGCAGCCTCGCGCAGCGCTCCTCGCAGGCCGCGAAGGACATCAAGGATCTGATCGGCCATAGCTCCGACCAGGTGCGGGAAGGCGTCGATCTCGTCAATCAGGCGGGCTCCTCGCTCAAGGAAATCGTGGAGTCGATCAACAAGGTGAAGGCGCTGGTCGCCGAGATTGCCGCTGCGAGCAATGAGCAGTCCGTCGGCATCGACGAGGTCAACAAGGCGCTCAGTCAGATGGACGAGATGACGCAGCAGAATTCGGCGCTCGTGGAGGAGAACGTCTCCGTGGCCGGTTCGCTCGCCGAGCAGGCGCAGATCATGAACAAGCAGATCGGGTTCTTCCGGCTTGCCGACGCGGTTGTCCGCAAGGGCGCCGTCAGAAAAGTCGCGGACTCAAAGGCCGTCGGAGAATCCGGGGAACAGAAGGCCGCACCGGTCGCCCTGGCCTCCGCCAGGCAGAGGTCGGCGCCCTCCCATCCGCCGGTGGCGCGAAAAGCGGTCGTTGCCCGCGGGCGGACTGCTTCCGCCGCCGCGCTGAAACTCGATCAGGATTGGGCGGAGTTCTGATCCAGCGTTATTGCGGGCGAAGCGAAGCAATCCATGCGCTGGAAGACGCGCGCGCCTCGCAATGACGGCAACAAACGAATCGGCCTGATTGCATCCCGCGCTAGGCTGCGGCCGCCAGACGGTCGTTGAGCGCGCGGTAGGCGAGCGCTTCGGCGAGGTGCGGCCGGCCGATCCTCTCCGCGCCGTCGAGATCGGCGATCGTGCGCGCGACCTTCAGCACGCGATGATAGCCCCGCGCCGAAAGCCGCATGGCGTCGGCCGCGTCGCGCAGGAGCTTCAGGCCGGCGCTGTCCGGTGTCGCGATCTGCTCGATCAGGCTCGACTGCGCTTCCGCGTTCACGCGCAGGTCGTTCCGCCCGAGCGCCGTGAACCGCGCACGCTGGATCTCGCGCGCGCCGGCAACCCGCGCCGCCACTTCCCGGCTTCCTTCAGAGGGCGGCGGCAGCACGAGGTCGGCCGCGGAGACCGCCGGCACTTCGATGTGCAGATCGATGCGATCGAGCAGCGGTCCCGAAAGCCGCGCCTGATAGTCGGCGGCGCAGCGCAAGTTCGGTCCGCGCCGGCAGGTGAAGCCCGGATCATAGGCGCGTCCGCAGCGGCAGGGATTCATCGCCGCCACGAGCTGAAACCGCGCGGGATAGGTGATGCGGTGGTTTGCGCGCGCGATCACCACTTCGCCGCTCTCGATGGGCTGCCGCAGAGAATCGAGCACCTGCGGCTGGAATTCGGGAAACTCGTCGAGGAAGAGAACGCCGAGATGTGCGAGCGATACTTCGCCCGGCCGCGCCCGCAGGCCGCCGCCCACCATCGCGGCCATGCTCGCCGAGTGGTGCGGATGCCGGAACGGGCGCTGCGCCGTCAGCGCGCCGCCCTCGATCGCGCCGGCGACCGACGCGATCATGGAGACTTCCAGGAGCTCGGACGGCGCGAGCGGTGGCAGGATCGTCGGCAGCCGTGCAGCGAGCATGGATTTGCCCGCACCCGGCGGCCCGATGAAGAGAAGATTGTGCCCGCCCGCCGCCGCGATCTCGAGTGCGCGCTTCGCGCTTTCCTGGCCGCGGATGTCGGAGAGATCGAGCGGGTTCTCCGCCGCCGCCTGCATCTTCGGCTCCGGCCGCGACAGCACCTGCGTGCCGCGCAGATGATTGGCGAGCTGGATCAGGGAGGCTGGTGCGAGGATTTCCATGTCCGGGCTCGCCCAGGCCGCTTCCGCGCCGCAGGCTTTCGGACAGATCAGTCCATGCCCGAGCGCATTCGCAGCGACCGCGGCCGGCAGCACGCCCGCGACCGGTGCGAGTGAACCGTCGAGCCCGAGCTCGCCGACGACCGTGAAGCCCGCGAGGGCGTCGGCGGGGATCGCGCCGATCGCGGCCATCAGCCCGAGCGCGATCGGCAGGTCGTAATGGCTGCCTTCCTTCGGCAGATCGGCCGGTGCGAGATTGATGGTGATGCGTCTTGCCGGCAGCGCGAGCCCGGAGGCGATCAGCGCTGCCCGTACCCGGTCGCGGGCCTCGGAGACGGCCTTGTCGGCGAGCCCGACCAGATTGAAGGCGGGCAGTCCCGGTGCCACCTGCACCTGCACATCCACGGGCCGCGCCTCGACCCCGACGAACGCAACAGTTGCGACGTGCTGGACCATTCCCCCACCTTTTGAGAATTCTTTATCGCAAAAATGCCGCAAAATCAAGAACAATAAGAGAACAAAGTTCCACAATTTGGACAAATGTTCTTATTGTGACGCCTCGCGGAGAACGGGCGCATCCAGCATTTTCAATAGCCGGCTCAGGCTGCTGGCAAAGGCATCGAGCTCGAAATTCTGCGGATCGTCGTGCTTGTTTTGGATGCCCTCGTCGAGCACCGCATGGAAGGCGGGGACCATCCAGAAGCCGGCCCGGACGCTGGCGACCACGTAGATCAGGGCGAGCGCGTCATATTGGGCGGGCGAAAACCCGGGCGTCGGCGCGAGGAAGTCGTTGCCGCGACCGTACTTCGGATCGCGCCGCCGCGGCTGGATCAGCTCCACGTGCAGGAACAGACCCTTCAGCGCGCCGTCGAAGTTGGTCGCCATCTCGAACTTGGTCGCCCGCCACGGCACTTCGAAATCGTGCGCGAGCAGGACCGCGCCGCCGCGGCTGATGAAGACGTGCGCGCGTTCGATGTCGTTGGCGCAGCGATAGCGGTTGAGATTGTTGATCTTGGTGTCCGCATCGATGTTGCGCGGCCATGGCAGGCTGCCGAAGTTCGGCGAGCTCGTGTCGTGAATGACGAAGTAGGTGGCCGGGCGCGAAAGGGGGTCGTTGTCGCGCGCATAGGCGACCTTGCGCACGAGCGAAGCGCCCAGTGGATCCTCCAGATTCCGGTCGGCAAGCCAGCGTCGGAGATTGTCGCGGTCGGGCAATCCGGCTGGCTGCCCTACGCGCACCGCCAGGACTTCGGGTAATTGCGTGAGCGGTTGCCCGAGCCGTCCGACCGGCTTGACCGGCGTGAGCAGGCATCTTGCCTGCTCGGCCGGGTCGCCGGCGAAGCTCAGGCTCACTGGATCGAATGCGCAGGGCCCCATGTTCTTGAGCGTCACCGGCGGCTGCGGCTTGAAAGAACAGTTGCCGATCGCGAGCGCGGCCGTCGGCGCGAAGAAGAGCGCGAGCGAGAAGCTGTAAACAGCAGCCGGTCGAAGGGGGTGCGAAGTCGCCATGGACGCGATGATATCGGCTGCCGTGTCCTGCACCAAATCACGCGCTGGCGAAGCGTGCCTCAGGCCAGATCGAGAATGGAGCGCGGATTGCGTCCCGAGTGGGCGGAGGCGTGCGCTTCCGGCCGGCCGACCACACGGTTGCGGCCGGCGGATTTCGCTTCGTAGAGCCGCGCATCGGCGCTGGCAAACAACTCCGAGAGACTCGTCGCATCGCTCGGACTGGTGGCGATGCCGATGCTGATCGTCACCGGAACGCGTTCCTCGACGGAGAACGTTTCGACGGCGCGCCGCACGCGTTCGGCCGCTGCGAGCGCCGCCTCATGCGCGAGACCGTCGCTGAGCACGACGAATTCGTCTCCGCCATAGCGGTAGATGCCGTCCGTGCTGCGCATGGTGTCGCTGAGCCTCGCGCCGACGAGGCGCAGGATCTGATCGCCGGCGGCATGGCCGTGGCGGTCGTTGATTGCCTTGAAGCCGTCGATGTCGACGAGGATGAGGCTCATCGCCCGTCCGGCCGCGAGGGCGTCGGCAACGCGCAGCGGTCCCTGCCGTTCGAGCCGCCCGCGGTCGTAAAGACCGGTGAGCCCGTCGCGTCCGGTTTGCTCGAGAAGCTCTTGATAGCGTTCGCGATAGGTCAGCGCGTCGAACACGTCGACGAGCCGCGGCCGGAGCTCGAGCTTGCCGCCTTCGCTTTCGAACCAGCGCAGGTATGCGCCTGTGAGCAGCGCGAAAACGGCGGCCGCCACCATCTTGCCGATCCAGCCGCCATAGAGGACCGATACCGGCGCATCGACGAACGTGTAGAGCGCAAAATAGAAACCGAACTGATCGAGCGTAAGCACCGCCGCGGCGCTCAGCCAGACGCGCGCCGTGACGTTCCGCCCGAGCCACCCCGCCAAACGCTCGTAGAGCAGGATGATCAGGATGCTGTCGACGAACAGGAGGACGGTGCCCCAGATCATCAATCCGCCCATCTGATCGAGGAACGGAAAGTCCGGCACTTGCCCCGGCACCGGCGCCACGATGTTGTGCTGGCGCATTATCATCACGAGGGCGACGATGAGTAAATTGCCGAACAGGAGACCATAGATCGGTTGCCGCACGGCCTCCGCATCTTCGCGGATGTAGAGCAGCAGCAACATCACCAGCTTGCCGGAGAACAGCACGATCGATCCCGGCGACAACGCGGTGCCGAACGGCGCCTGGATGTAGAAGATCGCGGCGAGATAGGTTTCGAGAAAATGCAGGCTGCCGAGGGCGCACACGAAAACGCCGAGACCGAACCGCCGCCGCATGCGGAACAGCAGGGCCATGACACCGAAATAGAGAGCCGCTTCCGCAAGCAGAAGCGAAACGTTGCCAACAGCCACCGACCAAACCCCCGCCCGCGAATCCCGCCCCGTCCGTGCGGGATCATAGGGGCCGGAAAACGCAATCCAAGTAAATAACGAAGGTCATCCCGCCGGACCTTCCGCTGCCTGCCAAAAGTGCAACACGGAACTTCGCGGGGCCGGCCACGGCAGGCAATGCTGAAGAATTGTGGCACGGCCGGCCTACCGGCCGCGCTTCGCCTCGATCCGGTCCCAGATCATCGCCGCCACGTCCGGCCCGCCCAGGGTCTTGATGGCGCGGATGCCGGTGGGAGACGTGACGTTGATCTCGGTCAGGAACCCGTCGATCACGTCGATACCGACGAACAGGAGCCCGCGCTCCCGGAGCGCCGGTCCGAGACGCGCGCAGATTTCCTGCTCGCGCTTCGAGAGGTCCGTGGCCTTCGGCGAGCCGCCCCGCACCATGTTGGAGCGCAGGTCGCCTTCCGCCGGCACGCGGTTGACGGCGCCCGCGAACTCGCCCTCGACCAGGATGATCCGCTTGTCGCCGTGCTTCACCTCCGGAAGGAACTGCTGCACCACCCATTGCTCGCGGAAGGTCGTGACGAAAAGATCGTAGAGCGAGCCGAAATTAAGATCGTCCCGGCGCAGCAGAAATACCGCTTCACCGCCCTTGCCGTAGAGCGGCTTCATCACGATGTCGCCGTGCTTCGCGCGGAACGCCTTGATCTCCTCGAGGTCGCGCGTGAGAAGCGTCGGCGGCATGAGGTCGGTGAACTCCGTCACGAACATCTTCTCGGGCGCATTGCGCACCGATGCCGGATCGTTCACCACGAGCGTCTCCGGATGCACCCGCTCCAGGAGATGCGTCGTCGTGATGTAGGCGAGATCGAACGGCGGGTCCTGGCGCAGCAGCACCACGTCGAAGCTCGAGACTTCCGCGCGCTTCGCCTCGCCGAGCGTGAAATGCTCGCCCTGCTTGTCGCGTACCGAAAGCGGTTGCGCCGTGGCCACCACTTCGCCGTCGAGCATCGAGAGCCGGTCGGGCGTGTAATAGAAGAGCTTGTGCCCACGCGCTTGCGCTTCGAGGAGCAGGGCAAACGTGGAATCGCCCGCGATCTTGATCTTCTCGATCGGGTCCATCTGGACGGCGACAGTCAGGGCCAATTTTCCCTCCTAGTGTCCCGGACCCGAAGTTCGCCCGATTACTCAGCTAGTACTTTGCGAACTTCGGGTCCAAAGGGACACTAGCAATCTTTAGCATGCCAGTGTCGCTTTGGTTCGGAAGTCCGCCTCGGAGCAAGCTGAGAGTTCGGGCGAACTTCCGAACCGCGACACGAGCCTCAGGCTTCGGCTTCGAATGCCGCAACGACATGCTGCGGCAGCCGCCCCGGCGCGATCAGGACGGCGTCGAACCGGATGTCGTATCCCGCATGTTCGGGGTGCCCCGCAAGCCATGCTTCGGCGGCGGCGACGATCCGGCGCTGTTGGCGGGGCAGCACGGACCACGCCGCGTCGTCGAGCCGCGCCCGCGCCTTGACCTCCACGAACACGAGCGTCCGCCCGCGCCGGACCACGAGATCGACCTCGCCTACCGGACTTTTCCAGCGTCGCGCGAGCTCCCGGTATCCCTTGGCCGCGAGGAGCAGCGCCGCGCGTCCCTCCGCGGAAACGCCGAACCGGAAGGCCGCCCTTCTTCGTGCATCGCCCGCGCGCCCGTCGGTCATTTCTTTCGCCCCGAAGAGAGCGCAAGTGCACGCTGATAGACGTCCCGCCGCTTCAGACCGGTTTCGCTGGTGACGGCTTCAACCGCGTCCTTGAGCGAGAGCCGGGTGAGCGCGGCGTTCAGTTTCGCGTCCAGCGTGTCCGCCGAAACGGTCGGCGCTTCTCCGCCCGGCGGGCCGATGACGATCACGATCTCGCCTTTCGGCGGGCCGGCCTCTCCGTAATGCGCGGCGAGCGCGTCGAGCGTGCCGCGGCGCACTTCTTCGAACGTCTTGGTGAGCTCGCGGCAGACCGCCGCCGGCCGCTCGCCCAGCGCTGTCGCGAGATCGGCGAGACTCGCGGCGAGCCGCGGCCCGCTCTCATAGAGGATCAATGTTGCGGGAATCGTCGCGAGCTCAGCGACGCGCGTTTTGCGTTGGCCCGCTTTCGCAGGAAGAAACCCGTCGAACAGAAACCGGTCCGTCGGCAGGCCCGCGGCCACAAGCGCTGCGAGTAACGCCGACGCGCCCGGAATCGGAAAGACCCGGTGGCCTGCGGCGATCGCCGCCTCCACGAGCTTGTAGCCGGGATCGGAAATCAGCGGCGTGCCGGCGTCCGACACGAGCGCTACGGCCGCGCCCGTCTCGAGTCGCGCGAGCACGCGCGGCCGCAACGCCGCCGCGTTGTGTTCATGATAGGCGAGCAGCGACGGCTTCAATCCGTAGTGGTCGAGCAGCCGGCGCGTGACCCGCGTGTCTTCGCACAGCACGAGATCGGCGCTCGCGAGCACGGAGAGCGCTCGCAGTGTGACGTCGCTGAGATTGCCGATCGGCGTTGCCACCACATAGAGGCCCGGCTCGAGCGCGATCGTTTCCGCGCGGAGTACCGACGTGGTCCGCGTTTCCTTCGGCATTGCCCGACGCTGCTGCATGGAGAAGACGGCTCGTTCGAAGTGCGGCGTGAAGTCTAGCCTTCGCGAGCAAACGGAGACAGCCGCGAGCATTTCAGAAAACGCACAGGCAACAAAGCAGTAACTTTGACATAGGCATGCTGCTGCCTCAAATTCCGGCCACACGGGGTTGCGCGCCGGTTTTCGGGGCAGTGCAAGGAAGTGGGGATGGATTGGCATAAGTTCCTGCCGTCAAACGGACCGAAATCGGCACTCACCCGCCGCGCGGCGGGTGTTTTCGCAATTCTGGCGCTCATGCTCGCCGGCTGCGCCGGGCAATCCGGCCCGTCGTTCGCGCCGCCGTTCGGCGATCCCGGGCTCGAACCTGCCACGGCGCCGCAGGAACCGATCGGCAATCCTGCCGGCGTGCGCGTGGCGCTGATTCTGCCGTTGAGCGCCGCCGGCAATGCCGGCGCTGCCGCGCAGTCGATGCGCAACGCGGCCGAGCTCGCGCTCGCCGAATTCGCCAATCCGAATATCCAGCTCATCGTCAAGGACGACGGCGGCACCGCGCAGGGCGCGCAGATGGCGGCCGAACAGGCGCTGACGGAGGGCGCGGAGATCGTGCTCGGTCCGCTGTTCAGTCACGGCGTCGCGACCGCGGGACAGACCACGCGCAATCGCGGCGTGCCGATGATTGCCTTCTCCACCGACGCGAACGTCGCGGCGCGCGGCGTGTATCTCCTGAGCTTCCTGCCCGAGACCGACGTGGAGCGCATCACCGACTACGCGATCGCGAACGGCCGCAAGTCGTTCATCGCGCTCCTGCCCGACAATGCCTATGGCACGGTGGTCGAGGGACACCTGAAGCAGGTGGTGGCGCAGCGTGGCGGCCGCATCGTCGCGCTCGAGCACTATCCGAACGATCCGGCGCGCATGGCCGAAGCCGTGCGCCGCATTTCGGGGGCGGCACGCCAGGCCGACACGGTTTTGATCGCCGACAGCGCCGACACGACGCCGCAACTCGTACAGTTACTGGCGAGCAACAATGTCTCGCCGCGCCGGCTGAAGTTCATCGGCACCGGGCTGTGGGACGACCAGAAACTGTTCGCCGATCCGAATCTGGCCGGCGCCTGGTTTGCGGCTCCCGACAGCGCGGGCTTCCGCGCGTTGGCGGAGCGCTATCGCGCGCGTTTCGGCTCCGAGCCGGCGCGCACCGCGAGCCTCGCCTATGACGCGGTCTCGCTCGTGGCCGCGCTCGTAAAGACGCAGGGACCCGCGCGCTTTTCCGAGCAGGTCCTGACCAATCCGTCCGGCTTTCAGGGCATCGACGGCATCTTTCGCTTTCGCTCCGACGGCACGAGCGAGCGCGGCCTGACCGTGATGGAGATCCAGCGCGGCGCTGCCCGCGTCATCAGCCCGGCGCCAAAAAGCTTCGCCGGCGCGACCTTCTCCAACTAGCAGAATCCGTTCAGGCCGGCACGCAAGGCTCGTCATGGCCGGGCTTGTCCCGGCCATCCACGGCTTTGATCTAAGCTTTCAAGGCATGGCTGCCCGCGGGCAAGCTTGGCCGCGCGGCGCGGCCATGACGGTTCAAACTGTTCGTATTCTGCGCTAAGCCGCGAGATCGGCGACGATCGCGTCGAGCACCGGGAAGCCGCCGGCCGTCACCCGCACGCGTCCGTCGCTGGTTGTCTCGACGAGACCCTGTTCGGCGAGCAGGTTCAACTGCGCCGGATCGAAGTCGCGTCCCGCGAGCTTGCGGAAGCGCTCGCGCTCGATCCCTTCGCGCAACCGCAGCCCCATGAGCAGGAATTCGTCGGCGCGTTCGATCGCGCCGAGCGGCTCGTCGACGATGAGGCCGTGTCCCTGCTGCTCCACGAGCGCGAGCCAGCGCTCCGGATGCTTCTCGGTGGCGGTTGCCATGCGTCCTTCCGCCGTCTCGATGCGACCATGCGCGCCCGGGCCGACGCCCACATATTCACCGGAGCGCCAATAGACGAGATTATGCCGGCTCTCGGCGCCCGGTCGCGCATGATTGGAAATCTCGTAGGCGAAATAGCCGGCCGCTTCGCAGGTCTCCTGCGTCATGTCCCAGAGCGCGCGTCCCAGGTCGGCGTCTGGTACCTTGAGCTTGCCCGCGCGATAGAGCGCTGCGAACGGCGTGTCCTCCTCGATGGTGAGTTGGTAGAGCGAGTGATGCTCGATGTCCTCGGCGAGCGCGCGGTTGAGTTCTTCGCGCCATGCCGCGGGAGTCTGTCCGGGCCGTGCGTAGATGAGATCGAACGAGACGCGCGGGAATGCGGCCTTGGCAATGGCGACGGCCTTGAGCGCTTCCTCCGCAGTATGCATGCGGCCGAGCGCCTTGAGCGAGGCGTCGTCAAGCGCCTGCACCCCGAGCGAGACACGATTGACGCCCGCCGCCCGATAGCCGCGGAAGCGTTCGGCCTCCACGCTCGTCGGGTTTGCTTCCAGCGTGATCTCGGTAGCGCGCTGGAGCGTCCAGTGCCTGGCGATTGCTTCCAGCACCGTCGCGACCGTCTCCGGCTTCATCAGCGACGGCGTGCCGCCGCCGAAGAAGATGCTCGTCACCTCGCGCGGTCCGATGCGTGCGGCGGCATGCGCGAGCTCCGCGGCAATGGCGCGCGCGAAGCGCGCCTCGTCCGGCGGCTCGTGCCGCACATGGCTGTTGAAGTCGCAATAGGGGCATTTGGCCAGGCAGAACGGCCAGTGGACATAGACCCCGAAGCCGGAATCAGCGGCGCTCATGGCGCCGATATGGCACCAAGCGCGGCCCGCGTCACGGGGCGATCTGTTCAATACCCCGCTTTGGTTAGCGCCCGCAGGTCATCGGTTCCGAGCGCCAGTCGCGCTCCGCGCGCAAGGCTTTCCACCTGCGCCACCGACGTCGCAGAGGCAATCGGCGCCGTCACGCCCGGCTGTGCCGCGAGCCACGCGAGCGCGATCTCGGCGTGCGCGGCCCCTGTGCGCGCGGCGACCTGATCCATCGCCGCGAGGATGCGCTTACCTTTGTCGTCGAGATATTTCGCGATCCCCTTGCCGCGCGGACTTTTGTCGAAGTCCGCCTCCGAGCGGTACTTGCCGGTCAGGAAGCCCGAGGCAAGACCGTAATAGGGAATGCTGCCGAGCTCCTCGCGGACCACGAGCTCCTGCACCCCGCCCTCGAACTTGTCGCGGCTGTAGAGATTGTATTCGTTCTGGATCACTTCGTAGCGCGGCCAGCCCTTCGCCGCTGAGACCTTCAGCGCCTCGCCGAGCAGCGTCTCATTGAAGTTCGAGCAGCCAATCGTGCGCACCTTGCCGGCGGTGACGAGCTTCGCGAAGGCGCCGAGCGATTCCTCCTGCGTCACCGTCTCGTCGGGCCAGTGCGCGAAATAGACGTCGAGATAGTCGGTCTGCAGCCGGCGCAGCGAATCCTCGACCGCCTGCGCGATATGCGCGGCGCTCAGGTCTTTCTTCCCCTGGCCCATGTCGCTGCCGACTTTCGTGATGACATGCACCTTGTCGCGGCTGCCGCGCGCTTTGAGCCACTTGCCGATAATCGTTTCCGATTCACCACCCACGTGTCCCGGCACCCAGCGCGAATAGGCATTCGCCGTGTCGATCGCGGTGAAGCCTTCGGCCACGAAGGCGTCAAGGACGGCGAAGGAGGTTTTCTCGTCGGCAGTCCAGCCGAACACGTTGCCGCCGAGCACGAGCGGCGCGATCTCGATTCCCGAGCGTCCGAGCTTGCGCGTTTGCATGGATCGTCTCCTCTATTGCAGGCACGCGGCCGCAAGCGCGAGGAACGCGCGCGCCCGGTGCGAAAGGCCCTGTCCGCGCGGCGGCAGGCCGTGCTTTTCCTCCGCGCTCATTTCACCGAAGGTGCGCGCGTGTCCGTCCGGCTGGAACATCGGATCATAGCCGAAGCCGGCCGTGCCGCGCGGCGGCCAGACCAGCGTGCCGTCCACCCGTCCTTCGAAATGTTCCTCGTGGCCGTCCGGCCAGGCGAGCACGAGCGCCGAGACGAACGCCGCCCGGCGCAGGGAAGGCGTTGTCGCGCCCGCGGCCACGAGCTTCTCCTCGATCACGCGCATGGCGCGGGCGAAATCCTTGTCCGGCCCCGCCCAGCGCGCGGAGTGGATGCCCGGCGCGCCGCCGAGCGCCTCGACCGTCAATCCCGAGTCGTCCGCGAACGCCGGCAGTTGCGCGGCATGCGCGGCGGCGCGCGCCTTGATGCTTGCGTTCTCCGCGAACGTCGCGCCCGTCTCTTCCGGCTCCGGCAGGTTCAGTTCGCCCGCGGAAACCGCCTCGATGCCATAGGGCGCGAGCAGATCGCGCATCTCGCGCAGCTTGCCGGGATTATGCGTCGCGATGACGACGCGGCCGGTCAGTCTTCGTGCCATGCTGTCAGGCGACCGCGAGCTTCTGCAGCTCAATGAGCCGCGCGACGCCCTTGCGTGCGAGCCCGATCAGGACGCCGAGCTCCGCTTCCGAGAACGGAATCTTCTCCGCGGTGCCCTGGATTTCCACGATGCCGCCCTTGCCGGTCATCACCACGTTCATGTCGGTGTCCGCCTCGGAGTCTTCCGGGTAGTCGAGATCGAGCACCGGCTCGCCCTGATAGATGCCGCAGGAAATCGCCGCCACCTGGTCGAGCAGCGGCTCCTTCGTCACCATCTTGCGCGTCTTCATCCACGCGATGCAGTCATGGAGCGCGATCCAGGCGCCGGTGATCGCCGCCGTGCGCGTGCCCCCGTCGGCCTGCAGGACGTCGCAGTCGATCGTGATCTGCCGCTCGCCGAGCGCCACGAGATCGGTGACCGTGCGCAGCGAGCGCCCGATCAGCCGCTGGATTTCCAGCGTGCGCCCCGACTGCTTCCCCGCCGACGCCTCGCGCCGCGTGCGCTCGCCAGTGGCGCGCGGCAGCATGCCGTATTCGGCCGTCACCCAGCCGCGCCCCTGGCCCTTGAGCCAGGGCGGTAGCTTCTCCTCAAGCGTCGCGGCGACCAGCACGTGCGTGTCGCCGAATTTCACGAGGCAGGAGCCCTCCGCGTGCCGCAGCAGGCCGCGCTCGAAACTCACCTTCCGCATCTCGTCGCTCGCACGCCGGCTTGGCCGCATGATGGTCTCCTGAAAACGCGCTCTTGTAGGGGGGGTATTCTCTCCCGACAAGAGCGTTAGCCCTGCCGGGCGGAGACCCTTGCGGCGGCGCGGTACGGCGGACCATATTCATCGGCGAATGGAGTTCGGAGCCAGCCTTGTCCGTCGACGTCCCCATCGGTTCGACTTCGGTCAGCCTCGCCCAGCTTGACGAGCGTTCGCGCGAGATCTTCCGCCGCATCGTCGAGAGCTATCTGGCGACCGGCGATCCCGTGGGCTCGCGCAACATCTCACGCGTCCTGCCGATGGCGCTGTCGCCTGCCTCCGTCCGCAACGTCATGGCCGATCTCGAATCGCTCGGCCTCATCTATGCGCCGCACACGAGCGCGGGCCGGCTGCCGACCGAGTTCGGCCTCCGCTTCTATGTCGATGCGCTGCTCGAATTCGGCGATCTCTCCGGCGAGGAGCGCCGCCAGATCGACGCCCAGGTGCGCGCCGCCCGCGGCGACAATCTCGACAACGTGCTCAACGAAGCGTCGGCCATGCTCTCGGGCCTGACGCGCGGCGCCGGCGTCGTCACGGCGGCGAAGACCGATCCACGCCTGCGCCATCTCGAATTCATCGGCCTCGACCACAGCCGCGCGCTGATGGTGCTCGTATCCGACGACGGGCAGGTGGAAAACCGCCTGCTTGCCTTGCCGCCGGGCCTGCCGGCATCCGCGCTCGTGGAAGCCACGAATTTTCTCAATGCGCGCATCCGCGGCAAGACCCTTGCCGAGTTGAAGTCGGAGATGGAGGCGGCTCACGCCGCCGCCCGCCAGGAGCTCGACGAGCTCACGCAGAAGATCGTGAACGAGGGCCTTGCGAGCTGGTCCGGCGGCGATTCCGGCGAGCGCAAGCTGATCGTGCGCGGCCAGGCGAAGCTGCTCGAGGACCTCAAGGCGATGCAGGACCTCGAGCGCGTGCGGCTCCTGTTCGACGACCTGGAGACCAAGCGCGAGGTGATCGAATTGCTCGGCAAGGCCGAGGAAGGCGAGGGGCTCCGCATCTTCATCGGCTCCGAGAACAAGCTCTTCTCCCTCTCGGGTTCCTCGACGATCGTGGCCCCCTACCGCGACGGCGCGGGCCGTATCCTGGGGGTGCTCGGGGTCATCGGCCCGACCCGCCTGAACTATGCGCGGGTCGTCCCCATGGTCGATTACACCGCCCGCGTGGTGAGCAAGATCCTCGGGGGCTGAAGCAGGCGTTTGTTAGCTATCCCCAAATCCCACCTTGATTTTTGCTCCTGGTCACCTGATATCCCGGCTGCAATTCCCGATCCGCGAGCCATGATGTCGAATTCAGACGAGCAAAAACGCGCGACCGAGACCGGAACCCCCGAATCCGCCACCCAAGGGGCGGAGGGCGCGGAAACCACCGCTTCCCCGGAGGAGCAGATCGCAAGGCTCACCACCGCCGTTGACGAACTGCGCGACAAGTTTCTGCGCGCGGTCGCCGAGGCCGACAACGTACGCAAGCGCGCCGAGCGCGAGGTCGCCGAGACCCGCAGCTATGCGGTCACCGGCTTCGCGCGCGACATGCTCGGCGTCGCCGACAATCTTGCGCGCGCGATCGATGCCGTCGATCCGGAAGCCCGCGCGGCGGCCGACGGCACCTTGAAGGCGCTGCTCGACGGCATCGAGCTCACGAGCCGCGAATTGCAGAAGACCTTGCAGAAGCACGGCGTCCGCCCCGTCGATCCCAAGGGCGAGAAGTTCGACCCGCATTTCCATCAGGCCATGTATGAAGTGCCGAACGCCGAAGTGCCGACCGGTACCGTCGTCGACGTGATGCAGACCGGCTACGCGATCGGCGAACGCGTCCTGCGCCCGGCGCTTGTCGCGGTGTCCAAGGGCGGGGCCAAGGTGAATTCAGCGCCCGTCGCGGCCGAGGATCGCAATCCGGACGCCGACTGATTCCGTTCGGTGAGTTCCTGGTCCGTCGTCACAAAAACTTCACATTCTGCTGTCCCGCTTTCCTTCCCGTTGTCCGAACGGGGGAGGGGAAGCGTTGCGGTACGGCCTTGTCCTGTGTGGCCAGCACCCGCTTGTGTCTGGGGCCTATCGCGATGTCTATCAGTATCCGGACGACGACGATTTTCTGATCAAGACCATCAAGCCACTCGCCCGTGAACGGCACAGGCAGCGCTTGACCTGGTACAACGCCTGGCGCCGCGCCGGCCATTACAAGACGCTCCTGCGCGAGCTCAATGAATATCTTGCGATAGAGCGGCGCGGTCAGGCGCCGTTCCCGTTCGTTCAACATTGGTTGGGATTGGTCGCTACCGACCTCGGATTCGGCATGGTGGTACGTAAGGTCCGTGGCCGCGACGGCGGGCTTGCGCCCACACTTGCTGCCGAAGTCGCGCGCAGTGGCTTCACCGCTGAGCTTCGCGCGCGCTTCGACGAATTGATCGAAGACGTTGCGCGCCGTCACATCCTTTGGAGCGACCTCAGCCCCACCAACGTGCTGGTCGCGAACGACCCCATCCACGGTGACCGGCTGGTCATCATCGACGGCCTCGGAGATCGGCGCTGGATTCCGGTGAATGCCATGAGCTTCACCGCTAATCGCTTCAGCCTCATCCGCCACGCCCGTCGCTTGGTGCGAACATTGGAGCAGATCGAGCAAGCACGCCGTCCCGCGCCCGCACTGCTCGTCGTGGCCCCCGATTGATTGCCAGCTGCGTGGCAGGGGGTGCTTTCACAAGCCGCGGCCCGCGGGAACCGGCGTAGGCGGGGCGACTGTTGCCGTCAGCGGCTATTACCGGCAGCCTAAATCGCATCGGTTAATGTTCTCTGGTTGCGATTGGAGAGGCTTTCCCGCTTGCGGCCTCGAATACCCCCCCCTATATCAGCCGCGAGCGCCGCAAGCCGCGGCGAAATCCCCAAGCGCGGGGGCCGTGCGGGGGACTGGGCGGGGTTAAGGCCGCGCCGGTCCCTGTGTCGGGCGCCGATATGGGCCCGGACGGCCTGCCGGAAAGATGAGGTACAGACATGTCCAAGGTCATCGGTATCGACCTCGGCACCACCAATTCGTGCGTCGCCGTCATGGAAGGCAAAACGCCGAAGGTGATCGAGAATGCCGAGGGTATGCGCACCACGCCCTCGATCGTTGCCTTCACCGACGACGGCGAACGCCTGGTCGGCCAGCCCGCCAAACGCCAGGCCGTCACCAACCCGGAAAAGACCTTCTTCGCCATCAAGCGGCTGATCGGCCGCCGCTTCGACGACCCGATGACGGAGAAGGACAAGAAGCTCGTCCCCTATTCCATCGTGCGCGCCGGCAACGGCGACGCCTGGGTGTCGGACGGCAAGAACCAGTATTCCCCCTCGCAGATTTCCGCCTTCACGCTGCAGAAGATGAAGGAGACGGCAGAAGCCTATCTCGGTCAGAAGGTCGAGAAGGCGGTCATCACCGTTCCCGCCTACTTCAACGACGCGCAGCGTCAGGCCACCAAGGATGCCGGCAAGATCGCCGGCCTTGAAGTGCTTCGCATCATCAATGAGCCGACGGCGGCCGCGCTCGCCTACGGCCTCGACAAGAAGACCGCTGGCACGATCGCGGTCTATGACCTCGGCGGCGGCACCTTCGATATTTCCATTCTCGAGATCGGCGATGGTGTGTTCGAGGTGAAGTCCACGAACGGCGACACGTTCCTGGGCGGCGAAGACTTTGACATGCGCCTCGTCACCTATCTCGCCGACGAGTTCCAGAAGGAGCAGGGCATTGATCTCCGCAAGGACAAGCTCGCGCTCCAGCGCCTGAAAGAGGCGGCGGAGAAGGCGAAGATCGAGCTCTCATCCACGACGCAGACCGAGATCAACCTGCCCTTCATCACTGCCGACCAGTCGGGCCCCAAGCACCTGACGATGAAGCTCACGCGGGCGAAGTTCGAGGCCCTCGTCGACGACCTCATTCAAAAGACGGTCGAGCCGTGCAAGCGCGCCCTCAAGGACGCGGGACTTTCGGCGGCCGAGATCAACGAGGTTGTTCTAGTCGGCGGCATGACGCGCATGCCGAAAGTCCAGGAAGCGGTGAAGCAGCTGTTCGGCAAGGAGCCGCACAAGGGTGTCAACCCGGACGAGGTGGTCGCGATCGGTGCCGCGATTCAGGCCGGCGTCCTGCAAGGCGACGTCAAGGATGTGCTCCTGCTCGACGTGACGCCGCTCTCGCTCGGCATCGAGACGCTGGGCGGCGTGTTCACGCGGCTGATTGATCGCAACACCACGATCCCCACGAAGAAGAGCCAGATCTTCTCCACCGCCGAAGACAACCAGGGCGCGGTGACGATCCGCGTCTTCCAGGGCGAGCGCGAGATGGCGGCCGACAACAAGCTCCTGGGGCAGTTCGATCTCGTCGGCATTCCGCCGGCGCCGCGCGGCATCCCGCAGATCGAAGTCACCTTCGACATCGACGCGAACGGCATCGTCAACGTGTCGGCGAAGGACAAGGGTACCGGCAAGGAGCAGCAGATCCGCATCCAGGCCTCGGGCGGCCTCTCCGAGGCCGACATCGAGAAGATGGTGAAGGACGCCGAAGCCCACGCGGCCGAGGACAAGAAGCGGCGTGAGTCGGTCGAGGCCAAGAACCAGGCCGACGCGCTCGTGCACACCACCGAGAAGGCGCTGGCGGAGCATGGCAGCAAGGTGAGCGATGCCGACCGCAGCGCGATCGAGAACGCGCTCTCCGACCTCAAGGAGGCGCTGAAGGGCGAAGACGCCGACGCGATCAAGCAGAAGGCGCAGACGCTCGCGCAGGTCTCCATGAAGCTCGGCGAGGCCATGTATGCCGCGCAGCAGCAGGGCGGCGACGGCAGCGGCTCCACGTCCGGCGGAGACGACGCCGGCAAGGAGGACGTCGTCGATGCGGAGTTCACCGAAGTCGACGACGACAAGAAGAAGTCGGCGTAACGGAGCGCGACGGTTATGGCCCTCATCCTGAGGAGCCCGCAGCCGATGTCGGGTTTACCCGATATCGGCCACTGAAAAGGCGCAAGTCGACAATGCCGACTTGCGTGGCGGGCATCTCGCAGGGTGAGGGTCATGCAGTTCTGGGGCGGGCCTGAGCGATGTCCAAGCGCGACTATTACGAGGTGCTCGGCGTCTCCCGCACCTGCTCCGACAGCGAGATCAAGTCCGCCTTTCGCAAGCTCGCCATGAAATGGCACCCGGACAAGAATCCGGGGGACCAGGCCTGCGAGCAGCAGTTCAAGGAAATCAACGAAGCCTACGACGTCCTCAAGGACGAGCAGAAGCGCGCGGCCTATGACCGCTTCGGTCACGCGGCGTTCGATGGCGGCGGCCACGGGCATGCGCACGGCTTCAGCGGCGATTTCGCCGCAACCTTCTCCGACATCTTCGACGATCTGTTTGGCATGGGCCGTCGCGGCCGGGCCTCCGGCCGCGAGCGCGGCGCCGACCTCCGCTACAACCTGGAGATCACCCTCGAGGAAGCATTCAGCGGCAAGGCTGCGCAGATCCGCCTGCCGACGAACGTCGCCTGCGAAACCTGCTCCGGCACGGGTGCAGCACCCGGCACCGAGCCGATCCAGTGCCGGACGTGCACGGGCACGGGACGCATCCGGCACGCCCAGGGCTTCTTCACCATCGAGCGCACCTGCCCCGCCTGCCAGGGCCGCGGCACCGTGATCGAGACGCCGTGCGGCAATTGCGGCGGCGCCGGCCGCGTCACGCGCGAGCGCACGCTCGAAGTGAACATTCCCGCCGGCGTCGAGGACGGCACGCGCATCCGGCTGGCCGGCGAAGGCGAGGCCGGCATGCGCGGCGGCCCGGCCGGCGATCTCTATATTTTTCTCTCGCTCAAGCCGCACGACATGTTTCAGCGCGAGGGCGCCGATCTCTACTGCCGTGTGCCCATCAGCATGGTGACGGCGGCGCTCGGCGGCGAATTCGAGGTGCCGACCCTGGAGGGCGGCCGCACGGCCGTGAAGGTCCCCGAGGGCACGCAGACCGGCAAGCGCTTCCGGCTGGCGAGCAAGGGCATGCCGGTGCTGCGCTCCAAGAGCCGCGGCGACATGTATGTGCAGGTTGTGGTGGAAACGCCACAGAAGCTGACCAAACGCCAGCGCGAGCTCCTGCGGGAATTCGAGAAGCAGAGCTCCACCGATACCCAGCCGGAAACCTCGGGCTTTTTCGCGAAAATGCGCGAACTTTTCGGGTAGGGAACAGTTGCCTCTTGGTCGCCGCACCTGTGGCGCAATTGTCATGGTGCGGCGGCACCGAACGATGTAAATTGCCGGTCCGTTTGGAGTTGCCCGTGCTTTCCACCCAGCGCGCAGTTGTCCGGAAGCAGCCGAAGCTACGGCTGGATCGGCTTCGGCTGGACCGCATCCGGCTCGACAAGATTCGGCTGAACGACGAAGCCCGCTTCATCGCGTCCTGGCTGCAGCATCCCCTGAAGGTCGGAGCGGTGTCGCCGTCGGGCCGCGCGCTTGCCCGCGCGCTCGCCGCCGAGGTCGATCCGTCCGTGCCCGGTCCGGTGATCGAACTCGGGCCGGGCACCGGCCCCGTCACCGAAGCGCTGGTCGCGCGCGGCGTCGCGCCGGAGCGGCTCGTGCTGGTCGAATACGACCGGGAGTTCTGCGCGCTGCTCCGCCAGAAGTTTCCCGGCGCCACGGTGGTCGAGGGCGACGCGTACGCGCTCGGCGACACACTCGCCGGCCTCCTCGAGGAGCCCGCCGCCGCGGTCGTGTCGAGCCTGCCCCTGATGACGCGCCCGCTCACCGTGCGCATGCGGCTCCTGAACGCCGCCATGCGGCTCCTGCGGCGGGGCGCTCCCTACGTGCAGTTCACCTACGCCGTGGTGGCGCCGATACCATCGCGCCGCTATCGCGTCACCGCTTCGCCACGCATCTGGAAGAATCTTCCACCCGCCCGTGTGTGGGTCTATCGCGCCGAAGGCTAGGCGATGCCGCCTGCACGCATTCTGGTGTTCGGAGGCTCGATCCGCACCGGCTCCTGGAGCGCGCAGCTTGCCGGCCTTGCCGCGAAGGAACTGGCGCTCCTCGACGCCGAGGTCACGCTGATTTCCCTCGCCGACTTTCCGCTCCCCATCTACGACGGCGACCTGGAGGCGGAAAACGGCGTGCCGGAGAACGCGAAGAAGCTCCGCGCCCTGATGAACGCGCACCGCGGCATCTACATCGCGACGCCCGAATACAATGCCTCCGTCCCCTCGCTCCTGAAGAACGCCATCGACTGGACGTCCCGCAGCGGTGCCGGCGGCGAGGATCCCTACAAGCGCTGTATCTTTGCGATCGGCGCTACCTCGAACGGCCGCTTCGGCGGCATGCGCGCGCTTCTCGCCTTGCGTTACATCCTCGAGGTCGGCCTGCAGGCGCTCGTGATTCCCCAGCAGGTCGCCCTCAGCCACGTCGGTGAGGCGTTTGACGAATCCGGCAACTTGAAGGATGACATGGTGGCGAAGCTCCTGCGTGCTTCGCTCAACCGGCTGATCGCCGTCTGCCAATCCGAAATCTGAGGCGCTCTTGAATATCCCAGCGCGCGACCGCCTGATCGTCGGGCTCGATCTCGCGAGCCTCCAGGAGGCCGAGCGCATGGTGGCCCGCCTCGGCGACGCGGTCTCCTTCTACAAGATCGGCTTCGAACTCGCGATGTCCGGCGGCATTCCCTTCGCCGCCGATCTCGCGCGCTCCGGCAAGAAGATCTTTCTCGACCTCAAGCTGCACGACATCGGAAACACGGTGGCGCGCGCGGCCGAACGCGCGGCCGCGCTCGGCATGACCTTCCTCACGGTGCACGCCTTCCTGCCGACTATGCGCGCCGCCGCCGAAGGCCGCGGCCAGAGCGGCCTGAAGATTCTCGGCGTCACCGTGCTCACCTCCTGGGACGAGCAGGACGTGAAAGACGCGGGTTACGCGCTCGGCCTGCGCGAGCTCGTCGCCAAGCGTGCGGAGCAGGCAAAGGCGGCCGGCATCGACGGCCTGATTGCTTCGCCAATGGAAGCGGCAGGCTTGCGCGCGCAGGTCGGCCGCTCGCTCCTGATCGTCACACCCGGCGTGCGCCCCGCGGGCGCGGCAACGGGCGACCAGAAGCGCGTGATGACGCCAGGCGAGGCGATCAAGGCCGGCGCCGACCACATCGTCGTCGCGCGCCCGGTGATCGCGGCGCCCGATCCGCGCGCCGCCGTGGAAGCCATCGTCGCGGAGATTGCATCCGCGCAGCCATAGGGAGGGAGCCATGGCGAAGGGCTACTGGATCGCGCGGGTCGATGTCAGCGACCCCGAGACATACAAGGAATATGTTGCCGCCAACGCGGTCGCCTTCCGGAAATACGGCGCCCGCTTCATCGTCCGTGGCGGCGCCTTCGAGACGCCCGAAGGCACGAGCCGCAGCCGCAACGTGGTGATCGAGTTTCCGAGCTATCAGGCCGCCCTCGATTGCTGGCATTCGCCCGAATACCGGCACGCGCTCGCCATCCGCGCGCCGATTTCGACCGCCGATCTCGTCATCATCGAGGGCTACGACGGCCCGCAACCTTAAACTTTGCCGCAGCTTCCCCGCATCCACCGCCCGCGATATACCCGCCCCGACTTTGGAGCCCGCCATGGCCGATATCCGCCTCCTGATCGCCGGTGCCGGCGGCCGCATGGGCCGCGCCCTCGTCCGTGCCGCGACGGAAATGAAGGGCTTTGCCGTTGCCGGCGCGTTCGAGGCCGCGGGCGCGGCCGTGATCGGCAAGGATGCGGGCGAGCTTGCCGGCGTTGGCTCGCTCGGCGTCACGATTGCCGACGATCCTGCGCCGCTCGTGGAGAACGCCGACGCGATTCTCGATTTCACCGTGCCCGGCGCGAGCGTCGTCCTTGCCGCCCTCGCGGCCAAGGCCAAGCTTGTGCACGTGATCGGCACCACCGGTTTTTCCGCCGCCGACGAGCAGAAGGTTGCAGCCGCCGCGGACCGGGCCGTCATCGTCAAGTCCGGCAACATGAGCCTTGGCGTCAACCTGCTCGCCGCGCTGACGAAGCGCGTCGCGAAGACCCTCGGTGACGAGTTCGACATCGAGATCCTTGAGATGCACCACAACCGCAAGATCGACGCGCCTTCCGGCACGGCGCTGCTCCTCGGCCGCGCCGCCGCCGAGGGCCGCGGCGTCGATCTGGAGAGCCGCAAGGTCGCCGCGCGCGAGGGTCACATCGGCGCGCGCAAGCCGGGCGACATCGGCTTCGCGACGCTGCGCGGCGGCACCGTGGTCGGCGAGCATACTGTGATCTTCGCCGGTCCCGCCGAGCGCATCGAGCTCGTGCACAAGGCCGAGGACCGCACGATCTTCGCGAACGGCGCGCTCGCCGCCGCGCGCTGGGGCACGGGCCAGAAGCCCGGCCTCTATTCCATGGCCGACGTGCTTGGCCTCGCCGATTTCTGAACGGGGAAGAAGAAAATGACCGAACGCCTGCTTGTGCTCGTCCGCCACGGCCAGAGCGAATGGAACCTGAAGAACCTGTTCACCGGCTGGAAGGACGTCGACCTCACAGAAGCCGGCGTCGCCGAAGCGCGCGCCGCGGGGAAGAAGCTCAAGGCGCAGGGGCTCAAGTTCGATGTCGCCTTCACCTCCGACCTCAAGCGCGCGCAACGCACGCTCGATCTGATCCTGGAGGAGATGGGGCAGACCGGCATCCCCATCTTCCGCAACCTCGCGCTCAACGAACGCGATTACGGCGATCTCGTCGGCATGAACAAGGACGACGCGCGCAAGCAATGGGGCGACGAACAGGTGCTGAAATGGCGCCGCTCCTACGACATTCCGCCGCCCGGCGGCGAGAGCCTGAAGGACACGGTCGCCCGCGCGCTGCCCTATTTCGTGCAGGAAATTCTGCCGCGCGTGCTCCGCGGCGAGCGCGTACTCGTCTCCGCGCACGGAAACAGCTTGCGTGCGCTCGTGATGGTGCTGGAGCGGCTCACCCCCGAAGGCATCCTGAAACGCGAGCTCGGCACCGGCGTGCCGATCATCTACCGCCTCGCCGCCGATTCGACCGTGCAGGAAAAGCTCGACCTCGCGGCGTAAGGCGCGCTAATCAAGCAAAAATGTTTCCGCTCGTCCCCGCGAAAGCGGGGACCCACGGCCAAACATCAAAGCTGTGCAGTTGATTTCTGGACTCCCGCTTTCGCGGGAGTGAGCGGGGAATTGCCCTCGCCGCGATCTTCTCTTGGTCGGCTAGCCGGCAATTCGCCCGGCTTCCCAGCCGAGCATCGCCCTCTTCCGTGTCAGCCCCCAGTGATAGCCGGTGAGCGTGCCGTTCTTGCCGAGCACGCGATGGCACGGCACCACGAATGCGATGGGGTTCTTGCCGACCGCCGCCCCCACCGCCCGTGCCGCCTTTTCGCTGCAAACCTTGCGGGCGATGTCGGAGTAGGTCGTCGCGCGCCCGAGCGGAATCGAAAGCAGCGTCTCCCACACCTTCACTTCGAAGTCGGTGCCGATCAGCACGACATGCAGGGGCGCATCCGCCTTCCACTGCGAAGGATCGAAGATCCTCCGCGCATAGGGTTCGGTGCGGGCCGCGTCCTCGACATAGCGCGCCTTCGGCCAGCATGCGCGCAGCTCGTCGAGCACCGCCGTTTCCTCACCGGGGTCGGCAAAGGCGAGGCGGCACAGCCCGCGCTCCGTCGTCATGACGAGCGCGGTGCCGAACGGCGATGGATGAAATCCGTAATGGATCACGAGTCCGTCACCGCCGCTCTTCCATTCGCCCGGCGACATCGCTTCATGGGTGACGAAAAGATCGTGCAGCCGGCCGGGGCCTGATAGGCCGAGCTCGTAGCTCGCGTCGAGAATGCTGTGCGAGTCGCGCAGGAGTTCGCGCGCGCGGTCGACCGTGACCGCGGCGAGGAAATCCTTTGGCGTCAGGCCGCACCAGCGGCGGAAGAGCTCGTTGAGCGCGCGTGGGGTCGTGCCGGCGGCTTCCGCCATCGCCTCGACATCGGGCTGCGCCCGGTAGTTCTCGGAGACGAAGGCGATCGCCCGCTGCACGGTTTCATAGTCGGCATCGGCGGGGCCGCGCTGCGGTCGCGCCAACGGCCTGGATGCAAGGGTCTGATGCAGGTTCATGGGGCAAGCAAATCAGAACCGGGACCGTCAAACCACCCGATTTCACCAACCAATTCCCCTGTCATGGCCGGGCTCGTCCCCGGCCATCCACGCCTTCTTTGCCAATCCAATGGAGAAAGGCGTGGATGCCCGCGCAGGCAAGTTTACGCAGCCTGCGCAAGCTTGGCTGCGAGCGCGGACATGACGATAATGGAACTTATCGCTTCGCCGTCGCCAGCGCCGCCGCCAACCCGTCGGCGACCTCTTCCCGCTGCCGGGGCCCGAGGAAGGCACCGATCACGAGCGGCACCCCGCGCGAGATCAGCGCGAGCCGCGTCACGCCGTAGTCCTCGTCGCGGGTGGTCTCCATCCGCACCCAGCGCGGGTTGCTGATATTGTCCCGCGCCTCGCCGCGCGCGGAGACCTGCCGCACGAGGAGCCGGCTCGGCGTCACGTGGATGTCCTCGTACGCCCGCGCGGCACGGAAATTGGAGCGAAACGCGAAGTAGACGAGCGCGACGTCGAGCCCGAAGAAGCCGAAGATCGGCCAGGCCCCCATCATCAGGAACGCCATTCCCGCCGTGAAGCTCACGCCCGCGAGCACGGCCATCACCGCGAGGAAGCCGGCGGGCGTAAGCGAGCGGTGCGGCCGGAGCGTCGCAGCGTAAAGCGTCGGCTCCGTGGATTCCGCGGGGAAATGGGTGGTCTCGGTCATGGCTCGCCAATATAGGAGAAGAATGGGGAGAAGGCAGGCGGGTTCCGTGAAAAAGCCGGGGCGGGGGGTGCCGAAAAAACCGGCATCGCGGACGAAACGCGTGAAGCCCTGGGGCCCGGCCGAGGTGGAGGAGGCATTTCGCCGCTTCGCGAAGGCCAATCCCGAGCCCAGGGGCGAACTCGAGCACATCAACCCTTACACGCTCCTGGTCGCCGTGGTGCTATCGGCGCAGGCCACCGACGCCGGCGTCAACAAGGCGACGCGGCCGCTCTTCGCCAAGGTCGATACCCCGCAGAAGATGCTCGCGCTCGGCGAGGACAGGCTGCGCGACGCGATCAAGACTATCGGCCTCTACCGCAACAAGGCGAAGAACGTGATCGCGCTGTCGGAACGGCTGGTCGCCGAGCACGGCGGGCAGGTGCCGCGCTCGCGCGAGGCGCTGGAGGCGCTGCCCGGCGTCGGCCGCAAGACCGCGAATGTCGTTCTCAACATCGCCTTCGGCGAGCCGACGATCGCCGTCGACACGCACTTGTTCCGCGTCGCGAACCGCACCGGCCTCGCGCCCGGCAAGACGCCGCGCGAGGTGGAGGACGGGCTCCTTCGCGTCATCCCCGACCGCTACAAGCACCACGCCCACCACTGGCTGATCCTGCACGGCCGCTATGTGTGCAAGGCGCGCGTACCTGACTGCCCGAAGTGTTTGATCAACGATCTTTGCCGTTGGCCGGAGAAGCGAATCTGATTCGTCATCCCGGACGGCGACTTTCTCTATCTTCCCTCATGGCCGGGCCGCCGCGGAGCGGCGTGACCCGGCCATCCAGAGCAAGAGGCGCGGCTGTCTGGATGCGCGGGTCAAGCCGCGCATGAGGGAAATTAGAGAGGGAGGATTTTGTTGTTCGGCTCGGGACGAAGCTACCGGCCCGCCGGCTCGATCAACTCGCGCGTCGGCGAGAGGCGCTTGTGCACGCGCACCATGAGCGCGGTGGCGAAGATCGGCGTGATGAGATTCAGCACCGGCACCACGACGACGCACGCGATCGCAAGACCGGCGAGGAAGACGCGCACGGCATTTTCTCGCCGCAGCGCCTTCGCGTCTTCCGCGGGCCGGAAGCGCATGGCCGCCAACTGGAAATATTCGCGGCCGAGCAGATAGCCGTTCGCGACAAAGAAGGCGACGATGTTGATGCCGGGTACGAGCAGCATCAGCAGCGCGAGAAAGTTCACGAGCAGCACCACGCCGAAGAATTTCACCGACAGCACGAGCGACTGCGCGATCGGCAGCGGCCGCCCGACCGGATCAGCGGGGAAATTCGTCCGCTCCACTTCCTCGGCCACGTCATCGAGAAAGAGCGCCGCGATCAGCGAGCTGATCGGTCCCATCAGGTAGATTGCGCCCGCGATCATGCCAAGCCCGGTCGCAATCGCGAGCGCCGTCTCGAACGGCTGCGGCAGCGACACGAAATTCGCGAGCAACGCCTGCAGGATCACGCCGAGCACGAGAAAGAGAAGCACGGCCGCCGCGATGGCCTTGAGCAGAATCCGGCGCAGCGGCGGCGAGAAGGTCTGCGCGAAGGCTTGGATGATGTCGTCGATCATGAAGGCGGAATTCCGAAGGGGCGAAGGCGACAACAATATGGGAACTTGCGCGGCGGTCCAATGAGGGCTGATTCGAGCATTTTTCGGTCGCGTCGAATCATCCCCGTTCGTCGCCGCGGAAGCGGGGCCCCGGGTCCGAACCGGCCGGTTCAAATTCGTCACTCTGGATTCCGGCGTGCGCGGGAAAGAACGCATTGAGCCGCCCCGGTGCCGCTGACGTCACTCAGCCCCGCAGCATCGCCTCGGCGGCGCTTTCCCTGGGCTTTGCGGGCAATTCCGGCGCGGTGGGCGGCGATTGCTTGTCCGCGAGCGCCCGCGGATCGGGCCGCGGCGCCGGCCGCGGCCGCTTCGGCAGGTGCGCCCAGCGCATCTTCTTGTAGTCGAAGCCGGCCTTGATCGTCGGCTTCACCACCTCGAAGAACGGCGAGATGTCGAAATCGCGCGGCGTGTAGAGCGAGTGGTGGCGGATGTGCAGAATCTCACGCCGCGTCTCACGGCGCTCGATCCGCTCGATCTTCGGCAGGATCGGATAGCGCACCTGCTCGAACGCCTGCGCGATGAGGGTGGAGCAGATCGTCTTCGTCGGATCGCCCGAGCCGAGCGCGATCATGCGGCGTCGCAGCCGCGCCGGGATCGGCATCGGCACGAGATAGCGGATGAGATCGACGATGTTCTTCACGTCGTAATCGCAGCCGAGCCGCTCGATCATGTAGTTCACGACCGTCTCGCGGTCGTACGCGGTGAGTCCGATCGGCCGGCAGACACGCGTGTGATAGATCGCATACTTGGAGAGCGGCGCCGAGATCACGCCTTCGCCGAGCTGCGCCTCGACGAGCACGTGCGGTTCGCCGTCCTCGGTCTTGTGACCGAGCCGGTCGCCCACATAGAGCGCCGAATGCGACCAGGTGGACTGCGTGAGATACTTGATGACGCCGGCAACGCGGCTGTTGCCTTCGACGAGCAGCACGTCGCCCGGCTGCAGGCAGTCGCGGAGCGCCACGGGGTCGCTTGCCGTGAACGGCTCGTAGCCCGGCGACGGCGTCTCGAGATAACGGACGATCCGCTGTCCCAAGAGACCTAGGAACCGGTCACCCATGACCAAGACCCGGAGCCGCTTGTGGCCCTCTCCCGCGTTTTCCCCTTCCGGCAAGGATAGGGCGGCGCTAGTTTCCCCGAAGTTTCGTCTGCGTCGCGCGTCGCGTCGCAGGCGAAACCGGCGGAAAGTCGCTCCGGAAATCTGATCTCGTGGTTAACATCTGATGAAGAATCTCAGTCGCCGCGGTTTCCTGGCAGGCATGGCCGCGCTTTCAGCGCCGCCCGTCTTCGCCCAGCCGGCGGGTGAGCTTTCCGTTTCCGGCGACGTCGATGTGGTGATCGTCGGCGCCGGCGCCGCCGGCATTGCGGCCGCCCGCCGCGTCGCGTCGACGGGCCGGAGCTACGTCGTCTTCGAGGCGAGCAACCGCATCGGTGGGCGTGTATTGACCGGCTACGGCCGCTTCGGCATCGCCCACGACCGCGGCGCTCAGCGCATTTCGGCGTCCGGCCGCAACCCATTGGTGGCAATCGGCCGTCTTGTGGGCGTCGATTTCTACGAGCCGGCGCCCTTCCGCCGACTCTATGTCGGCCAGCGCGAGGCGCGCGACCACGAATACGACAGCTTCACCGCAGCACTCCATCGCGCGAGCCGCGCGATCGCCGCCGCCGGCGAAGCGGGTCTCGATCTCGCCGCTGCCCGCACCCTGCCTGAACTCGGCGACTGGCAGGCGACCGTCGCGTTCGTGCTTGGGCCGCTCACGACATCGAAAGACCTGGAGGAAGTCTCCACCGTCGATTTCGCCCGCACCGAGGAACAGCGCGACGAGTTCGCCTGCCGCGGCGGGCTCCAGCAAGTGCTGGGGGCCGCCGCGAGGCCGCTCACGGTCGAGTTGGAAGCGCCCGTGACGCGGATCGACACGCGCGGTCGCGGTTCGATCACCGTTGAGACGCCGCGCGGCAGCGTGCGGGCCCGCACGGTGATCGTCACCGCCTCCACCAATGTGTTGAATGAGGGCCTGATCCGCTTCGAGCCGGCCTTGCCGAAGCGCACCGCCGATGCGCTGGCGGGCCTAACGCTCGGCACCCACGACCGGCTGGTGTTCGAGCTGCCCGGTAACCCGTTCAACTTCGACGATGACCAGCGGATCGTCTTCAAGGTTGCCAACGCGCGCGCGGTCTCCCTCGTCGGCCGCGTCGGCGGCACCGATCTCGCCTATGCCGAGTTCACCGGCCGCTTCGGCCGCGAGATGGCCGACGCCGGCGAGGCGGCAATGCTGGCTTTCGTGAGCGATCTTCTTGCCGCGCACTTCGGCGCCGACGCGCGCGAGGAGATCGGGCGCGCGGAAGCGGTGCGCTGGTCGCGCGATCCCTGGATTCTGGGCGCCACCTCGGCGGCCGCCCCCGGCAGCAGCGCCAACCGCCGTTTGCTCGCGGAGCCCGCGCACGACCGCATCTTCTTCGCCGGCGAAGCGCTGCATGAATCCTGGCACGGCACCGTCGCGGGCGCCTGGATTTCCGGCGAGCGGGCGGCCGACGCCGCGATCCGGCGGCTCGCGGCGGCGACGGCCGCGCAGCGTTCCGCACCGGCGTCGCGGAAGAGGGCGCGCTGACGCAGATGACGGGAAAGCCGCGCGCGCTGATCGCCTGGTCGAGCGGCAAGGACAGCGCCTGGGCGCTGCATGAAGTGCGCGCGGCCGGCGAGTTCGAGATCGCCGGCGCGCTGACGACGGTCACCGAGAATTTCGCGCGCGTGAGCATGCACGGCGTGCGCGAGGAACTGGTTCTGGCGCAGCTTGCGTCCGCGCGCCTTTCGCCGCGCATCGTCCGCATTCCCTTTCCCTGTCCGAACGAAACCTACGAAGCGCGCATGGCGGCTGCGATGGCGGAAGCGAAGGCCGGGGGCGTGACACACGTGATCTTCGGCGATCTCTTCCTCGAGGACATCCGCGCCTATCGCGAGGCGCAATTGGCGAAAATCGGGATGCAGGCGGTGTTTCCGCTCTGGCAGCGTCCCACCGCTCCGCTTGCCCGCGAGATGCTGGCCGCGGGCGTGGAGGCGCATCTCGTCTGCGTCGACCCAGGCAGGCTTCCCGCGTCGCTGGCGGGCCGCCGCTTCGACGCGTGCTTGCTGCAGGATATGCCGGACGGTGTCGATCCCTGCGGCGAGAACGGCGAGTTTCACACCTTCATCAGCGCGGGGCCGATGTTCGAGCGCGAGATCGCCGTGCGCGTCGGCGAGACCGTCGAGCGCGACGGATTTGCTTATGCCGATCTGCTTCCTGCCGGCAATTAGGTCGCTTTCATATATCCGCTCGCTTTCGCGGGAATGAGCGAGATATGTTTTACGCTCGCAGCGCGGCACCCGTGCGCTTCGCCACTTCCCCGACGATCTTCTTCGCCACCGCGTCGATCTCTTCGTCCGTCAAGGTCTTCTCGCGCGGCTGCAGCGTGACCGCGATCGCGATCGACTTCTTGCCCGGCTCGATCCCCTTGCCTTCGTAGAGATCGAAGACGTCCACGGCGACGATAAGCGCTTTGTCCGCGCCTTCCGCCGCGCGCACGATCGCATCCGCCGGGACGCTCCGGTCCACCAGGAACGCGAAGTCGCGCGACACCGGCTGGAACGGCGAGAGCTCGAGCTTCGGCTTCGTCCGTGTCGGCCGCGCTTTCGGTTCGGGAACGCGCTCGAGAATCACCTCGCTCACCGCGATCGGCCCCTCCACGTCGAGCGCCTCGAGCGTCGCCGGATGCAGCTCGCCGAACCAGCCGAGCACGAGTTTCGGCCCAAGCTGAATCCTGCCCGACCGCCCCGGATGCAGGAATTCCGGCCCGCCCGGCATGATCTGCAATTTCTCCACCGGCGCGCCCGCGGCCGCGAGCACGGCGAGCGCATCGGCCTTGGCGTCGAAGACGTCGACCGCGCTCGCGGAGCCCGACCAATGCCGCCCGGTCGCCGCGGCTTTTGCCGCGCCGCGCCGCACGCTCGTCGCTGCCGTGAGCTGATCCTCCGGACGGTCGCCTGCGAAGATCTGTCCGACCTCGAACAGCGCGACATCCGCATAGCCCCGGTCCGCGTTCTTCTGCGCCGCGAGCGCAAGTCCCGGCACGAGGCTCGGCCGCATGTCGGAAAGCTCGGCCGCGATCGGATTGGCGAGCGCGAGCGCCGCACTGCCGCCGCCGAAGAGTTCCGCCTGCGCCTTGCTGATGAACGACCACGTCACGGCCTCGACGAGACCGTTCGCCGCGAGCGCGCGCTTGGCCGCCCTTGTCCGTTTCTGGATCGTCGTCAGCACCGGCTTGCGCGCGGCCTCGTCGCGCTCGAACGGCGTCGGCGGCACGCGCTCCACGCCGAGGATGCGCACCACCTCTTCCACGAGATCGGCCTTACCCTCGATGTCCGCCCGCCACGATGGCGGCGACACCTTCACCGTCTCGCCCGAACCCGCGACGACGCAGCCGAGCGCCTCGAGCGTGCGCCGCACTTCGGTGGCGCTGGCTTCCAGGCCCGAGAGCCTCTTCACCTGGCTGAGCGGGAAATCGATCACCCGGCTGGCGTCGGGGATTTGGCCCGCGAGCACCACCTCCGACGGCTCGCCGCCGCACATTTCGAGGATCAGTTTGGTGGCATATTCGAGTCCCGGCAGCGTGAACTGCGGATCGACGCCGCGCTCGAAGCGGAAACGCGCATCGGAAAGAATGCCGAGCTTGCGTCCGGTCTGCGCGATGTTCGCGGGCTCCCACAGCGCCGATTCCACCAGCACGTCGGTGGTCGTGTCGGAAACGCCGCTTTCCTCCCCGCCCATGATGCCGGCGAGCGATTCGACGCCCTTCTCGTCGGCGATCACGCAGATATCCGGATCGAGTTCATAGGTGCGCCCGTCGAGGGCCAAGAGCTTTTCGCCCGGCTTCGCCCGCCGCACCACGAGATCGCCCTTCACCTTCGCCGCGTCGAACACATGCAGCGGCCGCGCGCGGTCGTAGGTAAGGAGATTGGTGATGTCGACGAGCGCGTTGATCGGCCGGAGCCCGATCGCGCGCAATTTTTTCTGCGCCCAGTCGGGCGACGGGCCGTTCTTCACGCCGCGGATGAGGCGCAAGGCGAAGGCCGGACAGAGCGAAGGCGTCGCGCCGAAATCGAGCTGCACCTTGACCGGGCAGGGGAATTTTCCCGGGATCGCCTTGATCGGCTTGTCCTTGAAGTCCCCGAGCAGCGCCGCCGCGAGATCGCGGGCGATCCCGTTCACGCCGAGACAGTCGGCGCGGTTCGGCGTCACCGCGACGTCGAGCACCGCGTCGTCGAGACCCAGGAGCGCCGCGAACGGCTGGCCGACCGGCGCGTCGTCCGCGAGCTCGATGATGCCCTCGTGGTTTTCGGACAGCAGGAGTTCGGCTTCGGAAACGAGCATGCCGTGGCTTTCCACGTCGCGGATCTTGCCGATGCCGAGCGTGATCTTCTTGCCGGGAATGTAGGTGCCCGGCGGCGCGAACACGCTTTTCATGCCCGTGCGTGCGTTCGGCGCGCCGCAGACGACCTGCACCGGCGCGCCCGCGCCCGTGTCGACCATGCAGACCTTGAGCCGGTCGGCGTTCGGATGCTTCTCCGCGGAGATCACGTAGGCGACCGTGAAGGGCGCGAGCGCCTTCGCGTGGTCTTCCACCGATTCCACTTCGAGGCCGATCATCGTGAGCTTGTCGACGATCGCGTCGAGCGATGCATCGGTCGCGAGATGCATCTTCAGCCAGGAGAGCGTGAACTTCATGCGCTCAGCCCTCCCGCGAGCGTCGGAAAGTCGAGCGGCCGGAAGCCGTAGTGTTTCAGCCAGCGCACGTCCGCTTCGAAGAACGCGCGCAGGTCGGGCATGCCGTATTTCAGCATGGCGATGCGGTCGATCCCCATGCCCCAGGCGAAGCCCTGATACTCGTCGGGATCGAGCCCGCAGTTCTTCAGCACGTTCGGATGCACCATCCCGCAACCAAGGATTTCCAGCCAGTCGGTGCCCTCGCCGAAGCGCACTTCGCCGCCCGAGCGGTCGCACTGGATGTCCACTTCCATCGACGGCTCGGTGAATGGGAAGAACGACGGCCGGAAGCGCATCTTCACGTCGTCGACTTCGAAGAATGCCTTGCAGAACTCGGCGAGAATCCATTTCAGGTGGCCGAGATGCGAGGTCTTGTCGATGACGAGCCCCTCGACCTGGTGGAACATGGGCGTGTGCGTCTGGTCCGAGTCGCACCGGTACGTCCGCCCCGGGATGATGACCTTGATGGGCGGTTTCTGCGCCTGCATCGTCCGGATCTGCACGGGCGAGGTGTGCGTGCGCAGCAGGAGCCGCTCGCCGTCGGATTTCTCGTTAAAGAAAAAAGTGTCGTGCATCTCCCGCGCCGGATGTCCGGGCGGGAAGTTGAGCGCGGTGAAATTGTAGAAGTCCGTCTCGATGTCCGGCCCTTCCGCGACCGAGAAGCCCATGTCGGCGAAGATCGCGGTGATCTCATCGATCACCTGGCTCACCGGATGGATGCGCCCGCGCTCCGCCGGCGCCATGCGCACCGGCAGCGTGACGTCCACCGTGTCCGCCGCGAGCTGTTGACTGATCGCCGCCTTGCGCAGCGCGTCGCGCCTTGCCGCGATCGCTTCGTTCGCCTTGTCCTTCAGCGCGTTGATCGCGGCGCCGCTGGTCTTGCGTTCTTCCGGCGACATCTTGCCGAGCGTCTTGAGAAGCTCGGAGATCGTGCCCTTCTTGCCGAGCGCGCCGACGCGCACAGCTTCGAGCTCCGCTTCGTCGCCGGCGGTGGCGACGGCTTCAAGCAAATCGGCTTCCAGTTTCTTCAAGTCAGCCATGGTCGAATCCCTGTGGGACTTTAAGGGAGCATGGCCTTTACCGAAAACCGGTGCCCACTTTTCGGGGCCATGCTCCGGCTATACCCGAACGCAAGCGGCGCGGCGCTTTGCGGCGCCTCGCTCCATCTCGGCCTCGGCAGGCAGCGCTCAAACGATTAGCTGAGCGCGGCGCGGGCTTTGTCGACCAGAACCTTGAAGGCTTGCGGCTCGCGCACCGCGATATCCGCGAGCACCTTGCGGTCGACCGCGACCCCGGCCTTGCCGAGGCCGTCGATAAATCGACCGTAGGTCAGCCCTTCCAGACGAACCGCCGCATTGATGCGCTGGATCCAGAGCGCGCGGAACGTGCGCTTCTTCACCTTGCGGTCGCGGTAGGCGTACTGGTTGGCGCGATCGACCGCGGCCTTGGCGGCGCGGATCGTGTTCTTGCGCCGGCCGTAGAAGCCTTTGGCGGCCTTGAAGACTTTCTTGTGCTTGGCGTGAGATGTCACGCCGCGTTTTACGCGGGCCATTGCTCGATTCCTCGGTCAGGGTTCAGGCGTACGGCAGGTAGTATTTGCGTACGTTCGCGGCGTCGGATTCGTAGACGGCGCGCGTCCCACGCAGATTGCGGATCTGCTTCTTGGTGCGCTTGATCATGCCGTGGCGTTTGCCCGCCTGTCCGGCGATCACCTTGCCCGACGCGGAGACCTTGAATCGCTTCTTGGCTCCGGATTTCGTCTTCAGCTTGGGCATTTTGCTCTTCCTTTGAATGTTGAAGGCCGCATGCGCGGCCGGGTTTCGCGAGCGATCGGATCGCCACGGCATGCCCTTTCGAGCCGGGCCATCCGGAGAGACGCGGGTGATAGGGCGGCTCCGCGCAATTTTCAACAGGGGAGTGGCGCGCGAGCCCAAAACAGGCCCGGCAGGACCCCAAATTGATTCCGGCGAAAGGTTGTTTTCCCGGTCCGGGGATAGTATAATTTTTTGCACTGCACAAAATTTGGCAACCCACCGCCTGACGGAGTCAATAGACGGACGGCAATCCGGAGGATTTCCTATGCGTACTGAGCGCAGCTATTCTGATCTAAACGAGATTAAGTACGATTTCAGCCAGATTTATCTGGACACGGACCCACGCGAATACTTTCGAGTACTTGGCCAGCTCGACTATATCATCCCGCATGTCGCTCAGCCGGTCTTCGAGCAGCTGATCCGCGCCCGCGCCGAGACCCAGGAAGAGCCGGTCACGGTGCTGGATCTGGGATGCTCCTACGGCCTGAACGGCGCCCTGATGAAATATGCGCTCCGCTACGACGCCCTCCGCGAACGGTACACCGACCCGGCGATGAAGCCGCTTTCGAGCGAGGCCATGCTCGATCTCGACCGGCATTTCTACCAGGCCTGGCCCAAGAACCCGCGGGTCCGGGTGATCGGCCTTGATCCGTCGGAGAACGCCGTCCGCTATGGCGAGCAGGCGGGAACCATGGATATCGGCCTCCCGCTCGACCTCGAAGCCAATGATCCGAGCCCCGGGGAGGCCAAGGCGCTCGCCGACGTGGATATCATCGTCTCCACCGGGTGCGTCGGCTACGTGACGAGCAGGACCTTCAAGCGGCTGGCGAAGCTGGCGCGGCAAGGGCGTCCTGCCTGGGTCGCCTCCTTCGTGTTGCGCATGTTCCCCTACAACGAAATCGCCGCGACGCTCGATACGCTCGGTCTGGAGACCGAGCGATTCGAAGCGGCGACGTTCGTCCAGCGCCGGTTCGCGAATTTCGAGGAAATGGAAGCGACAATCAAAGCCGTCGAAACCCGAGGCCTCGACCCGCGCGGCCGCGAATCCGACGGCCTGTTCCATGCGGACTTGTTCATCTCGCGCCCGCCCGCGGAGATCGAACGCCGCCCGATCCAGAAACTCGTGTCGGTGGTGAGCGGCGCGAACAAGCCCTGGCCTGTCGGCACCCATGCGCTTGGCAGCCTGGCCAGGGCGGCGCGCGCGCAACGGCGCGCACAGCGCAAGCTTGCCGCGGTGAGCTGAAGCGTCCTGGATTTCCGGCAGAAAGACGTTCGGCGCCGGCGCAAGCCGGCGCCGAACTGATTCGGAGGCGCTATCGCGGCGCCAGGATCATCACGATCTGGCGGCCTTCTGACGTCGGCTCCGCCTCCACCTTGGCGACCGGCGCCACGTCCTCGCGCACCCGCTGCAACAGCTTGTAGCCGAGGTCCTGGTGCGCCATCTCGCGCCCGCGGAAGCGCAGGGTGACCTTCACCTTGTCGCCTTCCTCGAAGAAGCGCTTCATCGAGCGCATTTTCACGTCGTAGTCGTGGGTGTCGATGCCGGGCCGGAGCTTGATTTCCTTGACCTCGACCGTTTTCTGTTTCTTGCGCGCCTCGGCGGCTTTCTTCTGCGCCTGAAACTTGAACTTGCCGTAGTCGAGAATCTTGGCGACCGGCGGGTTCGTGTTGGGCGAGATCTCGACCAGGTCGAGCCCGGCTTCCCGGGCGAGCGCAATGGCTTCGTGGGTCGGGACCACGCCGCGATTGTTTCCTTCGTGGTCGATCAGCTGTACCTCGCGGATACGGATCTCCTCGTTGACGCGCGGTCCATCTTTCTGGACCGGCGGTGCGGCTCTCATCGGACGGCGAATGGGTGTCGTCTCCTCTTCAGTTGCGGGACTTCAGATACAGGCCTTTCGTTGCAGGACGGTCTGCGGAACGGTCTTGCGGGGGCGCCCCCGAAACGAAGGCGCAGGATTGAAAGAAACGCCGGTTAAGTCAATGACCCGGTGGCGTGCCGGGGCTCGCGGCTACCTCGGCATAGATGGATAGCATCCGCTCGGTGAAAGCCTTGCGGGAGCAACGGGAGGCGACAAAAGCCCGGCCGTTCCGGCCCATGACGGCCCGGGCGGGGGCGCCCGCCGCCAGCACCTTGAACAGCGCCTGTGCCAATTCCACGGCGTTGCCGGCCGGATACAGCAGGCCGGAGGCCCGGTTTTCCGCAGCGGACGGGGGCGCCAGCACGATCTCGTCGCGTCCACCTGAATCGGAAACGACGACTGGTGTCCCCATCGCCTGCGCTTCCAGCATTGCTCGCTGCGGCCCGCCCGGCGGCAGCACCGTCGACACCGCGATGTCCGCAAGCGCATAGGCGGCTGGCATGTCGGAGCAGTGGCCGACGATGCGCACGTAGTCGGCGAGCTCCGACTGGTGGACGCGATCCCACAATTCCGACGCGTAGCGCGTGCCCGCTTGCTCCTCGCCCGCGAGCACGCACACGAAATTGCGCAGGCCCGCCTCCCGTAACCGCTGCGCCGCCGCGACGAGGACGTCCGCCCCCTTCCGGCGCGTGAGCCGTCCAGGCAGCAGCACGACGCGGTCGCCCGCGTTGAGCCCCCAGTTGCGCGCGAGCTTCTCGATGCGCTCCGCGCTCACCTGCGCGCGGTCGAACACCGTAAGATCGACGCCGCGGTCGACGACGGCGATCTTCTCGTGCGGCGTGCCGTAGCGCTCCTCGATCATCCGCCCGAGGCCGCTGCCGAGCGCGATCACCCGCGCGCCGCGCACGATCGCACTGTTGTAGAGCCGCTTCAGCGGGTTCTGTTCGCGATAGAGATTGTCGCAGGTCGCGACATAGGGAATTGACGCGAGCTTTCCGGCGAGCAGGCAGCTCCACGCCGGTGCGCGGCTCTGCGCGTGCAGAATATCGGCGCGTTCCTCCCGCGCGAGCGCTGCGATCTTGCGTGCATTGATGACGATCTGCGACGGATTCTTCGAAGCCACCGGAAGGCGCACGAAGGTCGCGCCGATGCGCGCGAGATCGCTCTCCATGCGTCCGCCTTCGGAGACGACCAGCGCGCGGTGCCCGTGCTCGACGAGCGCTTCGGCGACCTGCACGACGCTTCTGCCGGCGCCGCCCGCCTGCAGATCGGGGATGACCTGCACAACGGTCAGCGGTCTGGCCGCATCGCTGAATGGAATCAGTTGCACGGTCGGGCTTCTAGAGATGACTTGCGGCGGCGACAAGGCAGTTGCGTGACGCCGCCGCCCATCGTAGGTCCCGGCCGGAAAATTGAAAATGCAGGTCGAGCTGAAACGGATCGAGATCGGCAGCGGCGCTGCAACGCGGCAGATCGCTGTGCGGATGCAGCAAGGCGCGAGCCCCGGCCTGTTCTGGCTCGGCGGGTTCAAGTCCGACATGCGCGGCACCAAGGCGGAAGCGCTGGCGGCGCACGCCGCGCGCGCGGGCCGCGCCTGTGTCCGCTTCGATTATTCCGGCCACGGTGAATCGGGCGGTCGCTTCGAGGACGGCACGATTTCGCGCTGGCTGGAAGAAGCGCTCGCGGTCTTCGCGGCCGAAGCGCGCGGGCCACAGATCGTCGTCGGCTCGTCCATGGGCGGATGGATCGCGCTCCTGCTCTCGCGCGCGCTGGCGAAGCAGCCGGCGCCCAACGCGACGCTCGCGGGGCTCGTGCTGATCGCCCCCGCGCCGGATTTCACCGAAGCGTTGATGTGGGCGCAGTTCTCCGATGCCGTGAAGCGGCAGATCGAGGAGACGGGAAGTTGGCTGCGGTCCTCGGCGTACGGCGAGGAGCCCTATCCCATCACCCGCGCCCTGATCGAGGATGGCCGGAAGCACCTCCTGCTCAACGGCCCGGTCGCTGTCGGCTGTCCCGTGCGCATCCTGCAGGGTGTGCAGGATCCGGACGTGCCCTATGCGCACGCGATGAAGCTCGTCTCCTGCCTCGCGCAGGATGACGTGGTGCTGACGCTCGTGAAGGACGGCGACCATCGCCTCTCGCGCCCGGAGGACATCGAGCGCCTGATCCGCACGGTGGATGAGTTGATCGAGTCGCAGAGCAACTGACGCAAGTCGCTCATTCCCGCGCATAGCTCGCCGTACGGCGAGCGTTCGCTCGCCTATGCGGGAATCCAGGGCAACGCGCACATGAAGTCGTTGTCCTGGGTCCCCGCTTTCGCGGGGACGACCGGACTAGGCCGCTCTCCATTCTTCGATCACATCGGTATCGGATTCATGCGGTCTGCGTTCGCTCGCGAGCGAGCAGAATTCATCACCGCCGAGCAACCGCGACAGCGCCCACACCGCGGCCCCGCGCACGAGCGGCGAGGGATCGTCGAGCAGGCGCTCGGCTTCGCCGGTGAGCGACCGGTCGCCGCTGTTGCCGGCAGCGATCAGGACGTTCCGGAGAAAACGGTCGCGGCCCGTCCGCTTGATCGGGCTCTTTGAAAATCGGGCACGGAAAGCCGTGTCGTCGAGCCGCAACAGCTCGCGCAGTTCCGGCCCACGATTCTCCGCCCGCGCCGCAAGTTTCGCCTCGCGTCCCGCCTGCGCGAACTTGTTCCACGGGCAGACCGCGAGGCAATCGTCGCAGCCATAGATGCGGTTGCCCATCGCCGCCCGTAGCGCGCGCGGGATCGGCCCCTTGTGCTCGATCGTGAGATACGAGATGCAGCGCCGCGCATCGAGCTTGTAAGGCGCTGGAAACGCGTTCGTCGGGCAGGCGTCGAGGCACGCGCGGCACGAGCCGCAATGGTCGGCCTCTGGCGCGTCCTCCGGCAATTCCAGATTCGTGAACAGCACGCCGAGAAAGAGCCACGAGCCGTGCGCGCGCGAAACGAGGTTTGTGTGCTTGCCCTGCCAGCCGAGCCCGGCGGCTTCGGCGAGCGGCTTCTCCATCACCGGCGCTGTATCGACGAACACTTTCAGCTCGCTCGCGGTCTTCGCCACCAGCCACTGCGCGATGCGCTTGAGCTTGCCCTTGATGAGATCGTGGTAGTCGTCGCCGCGCGCATAGACCGAGATCGCGCCGCGCCCGCGCTCTTCAAGCAGCGCAAGCGGATTCTCCTCCGGCCCGTAGTTCAGCCCGAGCACGACGACGCGCTTCACGTCGGGCCAGAGCACGCGCGGGTCGGCGCGCCGCTCCCGCGTCCGCGCCATCCAGTCCATGTCGCCGTGTGCGCCCGCGTCGATCCAGTCGTGCAGGTGCGGCGCCCTGCGGGCGATCGCATCGGCGCGTGTGACCCCGAACGCATCGAAGCCTTCCGCCCGCGCGCGCTCGGCGAGCGCCGCTTTCAGCACCTGCAGGTCTAGAAGTCGAGGTCGGCGTAGCTCGCCGGCGGCGGCATGCCCGGCAGCCCCTCCACGAGCAGCGGGCGGAACGCCGGGCGCGACTTCATCCGCGCGTACCAGTTCTTCGCGCTCTCGTTCTCGTCCCACGGTACATCACCCAGGTAGTCGGCGGTGGAAAGGTGCGCAGCGGCGGCGAGGTCCGCGTAGGTCATCCGCTCGCACGCAAGCCAGTTCCGCTCCCGCAGGAGCCAGCCGATATAGTCCAGATGATAGCGGATATTGCTCCGCGCCGCGCGGATCGCCGAGGAATCCGGCGGCCCGCCGCCGTCCGCGGGCGGCAGATGCCGCTTGAAGATCTTCTCCTGCACGAGATAGTCCGTCACCTCGGCGAAGAACTTGTCGTTGAACCAATGCATCAGCCGCCGCGTCTCGACCCGCGCCTCCAGCCCGCCCGGCATCAGCCGCTGGTTCCCGCGTTCGAGCCCGATCTTCTCGTCGACATATTCCGCGATCACCATCGCACCGGGAACCGTGATGCCGTCGTCGATCAGGACGGGCGTCGTTCCCGCCGGATTGATCGCAAGGAACTCCTCCCGCCGCTCCCACACCGGCTCGTCCACGAGTTCCGGCGCGATGCCATATTCGGCGAGCGCCACGCGGATGAAGCGCGAATGCGGACACAGGCGATGGTGAATCAGTTGCATCGGCCGGACCCCCAAAACACAGTCGGCAACAGCCTGCGAAAGACGGCGATCCTGCGGCGAAATCGCGCGCGAATCCGATTGCGAAGCCGCAGGCGCCGCGCCAGCATGGCCGCCCGATTCGCCCCCCGCAACCGTCGAATTGCCGAAACGCGGCCGGAAAGCAATCCATGACCCTCGGCGCGCTGATCGAAGCCGTGCTCCTCGGGCTGCTCGAGGGGCTCACCGAATTCATCCCCGTTTCCTCGACCGGGCACCTCCTGCTCGCCGGTCACTTCCTCGGCTTCGAGAATCCGGGGCGCACCTTCGAGGTGCTGATCCAGCTCGGCTCGATCCTCGCGGTTGTCGTCCTCTATTTTTCGAAGCTCTGGCGCGTGACGCTCGCCCTGCCGACCGATCCGGCCGCCCGCCGCTTCGCCCTCGGCATCGTGATCGCGTTTCTGCCGGCCGCGGTCGTCGGCGCGACGTTCCACGATTTCATCAAGACCGTGCTGTTCGAGACGCCGGCGCTCATCTGCACGACGCTCATCATCGGCGGGGTCATTCTCTTCTTCGTCGACCGCATGCAGTTCGAGCCGAAATACACCGATGCCATGAAATTCCCGCCGCTCGTCGCGCTGAAGATCGGCCTGTTCCAGATGCTCGCGCTCGTCCCCGGTGTGTCGCGTTCGGGCTCGACGATCGCAGGCGCCTTGCTCGTCGGCTGCGACCGCCGAGCGGCGGCGGAGTTCTCGTTCTTTCTCGCCATGCCGACGATGCTCGGTGCGTTTGTCTATGACCTCTTCAAGAACCGCGCGCTGCTGTCGTTCGACGACGGGCTGCTGATCGCGCTCGGCTTCGTCGCCGCGTTCTGCGCGGCGATCCTCGTCGTGCGCTCGCTCCTCGATTTCGTGGCGCGCAACGGCTTCGCCGTGTTTGCGCTCTGGCGCATCGTCGTCGGGGGCCTCGGCCTCGCGGGTCTCTACCTCGCCGGCTGATTTGCCGTCATTGCGAGGTATACAGCGCCGAAATCGTTGTGCGCCAACTCAATAATCAAGCAAACGATCTCGAATACTGCCCCGCCTTCCGGAAGCGCGAGAGATACGTCGGCAGGATCGCCTCCAGCGCCGTCGGTGAAATGCCGAGCGCCTTGAGCGTGCGGCCTTCGCGCTCCGCCTCGGGCGACACCACGTTGTCGCGCTCGAGCAGCGTCACCTGATCGCGCGTGAGCAGGGGCTTCGGCATCCATTCGAGGAAGAACGCCTGCACCCGCGCGAGCGCGAACGGGAGCGGCACGAGCAGCCGCCTGCGGCCGGTCTCGGCGAGCACCATCCGCATCAGCTCCTCGAAGGTCTTCACCTCCGGCCCGCCGAGCTCATAGATCGTGCCGGGCTTCGCGCGGCCTTCAAGCGCGGCGTCGACCGCCGCCGCCACGTCGCCGACGAATACCGGCTGGAAGCGTGTCTTGCCGCCGCCGATCAGCGGCAGCGCCGGCGAGATGCGCGCCATCGCCGCGAACTTGTTGAAGAAGTCGTCCTCCGGCCCGAACGCGATCGACGGGCGGAATACGACGGCCTGCGGAACATGCTCGAACACGGTCTTCTCAGCGGCGGCTTTCGTGCGCGCGTAGCTCGAGTGCGACGCCGGGTCCGCACCGATTGCCGAAATATGCACGAGGCGCGCGCCCTTCTCGGCGGCGATGCGCGCGACGGCCGCCGCACCCTGCGCCTGCACGGCGTCGAACCGCTGCCGCCCTTTTTCGTAAAGGATGCCGACGAGGTTCACGATCGCATCGGCGCCCTCGGCCGCCCGCGCGACGGACTCCTCTGAGCGCAGGTTCGCTTGCACCGCGTGGATCTGCCCGACCCGGCCGAGCGGCTGCAGGTGAAAGGCGAGGTCCGGCCGCCGCACCGCGACCCGGATGCGCCAGCCGCGCCGGGCCAGCGCCCGCACCACGTGGCGGCCGATGAAGCCCGAGCCGCCATAGATCGTGACTAGACGATCGTCCGGAACCGCCGTCATGCTGCTTTTCCCTGTCCAATAGCCCCGATTGGCTGCGGGCCGTCCTGCGATACTCGATGGTCCGGAGGGCGTAAAGGCGCGTCATCAGCGCACGTTCCGGCGAAAGCCTGTCCCCCGACTTGATCGGGGCACCGGCTTCGCCGCCAAAACATGCGCCACGCAAGAGGCGCTCCCCTGGACGCACCCTCAATTGACAAGGCATGACCCCGCACCCTACCTACACGGCCTGACCCGACGGGGCCCAGGTGGCGGAATTGGTAGACGCGCTGGTTTCAGGTACCAGTGGTTAACAGCCGTGGAGGTTCGAGTCCTCTCCTGGGCACCATTCAGAGGCGGCGGGCTACGATTCGTACATCCATTTCCGCTAGCGTCCCGAGCATGCGCGGACGCGCGCTATCCGCCTGAGAACTCATGACCATCCGTCTGCACCGCGGCGACCTCTCCGACATCTCCCACTTCGGCGCCATCGTGGCGATCGACACGGAGACGCTCGGCCTCAACCCGAAGCGCGACCGCCTGTGCGTCGTGCAGCTTTCGGCGGGCGACGGCTCGGCCGATGTCGTGCAGATGCCGCTCGGCGACACCGAGGCGCCGAACATCGTGAAATTGCTCGCGGACCCGAACCGCCTCAAGCTCTTTCACTACGCGCGCTTCGACATCGCGGTGCTCTGCAACGCCTTTGGCGTGATGCCCGAGCCCATCTATTGCACCAAGATCGCCTCGCGCCTCGCACGCACCTACACCGACCGGCACGGCCTCAAGGACCTCGCCCGCGAGCTGCTCGGCATCGATCTTTCCAAGCAGCAGCAGAGTTCCGACTGGGGCGCCGAGACGCTCACCGACGCGCAGGTCGCCTACGCCGCCTCCGACGTGCTCCACCTGCACGCGCTGAAGGAACGGCTCGACGCGATGCTGGTCCGTGAGGGCCGGGCGGCGTTTGCCGCCGAGTGTTTCAGGTTCCTGCCGACCCGCGCCCGGCTGGATCTCGCCGGCTTCGCCGAAGAAGACATTTTCGCCCATTCGTGAGCACGCCCGGGTTGCACCCCGGCGGTTCCCGCTTCAATTTGGAGCGGCGAATCGGGACCGGGGTTCGCGGGAAAGCCGCAATTGTCCGCTCCAACGGCTCGCATTGAGAGCAACATCATCGTCATGAGCCGAGCCCGCCCCGCCGCAATGATCATCGACGCCACGCCCCCGAGGCGGCGCGACCGCGATCATGCGTTTCAGTCCGCCAAGCGTCATAGCCGCCGCGTGCGGCTGCTGCGCTGGACGCTGCCGTCGCTGGCGCTCGGGGGTCTTGCCCTGATCGCGCTTTATCTGTGGCTCGATCCGCTGCGCTTCTATCGGGGAATTCCCACGGATTTCGGCCGCATCTCGATCACCGACAACAAGCTCACGATCGACGCGCCGAAATTGTCGGGCTTCACGCAGGATCGCCGGCCCTATTCGCTCACGGCGGAGTCCGCGTCGCAGGATCTCGGTCAGCCGAACGTGATCGAGCTCAAGGCGATCCGCGGCCAGGTCGAATTGGCCAATCGCGGCGAAACGGAGTTACATGCGTTGCGCGGCGTCTATGACATGAAGGCCGGCAGCCTCACCCTCACCGAGGGCATCGAGATCACGGCCACAGGCGGCTACCAGGTGACGTTGAACGACGCATTCGTCGAGGTGAAGAAGGGCAGGGTCGTGACCGAGAACCCGGTGTCCGCCGTGTTTCCCGATGGCAGCCTGCAGGCAGAGCGCGTCGAGATCCTCAACCACGGCGACCGCGTGCGCTTCCGCAATGTCCGCATGACCTTGCGCATGCCGCCCGAAGACGACAGCAACGCGCAGGCCGCACAATGAACGTCGTCCCCGCCGTCGCGCTCGCACTGTTGGTGGCCGCTGGAAACGCGGCGGGCATCGCGCCCGCCATCGCGCAGGGTGCGCCGGCAAAAGGTGGCGCCGCCACGCCCCCGAGTGCGTTTCAAGGTTTCTCGCGTGATCGCGATGAGCCCGTGCACATCGAGGCGAACTCGCTGGAGATCATCGACAAGGACAGCTACGCGGTCTTCAGCGGCAACGTCGTTGTAAGGCAGGGCGATTCCACGATGCGCGCCCGCGAGCTGAAGGTGCACTACGAGGGATCCTTGCGCGAGAGCGGAAAGAGCGCCGCGGCGCCGGCCACGCCCGCCGGGCAGCAGCAGACCGTCCGCAATGATCCGGCCCAGCGCATCCGTCGGCTCGAAGCACTCGGTGGCGTCATCATCACGAGCAAGGACCAGAAGGCGACCGGCGAGACCGGCCTCTTCGACATGCAGACGAATACCGCCACCATCACTGGGAATGTCGTTCTGAGCCAGGGGCCCAACGTCATGCGGGGAGACCGGCTCGTGGTGGACCTGAAGAGCGGGCGCACCAAGCTGGAAGCCGCCGCCAAGGGCGGCAGCCAGCGCGTGCAGGGCCTCTTCGTCCCCTCGAGCATGGATCAGAAGAAGTCCGGCTCGCAAAAATAAGCAAAATCGATCAGTATTTTGGTGGGCGGGGGTGCTTCGGCGCGGCATAACCAAGAAACCGCCGGCGCGTTGCCACCCGCGGAAGGACGGAATATAGGCCCTCAAGGTGCAGTTGCACCGCAACAAGCAAGGGATCCGTGCGGAAAGTCCTGTCCTGGCTTCGCTCCATGCAGCAGCGTGACGGCACGACCGGCCCGCTCGCCGACGCTTGGCGGCTGGATACCGCGAGTGCGTCCGAGCCAAAGCCGAGGGCGGCCGGCGAGCCGCGTGCCGGGCTGGCGCGTGGTCTCGAAAAGTGGAGACCGGGTTTCGGAAAACAGACCCCCGGGCCTGATCCGAGGGATCGCGCGCAAAACAATAACCGGGAGCGGGATGGCGATCCCAGGAAAAGTCCCCCCGCGCTCGGCCGGCGCACCGTGCAGGAGCTCCGACAGGAGCTTCACGTCACGCCGGAAGCGCCATCTCCTGGTCGCCCCGTGCCGCCGGCCCCAAAAGCACCGGCAAGGGGGCCCCTTCGCGAATTGCGTCCTGCCGCCGAGGAGCGCGCCCCGCGCCAGACCATCGACGCAAGACCTGCAGCCGCGAAGTCGCGGGTCGTCCAGGAATTGCGGACGATCCAGGCGCTGCGGCAGGTGCAGGAATTGAGCCTCGCACCCGAGCCTGTGCCCGCGGCGCCGCGCCAACCCAAGGCTTCGCCGCGACCCGCACCGCATGAAGGCACGCTGCTCGCCGTCGGCCTCGTGAAAAGTTTCGGTGGCCGCCGCGTCGTCAACGACGTCTCGATCGGTTTGCGCCGCGGCGAGGCCGTGGGCCTCCTTGGCCCCAACGGCGCCGGCAAGACGACCGCGTTCTACATGATCGTCGGCCTCATCAAGGCGGACGCCGGCGAGATCATCCTCGACGGCCATGACGTGACGTCGCTGCCCATGTATCGCCGCGCGCGCCTCGGCATCGGCTATCTGCCGCAGGAGCCTTCGATCTTCCGCGGGTTGACCGTCGAGAACAACATTCGTGCGGTGCTTGAGGCCGTCGAGCCCGACCGGGCCGCACGTGAGGAGCAGCTCGATCGCCTACTGCAGGAATTCGACATCGAGCGCGTGCGCCGTTCGCCGTCGATCGCGCTCTCCGGTGGCGAGCGTCGCCGTGTGGAGATCGCCCGCGCGCTCGCGACGCGGCCGTCGTTCATGCTGCTCGACGAACCGTTCGCCGGCATCGACCCGATTGCGGTTGGCGACATCCGGGCACTTGTCCGCCATCTCACCGGCCGTGGCATCGGCGTTCTGATCACCGACCACAATGTGCGCGAGACGCTCGGTCTCGTCGACCGCGCCTACATCGTGCATTCGGGATCGATCCTGATGGAGGGCGGACCGGACGAGATCGTCGAGAGCGAGAAGGTCCGGAAAGTTTATCTCGGCGAGGAATTCCGGCTTTGATGGGCGTGCAGCGAGTCGGACGGCAACGGCCATGGCGTTGACGCAGAAACTTCAGCTCAAGCAGAGCCAGTCGCTTGTCATGACGCCGCAGCTCATGCAGGCGATCAAGCTCTTGCAGCTGTCGAGTCTCGACCTCGTTTCGTATGTGGAAGCCGAGCTCGAACGCAATCCATTGCTCGAGCGCGATGACGTACAGCGGCCGGCGGAGCAGGAAGCGGGCGGCGCGGAAGTCGCGAGCGACGACGGCGGCGGCGACGATTGGGAAAGCCGGCAGATCGAGCCGACACGCGGCGAGATCGAGGATCGCTTCGAGACCAATCTCGAGAACGAATTTCCCGACGACAAGATCGAGACCGGCGCTTCCACGCAGCCGTTGCAGACGCCAGGTTATTCCGAATGGGCGGGCGTCGGCGGCGGCGGTCAGGCGGATGACGACTACAATCTCGAATCGTTCGTTTCCGCGGAGACCTCACTCGCCGAGCATCTGGCGCGGCAATTGACGCTTGCGATCACCGATCCCGTCCAGCGCATCATCGGCCAGCACTTGATCGATCTTGTCGATGAGGCCGGCTACGTGCGCGGCGATCTTCCCTCGATCGCGGAAAAGCTGGGTGCGCCGGCGGAAGAGGTGGAGAAGGTGCTCGCGGTCCTGCAGACCTTCGATCCGCCCGGTGTCTGCGCGCGCGATCTTTCCGAATGCCTCGCGCTTCAGCTCAAGGAGCGGGACCGCTACGACCCCGCGATGCAGGCGCTGATCGAGCATCTCGATCTTCTGGCCCGGCGCGAATTTGGCGAGTTGAAGCGCGTCTGCGGGATCGATGACGACGATCTGAAGGACATGATCGCCGAGATCCGCCGGCTCAATCCGAAACCCGGCCTCGCCTTCGGCGGCGGCGTCGTGCAACCGGTCGTTCCGGACGTCTTTGTGCGGGCGAATCCCGATGGCAGCTGGGCCGTCGAACTCAACAGCGACACGCTTCCCCGCGTGCTCGTCAACCAGAACTATTACGCGCAGGTTTCCAAGAACGCCATGAACGACAAGGAAAAGGCGTTTCTGTCGGAATGCCTGCAGACCGCGACCTGGCTCACGCGCGCGCTCGATCAGCGCGCCCGCACGATCCTGAAGGTCGCGACCGAGATCGTACGCCAGCAGGATGCGTTCCTTGCTTACGGCGTGCAGCACCTGCGGCCGTTGAACCTGCGCATGGTGGCCGACGCGATCGGCATGCACGAGTCAACCGTCTCTCGCGTCACCGCCAACAAGTACATGGCGACGCCGCGCGGCATCTTCGAGCTGAAATATTTCTTCTCGTCCGCCATTCCGGCAACGGGCTATGGCGAGGCGCACTCCTCCGAAGCCGTGCGCCACCGCATCAAGCAGATGATCGACGCCGAGGCACCCGACGCGATTCTGTCGGATGACACAATCGTTCAGCGACTGCGCGAAGCCGGCATCGAGATCGCGCGGCGCACGGTCGCGAAATACCGCGAATCCATGCGCATCCCCTCGTCCGTGCAGCGTCGCCGCGAAAAGCAGCACTCCGACGCTACGGCGTAATCAACGGAGGGACGATTCGTTCCGCGACGCTGGCGGTGCGGATGCGGGCCGCCATCTGAATCGGGCAACATGAATTGTGAATAACGTGTATCGGCGAAGTGACGGATGCATGGGCGATTGATCGATCTTTGATCTCTTCCAAAGTCAACCATTGACCCAACCCAGCCCGGCTCCTATGGTCCCGCGCCTTCGGAGCCCGGAAGCGCTGCTTCGCCTGCGGTCCGCAACGGATTCACTTCATGTCACTCAACGAACTTCTCCGCGCGCAGACGATTATGCCCGCGCTTAAGGCGAAGACCAAGAAGCAGGCGTTGCAGGAACTCGCCGCGCGCGCGGCGGAGCATTGCGCCGTGCCCGAGCGCGAGATCTTCGAGACACTCTTGCAGCGCGAGCGGCTTGGCTCGACGGGCGTCGGTCACGGCGTCGCGATTCCGCACGGCAAGCTCGCGAAGCTCGATCATCTGTTCGGCTTGTTCGCGCGGCTCGAAAAGCCCGTCGATTTCGAGGCGCTCGACGGCGAGCCGGTGGATCTGATCTTCCTGCTGCTCGCACCAGAAAGCGCCGGCGCCGATCACCTGAAGGCGCTCGCCCGCATTGCGCGCCTCTTGCGCGACGAGAAGATGGCGGAGAGCCTGCGCGGCGCGCGCGATACCGAAGAGCTGCGCACGCTGCTCGCGGCGTCCTCGGAAAGCCACGTCGCCTAGCATGTCCTGAAAAAACGATCGCCGCCCGGATCTCTCCGGACGGCGATCGGAATCCCCGGTCTTTGCGCGGTGTATTTAGTGCACGCTCACGGTGGCGAGTTCGTGCTCGCGCGCGTTCGCTTCCGCCGCCTCGCGACTGTCGGTGATCATGATCGGCGTACCGTCCGCCGCGTGCAGCGAAAAGAGCTTCAGGCCGGGCGCGAGTTTCGGCGCCTGCGGATAGAGCGCGCTCACCTCATCCGACAGAATCGGGCGCACATAGGCGATCTCGCCGCCGCCGAGTACGGCAAAGGCTTCCGGCGTGAGTTTGGTTTCGTTCGTCTTCTCGATCGTTTTGATCATGGTTGTACTCCTCACTCGCCTGCGTCACTTCGACTTCGCGATTTCGATCTTGCGCGGCGTTCTTGCGATGTCCGGCCGCTCCAGATCGATCAACAGGAGACCGTCCTTCAGTTCGGCTCCCGTCACCTCCATGCCATCCGCCAGCACGAAGGTGCGCTGGAATTGGCGCGCGGCGATGCCGCGATGGAGAAAGACGCGCTCGTTGTTGTCGGGCTCCTGACGCCCTCTGATCACGAGTTCGTTGTCTTCGACGGTGATTTCAAGGTCGTCGCTGGAGAAACCGGCGACGGCGAGCGTGATGCGCAATCGCTCCGCTTTGTCGCCTTCACGCGCCAGCCGCTCGATGTTGTACGGCGGAAAACCGTCCGCGCTTTTGACCACGCGATCGAGCGCCCGTTCGATTTCGTCGAAGCCCAGCAGGAACGGGCTCGACAGCGAAGGAATCCGTGACATGACGCGCAAAGTCCTCTTGCAAGCGACTTTGCGGGGCCCGGTATGGCACCCCGGAACCGGCGGCCGTTTTGGCCTCCGGCTCACGCCCAATATGGGGGTTCCGGAAGCCGCTTCAAGAGCGGGGATTCAGGCCGATCAATGGCTTGCGCCTTTGCCGGGCGTAGGCGCCGCGGGCGGCTGGTGGAGCCAGGCGGAGTCGAACCGCCGACCTCTTGAATGCCATTCAAGCGCTCTCCCAACTGAGCTATGGCCCCATTCTACGCCGGACAAACCCCCGGCCGATTGGGAAACGGCCGTTCACCGGGTCTTGCCGCGCCCGCCGGTTCAAGCACAAGGCCGCGCCAGCCTCAAGGGCGTCAGCTCTCGCGGTCTTCCTCGAGCTTCTCGCCGATGATGTCGGAGACGTCGCCAGCCTCCTCTTCCTCTTCCTCGAGGAAGGTATCATCGTCGTCGCTGCCCTCGACCTCGACGTCTTCGTCGGCGTCCACGTCGACGTCGGCGGTCGCCGGCTTCTTCTTGCCGGTGGTTTCCGCCTCCGCCTCCTCGAGGGAGATGATCTCCGCGCCCGCGGGCGTCAGCTCCTCTTCGGCTTCCGCGACAGGCTCCGCCCGCGCCGCGGCCCGCGCCGCGCCCGTCACTGCATAGACCGTCCCGCACTTGGGACACACGATCGGGCTACGGCCGAAGTCATAGAACTTCGTGCCGCAATTCCCGCAAACTCGCTTGAAGCCGAGGTCAGGCTTCGCCACCGCGCTTGCTCCATGGGTTTGGAAAAATGGGTGCCTCCATGACCCGCACGCATGTAGCTGTCAAGGTCGAATTCGCAAGCCCCCGCATCCGTGACGAGCCCCCGGGGCGCGTGCTACAGCCTCGCGCCGAATGCAGAGAAACCGCACAGAAGCAACGCTTCGCGCCGCTGCCCACGGAACGGCGCAGCTGCCGCTCGCCGCCCGGCGTGGCGGTGCGCTCCGGGGCCGGGCCCGGGTGCCCGGGGACAAGTCCATTTCGCACCGGGCGCTGCTGGTCGGTCTGTTAACCGTCGGCGCGAGCGAGATCGAGGGACTGCTCGAAGGCGAGGACGTGCTGGCGACGGCCCGTGCCTGTGCGGCGCTCGGTGGCGCGGTCGACCGGCGCGGTCCCGGCGCGTGGACGATTCGCGGCGCCGGCATCGGCACGCTGTTGCAGCCTCCAGATGCCCTTGATTTCGGCAATGCCGGCACCGGCACCCGGCTTGCGATGGGCGTCGTCGCCGGCCATCCGATCGAGGCGACCTTCGACGGCGACGCGAGCCTGCGCAAGCGTCCGATGCGCCGCGTGCTGGAGCCGCTCGCCCGCATGGGCGTGTCGGTCGTCGAGGAAGGCGAGGGCGGCCGCTTGCCGATCCGGCTGCGCGGCGCGCAGGACCCGATCCCGATCGAATATGAGAGTCCCGTTCCCTCCGCGCAGGTGAAATCCGCCGTGCTCCTTTGCGGGCTCGCCGCTCCCGGCGAGACGACGCTGATCGAGAAGGAGGCGACGCGCGATCACACCGAGCGCATGCTCCGCTACTTCGGCGCCGAGATTGCCGTCGCGCGGCACGGCGCGCACGGCAGCAGAATCACGCTGAGGGGCCGCCCCGAGCTCTCGCCGCAGAAGATCGCTGTTCCGGCCGACCCTTCTTCAGCGGCGTTTCCGCTCGTCGCCGCGCTCCTTGTGCCGGGCTCCGAACTGATCCTCGAAGGCGTGCTCGCCAATCCCTTGCGTACCGGCCTTTTTGAGACGCTGCGCGAAATGGGCGCGAGCATCGAGGAAATCGATCGCCGCGACGAAGGCGGCGAGCCGGTCGTCGATCTCCGCGTGCGCGCCTCGTCGCTGCGCGGTGTCGATGTGCCGGCGGCGCGCGCGCCGTCGATGATTGATGAATATCCGGTGCTCGCGGTGGCCGCGGCCTTCGCCGAGGGCGAGACGCGCATGCGCGGCCTGAGCGAGTTGCGCGTGAAGGAATCGGACCGCCTTGCCGCGGTCGCGGCCGGCCTCAAGGCGAACGGCGTCGAGCATGCGGTTGTCGGCGACGATCTGATCGTACGGGGCCGCAGCCGCGCGAAGGGCGGCGGCACGGTCGTGACCCACATGGATCACCGCATCGCCATGAGCTTTCTCGTCATGGGGCTCGCGAGCGAAAAGCCGGTGGCGGTCGACGACGCCTCGTTCGTCGCCACGAGCTTCCCGGGCTTCACCGAGCTGATGAACTCGCTCGGTGCGGACATCGGCGCATGATCCCGAAAAGTTGCAGACTTTTCGGGATCATGCGCAACGATAAAAATGGACATCATCTCAAAGCGCCATGACCGTTCACGCTCAAATGGCGGCATTGCCATGATCGTCACCCTCGATGGCCCGGCAGCATCCGGCAAAGGCACGCTCGCGCGGCGGCTTGCCGAACACCTGCAAGTGCCCCATCTCGACACCGGCCTGCTGTATCGTTCCGTCGCCGAGCGCGTGCTCGCGGGCGGCCGCTCACCGGACGATGTCGAGGCGGCGAGTGCCGCCGCCCGCAACATCGATCTTGCCGGGCTCGACCGCGACCGGCTCTCGCGCGCGGGACTCGGCGAGGCCGCCTCGCGGGTCGCGGCGATTCCGGAGGTGCGCGCGGCTCTCCTGAAGCTCCAGCAGGACTTCGCCCGCCGCCCGGGCGGCGCGGTGCTCGACGGCCGCGACACCGGCACCGTGATCGCCCCCGAAGCCGAGGTGAAGATTTTCGTAACCGCGACGCCCGAGGCCCGTGCCGCCCGCCGCCACCGGGAGCTTGCACTGCGGGGTGAGAATCTTACTTATGATCAAGTGCTTGCCGACATCCGCCGGCGCGACGAGCGGGATTCGGGGCGTAGTACGGCACCGCTGAAACCCGCGCCGGATGCTGTCTTGCTCGATACCACCGACTTGGATATAGAGGCGGCATTCCGGGAGGTCCTGAAGCTCGTCCGCCGCGCATGATTGGCTGGGGTGCGGCACCGCCCGCGCCCTTTTGCCGTTTACGAGGAGTCTGAATGCCCGCTACCGCTACCCATCCGACCCGGGAGGATTTTGCCGCCCTGCTCGAGGAATCCTTCGGCCGCGCCGAAATGCAGGAAGGGTCCGTCGTCAAGGGCAAGGTCGTTGCGATCGAAAAAGACATTGCGGTCATCGACATCGGATTGAAGACCGAGGGCCGCGTGCCCTTGAAGGAATTTACCGGACCGGGCCGCGATGCGAGCCTCAAGGTCGGCGACGAGGTCGAGGTCTATCTCGACCGCATCGAGAACGCGCTCGGCGAAGCGGTCCTCTCGCGCGACAAGGCGCGGCGTGAGGAATCCTGGGTCCGTCTCGAAAAGGCATTCCAAAATAACGAGAAGGTCACGGGCGTGATCTTCAATCAGGTGAAGGGCGGCTACACCGTCGATCTCGACGGCGCCGTGGCCTTCCTGCCGCGCAGCCAAGTCGATATTCGCCCGATCCGCGACATCGGCCCGCTCATGCATAATCAGCAGCCGTTCCAGATCCTGAAGATGGATCGCCGCCGCGGCAACATCGTCGTCTCGCGCCGCACGGTGCTGGAAGAGACGCGCGCCGGCCAGCGTCAGGAACTGGTCTCGTCGCTCGAGGAAGGCCAGGTCGTCGACGGTGTGGTGAAGAACATCACCGACTACGGCGCGTTCGTGGACCTCGGTGGCATCGACGGCCTCCTGCACGTCACCGATATCGCCTGGCGCCGCGTGAACCACCCGTCGGAGGTTCTCTCGATCGGTCAGACCGTCAAGGTCAAGATCATCAAGATCAACCACGAGACCCACCGCATCTCCCTCGGCATGAAGCAGCTGCAGGGCGATCCGTGGGAAGGGATCGAAGCGAAGTATCCCGTCGGCACCAAGGTCAAGGGCCGCGTCACCAACATCACCGACTACGGCGCGTTCGTGGAGCTCGAGCCCGGCATCGAGGGCCTGGTCCACGTCTCCGAGATGTCCTGGACCAAGAAGAATCTCCATCCGGGCAAGATTGTCTCCACTTCGCAGGAAGTGGAGGTCGCGATCCTCGAGGTCGATCCGGTCAAGCGCCGCATCTCCCTTGGTCTCAAGCAGACCCTCGCCAACCCGTGGGAAGCCTTCGCCGAAAAACATCCGGTCGGCTCGACCGTCGAAGGCGAGGTCAAGAACAAGACCGAGTTCGGCCTCTTCCTCGGCCTCGACGGCGACGTCGACGGCATGGTCCACCTCTCCGACCTCGACTGGAACCGTCCGGGCGAGCAGGTGATCGAGGACTACAAGAAGGGCGACATGGTGAGCGCCGTCGTGCTCGACGTCGACGTCGAGAAGGAGCGCATCTCGCTCGGCATCAAGCAGTTGCAGGGCGACCCCTTCGCCGAGGCCGGCGACATCAAGAAGGGCTCCGTCGTCACCTGCGAGGTGACGGGCGTGCAGGACGCGGGTCTCGACGTGAAGATCGTCGGCACCGACCTGAGTTCCTTCGTCAAGCGCTCGGACCTTTCGCGCGACCGCGCCGAGCAGCGCGCCGAACGCTTCGCCGTCGGCGACAAGTTCGACGCCCGCGTGACCCTGTTCGACAAGCGTGCGCGCAAGATATCCGTCTCCATCAAGGCGCTCGAGATCGCCGAGGAGAAGGAAGCGGTTGCCCAGTACGGGTCGTCCGACAGCGGCGCCACGCTCGGCGATATTCTCGGCAGCGCGCTCAAACAGCGCGATGCCGCGAAGAAAGACTGACCTTCAGAAATCGACTTGCAGAAAACCGGCCGGGAAAATCCTGGCCGGTTTTTGTATTCGGCTGGCGCGGGTGCGACGGTGCCGTTAAGAAATGCCCATGAGCCAGACCGACACCGCTGCCATCCGCGAAAAGCTCATCCAGCTGATCGCCGAGCGCTCCTTCGGCCGCAAGAAAATCATTCTCGCCTCGGGCCGCGAGAGCGATTTCTATTTCGACCTGAAGCCGACCATGTTTCATCCGGAAGGCGCCGCGCTCCTCGCTCGTCTGATCCTCGACCGCCTGTCGAAGCTCGACGTGGATCTGGTCGGCGGGCTGGAGATGGGGGCGGTGCCCCTGATCGCTTCGGTGTCCGCGTTCAGCTTCGAAGCCGGCAAGCCGATTCCCGGCTTCTTCGTGCGCAAGGCCGCCAAGGACCACGGCACCAAGAAACGGATCGACGGCATCGACAGCGTCGCCGGCAAAAAAGTAGCGATCCTCGAAGACGTGACCACGACCGGCGGATCGGCGATCCAGGCGGTCAAGGAGGTGCGCGCGGCGGGCGCCGAGGTGGTGCTCGTCCTCTCGATCGTCGACCGTCTGGAGGGTGCCGCGGAGAGCTTCGAGCAAGCCCGGGTACCGTTCGACGCGCTCTTCACGCGCCGCGATTTCATGCCGGATTGAAGGATCTCTCAACCTCACCCTTCGAGACGCCGCCTGCCGCGCTCCGTTTCCCTTTCAATTACCCTTTCCGCACAATGCCTTGATGGTGCCGCAAGCGGCGCCTTAATCTCTGCGCGCGGCGAATCGCTGGTCGCCGCCGGCGCGGCGATCACGCGCCAAACAAGCCGGAGGCCGAAATGTCCCTGGATGCCGACGCGATTGTCGATCGCCGCCGCTTGCGGCGGAAGCTGACCCTGTGGCGGATGCTCGCCGTGATCGCCATCGTCGCGCTGATCGCGGGCATCTACATATCCACGAACGGCATCCGCTATCTCGCCGAGCATCGCGAGCACGTGGCGCGCGTCACTGTCGGCGGGATCATCCGCTCCGATCGCGCCCGGCTTGAAATGCTCGAGCGCATCGGCCGCTCCGGCGCCCGCGCCGTGATCGTTTCGATCGACAGCCCGGGCGGCACCGTCGTCGGCGCCGAGCAATTCTATGAAGGGCTGCGCCGTCTGGCCGAGAAGAAGCCGGTGGTTGCGGTGGTCAACGGCCTCGCTGCGTCGGGCGGCTATGTTGTGGCGCTCGGCACCGATCGCATTTTCGCCCATCGCAACTCGATCGTCGGCTCCATCGGTGTAATCCTCCAGAATCCGAATGCGGCAGAGCTCCTGAAGACGATCGGCATCACCGTCGAGGACATCAAGTCATCGCCGCTCAAAGCCTCACCCAATCCCTATTCGCCGACCGAGCCTGACGCGCGCAAGGCGATGGAGGCGTTGATTATGGACAGCTACGACTGGTTCCGCGACCTCGTGCGCGAGCGGCGCGGGCTTGACGATGTGCAACTCAAGGAAGCGGCTGACGGCCGCGTTTTTACCGCCAACCAGGCGATGCCGCTCCGGCTGGTCGACGAGATCGGAACCGAGCGCACCGCCCGTGAGTGGCTGGCGAAGAACAAGGGCGTTCCCGCCGATCTCCGCGTCCGGAACTGGAGCGCCGGGCGCATCGGTTCCGAGTTTCGTTGGCTTGAGATGGCCGGCGGTGTTGCGCGGGGCCTCGGATTCGCTGGTCTGGGGGCGGTGCTTTCAAGCACCACACTAACCGACGCCGTGGTGCGTTCTCAGCTTGACGGCCTACTGGCCCTCTGGCACCCTTCCTTGACGAATTGAAGTCAATCCAACCCATTTGGATCGTTCGGGTTTTTTGCTCGGGGGCGGCTGGGCGTAATGATCAAGTCCGAACTCGTGCAGCGGATTGCACAGACGAATCCGCATCTCTACCAGCGTGATGTCGAAAACATCATCGACGCCATCCTCGACGAGATCACGAAGGCGCTGGCGCGCGGCGACCGCGTGGAATTGCGTGGTTTCGGCGCTTTCTCCGTGAAGGAGCGGCCGGCCCGCATCGGACGCAACCCTCGCACCGGCGCGCAGGTGAAGGTCAACGAAAAGGTCGTGCCCTATTTCAAGACCGGCAAGGAAATGCGCGAGCGGCTCAACCGGCGCCCCGCCAAGTGACGGTCCGTGAAGTGGCGGCACGCGCCATTCGCCGGTCCCGCTGAACGGCCAAATCTTTCTTCGCTGTGCGAAAAGGACTGCGGGCTTTGCACGAGGCATGGATTCCATCATGCGTAGGTTTCTGGCCTGGCTTATGCTGACGCCGCTCGCGCTCGTTGCGATTGTGCTGGCGGTGGCGAACCGCCGACCGGTCACCCTCTCGATCGACCCCTTTTCGCCGGATGCCCCCGCCTATGCGGTGGATCTGCCGCTGTTCCTGGTGATCCTCGGCGCGCTGATCGTGGGTGTTCTCATCGGTGGTAGTGCCGTCTGGTTCGGCAAGCTGCGCTGGAAGCTCGCGGCCCACCGCGCCGAGCGGGAAGCGGCGAACCTCAGGGCCGAGAAAGCGGCGGCGCAGGTCCGCGCCGAGCCCTACGTCTCGCAGGCGCTGATCCCGCCACCCGGCTAGGGCCGGGCGTTTCCGGGCCGGTGGACAAGGACGCGGCCCCGTGCCATCGAACCGCATGCTCGAAATCAAGATTTGCGGGATCAAGGACTTAGCGGCCATGGACGCGGCGCTTGCAGCCGGCGCGGACTGGGTCGGGCTTGTGTTCTTCCCGCCGAGCCCGCGCAACGTGTCGCTGGAGGAAGGCGCGAAGCTTGCCGCGCATGCCCGGGGCAGGGCGCGCGTGGCGGCGCTGACCGTCGACGCCGACGACCGGCTGATCGACGGCATTGCGAGCGCGGTCGCGCCTGATCTTTATCAACTACATGGCGCGGAAACGACCGCGCGCGTCACGGCGCTGCGCGAGCGGCTGGGTCGCCCCATCATGAAGGCAATTCTGGTGGCGAACGCCGCCGACCTCGATGCCGTTCCGGCTTACGCCGCGGTCGCCGACCGACTGCTCTTCGATGCGCGTCCGCCGAAAGACGCGACGCGTCCCGGCGGCCATGGCCGCGCCTTCGACTGGAGCTTGCTCTCGCGCATCGTGCGCGCAAAACCCGTCATGCTGTCGGGCGGCCTCGATCCGGAGAACGTTGCGGCGGCGATCCGCACCGTGCGTCCCGCCGCCGTCGATGTATCATCGGGCGTGGAAAGCCGGCCGGGCGTGAAGGACCCGGAAAAGATCAAGGCGTTCGTTGCGAACGCCCGCGCGGCGGCGGCCGCGCTCGCGCCCGTTACGGAGAAAGCATCGTGAGTCACGCTCCCAATTCGTTGCGCCTCGGTCCGGACGAGCGCGGTCATTTCGGCATCCATGGCGGCCGCTTCGTCGCCGAGACGCTGATGCCGCTGATCCTCGATCTCGAGCGCGCCTACGAGGGTGCCAAGAAGGACCCGGCGTTTGCCGCCGAGATGCGCGACCTGCAGGCGCATTATGCCGGCCGCCCGAGCCCGCTCTATTTCGCCGAGCGCCTGACGGAGCATCTGCGCGGCGCGAAAATTTACTTGAAGCGCGAGGAGCTCAACCACACCGGCTCGCACAAGATCAACAACGTGCTCGGGCAGATTTTGCTTGCGCGCCGCATGGGCAAGAAGCGCATCATTGCCGAGACCGGCGCCGGCCAGCATGGCGTCGCAACCGCGACCGCCTGCGCGCGCTTCGGCCTGGAGTGCGTCGTTTATATGGGCGCGGTCGATGTCGAGCGGCAGAAGCCCAACGTTTTCCGCATGCATCTTCTCGGCGCCAAGGTCGTGCCCGTGCAGTCCGGCTCGCGCACGCTGAAGGACGCCATGAACGAGGCGCTGCGCGACTGGGTCACGAACGTCGACAGCACCTTCTACTGCATCGGCACGGTGGCCGGCCCGCATCCTTATCCTTCGATGGTGCGCGACTTCCAGAGCATCATCGGCATCGAGACGCGGGAGCAGATGCAGGCCGCCGAAGGCCGCTTGCCGGACAGCCTCGTCGCCTGCATCGGCGGAGGTTCCAACGCCATGGGTCTTTTCCATCCGTTCCTTGACGACGCCTCGGTGGAAATCTACGGCGTCGAGGCGGCGGGGAAAGGGATCGCGACCGGCGAGCATGCGGCGTCGATCGCCGGCGGCCGGCCCGGCGTCCTGCACGGCAACCGCACGTATCTCCTTATGGACGACGACGGCCAGATCAAGGACGCGCATTCGATCTCGGCCGGCCTCGATTATCCCGGGATCGGCCCCGAGCACGCCTGGCTCAACGACATGGGCCGCGTGAAATTTCTGTCGGCGACCGACGGCGAAGCGTTGCAGGCGTTTCAGCTCCTCAGCACGCTCGAGGGCATCATTCCGGCGCTCGAGCCCGCCCACGCGATCGCGAAAGTCATCGAGCTCGCGCCGAAGAAGCCGAAGGATCATCTGATGGTGGTCAATCTCTCCGGCCGCGGCGACAAGGACATCTTCACCGTCGCCGATCACCTCGGAGGCATGAAGTGATGGCCCGGATCGACGCCCGCTTCAACACGCTGCGCGCGGAAGGCCGCGCCGGGCTCGTCACCTTCACGACGGCCGGCGACCCCGATTATGAGACGTCGCTTGCGATCGTGCAGGCGCTGCCGAAGGCGGGCGCCGACCTGATTGAGCTGGGCGTCCCCTTCACCGATCCGATGGCCGACGGCCTGGCAGTCCAGGCGGCGGGACAGCGCGCACTCAAGGCGGGCCAGACCCTGAAGAAGACGCTCGCGCTCGTGCAGACCTTCCGCAAAGGCGATGACACGACGCCGATCATCCTGATGGGCTACTACAACCCGATCTACATCTACGGCGTCGACCAATTCCTGAAGGACGCCAAGGCCGCCGGCGTTGATGGCCTGATCGTTGTCGATCTCCCGCCGGAGGAAGACGAGGAGCTCTGCCTGCCCGCGCTGAAGGCGGGTCTCGCTTTCATTCGCCTTGCCACGCCCACCACCGACGACAAGCGTCTGCCCACGGTGCTGAAGAATACGGCGGGCTTCGTCTATTACGTCTCGATCACCGGCATCACCGGCGCCGCGATTCCCGACACGACGAAGGTGATTGCCGCCGTCGCCCGCCTTAAGCGCCACACCGATCTGCCGATCGCCGTCGGCTTCGGCGTGAAGACGGCGGAGCACGCCCGCGCAATCGCCGAGGGTGCCGACGCCGTCGTGGTCGGCTCCGCCCTCGTGGAAGCCGTGCGCACGAGCCTCGACGGGAACGGCCGCGCGACCGCAGGCACCGTCAAGGCCGTGGCCGACCTCGTGGCCTCGCTTGCCGCCGGCGTGCGCACGGCGCGGCGGGTGGCCGCGGAATAGGCAAATGCTCGCAGCCTCTTGAAAGAAACCCTGATAATCCCCCTCATTGCCGGGCTTGTCCCGGCAATCCAGACGGCGGATACCTAGATGCCAGGCTGGCTGGATGCCCGGGTCAAGCCCCGGGCATGAGGAGTTTAGAAGGAAGCGTCAGTCGCAACCATGAACTGGATTTCCAACGCCGTCCCGAAGATCCGCAGCCTCCTGAAGCGCGAGGTGAAGGAGAACCTCTGGATCAAGTGCCCGGAGACGGGCCAGCTCGTCTTCCACAAGGACGTGGAATCGAACCAGTGGGTGATCCCGGGCTCCAACTATCACATGCGCATGGGCGCGACCGCCCGCCTGAAGGCGATGTTCGACGGCGAGACCTGGTTCGACATCGCCGTGCCTGACGTGTCGGTCGACCCGCTCAAGTTCCGCGACGAGCGCCGTTACGTCGATCGCCTCAAGGACGCGCGCACGAAGACCGGCATGAACGACGCGGTCAAGCTCGGCTACGGCAAGCTCGAAGGTTTGCCTGTCGTCATCGCCGTGCAGGATTTCGATTTCATGGGCGGCTCCCTCGGCATGGCCGCCGGTGAAGCCATCATCAAGGGCCTCGAAACCGCGGCCGAGAAGAAGACACCCTGCATCCTGTTCGCGGCGTCGGGCGGCGCGCGCATGCAGGAGGGCGTGCTCTCGCTCATGCAATTGCCGCGCACGACCGTCGCGGTGCAGAGGCTGCGCGAGGTGAACAAGCCCTATATCGTCGTCCTGACCAATCCGACCACCGGCGGCGTCACCGCCTCCTACGCGATGCTGGGCGACATCCAGCTTGCCGAGCCTGGGGCGCTCGTCGGCTTTGCCGGCCCGCGCGTGATCGAGCAGACCATCCGCGAGAAGCTGCCCGAGGGCTTCCAGCGCGCGGAGTATCTGCGCGACCACGGCATGGTCGACATGGTGGTCCACCGCCACGACATGCGGCCGACCCTCGCGCGCCTCTGCCGGCTCCTGACCAAGGCCGGCCAAGGCATGCCCGCCCTCATGCCGGCGCCGCCCGACTACGCGCCCGCGGCGCCCGCGGAGCAAGCGTGAGCGCGAATGCGGCGCGCGAGCCGGAGCAAGCCGCTGAGCTGATCGCGCGTCTCGCCGAGCTCCACCCCAAGAAGATCGATCTGTCTCTCGCGCGCATCGAGCGCCTGCTCGCGCGCCTCGGCAATCCCGAGCGCCGCCTGCCGCCCGTGATCCATGTCGCCGGCACCAACGGCAAGGGATCGACGGTCGCGTTCCTGCGTTCGATGCTGGAAGCCGCCGGCCTCGGCGTGCACGTCTATACCTCGCCCAACCTTGTCCGCTTCAACGAGCGCATCCGCGTCGCCCGCAAGGGCGGCGGCGTGCATGTGGGCGATGTGGAGCTCGCCGCGGCGCTCGCCGAATGCGAGCGCGCGAACGCGGGCGAGCCGATCACCTTCTTCGAGATCACGACCGCCGCGGCGTTCCTGATTTTCTCGCAGAATCCCGCCGATGTCGTGCTCCTCGAGGTCGGTCTTGGCGGTCGGCTCGACGCGACGAACGTGGTGGACCGCGTCGACGTGTCGGTGGTGACGCCCGTTTCCATCGACCACACTGAGTTCCTCGGACCCACCATCAAGGAGATCGCCGGCGAAAAGGCCGGCATTCTCCGGCGCGGCGTGCCCGCCGTCATCGCCCACCAGGACACCCAGGCGCTCACGGTGCTGGAGCGGGGCGCGCAGAAAGTCGGTGCGCCGCTTGCGATCTTCGGCGAGCAATGGAGCGCCCACGAGGAAGGCGGCCGTCTCGTCTATGCGGACGACGACGGGCTCCTCGATCTGCCGCGCCCGCGCTTGATCGGCCGCCACCAGATCGGTAACGCCGGCACCGCGATCGCGGCACTCCGCTTCAGCCGCAGCTTCAACGTGCCGCCCGCCGCGATCGAGGCGGGCATGACGCAGGTGGACTGGCCCGCGCGCATGCAGCCGCTCACCACGGGCCGCCTCTATCCGCGCCTGCCGGAAGGCTCGGAGCTCTGGCTCGACGGCGGGCACAACGTCGCCTGTGGCGTCGCGATTGCGGCTGCGCTGGCCGAGCTGGAAGAGCGCGCGCCGCGTCCGCTCGTGCTGGTCGTCGGCATGCTCGGCACCAAGGACACCGACGGCTTTCTGGCGTGCTTCACCGACATCGCCCGCCACGTGTTTGCCGTGCCGGTTCCGGCGGAGGTTGGCCGCGCGCCGGAGGAACTTGCCGCCGCCGCCAAGGAGGTGGGGCTTGCCGCCGAACCCGCGGGCAGCATCGAGGAGGCGCTCGATCGCGTGGCAACGCTGGATCTCGAAACGCCGCCGCGCGTGCTCATCACGGGTTCGCTCTATCTCGCGGGCGCGGTCCTCGCTGCGAACGGCACGCCCCCGCGCTAGAGCAAATTGAGCAACACGCCGCTCATTCCCGCGTAAGGGAGAATCCAGAGCAATTCGCGCATTCCATTGCGGCCCTGGGTCCCCGCTTTCGCGGGGACGAGCGGGCAATGCAAATAGCTAAATGGCCGGGACGAGCCCGGCCATTCGCTATTCGGATTCGACAATCCGTCAGATCGCGCTGTTGATCCACTGCACGAGCTTCGCCTTCGGCGCGGCGCCCACCTGACGCGACGCAAGCTCGCCGTTCTTGAAGATCATCAAGGTTGGGATCGACATGATCCCGTATTTGGAAGCGACCTGCGGATTCTCGTCCACATTCAGCTTCACGATCTTGAGCTTGCCCTCAAGCTCGCCCGCGACCTCTTCGAGGACCGGCGCCACCATGCGGCAAGGCCCGCACCATTCCGCCCAGAAATCAACGAGGACGGGTTCGCTGGACTTCAGAACGTCCGCTTCAAAGGACGTGTCGGATACTTTGGCGACAGCCATGGCAACCTCTCGGGAGCGTAGGAATCGATGTTATGGGGGGTCGCGCATAAGTAGGTACCATATCCCGCCCCCGTCAAGGCAGCCCTTGGTTCAGGCGTCTGCCGCGGGCAGCAGCCCCCGCACGGCGGGGAGGGAATCGAGCACTGCCGCAGGCACTTCCTGGATTGCAGGGCCCGCAGTCCAGACGAGCAGGGTCCGCATGGCTTTGCCGGGATAGATGCGCAGAAGCGCCCGGCGATAGAGCGCGAGCTGAAAAAGGTAGTTTTCCGGCGCGGGTGCCGACGCCGGCGGCGGTGTTCCGGTCTTGAAGTCCGCGACCAGAACGGCGTCAGGCATGACCGCGATCCGGTCGATGCGCCCCGTCACCTCTCCTTCCGGCAGCCGTGCCACCACGTCGACTTCGGCCCTGCTGGAGGGTCCGAAAAGTCCCGCGAGTGCGGGCAACTCGATCACCCGGGTCGCTTCTTCGGCGAGTGCGGTTCGCTCCGTCTCCGGCAGGTCCTTTGCGATTGCCGCGAGCAGCCGTCCCGCCGCCGCCAGCCGCTCCGCCGACGAAACATTCGGCAACTGCAGCAGCAGCCGGTGCAGAAGATCGCCGCGCCGGCGCGGGTCGATCGTGCCTGGAGCCGTCGGGGTGAACGCGGAGCGCGGCGCATCGTCGGGGTCGAACTGCGAGGGCACGATGCGCCTTGGCGCGGGTGCCGATGGCGGCGCTGTCTGCCTTGCCCACGGCGGAACGATGGTTGGTTTGCGCTCGGCTTTGACCGCCGGCGCAGCCATGCCCGCCGTCTCCGGCCGCCAGCGGAGTACGGCTCCCTCGAAGGTCGCCGCCGGCACTTCGATCAGTCCTTCTTCCAGCGCGTCACGCACGAGCCGGTACCAGCAGCCGTCCTTCGGGTCGCGTTCGCCTTCTGCGCCGCAGACGATGAGCGCGTCCGCCGCCCGCGTGAGCGCCACGTACAAGAGCCGCCGGTACTCGGCGAGGCGCAGCTCTTCCGCCGCCGTCCGCGCCGCCTGCTCCCGCGGCGACTCGGAATCCTTCTTCGCTGCCCAGACGAAAGCCTCGCTGTCGGGCAGGTCGTGCAGCCGCGTGTTGCGGCCGTCGGGAACGGTCGTGGTGTCGGCGAGGATGACGAGCGGCGCTTCCAGGCCCTTCGCGCCGTGCACCGTCATCACGCGGACCGCGTCGCTCTCCACTTCCAGGTCGCGCTTTACTTCGGTGGCCGTGCGCCGCAGGAAATGCAGGAAGCCGGTGAGCGACGGGGTCTCCATCTGTTCGTAGGAAAGCGCGCGGGCGAGGAATTCGTCGAGCGCGTCCGCCGCCTCATGACCGAGGCGCGCGAGCATGGCCTTGCGCCCGCCATCGCGGCCGAGGAGGCGCGAATAGAAATCGAACGGCCGCAACGCCGTCGCTTCGCGGCGCCAGCGAGCGAGCTTTTGCGCAGCATCCCTAAAGCGCGGGTCTGCTTCCAGCGAGGCGGCGAGCGTGCTCTTGCGGCCTGCCGCTATCGTATAGAGATCGTCCTCGCTCAGTCCGAACAGCGGGCTCTTCAGCGCGCAGGCGAGCGCGAGGTCGTCCGTTTCGAGCGTGAGCGCATCGCCGAGCGCCATCAGGTCCATGACCGCGATGTGCTCGGTGAGCTTGAGCCGGTCGGCGCCCGCCACCGGCACGTTTGCTTTCTTCAGCGCCTGCAGGATCGCCTCGAACAGCGGCCCGCGCCGGCGCACCAGCACGATCACGTCGCCGGCGGTCGGCGCGCGCAGCTTCTTCGTTTCGCGGTCCTCGATCGCGAGTCCGCCCTCGGTCCAGTGCTTCACCGCACGCGCGATCCGCTCCGCGAGCTTCACGATCGGGCTTGCCTCGCTGCGCGCGTCGATCGGCGCGTCCCAGGGGAGCGACGTGTCCGGTGCGGCATCGGGCTTTTCCGTCTCCCAGATCTCCACGAGCGCGGGCGCCTTCGCGCGGATTGCCTCGTGCACTGTCTGCTCGCCGCCGCCGCTCGTGAGCCCGCGGAAGGCGAGCGGCCGCCGGAAGATTTCGTCCACCGCCGCGAGCACGCCGCGCGCGGAGCGGAAGGAAAGCAACAGGTCGACCGGATGGAAAATCTGCCCCGCGCCCGTGACGCGGCGCGCGAAGTCGCTCCGCTTCTCGCCGAACAGTCGCGGGTCCGCGCCCTGGAAGCTGAAGATCGACTGCTTCTCGTCGCCGACCACGAAGATCGTCCGCTCTCGGTCTGCGCGCGCGCCGCTGCCCGCGAAGAATTCCTCGGTGAGCCGCTCGATCACGCTCCACTGCTCGGGGCTCGTGTCCTGCGCCTCGTCGATCAGCACGTGGTCGATGCCGCCGTCGAGCTTGTAGAGCACCCAGGCGGCGCCGGTGTCGGCGAGCATATCCGCGGTCCTCTCGATCAGATCCGAGTAGTCGAGCGCGCCGCGCGCGCGCTTTTCCCGCTCGAAGCGGGCGATCGTCGCCTGCGCGAGCGTGAAGAGTGCCGCGGTGCGCTCCAGCGCCCGCACGGCGAAGAGGCGATTGCGGAGCGGCATAAGACGTTCTTGTTCGGCGAAAATTCGCGCATAGAGATCGGGTGCGGAAGCGCGCGCGTTCTTCGTCCCAAAGCCGCTTTCCCCGCGAGGATCGCCGTCGCCCGTGAAGAACACAGAAAAGTAATCTTCAACGGCTCCCGCATCTCCGCTTGCGTACGCGGCTTGCTGCAACTGCGCGCCACGCTTGGCGGCGTTTCCACCGAAGGGCTGGAGTGCCGCCGCGACGCTTGCCCATTCACTGCGTGGCAGATTCGCGCCGTTCAGAATATCGCTGATGACCGCCTGCTCGCTGTCGTCCGGCGACAGGCCCAGTGCCTTTGCGATCGCCTTTCGTCCGCCCAGATCCTTGAGGCGCAAGAGCTTGCGCCGGCCGCGCACGGCTTCGTTCAGCGCCTTGTCGAAGCTGTCGTCGCTCTCCGCCGCGACCGCGATGGCGAGTGCCTGGCCGAGCTCGCCTTCCGGATCGTTCGCGGCCTCGATCAGCATATGCTCGCGCGCACGCCGCAGGAGGTCCGCTTCCTGCACATCGTCGAGCACCTCGAAGCCCGCCTGCACGCCCGCTTCCACCGGGAACTGGTGCAGCACGCGGTCGCAGAAGGCGTGGATCGTCTGCACCTTGAGCCCGCCCGGCGTCTCCAGCGCCTGCGCGAACAGCCGCCGCGCCGTGGCGCGTAGCGCCGGCGTAGGCGTTTCGTTCGAGACCTCGGCGATGGCGGCGTCGAGCGCTGCATCGTCGAGCCGCACCCATCGCGAGAGCGTTTGCAGCACCTTGTTCGCCATGTTGGCGGCGGCGGCCTTGGTGAAGGTGAGGCAGAGGATGCGCGCCGGCGGATTGCCGGCGAGCAGGAGGCGGATCACCCGGCGCACGAGCACGGTGGTCTTGCCCGCGCCCGCGTTCGCCGACACCCAGGCGGAGACGGCGGGATCGGAGACCCGCGCCTGCTTTGCCAGCGTTTCCGCCGGCACCTCGAAGGGCACGCTCATTCGCCCGCTCCCTCGTTCGCCGACCATTCCTTGATGCGCGCAAGATGGTCGTATTGGCCGAAGCGTCCGCGCCACTTCGGTCGCGGGATCGAGAGATAGGGGGTAGCGGGGTCGGCGAAGGTGGCGATCAGCGCTTCCACTTTTGCGCGCGCGAGCGCGGCGAGATCGTCGCAGGTTGCGATGTTGAGCGTATCGCGCACGGCTCTCGCCTCGCGCGTGGCATTGACAGGATCGAACGACACGATCCGGCCCGGTGGATGCCCGCCCGAAAGCGCCAGCACGAAGATGTCGGCGATGCCCGTGACCGGTCCAAGTTTCTCGAAGCCCCCCGCCTGCGCGATCGCCGCTTCCAGCGCTAGTTGCGGCGAGAGCCCGATCAGGGTCTCGCGCAGGCCCGGTGGCGTCCCGGTCTTGTAGTCGATGATGGCGACCGTGCCGTCGCGGCGGACGTCGATCCGGTCGGCCCGTGCCGTGAGCTTGAAGGGCTTGCCGTCCGCTTCGAATTCGATCGCGCCGCTCGTTTCTGCGAGAATGCGGTCGATCTCCGCGCGCAGCGTCTCTTCCTGCGTGACGAGCCATTCCGCCGCGCGCAGGAAGCGCGGCCACCAGATCGCGCGCAGCCCCGGATAGTCCTTGATCGCGGCGAATGCCTTGCGCCCGGCCGCGATCAACTGATCGATCGCGTCGTTTGGCAGCGGCCCCGCCGCCGCTTTGGTGAATGCCGCGAACGCCTCGTGCAGGATCGTGCCGCGCTCCGCCGCGCCCGGATCGGCATCGATCTCGTCGAGCGGATCCAGCTTCAGGATGTGCCGCGCGTAGATCGAATAGGGATCGCGGACGAGCGTCTCGATCTCGGTGACGCTGAGCCGCGCGGGCCGCACCTCGGCGGGCGGCCTCGGCGCGGGCCGTTCGGCGGAGGCAATGGGGTCCGACTGCTCCAGCGCGTGCGCGAGGTCGAGATACTGCTTGCCGTGCGCGACGGCGGCGTTCCACGTTTCCTCGGTCGTCACCGCCTTCAGGCGCTGAAGGAAGCGCGAGGCGACCATCTCGACGCCGTCCTGCTTCTTCGCGCGCGACACGATCACCGCGCGCGCGCCGAGGGCCTGCGCGAAGTCGTGCGCTGTGAGGCCGATGCGTCGCTCCGGCAGGTCGAGCTTGAGCGCGCGCCGCATCGGCCGGTTGAGCCAGGCGTCGGCGTGTGCTTCCGGCGGCCAAGTGCCCTCGTTCAGCCCGCCAAGCAGCACGCGGTCGGCGTCGAGGAGCCGCGCTTCGAGGGGTCCCAGGATGCGGATGCGCGCGGTGCGGTCGAAATGCGGCCGCACCGGCGGCTCGCCGGCGAGCAGCTGTGGGAAGGCGTCGGCGTAGTCATGGAGCGACAGCGGCGGCGCCTGCGCGGCGGCATCGGCCAGATGCTCGAAGGAGAGCGAGAGCGCCCGCACGTCTTCCGCCTCGCGCGCAGCGAAATCGATGCCGAGATGTTCGAGTGCTGCGCGGTGGGCCGCGACGAGATCGCCAAACGGAATCGCCGGGCGTGGCGATAGCTTCTGGAGCGGCGCAAGCGCAGCCGCGAGCTTCTCTGCGAGGTCCGCCGCCAGATGCCAGTCGGCCTTGGCGAGCTTCATGCGCGGGTCGCGGTGATGCAGCCCGCGCGCTTCCGCGAGCGCGCGGGTATCGGCGATCGCACGCTTCAATCCGTCCGCGCCGGGCGCGGGCCGCGGCCCGCGTAGCGCTGCGATCTCCAGCGCGTCGACGGCGCGCGGCGCGAGGCGTAGCTCGACGAGCGGGTGGCGCAGGAGCGCGAGCAGCGTCACCGGCTCGAAGCCATCCGCCACCACGGAAGCGGCGAGCCCCGCGAGCCGCCCGGCGTCGCTGTCTTCGAGCGCGACGCCGGCGGAATCGTCGATCTCGATGTGCCAGCGCCGGAGTTCCGCGGCAACGCGCCGGGCGAGCGTCCGGTCGGGAGTCACGAGGGAAGCCGTCGCGTCTGGCGTCTCCAGCGTCTCACGCAGGGCGACGGCGAGCGCGAGCGCTTCCTCGCGCGGGTCCGCGGCTTCGATCACGCGCACGCCTTTGAATGCCGCTGCGGCGCGCCGATCGAAGTCCGCGCCGCGCTCGCGCCAGCGGTCGGTAGTGGCGGCGGGTCGGAAGGCTTCGGAGAGGAACCCGTCTCGGTCAGGCGCGCGGGCTTTGCCAAGCGGAACGACCTCGCTCCGCAGGATTCCGATGCGCGCGATCAACCGCTTCAAGCCGAACTGCGGATGGCCGGGCGAAGGATCGTGCTTGTCGCTGTCCTCGATCAGCGCGAACGAAGGCTCGTCGAGCGCTTGGTCGAGCCCGGGGAGCACGACCGCCCCCTGATCGAGCCGCGCGATCGTCGCGATCAGTCGCGCGACCGCCGGGATCGTGCCGGTGGAGCCCGCGGCGATCACCGGCCCGCCGCTCTGCTTCAGCCGGTCGGCCTCGCGCGCGAGCAACTCGTCCTGCCACACGGTGGGATCGGCAAGGCCGTGTTCGCGGAGATGGTCGTCCCAGCCCTTGCGTGCGATCCTGAGAAACTCGAGCGAACGCTGCCAGTATTCGTCGAGGTTCGCCGGGATGAAATCAGCCTGATCGAGCGCCTCGAATGGCACGCCCGCGATCGTCAGGTCGTCGAACACGCGCGCGAGCTCGTCGGCGAGTTGCAGCGCCGCCGCGGGCGAAGCGGCAACGAGCGGCCGGCCCTCCCGTGCAGTGGTCTCCGCGAACTGCAGGACAAGCCGTGCCAGCACGAGCCGCCGCGCGCCGCGCGAAATCGGCGCGGGGGTCTCCGGCGGCCCCGCTTCCTCGGCGAAGGCGAGCGCGTCCTCGTCGGCGTCGCCGAGCGGCAGAATCCGCGGCAGCAGGGTTGCGTCCGTCTCCAGCTCTGCCAGCAGCGCCTCGGCGAAAGCGCGCGCCGCCCGCCGCGTTGGCAGATAGACGGTGGCGGAAGCGAGCGCGAGCGGGTCGCCGCGCGGCGCGAAGCCGGGAATCAACACGCCGTCGAGGAGCCCGCGCGCAAGCGTCGGCAGGAATGGCGTCGACGGGGAAATCGTGAAGACGCGCGGCTTCGCGGTCATGCCTCACGGACCCGCGCGTCGCAGCTCCGCCTCCGCTTCCCTGATGGCTTCCGGCGTTCCCACATGCAGGAACGTCCCCTCGAGCTTGATCCCCATGAGCCGCCCGGCTTTTTCGGCGCGATCGAACAGTTTGTCGAGGCCGAACGCGCCGTGCGGGGCCTCATCGAACAGCCTCGGCGAGAGGACCGCAACGCCCATGTACACGTAGGGCGCGGTGCCGCGCTCAGGCCGGCGAACCAACCGGCCATCCCCTTCCAACGAATAATCGCCTTTGCCGTCATAGCCGTAGGCGTCGTCCGTCGCCGCGAGCAGGAGCGCCGCGTCCATGCGCAGCCGGTCGAAGAACTTGGCAAGCCGCACGAGATTGGCGGTCGCCCGCTCGATCCAGAGGCTGTCGGAATTGACGAGCAGGAACGGCGCGTTGCCGAGGAGCGGCAGCGCCTTTGCGATCCCGCCGCCAGTGCCGAGCAACTGCTTGCGCTCGTCGGAGATGGCGACCCGCGGCTGCGCGCGCGACTGCAGATGCGCTTCGAGCTGGTCCGCGAAATAATGCACGTTGATGACGACCTGCACCACGCCGGCGTCCGCCAGCCGGTCGAGCACGTGGTCGATGAGCGCGCGCTTCTGCACCGGCACCAGCGGCTTCGGCACCTGCTTTGAGATTTCCCGCATGCGGGTTCCGAGGCCGGCCGCAAGCACCATGGCGTGCGCCGGCATGGCGGGATCGCGGAGCGCCCTCACGGTTGTTGCGTGCCTTCCGGTGCGGGCGCCTCGCCGTTCGCGGCGTTCGGCGCTTCCGGCTCGGAGACGACCGTCTCCAGCGTGAATTCCATCTGGTTCGGATCCACCTCGAAACTGTCCGGCGAAGCCTCGCCTTCCGTCGGGATTTCAGCGGTTGCTTCGGCCGCTGCCGCGGGCCCGGCTTGCGCGGGCGCCGCCGGCATCTCGGGCGGCGGGACATTGGCGAGATACCAGTCCCGGAGTTCCGCGAGCGCCGGATGCGCGAACGTCCGCATGAGATACATCCATACTCGGGGGAGATGCTGGAGATATTGCGGCTTGCGGTCGCGCCGGTTCAGCCGCGCGAAGATGCCGAGAATCTTCGTCGCGCGCTGGGCGCCGAGCACCACGTAGCGGCTCGCGAATTTCGCCGGATCGAAATTCGGATCGCGCGCTTTGCGGCCGAGCGCATAGCGGGAGAGGAGCTTCAATTCGAGCGCCTCGGAGATGTCGACGCGCGCGTCCATCAGGAGCGATGCCACGTCGTAGGCCGGCGGACCCATTACCGAGTCCTGGAAGTCGAGGAGTCCGACGCGGGCGATGCCGTTTCGGTTCGCGAGCCACAAGAGGTTCGGCGAATGGTAGTCGCGCAGCACCCAGGTCCGCGGCTCGGGGATGATGTCGGCGAGCGCATAGCGCCAGAGCGTCAGGAACGTCTCCCGCGAGGCGGCGTCGCGCAGCTTCACGCCGCGGTGCGGTAGATACCAGTCGAACAGGAGCTCGACTTCCACGAGATAGGCGTCGATGTCGTACATCGGCATCTGATGCTCGATGCGCGGCGCGACCGGCAACGTCTCCGGCAGATCGAAGCTGTGCAGCGCGATCAGGAGATCGATCGCCTCGGCATAGCGCGCTTCGATCGGCGCTGGCGGATCGCCCGCGACGAAGCGGTCGTCGCCGAGATCCTCAAGGACGAGGAGGCCGTTCTCGTGGTCGGCGGCATAGATTTCCGGCGCGCTGAAGCCACGCTCGCGCAAGCCCCGGTCGAGCGCCGCGAACGGACGCACGTCGGTCGCAAGATGCGCGATCGAGCTGTAGGTGCGCCCGTGCGCGAGCGGAGGTTCCGTCGAGCCGGCCGGCATCTTCATCAGGATCGCAGTGACCTCGTTGACATAGAGCCGCTCATAGGCGCGCGTGGAGGCGTCGCCCTGCATCGGCACGCGCAGCGCGGCACCGAAGCCAGACGCATCGAGCAGACCGCGCGCGGACCGAAGCTGCGCGAGCCGCGCGGCCCAGGTGCCGAGCCCCGTGAGCCGCACCTGGCGGAACGTCGGGCCGAGCCCCGGCGCGAGGGTGATCGAGACGTCGAGCCGGTCCGCCTGCAGGAGCGCGCCCGCGCGGTCCGGCCATTCGACGAGCACGGCGGCGTTCTCGGCGGCTTCGTCCCAGCCGAGCTCGGAGAGCTCGGCGACCGTCGTCACGCGATAAAGGTCCGCATGCACCACCGGGAAGCGCGGCAGCTCATAGACCTGCAGCATCGTGAAGGTGGGGCTCGGAACCTCAAGCTGCGCGTTGCCGGCCAGATAGCGCAGCATGGCGCGCGCGAGCGTGGTCTTGCCGGCGCCGAGGTCGCCGGAGAACGTGACGAGGTCGCCCGGCCCGATCGAGGCCGCGAGGTCCATCGCCAAGTGTTCGGTCGCGTTCACGTCCGGAAGCTCGATGTCCCAGGTCGTGCGCGGACTGTTCGCGTTCGGCATTGAAAACCGTTACTCGGCAGCCTGTGATCCCGCCAGCGCGTGGATCGGGAAGATACAGGTCGCGACCGTACCCTTTCCAGGCGTGGAGTCGATATGGATGCGGCCGCCGTGCAGATCCATCAGCGAGCGGACGATCGCAAGGCCGAGCCCGGCGCCGCGGTGCTGCGAGCCGAGCCGGTGGCTCTCGAAGCGCTCAAAGACGCGCTCTCGCAGTTCCGGCGGGATGCCGGGACCCTCGTCGCTCACCCGGAACACGATGGCATCGCGTGCTCGCTCCGCGGACAGCGTCACCGTGCCGCCCGGCGGCGAGAAGCCGACCGCGTTGGAAAGCAGGTTGAACAGGATCTGGCGTACCCGCTTTTCGTCGCCGGTGAAGCTGCCGATGTTCGCTGGCAGATTGATTTCGAGGCGGACGCCGTTCTCGTTGAGGTGCGGCCGCACGCCGTCGGCTGCCGCTTCGACCGCCGCGCGCACGTCGACCTCGCCGAGCTGCAATTGCATGGCGCCGGCGTCGATCGTCGCGAGGTCGAGGATGTCGTTGATGATGGCGAGCAGCGCCGCGCTCGATTCCGTGATGTGCCTGATATATTCATGCTGCTTCTCGTTGAGCGGTCCGATCAGCGGGTCATCGAGCAGTTGCGCGAAGCCGATGATCGTCGTGAGCGGCGAGCGCAACTCGTAGGAAACGTGCCGCACGAACGCGTTCTTGAGCGTGTCGGCCGCTTCCAGCGCCTCGGCACGCTCCACGAGCGCGCGCTCCACCCGCACGCTGTCGGTGACGTCGCGGAAGGTGACGAGGGTGCCGCCGTCGGGCAAGGGCACCGCCGCGCAATCGAGCACACGCCCGTCCATGCATTCGAAGTGGCTGTGGATCAGCGTGCGCTGGCCGAGCCCGGTGACCGCGTGCTTCAGTTCGTTCCACCCTTCCTGGTGGGCGCTGAGATAGGGCCGGCACCATTCGGCGACCGTATCGATGTGCGGATGTTCGGACAGCGCCTGCGGCGACAGCGACCACAGTTCGACGAACGCATGGTTGGAGAGCCGCAGCCGTCCGTCGCTGCCGAAGACGGCGACGCCCTCGGCGAGCGCGTCGAGCGTCTCGCGCTGCATGCGGTTCAGAGCATTGAACTGGCTCTCGAGCTGGATGCGCTCGGAAATGTCGTCGAAGAGATAGGTGACGCCGCCCTCGGGGTTGGCCGTCGTCACGACGCGCAGCGTCCGCCCGCCCGGCAGGTGCCACCAGTGTTCGCGCGGCTCCGGCGAGCGATAGGCCTCGTGCAGGCTCGCCTTCCAGGCGCGGAAGTCGGCCTGTTCCGGCAATTGCCGGCTCGCGCGCAGGCGGTCGAGCACGGCCGAGTCGGTCGGCCGGTCCTCGAGGAACGCGTCGTCGAGCTCGAACAGCTTGCGATAGGCCGCGTTGTAGAAGACGAGGCGCTGATCGGCGCCGAAGGTCGCGACCGCGGTGGCAAGCTGATCGAGCACCCGCCGGTGCGCATTAATTGCGCGCGCAAGCTCCGTGCGCATGCGCTCGGCTTCGCTCGCGTCGATGCCGATGCCGGCCGCCCCTTGGCCAGCGCCCGCTTCGAACACATCGAGCACGCGCCGCGCGCCCGCGACCACCGCCGGCACCCGCTGACGAAAGACGCCGCCTTCCGCGCGTACGCGCGCGGCTTCTTCCCGCACGGCGCGGTCGAGAAGCTCGGCCCCGCGCGCCACCGCATCGCGGGGGTCGGCCGCTTCGACTGCGGCCGCGTAGGCCTGGTTCGCGAAGGCGAGCCGGCCTTCGGCGTTGCGCACCCAGATCGGCACGGGTGCGGCGTCGAGCATCTGCCGCAGCGACGCCATTTCGCGCTCGAGCGCCTGATAACGCTCAGCAAGGCTTGCCGTCTCGAGCCGCGCGCCGGTGACGTCGCGGAGCCGCAGCACCGCGGCGCCGCCGATCGGCCGTCCCTCGGCCTCGACATGCCGGCCCTGCAAGGTCGTCAGCATCATGGAGAACGGCTCGCCCCGGCGGCGCAACGCGTCAACACTCTTTTCGATCGTGCGCGCGCGCACCGGATCGAGCCAGGTGCCGAACGCAAGGATGCGGAGCGGCGCAGACGCGCCGGAGAGCGGTGACGGATCGCCGATGATTTCCGGATCGGACTTCGAATCGCGCCACACGACGACGGCTTGCGGCTCGGCCAGCAGGAGCGCGAGCGCCCGTCCCGCCTCGTCCTGCAGCATGGCGATATCGGTCTGTGCCGCGGCGAGCTTGCGGGCATAGGCGGCGCGAATGCGGACGAGCGCGACCGCGGCGACCGCCGCGAACACGAGAAGCCCAAACAAGAAGGCGAGCGCGATCAGCTCGGATGTCCGCAGCCCGGCGAGCCCCTGCGGCCAAGGGCCGGAAATGCCTTGTGCGGCGACCGCGCCGGCGTGAAGAAAGAGCGCGGCTGCAAGCAGCGAAGCAGCAGCAAACCGGATGCGCAGGCGCATGCCAATGCCGAATCCATGCTGCCTGCCCCGCTCAAGCATGCCGCCTTCCAAACTGTCGCCCCGAATCGGCGACCAATCTAACCCCGAGGCGAGTCCGGGCAGAAGAGGAAACGACCCAAAAAGAGAAAAACGCGCGCTTCCTGCGCGCGACGGCGGCGCGCGTTAAGGCTTCGTTAACCCGACTTTTCGCCCGAGCGTTTTCCGCCACTCATTCCCGTGAAAGCGGGAAACCGGCCGGGGCGAGAATGCGCAGCCGCAGGCTCAAAGCCCCTCGAACAGCGCCGTCGACAGATAACGCTCGGCGAACGACGGCACGATCACGACGATGTTCTTCCCCGCGAATTCCGGACGCGCCCCGATTTCCAGCGCCGCCGCGACCGCCGCGCCCGAAGAGATGCCCACTGGGATTCCTTCCAGCCGCGCCACTTCGCGCGCGGTATCGAAGGCGGTCTGGTTGCCGACCGTGATCACCTCGTCGATCACCGAGCGGTCGAGCACCTCGGGGATGAAACCCGCGCCGATCCCCTGGATCTTGTGCGGTCCCGGCTGTCCGCCCGAGAGCACGGGGCTGTCTTCCGGCTCCACGGCGATGACCTTGAGCGACGGCCGGCGCGGCTTCAGGACCTGCCCGAGGCCGGTGATGGTTCCGCCCGTGCCGACGCCCGCGACCACCGCGTCGATCGCGCCGCCGGTATCGTTCCAGATTTCCTCCGCCGTGGTGCGGCGGTGGATCTCCGGGTTGGCGACGTTCTTGAACTGCTGGGGCATGATCGCCTTGGGCAGGCTCTTCACGATCTCCTCGGCGCGGGCGACCGAGCCGCGCATGCCCTTGGCGGGGTCCGTGAGCACGAGTTCCGCGCCGAGGAGCGCGAGCATCTTCCGCCGCTCGATCGACATCGATTCCGGCATCACGAGGATCAGCCGGTAGCCGCGCGCCGCGGCGACGAAAGCGAGCGCAATGCCGGTATTGCCCGAGGTCGGCTCCACGAGCACCGTGTCCTTGTCGAGCGCGCCCGCGGCTTCCGCGGCGTCGATCATGGCGACGCCGATGCGGTCCTTCACCGAGCCGATCGGGTTGAAGAATTCGAGCTTCGCCAGGATGTTCGCCTGGACGCCGCGCTGCTGCGGCAGCCGGTTCAGCCGCACGATCGGCGTGTCGCCGATCGTGTCGGTGATGGAGTTGAAGATTTTCCCCCGCCCCGGCACGTGCTCGGGGGCGGCCGCGCTCGGTTTCCGCAGCGCCTCGCTCATGGGCAGCTCCTGACCTTCGAATCCGAAAAGTCCGGCTCGCCTACCATATTCACCGAAAACAGTCGAATTTGCCCAAAAACACTGTTTTCAGATGTTGAAATCGTGGCTGATCGCCGGCTCCATCAGGCCGGACCGCTCCGCGTCCTGGCAGAGCCGGTCCACGGTAATGCCGGCGAGCGCCGTCTCGAAGCTCGCCTCCGCCTCCGCGACGGCCGGTGCGATCACCTTGGTCACCACCGGCGGCGCCGCCTGTCGTCCGTCCTCGCTGGTCGCCTCCGCGATCCGTACGATCTCTGCCACCGAGATGCGCCGCCGCTCGCGCGCGAGCTCGTAACCGCCGCGCGGACCGCGCACCCCTTTCAGGATCCCTGCGTGAACGAGCGCCTGCAGCACGGGTTCCAAGTGACGTGGTGGGAGACCATGCCGTTCCGCGAGCGCCTTTGCCGCCACCGGCTGTCCGCGCGCGTGCAGCGCCACATCGACGACCGCCGCGATGGCCAGAAGACTTTTCTCCGAGAGCCGCGCCATGCGTTACCCCGTTGCCCGTTCACGCGAGAGACCTGTTGATCCGAAGCCGCCTTCACCGCGCGCCGTCGTGTCGAGCGCGGCGACCTGCTGCATCGCCACCCGCGTCACCGGCGCGAACACGAGTTGCGCGATCCGCATGCCGCGCGTGACGGTGAAAGGCTCCGTACCGAGATTGATGAGGATCACCTGCACTTCGCCGCGGTAGTCGGCGTCGATGGTGCCGGGTGCATTGAGCACACTGATCCCGTGCTTGAGCGCGAGCCCCGAGCGCGGCCGCACCTGACATTCGAACCCTTGCGGGATCGCGAAGGCGAGCCCGGTCGGGATCGCCGCGCGTTCGCCGGGCGCGAGCGTCATGGGCTGTTCCTCGGGAACCGCGGCGCAGACATCCATGCCCGCGGCGTCGGCGGTCGCGTAATCCGGCGCCGGAAGATTCGACGCATGCGGCAACTGGACGAAGGAGACGGTGAGCGGCTTCATGCGGGCGCTCCCTTGCCGCCGAGCGTGTCGGCGATCTTCCGCACGAGGCCGTCGGCAACCGCCTGCTTCGATTGCGGCGGCCAGGATTCCACGCCGTCCTTCGTCACGAGATGCACCGTGTTCCGCGCGCCGCCGAAGACGCCCGTTTCCGGCGATACGTCATTGGCGACGATCCAGTCGCAGCCTTTCGACTGCAATTTGCTGCGCGCATGGTCGATCAGCTTCTCCGTTTCCGCGGCGAAGCCCACGACGAGCTTCGGCCGCTGTGGGTGATGGGCGATGGTCGCCAGCACGTCCGGGTTCTCGACGAGCTCGAGCTTCGCGTGCTTGCCGTTCACTTTCTTCAGTTTCTCGGAGGCGGGCTCCACCACCCGCCAGTCCGCGACCGCCGCGGCGAAGATCGCCACATCGACGGGCAGCGCGGATTCTGCGGCCTTCAGCATTTCCGCCGCCGTCGTCACATGCACCGTCTTCACGCCGGCGGGATCGGGCAGGTCGACCGGTCCGGAAATCAGGATCACGTCCGCGCCCGCCTGTGCCGCGGCCCGCGCCACCGCATGCCCCTGCTTGCCCGAGGAGCGGTTGGTGAGAAACCGTACGGGATCGATCGGCTCCTGCGTCGGGCCGGACGTGACGAGTACGCGCTTGCCGGCGAGCGAACGCCCAACCGGAATCGCAATGAGCGCGCCTTCGATCGCCGACACGATTTGTTCGGGCTCCGCCATGCGGCCGACGCCGGCTTCCCCGCGCTCCGCCATCTCGCCCTCGTTCGGGCCGACGATGGAGACACCGTCGGCAAGAAGCTGCGCCAAGTTCCGTTGCGTCGCCGGATGCGCCCACATGTGCGGGTTCATGGCCGGCGCGAGCAGAATCCGCTTGTCGGTCGCAAGCAGCACGGTCGAGGCAAGATCGTCCGCATGCCCGCCCGCCATTTTCGCCATGAGATCGGCGGTCGCCGGCGCCACCACGACAAGGTCCGTATCGCGTGCGAGGCGGATGTGCCCGATGTCGAATTCGGTCGAGGAATCGAAAAGGTCCGTGTAAGCGCGCTCGCCGACGATCGCACCGACCGCGAGCGGCGTGATGAAAGCCTGTGCCGCGCGCGTCATGACCGCGCGCACCCGCGCGCCACGCTCCTTCAGGCGGCGGATGAGTTCGAGGCTCTTGTAGGCGGCAATGCCGCCGCCGATCACGAGCAGGATGCGTTTCTGTTCGAGCGCCATTTTGAGGCCCGGAAAGGCCGACCCTTAATTATCAAGACTTCACTGTACAATTTAGGATTACCTAAGCCAATTCGCCAGTGGGCAACTGGTTACCGGAGGCTTTTCCCTAGCGCAGGAGCCAGAGGGCCAGAATCGCCGCGATCACCCAGAGCGCGAGCGTCATCCAGCGCGAGCGCCTGGCCTCCGCCCGGCCGATTGCCTCGACCGTTTCCGGCGCGAGCACGAGCCCGTCGCGCGTCTGCTCGTCCAGTCGCTCGATGGTGCCGGCCGCGCGCGCGATGAGCCCCGGCGCGCTGCCGATGAGTCTGCCGAGCCCGCCGATCTCCTGTGCGGCTTCCTCGATTTTCCCGATCGGGCCGAGATGCCGCTCGATCCATTCGCGCACCACCGGCTCCGCGGTGGTCCACATGTCGAGCTTGGGGTCGAGCGCCCGCGCGACGCCTTCCACCACCACCATCGTCTTTTGCAGGAGCAGGAGCTCCGGCCGCGTGCGCATGTCGAAGAGCGCCGTGACCTCGAAAAGAAGCGTCAGGAGCTTCGCCATGGAGATCTGGTCCGCCGGCCGGTCGTGGATCGGCTCGCCGATCGCGCGGATCGCCTGCGCAAAGTCTTCGACGGAATGGTGCGGTGGCACGTAGCCCGCCTCGAAATGCACTTCCGCCGTGCGGATCCAGTTCTTCGTAATGAAGCCGTAGAGGATCTCGGCGAGGAATCGCCGCTCTTTCAAGCCGAGCCGGCCCATGATGCCGCAATCGACCGCGACGAGGCGGCCCTCGGCATCGACGAAGAGATTGCCCGGATGCAGGTCCGCATGAAAGAAGCCGTCGCGGATCGCCTGGCGCAGGAACGACTGGATCAGTTCGCGGCCGAGCAGCGGCAGGTCGAAGCCCGCGGCCGCGAGTCGTGCGCGGTCGTTCAACGGAATACCGTCGACCCACTCGGTCGCGAGCACCCGCCGCGCCGTGCGGTCCCAGTCGACTTTCGGCACGCGGAAATCGGGGTCGTCTTTCGTGTTCTCGGCAAGCTCCGAGAACGCCGCCGCCTCCAGCCGCAGGTCGAGCTCCATCGCCACCGAGCGCGCGAGCGTCTCCACGGTGGCGACGAGCCGGAGCCGCCGCCCCTCGGCCGAATGCCGCTCGGCAAGACGCGCCACATAGAAGAAGGAGTCGAGGTCGCGTTGGAAGCGCGCCTCGATGCCGGGCCGTAGAACCTTGACCGCGAGCATGCGGTGTCCGTCGATGCCGTCGACTTCTGCCTTGTGCACCTGCGCGATCGACGCGGCGGCGACCGGCGGGCCGAAAGAAGAGAAGAGCTCCGAGAGCGGCCGGCCGAGCGCTTCCGCGATCTCGGCCTCCGCTTCCGCCTGCGGGAACGGCGGCATCTTGTCCTGCAGCGACTCCAGATCGTGCGCGATCTTCTGGCCCACGACGTCGGGCCGCGTCGCCAGGAATTGGCCGAGCTTCACATAGGGCGGCCCGAGCCGGGAGAGCGCGGTGCCAAGCCGTGCGGCGCCCGTGCCTGCGTCGCCGCGTTCGATCAGCCGCGCGAGCCGCAGGCCGAAGCGCGGTCCCGGCGGCAGCGCCGAGGGGTCGACGAGCGCGAACACGCCTTCGCGGGCGAACACGAAGCCGGCGCGCCCGAGCCGCATGAAATGCGAAATGGCGGTCAGCACGCTTGCCCTCAGAGCCGCCAGCCGGAATGCAGCGCGACGATGCCGCCCGAAAGCGGCGTCGCCTCGACGCGGTCGAATCCCGCCGCACGCATCATGGCGGTAAAGCTGTCGCGGTCGGGAAAGCGGCGGATCGATTCCACGAGGTAGCGGTAGGACTCGGCGTCGCCCGTCACCGCCCGCCCGATCTCGGGGATCACGCGGAAGGAATAAGCCGCGTAGATCTCCTCCAGCATCGGCACGTCGACGTTGGAGAATTCGAGACAGAGAAAGTGCCCGCCGAGCTTGAGGACGCGGTGCATTTCCCGCAGTCCCGCGTCGATCCGCGGCACATTGCGGATGCCGAACGCGATCGTCACCGCATCGAAGTGCCGGTCGGGGAAGGGGAGCGCCTCCGCGTTCGCCTCCACGAACTCGATCCGCTTGCCGAAGCGCGTCGCCGCCGCCCGCTCGCGGCCGACCGCCAACATGTCCCCGTTTACGTCCGCGACGGTCGCCTCGACGCCGGAGCCGCCGGCGGCGAGCGCCCGGAGTGCGATGTCGCCGGTGCCGCCGGCCACGTCCAGGAGCCGCCAGGCGCGCGCGCTCTGCGGCGGACGCAGCTTCGAGACGAGCGCATCCTTCCAGGCGCGGTGCAGGCCGCCCGACATCAGGTCGTTCATGAGGTCGTAGCGGCGTGCGACCGAATGAAACACGTCGTCGACGAGCCGCTGCTTCTCCCGCAGCGGCACAGTGCGGTATCCGAAATGCGTCTCCGCGCTATCTTTCGCCATCGGGCGACCATAGCCTGCCGCTTCCGGCGGCGCTATGACCGTGCACGGAACGCCTCAAGAGAGGGTGAACGTGCCTGAACTGCCGGAAGTGGAAACCGTGCGCCGCGGACTGGTTCCGGTGATGGAAGGCGCGCGCTTCTCCAGGGTCGAGGCGCGACGTCCCGATCTGCGCTGGCCCTTGCCCAAGGACTTCGTCAAGCGCCTCGAGCGGCAGACCGTGACCGGCCTCGGCCGCCGGGCCAAGTATCTGCTCGCCGATCTTTCCTCCGGCGACGTGCTCGTCATGCATCTCGGCATGTCCGGTTCTTTCCGTGTGGAGCGGAACGGCGGTGAAGCAACGCCCGGCGCCTATTATCATGAGCGCTCGAAGACGAATGCGCACGACCATGTCGTCTTTCATATGTCGTCGGGCGCGACCATCACCTTCAACGATCCGCGCCGCTTCGGCTTCATGAAGCTCATCCCGCGCGTATCGCTCGCCGAGGACCCGCTGATGCGCGCGCTCGGCCCCGAGCCGCTCGGCAATGCGTTCGATGCGAAGCTTCTGGCCGCCGCCTGCGCCGGCAAGAAGACAAGCTTGAAGGCCGCGCTCTCCGACCAGCACGTGGTCGCCGGTCTCGGCAATATTTATGTGTGCGAGGCGCTGCACCGGGCGCGGCTCTCGCCCACGCGCCTCGCCTCGACCATCGCCACGCGGGCCGGCGCGCCGAACGAACGCGCTAGAGCCCTCGTCGAGGGCATCAAGGCGGTGCTGCGCGACGCGATCGAGGCCGGCGGCTCGTCGCTCCGCGATCACCGCCGCACCGATGGTGAGCTCGGCCTCTTCCAGCACAATTTCCGTGTCTATGATCGCGAGGGCGCGGCATGCCCGCGCCGCGACGGCGGCAAAATTCGCCGCATCGTGCAGGTCGGCCGCTCGACGTTCTATTGTCCGGTGTGCCAGCGCTGAGCTGCGGCCACGCAATCAGGAGGAGCGCTCATGGCGTACGAGAACATTCTGGTCGAGACCAAGGACCGCGTCGGCGTGGTCGTGCTCAACCGTCCCAAGGCGCTGAATGCGCTGAACAGCGCGCTCATGCGCGAGCTGAGCGAAGCGCTCGACGCCTTCGAGACCGACCGCGAGATCGGCTGCGTCCTGATCACGGGATCGGAAAAGGCGTTCGCCGCCGGCGCCGACATCAAGGAGATGCAGCCGCTGCAATTTCCCGATACCTACCTCGACGACTTCGTCGCGCCGTACAATCGGCTCGCGAGCTTCCGCAAGCCGGTGGTGGCGGCGGTTGCCGGCTACGCACTCGGCGGCGGCTGCGAGCTCGCGATGATGTGCGACATCATCATCGCCGCCGACACCGCGCAATTCGGCCAGCCGGAAATCAAGCTTGCGGTCATCCCCGGCATCGGCGGCACGCAGCGCCTGATCCGCGAGGTCGGCAAGTCGAAGGCGATGGACATGATCCTCACCGGCCGCATGATGGGCGCCGACGAAGCCGAGCGGGCGGGGCTCGTCGCCCGCGTCGTGCCGGCGGCAAGCTTGCGCGAGGAGGCGATGAAGACCGCGGAGACGATCGCCGGCATGTCGCTGCCGATCGCCATGATGGCGAAGGAAGCGGTGAACCGCGCCTACGAGACCGCCCTCTCCGAAGGCCTGCGGTTCGAGCGGCGGCTCTTCCATCCGATGTTCGCGACCGCCGACCAGAAAGAAGGCATGGCCGCGTTCGTGGAGAAGCGGCCGGCTGCGTTCAAGCACCGCTAACCGGGACTTTTCCGCTCCGTTGACGGGCCAGAGCCCCCCGAGTATGGTCCGCGCCAATCGCAGCGGGCGCGTTTCGCTGCGAATTTTTCTCCTCAGGCAATCGGTTGTCGGCGCGAACGCTCGCGGCTGTCGCCGATCAGGTTGGACAGAAATGGCGAACACGAAATCCGCAAAGAAGGCGACGCGCGTCATCGCTCGCCGCACGGAAGTGAACAAGTCGCGGCGCACGCACATGCGCACCTACATCCGCGGCGTGGAAGAAGCGATCGCCGCGGGCGACGGCAAGAAGGCGCAGGAAGCGCTCGCGGCGGCCGAGCCGAAGATCATGCGTGCCGCGCAGAAGGGCGTGCTTCATCGCAACACCGCGTCGCGCAAAGTTGCGCGCCTCGCGAAGCGCGTGCGTCAGCTCGCCGGCTGAAAAAGTTCGTCGCGCTGGATCGCGACTTCAGTCGAACAGGAAAATCCGGCCTCGCGGCCGGATTTTTTATTGGTGTGACCGCGAACACACACCTCGAACCGACAAATTCGTTTGCAATGAGCGAGTCCCGGCCTTCGCGCACGCGGAACGGCGCTTGACTCGTCGTTCCGCGGCGCGTCGTGGCTCATGCGCACGCAATGATGAGCACGAAAATTCGAATGCGCGCATGAACTTGCGGCCAAAGCGCTTTGGCGGTCGGAAAACCGCGCCGCCGCCGAAGCCGCTGACGAAATTTTTGCCAAGGTGTGACCGTTATCAAACTGTCATTACCTCGGCGGTCGCGATGAGAGATTCTGCGAGACGAGTCAGAGATTTGTAAGAAAGCGCTTGCGGCGGGCGCGACGAAAAGAGCGCGCCGTGCATCAGTTCCGGTAAATTTTGGATTACGAATACCGTTGACCGTCCGCCCGTGCAGTGTATCGTTTTCCTCAAGTCCGGCGGGTTCTTCGGACGCTCTTCTGCTTAGTTGAGTTTGAAACTCATCTTGGATGAGAGCGTGCAGTTCGTGTCCGGACGCACCTTGAGGGTTGGATGGCTCTCCGGGTGGAATGATGTGGTGAGGCGGAAATTGAGTGCGGCAAGTACGTGAGTGCGTGAGTGAGCCAAGCAATCGCGTTCGTCTCGGACGACCGGTTCTGAGTTAGCTCAACGGACGTTCGGGGCGCAGATACAAAAATCAAATCGAGAATTGGACATCGTTCGGCATGGCCGGACGGTGAGCGGGGCGGTCATGAATTGGAGCGGACAGGACGAGGCCGGGCATTTCCATTGGAAGCATGGCCTCCAGCAACAGTCGGCAGACGCGAAAGCGCGCGCGGCGGTCAGTGCGGCAGACCGGAGACAGCCATCGTCGTTTGGGCGATGCAGCGAGCGGCCTGGAGGGCCGGAAAGTCTTTAGCCGCTCGAGCCAGCGTAACGTTCGCATTTCCTTGAATTCAGAATTGGGCGCGTAGCGCGTCCCGGGAACCTCGGCAGCGGCCGAGTCCCGAATTCGGAGTCTGCAATGGCCGCTCCCAAGCACGATCCAAAACAAGAGCTGCCCGGTAACGATGCCGCCCGCTGGGATCGCGTATGCCGGCGTCTTCGCGCCGAGGTCGGCGAGGATGTCTATTCGAGCTGGTTCACCAGCATCGCCTGCGAAGGCCGCCTGAACGATTGCCTGCGCCTGTCGGTGCCCACGCGCTTTCTGCGGAACTGGATCCAGTCGCACTACGGCGACCGGCTGCTCACGCTCGCGCGCGAAGAGTTTGAGGAGATGCGGCGGATCGATATCGCCGTCCGGACCACCCTCTTGCGGGTGTCCGGCGGCGAGCAGAAACCCACCCGGCCCGATGCCGCGACGCCGGCGCCGGATCGTCCGGCGGGCGCGCCGCCGCGCATGCCGGTGGTCGTCAGTTCCGGCGACCCCGCTCGCCAGACTTCGGGCGGCTCGCCGCTCGATCGGCGTTTCACCTTCGAGACCTTCCTGGTCGGCCGTTCCAACGCGCTGGCGCATGCGGCGGCGCGGCAGGTGGGCGAGGCCGAGCCCGGAACCGGCGCCCGCTTCAACCCGCTCTACCTCCACGCGGCGGTGGGCCTCGGCAAGACGCATCTCCTGCAGGCGATCGTCTGGGCGGGCCAGGCGTCCGGCCGGCGCATGATGTATCTCACCGCCGAAAAGTTCATGTACGGCTTCGTCGCCGCCCTCAAGAGCCAGTCGGCGATCGCCTTCAAGGAGGCGCTGCGCGGCATCGAGGTCCTCGTCATCGACGACCTGCAATTCATGCAGGGCCCGAAGGTCCAGCTCGAATTCTGCCACACACTGAACGCTCTCATCGACGCGGGCCGTCAGGTGGTGATCGCCGCCGACCGCACGCCTGTCGATCTGGAAAGCCTGGAGGAGCGCGTTCGTTCCCGGCTGGCGGCGGGATTGGTGGTCGAGATCGCGCCCCCCGAAGTCGAACTGCGCCAGCGCATTCTGGAGACGCGCGTCGCCGCGCTGAAGGCCCAGCATCCCGGCTTCGAGGTGCCGGATGCGGTGCTGCAATACGTCTCCCAGCAGGTCACCCAGAACGGCCGTGATCTTGACGGCGCGGTCAACCGCCTGCTCGCCCACAACCAGCTCAGCGGCCGGCCGGTGACGGTGGAGATGGCCGACGAGGTCATCCGCGACCTGATCCGCCCCGCCGATCCACGCCGCATCCGCGTGGAGGACATCCTCCGCGTCGTCGCCAAGCACTACGGCGTCTCGCGCGCGGACCTGCTCTCTTCCCGGCGCACGGCCAACGTGGTGCGGCCGCGTCAGATCGCGATGTATCTGGCGAAGACCCTCACCTTGCGCTCGCTGCCGGAGATCGGCCGGCGCTTCGGCGGCCGCGACCACACGACCGTCCTGCATGCCGTCCGCAAGATCGAAGGCCTCGTGCAGGGCGACAAGGGGCTCGCGGAAGAAATCGACGCCTTGAAGCGCCTCCTGCAGGAATAGCGACGACAATCCCGCCGGCGGCCTTGCGCATTCGGGGCCAAAACGTCAAAGTCTTCGGCCCGGCATGCCTGCCGGGCCTTTTCCTATGTGGTTCGATCAAGCTTTAGCGCGGATTCAGCGATTATGAAGGTGACCCTCGAGCGCGCCGAACTCGTCAAGGCGCTCGCCCACGTGCATCGCGTCGTGGAACGCCGCAACACGATCCCGATCCTGGCCAATGTGCTCGTGCGCGCGGGCAAGAGCGGTATCGAGCTGAAGGCGACCGACCTCGACCTTGAGATCGTCGAGACGGTGCCGGCCGAGGTGAAACAGGGCGACGCCACCACTGTCCCCGCGCACATGTTCTACGACATCGTGCGCAAGCTTCCCGAGGGCGCCCAGGTCGAGCTGCAATCCGGCAGCGACCGCAATTCCCTGCAGGTGCGCGCGGGCCGCTCACGCTTCACCCTGCAGGCGCTGCCCGAGACCGACTTCCCGGACCTCGCGGCGGGCGACCTGCCGCACAAGTTCAAGCTCGCGGCGGCGGACCTGAAGCGGCTCATCAACAAGACGCAATTCGCGATCTCCACGGAAGAGACCCGCTATTACCTGAACGGCATCTATCTCCATGTCGTCGACGGCAAGACGCCGAAGCTGCGCGCGGTCGCGACCGACGGGCATCGTCTCGCGCAAGCCGAAATTCCCGCGCCGGAGGGCACGGCCGGCATGCAGGGCGTCATCATCCCGCGCAAGACCGTCACCGAGGTGCAGCGGCTGCTGGAGGACGCAGGCGAGGAGGTGGAGATCGAGCTCTCGCCGGCGAAGATCCGCTTCCTGCTCGGTTCCGTCGTGCTCACCTCGAAGCTGATCGACGGCACCTTCCCCGACTATGGCCGCGTGATCCCGCTCGGCAACGACAAGATCATGGTGGTCGACAAGGCGGAGTTCGCCTCTGCCGTCGACCGCGTGTCGACGATCTCGAGCGAGCGCGGCCGGGCGGTAAAGCTCTCGCTCGGCAACGGCAAGCTGACGCTCACCGTGACCAATCCGGATTCCGGCAACGCGACCGAGGAGCTCGAGGTCGAGTACGGCGCCGACGCCCTCGATATCGGCTTCAACAGTCGCTATCTTCTCGACATCACGAGCCAGATCGAAGGCGAGAAGGCGACCCTGAAGCTCGCTGATCCGGGCTCTCCCACGTTGCTGGAGGACAGTGAGGCAGCCGGCGCGCTCTATGTGCTGATGCCGATGCGCGTGTGACCCATACCGATCGATCGACGAGCCCGGCGCCGCGTGCCCGCATCCGCCGGCTGCAACTGACGAATTTCCGCTCCTATCGCCGCGCGGAGCTGCATGCGGGTGACGGGCCGGTCCTGCTGCTCGGCCCGAACGGGGCGGGCAAGACCAATCTTCTTGAAGCAATCTCCTTTCTCTCGCCGGGCCGCGGCCTGCGCCGTGCGACGCTGGACGAGGTCGCCAATACCGACGGCGACGGCTCCTGGGCGGTGGCGGCGGAAGTCGAAGGCGCGCTCGGCCTGGCGCAGCTCGGCACCGGCATCGATGCACCGGCGGCGGATGCCTCGCCGTCCCGCCGCTGCCGCATCGACCGCGAGCCCGTGCCGTCGGCGACCGCCTTCGCCGATCATCTGCGCGTCATCTGGCTCGTGCCGGAGATGGACGGCCTCTTCCTCGGCCCCGCCGCCGAACGCCGCCGCTTTCTCGATCGTCTGGTGCTTGCGATCGACGCCACTCACGGCAGCCGCGTGAACGCGCTCGAGCGCGCGTTGCGCTCGCGCAATCGCCTGCTTGAGGAGCCCGCGCCCGATCCGCGCTGGCTCGACGCGATCGAGCACGAGGTCGCCGAGCTCGCCGTCGCGGTCGCTGCGGCCCGCGCCGAGGCGGTGAGCCGGCTCATGCGCGAGATCGAATCCTCGCGGGATACGGCTTCCGCGTTTCCGACCGCTTCTCTCTCGCTTGAAGGCTGGCTCGAAGCCGACGTGGCGACACGCCCCGCGATCGAGATCGAGGATCGCTATCGTGCGAGCCTGCGCGAAGCGCGCCCGCGCGACCGCGCGGCGGGGCGAACATTGGAAGGCCCGCATCTCTCCGATCTCGCGGTGACATACACCGAGAAAGGGGTCCGCGCCGAGCGAGCCTCCACCGGCGAGCGCAAGGCATTGCTCGTCGGCGTTGTGCTTTCGCATGCGCGGCTCGTCGCAGCGATGCACGGCTATGCGCCGGTCGTGCTCCTCGACGATGTGGCGGCCTTCCTCGACGAGGAGCGCCGCGCGGCGCTCTTTGTCGCGCTCGCGCGTCTCGGCGCGCAGGTCTGGATCACGGGCGTCGATGCGAACGCCTTTGCGACGCTTCCGGAGAGTAGCGAGCGCTTCCGGGTAAGCCCCGGCCGGGTGGAACCGGCCTGAAAAAGGCATGCTGGAACCGCGGAAATTGCCAGCGCCCTTCCCACAGCTCCGGGTACGGGAACCGGCGCATTTCGTTTCCGTAACAATGCCGATGTTTGAAGGCGCCGGAAGCCATTGAAACCGGCGATTTTGCCGCCATCTTTGCCACCAAAAGACCGCGCGAATGCGCTACAAGAAAGCTCGATTTTCCCTGCCGATTCGAGGCCAGTTCCGATGGCGAATCCCGCCCAACAACCCATCCCCAATCCTGACGAATACGGAGCCGAGTCGATCCAGGTCCTCAAGGGACTGGACGCCGTCCGCAAGCGGCCGGGCATGTATATCGGCGATACCGACGACGGCTCGGGTCTGCACCACATGGTCTATGAGGTCGTCGACAACGCGATCGACGAGGCGCTCGCCGGACACGCCACCGACATCGGCGTGACCCTCAATGCCGACGGCTCCGTGACCGTCATTGACAACGGCCGCGGCATTCCGACCGACATTCACAAGGAAGAGGGCGTTTCAGCCGCCGAAGTCATCATGACGCGGCTGCACGCCGGCGGGAAGTTCAATCAGAACGCCTACAAGGTGTCCGGCGGACTGCACGGCGTCGGCGTGTCGGTGGTGAATGCCCTGTCGAGCGTGTTGGATCTGACGATCTGGCGCGACGGCAAGGAACACTTCATGCGCTTCCACGACGGCGAGCCGGAAGCGCCGTTGAAGGTCATCGGCGATGCCAAGGAAAAGCGCGGCACGCAGGTCACCTTCACGCCGAGCAAGGAGATCTTCTCGAAGACGGAGTTCGATTTTGCGACGCTCGAGCACCGGCTGCGCGAGCTTGCTTTCCTCAATTCCGGTGTCACGATCGTGCTGTCCGATCTGCGCGGGCCCGAGCCCGTGCGTGAGCCGATGCGCTATGACGGCGGTGTCGAGGAATTCGTCCGCTATCTCGATCGCAACAAGCAGGCGCTGATCGGCAAGCCGATCGTCATCCGCGGCGAGCGCGACAAGATCATCGTCGAGACCGCGCTCGCGTGGAACACCTCCTACCACGAGACCGTGCTCTGCTTCACGAACAACATCCCGCAGCGCGACCGCGGCACGCATTTCACCGGCTTCGCGGCGGCGCTCACCCGCGAAGTGATCCGCTATGCCGACAGTTCCGGCATTTCGAAGAAGGAGAAGGTCGACCTCACCGGCGAGGACTGCCGCGAGGGGCTCACGGCCGTCCTCTCGGTGAAGATGCCGGACCCGAAATTCTCGAGCCAGACCAAGGACAAGCTCGTCTCCTCCGAGGTGCGCCAGGTGGTCGACACCATCGTGAGCAACGCGCTCTCCGCCTGGTTCGAGCAGCATCCGAGCGAAGCCAAGGCCATCGTCTCCAAGGTGGTCGAGGCCGCTGCCGCCCGCGAGGCCGCGCGCAAAGCGCGCGAGCTCACCCGCCGCAAGGGCGCGCTCGACGTCGCCTCGCTCCCCGGCAAGCTCGCCGACTGCCAGGAGCGCGATGCCTCGAAGGCCGAGCTCTTCATCGTCGAGGGCGACTCGGCCGGCGGCTCCGCCAAGCAGGCGCGTGACCGCGCCTTCCAGGCGGTGCTGCCGCTGCGCGGCAAGATTCTCAACGTCGAGCGCGTCCGCATCGACAAGATGCTGACCTCGCAGGAGATCGGCACGCTCATCACCGCGCTCGGCACGAGCATCGGCGACGAGTTCGATCTCGCCAAGCTCCGCTACCACAAGATCATCATCATGACGGACGCGGACGTGGACGGCTCCCACATCCGCACGCTACTCCTCACCTTCTTCTTCCGCCAGATGCCAACGCTGATCGAGGAAGGTCACATCTATATCGCCCAGCCGCCGCTCTATAAGGTCTCGCGCGGCAAGTCCGAGCAGTACCTGAAGGACGAGCGCGCGCTCGACGACTACCTCATCACCGCGGGCCTCGAAGAAGCGGTGCTGAAGCTCTCAAATGGCGAGGAGCGGGCGGGGGCGGACTTGCGCCGGCTCGTGGACGATGCGCGCTCGGTGCGGATCATCCTGAACGGCCTGCATTCCCGCTACAACCGCAAGGTCATCGAGCAGGCGGCGATTGCCGGGGTCCTGCGGCCGGAAGTGACCGGCGATCCGACGAGCGCCGGGGCGGCCGCCGAATACATCGCGCGCCGCCTGGACGCGCTGGAAGACGAGACCGACCGCGGCTGGACCGGCCGTTTCGAGGAGAGAGGCTTCCACTTCGAGCGCACGCTTCGCGGCGTGAAGGAAGTCGCCACGATCGATCAGGCGCTGCTCGGCTCGGCCGACGCCCGCAAGCTCGACGAGTTCGCACCGCGCCTGCAGGAAGCCTATCCGCGGCCGACGCCGCCCGCGATCCTGCGCCGCAAGGACGAAGCGATCCCGATCCACGGCCCCGTCGGCCTGTTCGAGGCGGTGACCGCGATCGGCCGCAAGGGCATTTCGATGCAGCGCTACAAAGGCCTGGGCGAGATGAACCCCGAGCAGTTGTGGGAGACGACCCTCGACATCAACGCCCGCTCGCTGTTGCAGGTGAAGGTGCGGGAAGGCGACGAGGCCGACGACCTCTTCACCAAGCTCATGGGCGACGAGGTCGAGCCGCGCCGCGAATTCATCCAGCAGAACGCGCTGTCGGCGAGCGTCGACGTCTGACGAGCCGCCGCGGCACGCTTCATGCCGCGGCTGCGCCGGGACGGCTTACTTCCCCCACAGCGTCTTCGTGGCGAGCCGCGCGCCTTCGGCGAGGCTCTCGAACTTCGCCCACATGATCGAGGGATGCGCGCGCTGGATGCCCTCCATCTGCGCGAAGCCGCAGTCGGTGCCGGCGATCACGTTCTCGCGGCCCACGAGGCGCGCGAAGTTGACGATCCGCTCGGCGACGAGCTGCGGGTGCTCGACCGTCACCGTGTGATGGGTGATCACGCCCGGGATCAGGATCTTGTCCTTCGGCAGCTTCACCGTCTCCCACAGGTGCCATTCATGCTCGTGACGGACGTTCGCCGCCTCGATCGAGTAGGCGCCCGCCTTCACCTTGAGGACGAGATCGATGATGTCCTTCAGCTCGGCGTCGGCCACGTGCGGCACGTGCCAGCTTCCGAAACAGATGTGATAGCGGATGCGGTCCTCGGGAATGCCTTCGAGCGCATGATTGAGCGCGTCGACGCGAAGCTCCGCCCATTCGCGATAGCGTTCGGGACTCTGCTGCACCAGATAGTCGTACATGTTGGCGAGCACGGCGTCGTCCACCTGCAGCACCACGCCCGCCTCGTGCACGGCGCGGTATTCCTCCCGCAGCGCATTGGCGATCGCGAACACGTAATCGCGCTCGCTCTTGTAGTATTCGTTCTCCGCGTCGTACCCGACGCTCGCCGGCGCGACCGATGTGAAGAAGACATCCTCCACCTTGGTTTTTGCCGTCGCGGCCTTCAGGTTTCGGAGGTCGCGACGGACGCTCTCCCGATCCTCGTAGCGGATCTCCCCGACACAGGCATGGCCCGGCGACCCGCTGATCCCACGCGGAAACTCCTTCGCCATGAAATCGCGGAAGCGGACGCGGTCGCGTCCGAGCCAGGTGGCGGGATAGAGCTCGTCGGGCCGGAACTCGAAGCCGCTCAGCCGGTCGAGGATGTAATTGGCCCAGCCGAGCTTGCCGAACTCGCCGTCATTGACGATGTCGATGCCGGCCTTCGCCTGCTTGGCGACCACGTCGGCGACCGCCTTCGTCAGATACGCCTCATATTCCGCGCGGTCGCCCGTTTCGCGCGCGTTCGCGGAAAGCTCGAGGAGCGCCGCCGGCCGCACCAGGCTGCCGACGTGGCTGGTGAGAATGCGTTCTTCGCTGCGTTTCAAGGCGAGCGTGCTCCCTGACGGATTCGAGAATTATACAGTGCACGTAGCAATTTTCCGGGCCGCCGCCAAAGATTCTCTTGCCGGTCCGCTCCGGAACGGCGAACCGTAGATTCATCGCCCCGGCAGGACCAGCATTTTCGGTTTCGCCGGCAGGCTTTCGCGCGAGATCACGACGGTGGGCGTCGCGCGGCGTTCCACCTCGTAGATCGAGCCCATCGCCTCGAGGAAGCGCTCGAGCGTCACCTCGTTGAAGATGTGCATGGGGATCGCGAGCGGCGCCTGGATTTGCTTCAGGACCTCGACCATGCCGTCGATATTGAGCGTCATCGTGCCGTCCACCGGCACCATGACAACGTCGATACGTCCGAGCTCCTCGATGTGCTGGGGCGTGAGCGTGTGGTGCAGATGCCCGAGATGCGCGATGCAGACGCCCGCCGTCTCGAACACGAAGATCGAGTTGCCGTGCAGCAAGGTGCCGCCGCCCCAGTCGCGGATATTGGTCACGACGTTGCGCACCCAGACATCGTCCACCTGCAGGTCGTAGCGCGCGGGCTCCCCTTCGCGGCCCCAGCCGCGCAGCACGTGCTTGATCTCCGGCTCCGGATTGTTCGTGTAGTGGGTGGAATGTGCGCGGTTCATCGTGGCGATGTCGGGCACGACCCGCGGCTTGACGTAATCGTTGTAGTCGGTGGCGATCCGCACCCCGCGCGCGCTTTCGATCAGGAACGTGGAATGGCCGATATAGGTGATACTCACTTCGCCGGGATTGAGCGCCGCGAACTGCAGGCTCGCGGGGATCACGCGCGGCGGCTCGTGCGCGACGAGACGCGGGCAGCGTTCTTCCGTCAGTGGCTGCTGCGCGAAGGCGGGAAGCGAAAAGGCAAGGGCAGCCAGCACGAGCAAGGCCCTTTGCATGTACCCTGGGCTGACGCGCATGCGCACCTCCGCCGGACGTTTTCGGTCCAGGCCGAAGTCTGCCACGCGTCACCCGGCGGGCCAACTTCGTCCCGGCGCGACAGCGCGTGACGCGGGGCCGCGAGCGCTCTAAAAACAGGCATGGCTCTTTCCGCCGAAGAACTCGAACGCTACGCCCGCCACATCGTGCTCCACGAAGTGGGCGGGCCCGGCCAGCAGCGTCTGAAGGCGGCGAAGGTCCTCGTCGTCGGTGCGGGCGGCATCGGCTCGCCCGCGCTGCTCTATCTTGCGGCCGCCGGCGTCGGCACGCTCGGCGTCATCGACGACGACAAGGTCTCGCTATCCAACCTGCAGCGCCAGGTCCTGCATTCGACCGGCGATCTCGGTCGCGCCAAGACCGAGAGTGCGGCCGGCGCGATCGCGCGCCTCAACCCGCACGTGCAGGTGAACGCCCACACGGAGCGGCTCGATGCGTCGAACGCCCTCGATCTGATCGCGCGTTACGATGTCGTCATCGATGGCTCCGACAATTTCGCCACCCGCTATCTCGTCGCCGACGCCTGCCATCTCGCCAGGCGCCCGCTCGTAAGCGCCATACTTTACGTCTTCGACGCCACCTTGACGACGATCCGCAGTCACGAGCGCGGGATCGACGGCAAGCCGAACCCGACCTTTCGATGCCTCTTCCCCGAGCCGCCACCGGCAGGCACGATCCCTACCTGTTCCGAGGCGGGCATTCTCGGCGCGCTTGCGGGCGTCGCTGGCAGTCTTGCGGCGCTCGAGGTCATCCGCACGATCGTCGGCTTCGGCGAGGGGCTCGTGAGAAAATATTTGATGATCGACACGCGCGATATGCGCTTCGAGACCATTGGCTATGCCTGGGATCCGGACAACCCGCTGTCCGGCAAGAACCCGACGATCAGCGATTTGTCGGGTCACAAGAATTAGTCGTCGTCCCGGCCAAACCGAGCGCGCTACAAATTCTCCTCATAGCCGGGCGGCGCGAAGCGTCGTGACCCGGCCATCCAGTGCAAGTTTGCGAAGCCGTCTGCGTAGCCCCGCGCTCGCGCGGGGCGTTCAACAAAAATAGGCCGTTGGCCTGTATGTCAGAGTTGTGAGGGAAGCACCCGATCCGGCGGCTTATGCCCGTCCATGAACACCTTGATGTTCACGATCACCTTCTCGCCCATCTCGATCCGGCCCTCGACCGTGGCCGAGCCCATGTGTGGCAAAAGTACCACCTTGCCCGCGCGCGCGAGCTTGAGGAGGCGCGGGTTCACGGCGGGCTCGTGCTCGAACACGTCGAGCCCCGCGCCCGCGAGCTCGCCCGCTTCGATCATGCGCGCGAGCGCGTCCTCGTCGATGATTTCGCCGCGCGCCGTGTTCACGAGATAGGCTTCCGGCTTCATCAGCTTCAGCCGCCGCGCCGACAAGAGATGATACGTCGCCGGTGTATGCGGGCTGTTCACCGACACGATGTCCATGCGCGCGAGCATCTGGTCGAGGCTGTCCCAGTAGGTCGCCTCGAGCTGCTCCTCGAGATCGGCCGCCACCCGCCGGCGGTTGTGATAATGCACCTGCAGGCCGAAGGCGCGGGCGCGGCGCGCCACCGCGCTGCCGATCCGCCCCATGCCGATGATGCCGAGCCGCTTGCCGGAAATGCGGTGCCCGAGCATCCAGGTCGGCGACCACCCCGGCCAGTCGCCTTTGCCGGTCAGCACATTCGCGCCTTCGGTCAGCCGTCGCGGCACCGCGAGGATTAGCGCCATCGTCATGTCGGCGGTGTCCTCGGTCAGCACGCCCGGCGTGTTGGTGACCGTGATGCCGCGCGCATACGCTTTCGCGACGTCGATGTTGTCCACGCCGTTGCCGAAATTCGCGATCAGCTTCAGTTGCTCGCCCGCCTGCGAGAGCACGGCTTCGTCGATGCGGTCGGTCACCGTGGGCACCAGCACATCGGCGGTCTTCACCGCTTCGATGAGCTCGGCCTGGCTGAGCGCGCGGTCGTCGTCGTTCAGCCGCGCATCGAAGAGCTCGCGCAGGCGCGTCTCGACGCTCTTTGGCAGGCGCCGGGTGACGACGACGAGCGGCTTCTTTTTCGGCATCGCTGCGGTGAGTTCCGTGGTGGCCGAGATCGGGCCGCCCGCCGACGGCCGGTTGCGGCGGCGTGCGAGCCGGTTGGCTGTCTAGCAGAGGGCCTATCGATCACAAAGTGGCGCGCAGTCTTGACAGAAACGGCCACAAACGGCCTTTTCCAACGCAAAGGGAATCAAGCGGCATGCAGAAGTCTGGCTGGGGCGCCCGCGGGTGGCTTTGTATTGCCTTGTTGCTTGCGGCGCCCGCGGGTGCTGGTGCTCAGGTTCAGGGTGCGACCAGCGGCTTGCCGGTGCCGCGCTATGTCAGCCTGAAAGCCGACAAGGTGAACGTGCGCGGCGGGCCGTCGCGTGAGTACGACGTGTCCTGGGTGTTCACCCGCGCCGGCATCCCGGTGGAGATCACGGCGGAGTCCGACAACTGGCGCCGCATCCGCGATTCTGAAGGCGCCGAAGGCTGGGTCTTTCATTCGCTGTTGTCGGGTCGCCGCACGGTGCTGGTCGCGCCGACGATGAAGGGCCAGACGTTTCCACTTTACGCCGATGCCAGCACGAGCTCCCGCGTCGTCGCCTCGCTCGAGCCGAGCGTGCTCGCGACGGTGCGCAGCTGCGACAGGAGATGGTGCCGCATCTTCGGCCGGGGCTTCGACGGCTACATGGAGCAGCACCTGCTCTGGGGCGTCTATCCCAACGAAGTCATTGAATAATCAGAGCGGCCGCTGAAAAGCAAAATGCCCGGCATTGCCGCGCGCTCGTTCCTTCGCTGAACGCGATCTCAGCAGTCCTGGCCTTTGCGCCGCAGCCGCACCACCACATCCACGCGCGCGACCTCGTAGCCTTCCGGCGGCGTCGGCAGCTTGTCGACGAGAACCTCCGCGCCCGGAATGTCGAGCAGGTTGTTGTCGCCTTCCATGTAGAAGTGATGGTGCTCGGATGAATTGGTGTCGAAATAGGTTTTCGACCCGTCGACCGCGACTTCGCGCAACAGCCCGACTTCGGTGAACTGGTGCAGCGTGTTGTAAACGGTGGCGAGCGACACCGGGAACCGGGCGTGCACCGCTTCTTCGTGCAGCATTTCCGCGGTCAGGTGCCGGTCGCCCTTGGCGAACAGGAGCCAGCCAAGCGCGAGCCGCTGCCGCGTCGGGCGCAAGCCCACTTCGCGCAGCATCTCGCGCACGTCGTGGAATGGACAACCGGTGCGGCGGCCCGCCGCCGGCTGCACGCGCAAGCGGTCTACCGGCAGTTCGGTAACATCCTCGAATACGAGCCTGCGGGGCGTTTCGTTCATGATCGATCCGGTACTTCTGACGAAGATGGATTTACGTGGGAAGAGCGCCTTGTTGGCGCCAGCCCATGGGCCGTTCCGGCGGGTATGCCCAATAACAACATGATAACGGAGAATGACTGGCATGTGCAATATTGTTGATTTCCTGCGCTTTTTGTCGCGCTGGGGAGGGAAAGGGCTTGTGGTCGGGCCGCCTTTCGGTGGTCCAATCCCTGTGTTAGGAACCCTTAATCATTCACTTTGGCGAGCCGGTGGACGGTGCAAATCGAGGCAATGACACCGAAGAAATCGAGTTTCGACTACGATGACCTGCTCGCCTGTGCGCGCGGCGAACTTTTCGGGGCCGGCAACGCCCAGTTGCCGTTGCCGCCCATGCTCATGTTCGACCGCATTTCGGAGATTTCCGAGACCGGCGGCGAGTACGGCAAGGGCCTGATCCGCGCCGAGCTCAAGGTGAAACCCGATCTCTGGTTTTTCGCCTGCCATTTCAAGGGCGACCCGGTCATGCCGGGCTGCCTCGGCCTCGACGCGCTCTGGCAGCTGCTCGGCTTCTTCCTGGGCTGGCTCGGCGCGCCCGGCCGCGGCCGCGCCCTCGGCCTCGGCGAGCTGAAATTCGCCGGCCAGGTGCTGCCCTCGGTGAGGAGCGTCATCTACGGGATCGAGATCAAGCGGGTGATGCGCTCGAAACTCGTGCTCGGGATCGCCGATGGCTGGCTTTCGGCGGATGGCGAGACCATCTACCGGGCATCCGACCTGAAGGTCGGCCTGTTCCGTGACGAAGATGCGCCCGCGACGACGGGGGCCTGAGCCAGCGCGGAAGACCGCGCGCTTCCGTTCCGAATGATCAGACGAATCGACGAGGCACACATGCGACGGGTCGTCGTTACCGGGATGGGGATCGTCTCATCGATCGGCAACAACACGCAGGAAGTGCTCGCGAGCCTGCGCGAGGCGAAGAGCGGCGTTTCCTTCGCCGAGGACTACGCCAAGCTCGGCTTCCGCTGCCAGGTGCACGGCGCGCCGACCCTGGATCCAAGCGCCATCGTCGATCGCCGCGCCATGCGCTTTCATGGCGGCGGCACCGCCTGGAATCACGTCGCCATGGATCAGGCGATCCGCGACGCCGGTCTCGAGGAAAACGAAATCAGCCACGACAAGACCGGCATCATCATGGGCTCCGGCGGCCCCTCGACCCGCACGATCGTCGAAGCCGCCGACACGACGCGCGAGAAGGGCCCGAAGCGCGTCGGCCCCTTCGCGGTCCCCAAGGCGATGTCGTCGACCGCCTCGGCGACGCTCGCCACCTGGTTCAAGATCAAGGGCGTGAACTATTCGATCTCGTCCGCCTGCGCGACCTCGAACCATTGCATCGGCAATGCCTATGAGCTCGTGCAGAACGGCAAGCAGGACATCATCTTCGCCGGCGGCTGCGAGGAGCTCGACTGGACGCTCTCCGTGCTGTTCGACGCCATGGGCGCGATGTCCACGGGCTTCAACGACAAGCCGGCCAAGGCTTCGCGCGCCTATGACGTCAACCGCGACGGCTTCGTGATCGCCGGCGGCGCTGGCGTCATCGTCGTCGAGGATCTGGAGCATGCCAGGGCGCGCGGCGCGAAAATCTACGGCGAGATCGCCGGCTACGGCGCCACCTCCGACGGTCACGACATGGTGCAGCCCTCCGGCGAGGGCGCGGTGCGCTGCATGAAGATGGCGCTCGAGGGCGTCAATGCGCCCGTCGACTACATCAATCCGCACGCCACCTCGACGACGATCGGCGACATCAAGGAGATCGAGGCGATCCGCGAGGTGTTCGGAGACAAGTGCCCGCCGATCTCCGCCACGAAGTCGCTCACCGGCCACTCGCTGGGCGCCACCGGCGTGCAGGAAGCCATTTATTCGCTCCTGATGATGAACAACGGTTTCATCTGCGAGAGCGCCAACATCGAAGAGCTCGACCCCGCTTTTGCCGACATGCCGATCGTGCGCGAGCGCAAGGACAACGTGAAGCTCGGCTGCGTCGTGTCCAATTCCTTCGGCTTCGGCGGAACCAATGCGACACTCGTGTTCAAGCGGCTCGATGCCTGATCTCTCCATCCGGGCGGGTCAACTGGAACAAGGAACCGAACGTCCATGAGTCTCATGCAGGGCAAGCGCGGCCTTGTGATCGGCATCGCCAACGATCATTCGATCGCTTGGGGTATCGCGAAGAAGCTTGCGGACGAAGGCGCCCGCCTTGCCGTCACCTACCAGGGCGAGGCGCTCGGCAAGCGCGTGAAGCCGCTCGCCCAATCCCTGAAAGCGGAGCTCTGCGTGCCTTGCGACGTCGAGGACCTGGCCTCCGTGGAGAAGCTGTTCGACGAGATCAAGCGCGTCTGGGACGGCCTCGATTTCCTCGTGCACGCCGTCGCCTTCTCGGAGAAGAGCGAGCTCAAGGGCCGCTATGTCGACACCTCGCGCGAGAACTTTCTCCGCACCATGCTGATCTCCGCTTTCTCGTTCACGGAGTTCGCGAAGCGCGCGGGCAAGCTGATGGGACCGGGCGGCGCGATGCTGACCCTGACCTTCGGCGGCTCGACCCGCGTCATGCCGAATTACAACGTGATGGGCGTCGCCAAGGCGGCGCTCGAGGCGAGCGTCCGCTATCTGGCCGCCGATTTCGGTCCGGCCGGCATCCGCGTGAACGCGATCTCGGCGGGGCCTGTCCGTACGCTCGCCGGCGCCGGCATTGCCGATGCCCGCGTGATGTTCAACTACCAGAAGCGGCACTCGCCGCTCCGCCGCACTGTGACGATCGAGGAGATCGGCGGCGCCGCCCTCTATCTCCTGTCCGATCTGTCCTCCGGCGTCACCGGCGACATCCACTATGTCGATTCCGGCTACAACATCATCTCCATGCCGCGCCCTGAGGTGTTGGACGCGCAGGAAGAGGCCGAGGCGAAGTCCGGCGTGACGCCGAAGGCGGCCGAATAGGCGGGCCGGCCACGCCTTCGCGAAACGATTGAATTTTCTGTAAAATAACGAGCTTGGCGGCGCCGCAATCGCGGCGCTATGGAGCATGCGCCGGGTTCAAGCCGGGGAAAACGCATGGAGCGTCTGCACAAGCTCGTTCGCGGCGAGGCCGTGCAGCGCATTGTGCTGCCGCGCTGGCTCGACCGCCTCGCGTCCCTCGGCATCGTCACGAACGATCCGCAGGTCGCCCGCCGCCAGCGCTTCATAAATATCGTGGCCTATGCGGTGGCGCTGAACACCGCCTCGCATCTCGTGACCAACTGGCTGCTCGAGCCGGCGGACCTCTGGCCGGTGCATGTCTATAACGCCGCCTTCACGGTCGTCGCGCTGCTGATCCACCGGCTACACCGCTTCGGACCCAACGCGGCCGCGAACACCCTCGCGCTCCTCGTCTTGATTGGCAATCTCTTTGTCGTCTGGATGCTCGGCCGCGAGAGCCAGTTGCACGTCTATTTCACGCTCGCCGGCATCCTCCTCTTCATGTTCGGCGTCGACAACCTGCGCGAATTCCTGGTCTGGTATGTGATCGCGTTCGTCGCACTGTTGGCTTCGCTCTATTTTGCGCCCGAGCACGGGCTGCTGCTCACGCGCGACAGCGCGCTGCACGGCGCGCTCGCCGCGAACGCGATGATCAACGCGATCATCATCAACGGCCTCAGCACCTTCTACGTGCTCACCGTGCTGCGCCGGACCGAGATCGAGCTGGAGAACCAGTACGCCCGCTCCGCGGCACTCGTGGAGACGATCCTGCCGCCGCCGGTCGCCGACCGACTGATCCAGGGCGCGGAGTCCCGTATTGCCGACCGTGTCGAGAACCTGAGCGTGCTCTTCGCCGACCTCGTGGGCTTCACCCGCGCGGCCCACGACCTTCCGCCGGAAGAGATCATCGACTACCTCGACGACTTCGTCCGTACCTTCGACGAGCTTTGTGCGCGCCACAGCGTCGAGAAGATCAAGATGATCGGCGACTGCTACATGGCCGCCGGCGGGCTCAACGGCCTCGGCCGCGACGGTGCGGTCGCCATCGGCCGGCTCGGACTTGCGATGCTCGATGCGCAGGCGCGCCGCCGCCCCCTCGGCCGTGACCGGCTCGGCCTCAGGGTCGGCATTCATCTCGGTTCGGCAACGGCAGGGATCATCGGCGGCACGCGGTTTTCCTATGACGTCTGGGGCGACGCCGTGAATCTCGCCTCCCGCATGGAGTCCCAGGGCGTCCCCGGCCGCATCCATGTCAGCGAGGATTTCCGCGCAGCCACCCGCGACGCCTTCCGGTTCGAGGAGCGCGGCGTTACGGAGATCAAGGGCATCGGTCTTGCCCGCACCTACTTCCTGCTGGGTGCGCCGCCGGACGGGACTGCCATGGTCGGCCGCGCCGGGGATGGAATCTAGAGCTTGGCTTCTTCCTCCAGCGCCTTCGCGTTCTCCAGGCAATAGTAGCCGGAGATCCGGCTCACGAGCCTCGTCCGGATCCATTCGTTCAGGATGCGGCTGACGTTTTCCCGCGCGATCCCCGCCATCGCGGCGACGTCGCTCTGGCTGATCTTCTGCCGGATGAGGATGCGCCCGCCGCCGACGTCCTCGCCGAACGCGGTGGCGAGGTCGACAAGCGCGCGCGCGACCCGCCCCTTCAGCGGCAGGAAGCTCGCCGCCGCCACCACCATGTTGGTGTCGCGGAGCCGCGCCGCCAATAGGTTCGTGATCGGGCGGTAGATATCCGAATGCGCCTTCGCAACCGCGGCGAATTGCTGCCGGCTGACAAAGCTCAGAAGCGAATCGCGGATCGCCGTCACCGAGGCCGAGCGCGGCAGCCCGTCGATGATCGCGAGCTCGCCCACCACGGCGCCCCGCCCGAGGATCGCGAGAATGCGCTCGGCCCCCGACGACGAGATCACGCTGACCTTCAGGAGGCCCTGCTCCACCCGGTAGCAGCCGTCGCCGGGATCGCCCTCGACGAACAGCACCTCGTCCGCCGCGAGCCGGGTTTGACGGGCATTGCCGAAAATTTCGGCAGAGATGGCGTCCGGCAAGCCGGACAGCAGATGCGAGCCGCTCTTCGCAAACTCGGTCATATACGCACCGAACAACCAGAAACCCCGTCGCCGTCGACGATAATGCATGCCGCGAAGAAAATAAAAAGCCGCCCGATCCGGGGGAAGATCGGGCGGGGTACCTCAGTCAGGGGGCTGAGGACTTGACGGGGAGGCGGGAGTTCGGGGCGGCGCCCCGGTCAGGCATCCGGGCCGAGCACGGCGATGCGCGGGATGTCGTCGCGCGCGATCCCGAGCTCATCGAGCTCCGCATCGGAGAGCTTGGAGAGCGCCGTGTAGCGCGCGCCGATTTCGTTGCGGATTTCGATTTCGGCCGGCAGCCGCGACAGGAAGCGTGCGATTGCCGCGCGCCGCATGCTGTCATTCACGAAATTCGGATGCGAGAGCACGCCGATTTTCATCGCTATCGTCCTTGTTCGTCGGCCCGATCGAACCGGATGCCACATACAAAAATAGATGCCCGGACCCGGCCCCACTGTGACGCGGATCACAGATTGCGCGTTTCAGTTTTCGGCTAAGGGTCTGATCTGCCGATTAATTTCAGCGAAGGGCGCAAAAATGAAAAGAGCGGCCCGAAAGCCGCTCTCCTCTCGTTTGCTTGTTTGGCGACCGTCGCTATTCGGCAGCGCCCGCGGCTTCCGCCTCGCCCTTCTGCTTCGCTTCGAGATCCTCGCCGGTTTCCTGGTCGACCGCCTTCATCGACAGCCGCACCTTGCCGCGCTCGTCGAAGCCGAGGAGCTTCACCTTCACCTTGTCGCCTTCCTTGACGACGTCCGTGACCTTGTTCACCCGCCGCGGCGCGAGGTGCGAGATGTGCACGAGGCCGTCCTTCGGGCCGAAGAAGTTCACGAACGCGCCGAAGTCGACGACCTTCACCACGGTGCCGTCGTAGATCTGGCCGACTTCCGGTTCCGACACGATCGTCTTGATCCAGTTGAGCGCGGCCTTGATCGATTCGCCCTTGGCGGAAGCGACCTTCACCGTGCCGTCGTCGGAGATGTCGATCTTGGCGCCGGTCTTCTCCACGATCTCGCGGATCACCTTGCCGCCCGAGCCGATCACTTCGCGGATCTTGTCGACCGGAATCTGGATCACCTCGATGCGCGGCGCATGCTCGCCGAGCTCCGGCCGCGCCACGGTGAGTGCCTTTGCCATCTCGCCGAGAATGTGCAGGCGGCCTTCTTTCGCCTGCGAGAGCGCCACCTTCATGATCTCCTCGGTGATGCCCGCGATCTTGATGTCCATCTGCAGCGCGGTCACGCCCGCCTCGGTGCCGGCGACCTTGAAGTCCATGTCGCCGAGATGATCCTCGTCGCCGAGGATGTCCGAGAGCACGGCATGCTTGCCGTCCTCGAGGATCAGGCCCATGGCGATGCCCGCCACCGGCCGGCGCAGCGGCACGCCCGCGTCCATCAGCGCGAGCGAGGTGCCGCACACGGTCGCCATTGACGACGAGCCGTTCGACTCGAAGATCTCCGATACGACGCGCAGCGTGTACGGGAACTCGTGCGCCGGCGGCAGGATCGGATGGATCGCTCGCCAGGCAAGCTTGCCGTGGCCGATCTCGCGGCGGCCGGGCGCGCCGACGCGGCCCGTCTCGCCCACCGAAAACGGCGGGAAGTTGTAGTGCAGCAGGAACGTTTCCTTGTACGTCCCCGTGAGCGCGTCGACGTATTGCTCGTCCTCGCCGGTGCCGAGCGTCGCGACCACGAGCGCCTGCGTCTCGCCGCGTGTGAACACCGCGGAGCCGTGCGTGCGCGGCAGCACGCCTACTTCGGCCACGATCGGGCGGACCGTCTTGGTATCGCGGCCGTCGATGCGCTTGCCGGTGTCGAGGATATTGTTGCGGACGATCTTGGCCTCGAGCTCCTTGAAGACGCCGAGCACCTGCTGCAGCGGCGGCGCGTCCGTGGCGCCTTCCGCCGGGGCGAACGCCTCTTTCACCTTGGCCTTCGCTGCGTCGACGGCGTTGTGGCGCTCCTGCTTGCTCTGGATTGAATAGGCCGCGCGCAGGTCAGCCTCGACGAGCTCCTTGAGCTTCGCTTCGATCGCCGAATTGTCGGTTTCCGGCACCGAGCGCGGCTCCTTCGCCGCCTTTTCGGCGAGCCGGATGATCATGTCGATCACCGGCTGGAAGTGCTTGTGGCCGAACATGACGGCGCCGAGCATGACTTCCTCGGGAAGCTCTTTTGCTTCGGACTCCACCATCAGGACGGCTTCGCCGGTGCCCGCGACCACGAGGTCGAGGCTCGATTCCGCCATCTCGTCGATCTGCGGGTTGAGCACGTACTCGTTGTTGATGAAGCCGACGCGCGCCGCGCCGATCGGCCCCATGAAGGGCGCGCCGGAGAGCGTGAGTGCCGCCGACGCCGCCACCATCGCCACGACGTCGGGATCGTTCTCGAGATCGTGCGACAGCACGTTGACGGTGATCTGCGTGTCGCAGCGCCAGCCGTTGGCGAACAGCGGCCGGATCGGCCGGTCGATCAGGCGCGAGATCAGGGTGTCGCGCTCGGTCGGCCCGCGTTCGCGCTTGAAATAGCCGCCGGGAATGCGTCCGGCCGCGTAGAATTTTTCCTGGTAGTTGACGGTGAGCGGAAGAAAATCGATGCCGGGTTTCGGCTCCTTCGCCGCGACAGCGGCGGCGAATACCGTGGTGTCGCCGTAGGTGGCGAGCACGGCGCCGTCGGCCTGGCGTGCAAGTCTGCCTGTTTCTAGGACGAGGCGGCGGCCTCCCCAGTCGATCTCCTCGCGGTGTATGTCGAACATCTAGTCGGTCCATGGCTTGCGGAGAACGAGAGCCATGGGCAAGACGGCAAGAGGCTCGCTCTTGCGTCCTTGCGCGTCAGGCGGGGAGCATCTTGCGATCCTGCCATGGCTTCGTTGCTTCCGTCGGTTGTACGGCGGCCCCTGCCGCCGCAAATGCCCGCGCGCGAACGGTACTGCGCGCGGAGTGGATTAGCGGCGGATGTTGAGCCGGTCGATCAGCTTCAGGTAGCGGGCCTCGTCCTTCGCACGAAGATAATCGAGGAGGCTGCGCCGCTGGGACACGAGCTTCAACAGACCACGCCGCGAATGATTGTCTTTCACATGCGTCTTGAAGTGTTCGGTCAGATTGTTGATCCGTTCGGAAAGGATCGCGACCTGCACTTCCGGCGAACCAGTGTCGCCTGACTTCGTCGCATACTCTTTGACGAGCGCCTGCTTGCGCTCCGCGGTAATCGACATCGGATGATTTCCTTCTCTTCGGGTTTTTCGGTTGCGGCCGAGCCGGGATGTCGTCCAGCGGGGTCGCGATGGTTCGCCATGCGGGCAGGGCCCGATGGCGCGGCGCAATATAGCGGGTTTCGCCCCCAAGGCTAGTAAAAACGCCGCAGGTCAAATGTCTGAAAACACAGGGGTTAACGGTGCAGGCGGAACAGCCGCTTTGGCTTCAGCGATCCCTGTTCCATTTCCCCGAGCGCGATCAGCGCCCCCTGGGCGATCACCGACACGGGTCCTTCCAGAATCGGCGCGTCGCGCCCCCGCACGATCACCGACTGGCCGAGCGCGAGCCGGCTCGCGTCCGCGACGCTCACGTGGAGCGAGGGCAGCGCGGCGAGCCCCGTCCCCACCGGAAGCAAGGCGCGCACGAGCGCCGCTTCGCCCTCGGCGTCGCGCAGTGCCGCGAGCGCCTGCATCGTCACGCAGTTTTCCTCGCGGAACGGGCCGACCCGCGTGCGCCGCAGCGCCGACACATGCCCGAGGCAGCCGAGCTTGCGCCCAAGGTCGCGCGCGATCGCGCGGACATAAGTGCCCTTGCCGCATTCCGCCTCGAACACGGCATGATCGCGGTCGGGAATCTCGACGAGCTCGAGCCGCCGGATTTCGACCGGCCGCGCGCAGAGTTCGACCGCTTCTCCCTGCCGCGCGAGATCGTAGGCGCGCTCGCCGCCGATCTTGAGCGCGGAGAATTTCGGCGGCACCTGCTCAATCGTTCCGCGGAACGCCGGCAGCGCGGCGAGGATCGCCTCGCGCGTCGGCCGCAGGTCGGAGCGCTCGACGGCCTGCCCGTCGGAATCGTCAGTGTCGGTCTCGATGCCCCAGTGCACCGTGAAGCGGTACGCTTTCTCGCCGTCCATCACGAACGGCACCGTTTTCGTCGCCTCGCCGAACGCGATCGGCAGCACGCCCGACGCGAGCGGATCGAGCGTGCCCGCGTGCCCGACCTTCTTCGCCCGGAACATGCGCTTCAGCGCCGCCACGGCATCGGTCGAGGTCTGGCCCACCGCCTTGTCGAGCGCGAGCCAGCCGTTCACTTCGCGGCGCTCTTTGCGCACCTGCTGCATCGTCATTCCTTTTCGTTTTTCTTCAGGTCCCGCGCGACTTCCGGCGAACGCAGGAGCCGGTCGATCCGTTCCGCCTCGTCGAACCGTTCGTCGATCCGGAAGCGGATGTCGGGCGCGAACTTCATGCTCACCCGCCGCACGATTTCCCCGCGCAGGAACTTCTTGTTGCGGTCGAGCGCGGCGACCACCGCGGTCTGATCCTGCCCGCCGAGCGGCATCACGTAGATCGTCGCGAGCCGCAGGTCGGCGCTCATCTTCACTTCCGGCACGGTGATGACATGCGAGGCCAGCACCTCGTCCGGCATGTCGCCGCGCGCCAGCACCTCGGCGAGCGCGTGGCGGATCAACTCGCCCACGCGCAACTGCCGCTGACTCGGTCCGGAATCCCTGTGGCTTTGGTGTCTTGTCATGGCTTCGCGTCTCCCCGGGATCGAACCGGGCCGAGACGTTCCCAGTTTCACTTCGACTTGTTTACAGCGACCGCTGCACGGTCTCGACGCGATAGCACTCGATCACGTCGCCGGGCCGGATGTCCTCGTAGGCTTCGAACGACATTCCGCATTCCTGGCCCGCCAGCACCTCGCGGACGTCGTCCTTGAAGCGCTTCAGCGTGGCGAGCTTGCCTTCGTGGATCACCACGTTGTCGCGGATGAGCCGCACGTTCGCGCCGCGCTCCACCTTGCCGTCGGTGACGCGGCAGCCGGCGACCTTGCCGACCTTCGACACGTTGAAGACCTCGAGGATTTCCGCGTTGCCGAGCGGGGTTTCCCGCAGCGTCGGCGCGAGCAGGCCGGACATCGCCTGCTTCACATCGTCCACGAGGTTGTAGATGATGTTGTAGTAGCGGATCTCGACGCCCGCGCGTTCGGCCGCCTCGCGCGCTTCCTTGTGGGCGCGCACGTTAAAGCCGATGATCGCGGCGCCCGTGGTCTCCGCGAGCGTGACGTCCGACTCGGTGATGCCGCCGACGCCCGCGTGCATCACGCGCGCGATGACTTCGTCGGTGCCGAGCTTTTCGAGCGCGGCCACGATCGCCTCGACGGAGCCCTGCACGTCGCCCTTGATGACCAGCGTGAATTCCTTGCGGCCCGCGGTCTTGAGCTGGCTCATCATCTGCTCGAGCGAGCCGCCCCTGACGCCGCGCGCGGCCTTCTCGCGCCGCTGGCGCTGCCGGTATTCGGTGATTTCCCGCGCGCGCGCCTCGTTCTCGACGACGGCGAGCCGGTCGCCTGCCTCCGGCGTGCCGGCAAACCCGAGCACTTCCACGGGCGTCGACGGCCCGGCCGACTGCACCTGCGTGCCCAGGTCGCTGATGAGCGCCCGTGCCCGGCCCCATTCGCCGCCGGCGACCACGATGTCGCCGACCTTCAGGGTGCCGCGCTGCACGAGCACGGTTGCGACCGGCCCGCGCCCGCGGTCGAGCTTTGCCTCGACCACCGTGCCTTCCGCCGGACGGTTCGGATTGGCCCTGAGATCGAGGATTTCCGCCTGCAGGGCGATGATTTCCAGAAGCTTGTCGAGATTGGTCTTCTGCGTGGCCGAGACTTCCACTTCCAGCGTATCGCCGCCGAGCGATTCGACCTGAACCTCATGCTGGAGAAGCTCGGTGCGCACGCGCTCCGGCTTCGCATCCGGCTTGTCGATCTTGTTGACCGCGACGATGAGCGGCACCTTGGCCGCGCGGGCGTGATTGATCGCCTCGACCGTCTGCGGCATCACGCCGTCGTCAGCCGCCACCACGAGCACCACGATATCGGTGACCTTGGCGCCGCGCGCGCGCATCGCCGTGAAGGCGGCGTGGCCTGGCGTGTCGATGAAGGTGATCTTCGCACCCGACTTCGTCGTCACCTGGTAGGCGCCGATGTGCTGGGTGATGCCGCCAGCCTCGCCCTGTACCACGTCGGTCTGCCGGATCGCGTCGAGCAGCGACGTCTTACCGTGGTCGACGTGGCCCATGATGGTCACGACCGGCGGCCGTGGCAGGAGCTGGGATTCGTCGTCGGGCGTGTCAAACAGGCCCTCGACCACGTCGGCTTCCGAAATGCGCCGCACCGTGTGGCCCATTTCCTCCGCGATCAGTTGCGCGGTGTCCGCGTCGATCGTGTCGGTGATCTTGTGCATCTGCCCCTGTTGCATCAGGTAGCGGATCACGTCGACGCCGCGTTCGGCCATGCGGTTGGCGAGTTCCTGGATCGTGATCGATTCCGGAATCACCACCTCGCGGGCGATCTTTTCCTTCGGCGCATCCGACGGGCGGTGGCCGGTCATGCGCTGCGTACGGCGGCGGAACGACGCCACCGAGCGCTGGCGCTCTTCATCGCTGGAAAGGGCGGTGACGACGGTGAGCCGGCCGCGGCTCTTGCGCTCGCCAGCCGGCGTGCGCGGCGTCTTGACGGGCGCGGACTTTCCGCGCCGGGCCGTGCGCGGCCCGCCTTCGTCTTCTTCCTCGGGCTGCAGGACGCGGGCACTGGCCGGCGTAGCGGCGGTCGCCGGCTTTGCCGTCTCCTCGCCGCCGAAACGCTTGCGTGCTTCCTGCTCGGCCTTGCGTTTGGCTTCTTCCTCGTGGGCACGGCGCGATTCTTCATCGCGCTTGCGCGCCTCGGCGGCTTCCCGCTCGGCGCGCTCGGCGGCGTCGCGGGTCGCGCGGCGGCGCGCTTCTTCTTCGGCGATCTTGCGCTCTTCGGCTTCGCGGACGCGCGCGTCGGCCAGCGCATGCGCGCGGGCCGCACGCTCTTCTTCGGTCAGCGTGCGCAGCACGACGCCGGACGGGCGCGGGCTCGCTTCCGAGGCGGGCGCATGCGTGGCCGCCGGGCGGGCGGCCTTTTCCGCTGCCGGCGTTTCCACCGGCGCTGCCGGTGCGGGGCGGCTAGCCGCAGGCTTCGCGGGAGCGGCTTCCGTCCTGGCGGTTTCACTGCCCGGTCCGACGACGCGGCGCTTCACCTTTTCCACCACGACCGCCTTCGAGCGGCCGTGGCTGAAGCTCTGGCGCACGACTCCCTGCTCCGTCGACCGCTTGATCGTCAGAGTCTTCGGCGTCGATACGCGCAGCGTCTTTTCGCCCGGGTCTTTGGTGTCCGCCATTCTTTCTCCAATCTAACTCGATTTCTTGCGGCGGCCCGCAATCGGGGCGCCAGCTGGCTCGTCGCCGCGCCAGCGCGCAAGCCGCAGGAAGCGCGCAAGAAAGCCCGCGCTTGCTGGATGCACGAGCAGGGCAGCATGTACCACATTTGACCGCCCGAGCGCCAAGTCCAATTGCTCGCCGCGGAAGGAATCGGCCCGCACGGGGCGTGGCTGGCCGGCGGATGGGGCCGCCCGAAGGGCGGCATCGAGCTTTCGCACGCCGTCCTCGGCGGCATCGCTCGCATGCAGCACGACGGCTACATGTTGCTCCGCGAGCGCGGTTTCAACCCGCGTAGCCCCCATGATCACGCACCCCGCCTTGTTCGCGAGCGACAGCGCTTCGAGGGCGGCCTTCTCCATCAGCCGTTCGACGAGGTCGACGAGTTCCGGCCCTGCCGCCGCCTTGCCGCGGAAAGCCCGGGTAAACGCATTGCTGCGCACGGCTTTGGCGACCGCGTCGCGCGTGGCGGTAACCCATGCGCCGCGGCCCGGCAGCTTGCGGTCGAGGTCGGGCACGACCTTGCCATCGGGTCCGGGTACGAACCGGATCATCTCGTCGACCGGCTTGACCGTGCGCGTGACGAGGCATTGCCGCGCAAGACCCCTGCGGGCGGCGGCCAGACCCTCGTCGGTCTCGTCGGTTTCGATCGTGGCGAGCAATGCGGTTTCCCTTACGACTGCGCCTCGGCCGGTTCCTCGGTGTCCTCAGCCGGCGCTTCTGCCGGCGCGAGCGCCGCCGCATCGATCCAGCCCGCCTTCACGCGCGCCTGCATGATGAGCGCTTCGGCTTCCTCGCGCTCGAGCGCGAAGCCGTCGAGGATGCCGGGTTCGCGAACCGACTCGCCATCCTTGCGCTCGACCCAGCCGAGGAGATCGTCGGTCGTGCAGCCGGCGAGATCCTCGACCGTCTTCACGCCGTTCTCGCCGAAAGCCACGAGCATATTCGTGGTGACGCCCGGCACCTCGCGCAGTGCGTCCTCGACGCCGAGCTCCTTGCGCTTGGCGTCAAGCTGCGCCTCGAGCTCCGCGAGATAGTCCTTCGCGCGCGTCTGCAGTTCCGCCGCCGTGTCGGCATCGAAGCCCTCGATACTCGCGAGTTCCTCGACCGGCACGAGCGCGAGCTCCTCGATCGAGCCGAAGCCTTCCGAGGTGAGGAGCTGCGCCACCATCTCGTCGACGTCGAGCGCCTCCATGAACAGCTTGCTGCGCTCGGCGAATTCCTTCTGCCGTCGCTCGCTCTCTTCCTGCTCGGTGAGGATGTCGATGTCCCAGCCGGTGAGCTGCGAGGCGAGCCGCACGTTCTGGCCGCGGCGGCCGATCGCGAGCGAAAGCTGCGCGTCCGGCACCACCACCTCGATCCGCTCGCGCTGCTCGTCGAGCACGACCTTGACCACTTCGGCCGGTGCCAGCGCGTTGACGACGAAGGTCGCGACGTCCGGCGACCAAAGGATAATGTCGATCTTCTCGCCGCCAAGCTCGTTCACCACCGCCTGCACGCGCGAGCCGCGCATGCCGACGCAGGCGCCCACCGGGTCGACCGAGGAATCGCGCGAACTGACCGCGATTTTCGCCCGCGAGCCCGGATCGCGCGCCACCGCCTTGATCTCGACGATGCCGTCGTAGATTTCCGGCACTTCCTGCGCGAACAGCTTCGCCATGAACTGCGGGTGCGTGCGCGAGAGAAAAATCTGTGGTCCGCGCGGCTCGCGGCGCACGTCGTACACGTACGCGCGGACGCGGTCGCCGTTCCTGAACACCTCGCGCGGCAAGAGCTCGTCGCGGCGGATGATCGCCTCGCCGCGGCCGAGATCCACGACCACGTTGCCGTATTCCACGCGCTTGACGAGGCCGCTCACGATCTCGCCGATGCGGTCCTTGTATTCCTGGTACTGCCGGTCGCGCTCGGCCTCGCGCACCTTCTGCACGATCACCTGCTTCGCCGATTGCGCGGCGATGCGGCCATATTCGAGCGGCGGGAGCGCCTCGGCGATGTAGTCGCCGACCTGCGCCGCCGGGTTCTTGCGCCGCGCGTCCTCGAGCGCGATCTGCGTCGCCTCGTTCTCCACCTGCTCCACCACGAGCAGGAGCCGCGACAGCCGGAGTTCGCCGGTCTTCGGATTGATCTCGGCGCGTACCTCCGTCTCGCTGCCATAGCGCGAGCGCGCGGCCTTCTGGATCGCGTCTTCCATCGCCGTGATCACGATGCCCTTGTCGATCGATTTCTCGCGGGCGACCGCTTCGGCGATCTGCAACAGTTCGAGCCGGTTTGCACTGACGGCCATGATGGTTCTCCTCGAACGGAATTATCGCTGCGGGCGGCCGCCGGCCGCCCGGATTTCGGAATTTTGGTTGCCGCCGTCGTCCGCGGCGGTCTTGCTGCGCCGAAGCGATTCGGCGATCAGCGCGTCGGTGAGCACGAGTCTCGCTTCGGCCATCTCCGCGATCGGCAGCGACACGGTCTGCGGCGCACCGGCGGCGTCGGCGATATGGATCTTCGCGTTGTCGCCGTCGACGCCCGCGATCTCGCCGCGGAAGCGTTTGCGCCCGTCGACCGGCATGTCCATTTCGATCTTCGCTTCATGCCCGACAGCGCGGATGAAATCCGAGACGCGCACGAGCGGCCGGTCGATGCCCGGCGAGGAAAGCTCGAGCCGATAGCCGCCCGGGATCGGGTCCTCGACATCGAGCGCGGGCGAGAGCGTCCGGCTCGCCGCTTCGCAATCGTCGATCGTGAAGCTGCCGTCCGTCCGCTCGGCCATGACCTGCACGGTCATCCCGTCGCGCCCCGACACCCGCACGCGCACGAGGCGATAGCCGAGTCCCGCGAGCATGGGCTCCGCGATCGCGGCAATGCGCGCGGCAAGCCCCGTCTCCTTGACGAGACGCGGCTCGTCGAGGTCGGCCAGGATCGTCGTGGCGGTCTCCGTCATCGCTTCCAGTCGGCGCGGCGCCGGCTGCTTCCGGAGGCCGCGCAAGTAACAAAAAAGAGCGGGTCCCGGCCGGGGCCCACTCCCATCATCCGATCCAGCGGATCGCTATGAGATGTCGTTATTGGCCGGCAATATAGCGCAGCAAGCCCCTTACGCAAGGGGAACGTGGACCGCGATACCACTGGTTTCTTCCGATTTTGCAGCGGTTTTCTAACAAAGTGTTCAGTTCTGCCCGCTAGCCTTCCCTTTGCCGGCCGGCCAGGGGGCGAGCGTCGGCGCTTGGCCGTTATCAGGTGTGCCGCGTACCCATGTCCGACCGCCACTCCCTCATCATCGAACTTGAACGATCGATCGAGCACGGCTCGAGCCAGAAGCGCGCCGAGACGCTGCGCCGGCTTACCGAGCTCTTCACGGGTCATGCCGAACAATTGAGCGAGGAGCAGGTCGAGCTGTTCGACGACGTGATCCTCCGTCTCGTCCGCGAAATCGAGACCAAGGCGCGCGCCGAGCTCGCCCGGCGCCTCGCGCCGGTCGACAATGCGCCGCCGAACACAATCCGCAATCTGGCGAACGACGAAGCGCTCGAGGTCGCCGCGCCCGTGCTCATGCATTCGCGCGGGCTGCGGGACGCCGATCTCATCGACATCGCGAGCAGGAAGAGCCAAGGGCACCTGCTGGCGATCTCGTCGCGCCGGCCGCTCGCTTCGTCCGTCACCGACGTGCTGGTCGATCGCGGCGACGGCGACGTCCTTTACAATGTGGCGGCGAACACCGCCGCGAGCTTCTCCGAGGGCGGCCTCGCCAAGCTGGTCGACCGCGCCGGCGGGGACGATTCGCTCATGAGCCGCATCGGCGAGCGCCCCGGCATTCCGTCCCATCTCTTCCAAAAGCTCGTCCTGCAGGCGAGCGGCCTCGTGCAGGAGCGCCTGCTCGCGCAGGCATCCCCGCAGATGCGCGCGGAAATCGAGCAGGTGCTCGCCAAGGTCTCCCACGAGATCGACCCCTCGGTGCCGCCGCCGCGCCGCTTCACAGCCGCGCAGCGCCTGATCGGCATGCTGCATCGCTCGGGCGCGCTCGGCGAATCGGAGCTCTACGATCTCGCAAAGTCGAAGCGCTACGAGGAGACAGTCGCGGCGCTGTCGCTCCTCTGTTCGGTGCAGGTCGAGCAGATTCACTGGCTGATGAACGGCGACCGCATCGAGCCGCTCCTCATCCATCTCAAGGCGGCCGGCTTCGACTGGCTCACCGTGCGCGCGATCATTCTGCTTCGCCCGAGCGGACGGCGTCTTTCGGCGAAAGACCTCGAGGACATCTGCGACGACTACGGCAGGCTCCGTTACGCCACGGCCCGGCGCGTGATCGGGCATTGGCAGGGCAGCGAGACCGGATTGCAGGCAGCGGGCTGACCAATGAACGCGCGGGCGCAATCGCTTCTTCGCGAGCTTGAAGATTCCATCCGGAAGGGCACGAGCGACCAGCGCGTCTCGACCCTTCGGCGCGTGACCGATCTCTTCATCCATCGGGCGGAGCAGCTCGACGAGGAACAGATCCGGCTGTTCGACGACGTGATCGGCCGCCTCGCGGCCGAGATCGAGGAAGCCGCGCTCGCCGAGCTTTCCTATCGCCTAGCGCCGGTTCCGAACGCCCCCTACGAGACGATCCGCAGTCTCGCCTACGACGATTCGATCGCGGTTTCCGGCCCCGTGCTGGCGCAATCGCCGCGCCTGTCCGAGGACGATCTGGTCGAGATCGCCCGCACCAGGGGACAGTCGCAGCTGCTCGCGATCGCCCGCCGCGAACAGCTCGGCGAGGCGGTGACCGACGTCCTGGTCGAGCGCGGCGACGGAGAGGTCGTGCACGAGGTCGTCGGCAATGCCGGTGCACGATTTTCCGACCGGGCTTTTGTCGAGCTCGTCGATCGCGCCAAGCACGACGAGCGTCTTGCCGAAGACGTGGGGCGCCGCGTCGACATTCCGCCCCGCCTCTTTCGCAAGCTCGTCGATCAGGCGACCGAGCGCGTGCAGGCGCGGCTGTTCGCGGCTGCCGAGCCGGAGATGCGGACCGCGATCGAGGAGTTCCTTTCCGATATCACGAGAAAGGTCGAGGCGAAGCCGGAGCTTGCTTCGCGCAGCTATTCGGCGGCGAAGAGCTACGTGCGAATGCTTGCCCAGTCGGACCGGCTCGGCCGGCGCGAGCTCGTCAACTTCGCGAAGGAAGGCCGTTTCGAAGAGACCGTGGTGGCGCTCGCCGAGCTTTCCGGTGTTCCGCTCGAGATCGCCGACCGGGTCATGCATGGCGACGGCCTTGAGCCGCTGCTCGTTCTTTGCAAGGCGAAAGGGTTCGACTGGCAGACCGTGCGTCCGATCGTCCTGATCCGCCGCGATTGCCGCAAGCTCGTGCCGCGCGATCTCGAGGACGCCTGTCAGGATTTCAATTCGCTGTCGACCACGACCGCCGACCGCGTGCTGCGCTTCTGGCAGGTTCGCCAGAGCGGCCAGTAATCCGCGAAAGCGTCAGACCCTGCGGAAGACGAGATAGCAGGGCACGCGGCCCTCCCGCAGCGCCTTGGCCTCATAGCGCGTGCCGGCGAATCCCGGCCACGGCTTGCGCCAGTCGTCCGCGCGCTCGGCGGTCCACGCGAACGCCGGCGAGCGGAGGAAGCGGATCAGCGTCCACTCGGCGTAGTGGGGGATGTCGGTCGCGAACCGGAACGTCGCGCCCGGGCGCATAATCCGCGCGAGGCGCGCGATCGTCTCGTCGGAAACGAAGCGCCGCTTCCAATGCCGTTTCTTCGGCCACGGATCGGGATAGAGCAGCTCGACGCGCGCGAGCGAGCCGTCCGGCAGCCAGTTGATGAGCTCGATGGCGTCGCCGAGATGCAGCCGAAGGTTCCGGCTGCCGTTCTGCTCGATCAGCGCGAGCGCGCTCGCCATGCCGTTGATGAAAGGCTCGCAGCCGATGAATCCGGTGTTCGCGTCGGCCGCGGCCTCGCGCGCGAAGTTCTCGCCGCCGCCGAAGCCGATCTCCATCGCCACCGCATCGACCGGCACCGGAAACAGGGAGCGCAGGTCGCGCGGAGCCGGCTGCGCGAGATCGAGCGCAAACTGCGGCAGGAAATTCGCCAGCAGCTCCGCGCGTCGCGGGCGCAATTTGTGCCCCTTGCGCCGGCCGAAGAATGCGCCCGCCCGCTGCGTGTCCATGCGCCGCGTCTCGCTCATGCGCTGCAGGCTAGCGATCTGCGCTCTCCAAAAAAAGAGCGCGTCGGAAGGTTCGGATTGTCTGGGAATTGGCCGCGAAACGATCAGTATTCAGTGTTTCGCTTCTTCCTCGGCGGCCATCGCTTCGACGAGATCGACGATGCGCCGGCGGACCTTGGGATCGGTCAGCTTCATGAATGCTTTGGTCAATGCGAGTCCGTCGGAGGTTGCGAGAAAATCCGCGACATAGGCGGGCGAGGCCGAATCATTGAAGCCCCCGCCGCCGTCGGGAACGGGCGCCCCTTCGAAGAAGAAGCTGACCGGCACGCCGAGGACATTCCCGATCTGTTGCAGGCGGCTCGCACCGATGCGGTTGGTTCCCTTTTCGTATTTCTGAATCTGCTGGAACGTGATGCCTAGCTGCTCGCCCAGTTTTTCTTGGCTCATATTGATCATCATGCGCCGCATCCGGACGCGGCTGCCGACATGCTTGTCGATTGGATTGGGCGACTTCTTCGTCATCATTCACTCCAGCGTACCAAAATACTTCCTAGCTTGTTGCAGAATAGCTCCAAGCTGGGAAGATGACGGCGCTCTGCGACCAGAGCGCGCATCCAGTTCATACTACCAGTACCCTACCAATTCACCTCTCGCGAAAAGTGATTGCGGCCATCGCGAAATGTTATGTGGTCATTGCGAAAAATTATGGGCCCTTTCTCGAAGCGCTGCGCGCTCGGAAAAGAATCATAATCATGAGAAGGGCCCCCACAATCATTGGAAGATCGCCGACCCGCGCGTAGAGCGTCGGAGGCAACGGTCTCGGAAGTTCCGAATCGATGATTCCTTCGACACCCAGCGGCAACATGCGCACGATCCGGCCGACCGGGTCGACCACCGCCGAAATTCCATTATTCGCAACTCGAACCAGCGGCAATCCCTCCTCGATCGCGCGCAATCGTGCTTGCGCGAAATGCTGGTAGGGACCGGGCGTGTCGCCGAACCACGCATCGTTCGTTACGTTCAATAACCATTCTGGACGAGAACCATCGGGCGTCACGCTGCCTGGAAAGATTGCTTCATAACAGATGTTCGGCGACGCGGGCGGAAGCTGCGGAATCGCCAGCGCGCGCCGGGAAACGCCCGGCGTGAATCCACCCCGCACGCGCGTGAGCTGCTCCAGTCCCATGCGCTCCAGGTACGACTGCAGCGGCAGGAATTCGCCGAACGGAACCAGGTGCACCTTGTCGTAGGTCGCGAGAATCCCGCCGTCGTCGCCGATCACGCGGATGCTGTTATAGACGCGCGGCGGCTCGCCCGCGTTCTTCGCTTCTTCGACGCGCGCCGCACCCGTGATGAGCACGACGCCGCGTGGCAGGAGATCGGCGATCGTCGCGAGCGCATCGGGCTCGCGCTCGAGGAAGAATGGAAACGCCGACTCCGGCCAGAACAGGTGCGTCACGTCGCGCAGGCCCGTGCGCTCCGGTCCGCTCGCTCGCTCGCTCAGTGTCGCGTAGAGCTGCATCACCTTCTGTTTCGCCGACGGACGGAACTTTTCGTCCTGCGGCAGGTTCGGCTGCATGATCCGGAGCTGCACGCCTTCGACCGTGCCGACATGCGTCGTGGCGAGACGCACGATGCCGAACGCCGCCATCGCGGCGAGCAACAGCACCGAGATCGTCGGCAGGAGCCACGGCCGCCGTGTGGTCTCCGGCGGATCGGCGAGCGTGGCGGGGCTGGCGAGCGCGAACAGCGCGATCGCCGTGAGCCCCCAGAGCCCCACGAGCGACGCCGTCTGCGCAAGTGCTGGCGTCGCCGTAAGCGACTGGCCGAAACTGTTCCAGGGAAATCCCGTGAGCACATGGCCGCGCAGCCATTCCGCCGCCGTGAGGCCCGTGGCGAAGGCGAGAATCCGCAGCGGCCCCGGTATCCACAACAGGCGCGCGAAGAGCGCGCCCAATCCGGTGAAGAGGGCGAGCCCGGCCGGCAGCGCGAACACGGCGAGCGGCAGCGCCCAGGCGAACTGGTCGGCTTCCACGAGAAGCGCCATGCCAGTCCAGTAGAGGCCGGCAACGAAATAGCCGAACCCGAACCACCAGCCCGCGCCGAAGGCCGAGCGCAATCCCGCGCTTCCCGATCCCGCGCCGTCGATGAGCCAGACGAGCACCGGCAGCGTGACGGCAAGCACGGGCCACAAATCGTACGGCGCCATCGCGAGCGCGGAGAGGATGCCTGCGCCGAACGCGATCAACCGCCGCCGCCAGCCCCATGCCAGCACGACCGGATAGGCGATCGCCGTAAGCTGCTTCACGATGCTGGCCCGGCCTCAGGGTTTGGATGCGTCGGCCGGAGGCGCGGGCGGCGCGGAGGTTTCGCTGTCCGTTTTCGGCGGCGGTGGCGCGGCCGAAACATTGTCCTCTGCCGGTTTGCGCCGCTGCTCGCGTTTCTGCGGTTCCGGCGGACGCCGCGTGATGCGCAGCCGCTTCACGCGGCGCGGATCGGCGTCGAGTACCTCGATCTCGAACTCGCCGGGACCCGCGATGATCTCGCCGCGCACCGGCACGCGGCCGGCGAGCGTGACCAGGAGACCGCCGATCGTGTCCACGTCCTCTTCCTCGTCGACCGCGAAGGCGACGCCGATTTTCTCCGCCGCTTCCTCGAGCCCCGCGCGCGCGTCAGCGATGAAGCTGCCATCCGCCTGTTTCATGATCATCGCCGCTTCGTCGTCGTGCTCGTCCTCGATGTCGCCGACGATCTGCTCGACGATATCCTCCATTGAGACGACGCCGTCCGTGCCGCCGTATTCGTCCACGACGAGCGCGAGATGGATGCGTGTCGCCTGCATTTTCACGAGGAGATCGATCGCCGGCATTGACGCCGGCACGAAAAGAATGGACCGGATCAGGTTGGTCGCCGACAGCGGCTCGCGGAGATCGACCGCCTTGAGGTCGAGGTCGGCCGGCAGCCGCCTGCGCCGCTTCGGCTTGCCTTCCGTCTCCGGCGGCACCATCGCGCGCCCGGTGAAATAGCTGACGAGGTCGCGGATGTGCACCATGCCCGTCGGATCGTCGAGCGTGTCGTCATAGACGACAAGGCGCGAATGCGCGGCGGTCGCGAACACGCGCAGCAATTGCCCGAGCGGGATGTCTTTCTGCACGGCGACGATGTCCGCCCGCGGGATCATCAGGTCGCCGATCCGCTGCTTCTCGAGCGTGAGGATGTTCTGCAACATCGCCCGCTCGGCGGGCGAGAACTCGTCCTTCACCGTGTCTTCGGCGAGCACTTCCGCAAGGTCGCTGCGGATCGACCCGGTGCGCAGGCCGATCAGCGCCTTCAGGCGGTCGAGCAGTCTTTCCGCTGGCCCGGGGGCATCGGATTTCGAAGAACTGTCGTCGGATGGTGGTGGGGGCTCGTGGCTGTTCATGCGGGTTCCGTCGATCGCGCGTCCGCCGCGGCATAGGGATCGGGCACGCCGAAAGTGGAAAGGATCTCGCGCTCGCGACGCTCCATGCGCTCGGCGTCCTCGTCGCGCTCATGGTCGAAGCCGAGGAGGTGCAGCGTGCCGTGTACGGCGAGATGCGCGAGATGGTGCGAAAGCGGCTTCTTCTCGTCGGCCGCCTCGCGCTCGATCGTTTCGAACGCAAGCACGATGTCGCCGAGGAAGCGGACCTCTTGGTGAGGATCTTCCGGCGCGGGAAACGAGAGCACGTTGGTCGGCGCGTCCTTGCCGCGCCAGGCGCGGTTGAGCGCGCGCATGCGCGCGTCGTCGGTCAGCACCACGCTGACTTCACACGCGCCTTCGCCGGCAAGCGCCGCCTCGATCGCCGTGCGGATCGTCTGCTGCGCGCCGGCAGCGGCGTCCCAGCGCGGCGATTCCACCGAGAATTCGATCATGGCGCTCATCGCCGCGTCTCCGTTTTCTTGGCTGCGGCGTCCGCCGCGTCGTAGGCCGACACGATGCGTGAGACGAGTTCGTGCCGCACCACGTCCGCCGCCGAGAACGCGCAGTGCGCGATGTCGTCGAGCCCGCCGAGCAGCTTCACCGCCTCCACGAGCCCCGAACTCTGCCCGCTCGGCAGGTCGATCTGGCTCGGGTCGCCGGTCACGATCATGCGCGAATGCTCGCCGAGCCGCGTCAGAAACATCTTCATCTGCATCGAGGTCGCGTTCTGCGCCTCGTCCAGGATCACCGCCGCATTGGCGAGCGTCCGTCCGCGCATGAACGCGAGCGGTGCGATCTCGATTTCGCCCGACTGCAGCGCCCGCTCCACCATGCCGCGGTCCATGAGGTCGTAGAATGCGTCGTAGATCGGCCGAAGATAAGGGTCGACCTTCTCCCGCATGTCGCCGGGCAGAAAGCCGAGCCGTTCGCCCGCTTCCACCGCCGGGCGCGACAGCACGATGCGGTCCACCTCGCGCCGCTCGAACAGGGCGACCGCATGGGCGACCGCGAGCCACGTCTTGCCGGTGCCCGCGGGGCCGGTCGCGAAGACGAGCGTGTGGGTGCGGAGCGCCCGCAGATAGGCGTCCTGTCCCGCCGTGCGCGCCCGCACGAGCCGCTTGCGCAGCCGAATCTGCTCGAAGCCCGTCGGCTCCGCGCCTTCCGCTTCACGCGCGGGTTTCAGCAATACCTGGCGGATCGCGCCTTCGACGTCGCCGCTCGTGACCTCATGTCCCTCGCGGAGATGTTCGTAGAGCATCTCAAGCGTCCGCCGCGCCCGGTCGCATGCCTCGCCCTGACCTTCGATCGTCACGTGGTTGCCGCGCTGGTCGATGCTGACGTCGAGCCGCCGCTCCACGAGCGCGAGATGCTCGCTGTGTCGGCCGAACAGCCGCATGGCGAGCTGGTTGTCATCGAACGTCACGACGATCTGCGCCGAAGCCTCGCGGTCCTGCTTCCAGGGCTGCCGCTGCCCGATGTTCGGTCCCGGTTGGCGCAACTAGGCACCCTCCATCGCCGCGAGCGTCGTGCGTTCGCCCGCCACGCGCACCGGCGAAGCGAGTTCGCCGAACAGGCTGTTCGCGCCGGCCCGCACAATATCGACGCGCGCGATCTCGCCGATCGTGTCGGCGGGCGCCGTCACCTGCACCTGTTGCAGGTAGGGCGAACGTCCCGTGATCTGCCCGTCATATTTGCCGCGCTTCTCGAACAGCACGTCGAAGCTCCGGCCGACGCACGCCGTGTTGAATGCCTGCCACTGCTTCTCGATCAGCGCCTGCAGCTGCGCGAGCCGTTCGCGTTTCGCGTCTTCCGGCACCTGCGCCATCGTGGCGGCCGGCGTTCCCGGCCGCGGGCTGTATTTGAACGAATAGGCGGTGGCGAAGCCCGCCCGCGCGACGATGTCGAGCGTGTCGGCGAAATCCTCGTCCGTCTCGCCCGGGAAGCCGACGATGAAATCCGAAGTGAGCGCGATATCTGGCCGCGCCGCGCGCACCCGCTCGATGATCGAAAGATATTCGTCGCGTCCGTGCTGCCGGTTCATCGCCGCAAGCACGCGATCCGAGCCCGCCTGCACCGGCAGGTGCAGATACGGCATCAGCTTGTCGAGATCGCGGTGCGCGGAAATCAATTCATCCGTCATGTCGCGCGGATGGCTCGTCGTATAGCGCAGCCGCTCGACGCCTTCGATGTCCGCAAGCCGCCAAAGAAGATCGGCGAGCGACGCGCTTCGCCCGCCGCGGTCCGTGCCGTGATAGGCGTTCACGTTCTGCCCGATCAGCGTGATTTCCCGCACGCCCGCGTCCGCGAGCCGCGCGACCTCCTCGACGATCTTCTCCACCGGCCGCGAGACTTCGTTGCCGCGCGTGTAAGATACGACACAGAATGTGCAGAATTTGTCACAGCCTTCCTGCACCGTGACGAAAGCCGACACGCCGCGCGCGCGCGTCGCCTGCCGGCTCGGCGCGGCAAGATGATCGAACTTGTCCTCCGGCGGGAACTCCGTGTCGACGACCGCTTCGCCTCCGGCCGCTCGCACGACGAGCGCGGGCAGCCGATGGATGCTTTGCGGCCCGACCACAAGATCGACCACCGGCGCGCGGCGGAGAATTTCCTCGCCCTCGGCCTGCGCGACGCAGCCGGCGACCGCGACCACCAAGCGGCGGCCTTCGGCTTCCGCCTTTTCCTTGAGAAGCCGAACGCGGCCGAGCTCCGAATAGACCTTCTCCGCCGCCTTCTCACGGATGTGGCAGGTATTGAGAATCAGAAGGTCCGCGTCCTCCGGCGCCTGTGCCTCGGCGTATCCCTCGCGCGCCATCGCGTCCGCCATACGATGCGAGTCGTAGACGTTCATCTGACAGCCGTAGGATTTGACGTAGAGCCTGCGGGTATCGGTCATTGCGCCGTGCGCGCCGGGCCGGGCGCCGCTCGTAATCGTTGCATCGAACCTCTGGTTCACCCCGCGAACCGTGCTCCGGGACCTCTTTTACCGGCTTTCCCGCGCCAAGGAAACGGCAGGGGAAACCGGCATGGAAAGGGCGAATTCGCGCCCCGACAACGCCGCGACCGTCATCCGGCGGACCGCGTCCTCGGTGGACCGGGCCAGCGCCTTGCGGTCCACGCCGGGCTCGACCTCGATCGGCACGCCGAAGCTGACGACCACGTCGAGTGCCCCCTCACGTATGACGCCGAGAAGATGCGGCAAGAGGGACATGCCGCCGTACCAGGCGGCCTGCGGCCGGTGCTGGCGGCCCATCGGCAGCCCGTGCAGCCGCGTATAGGCGATCGAAACCGGCTGCACGAACCCGCGCCCGTTCTCGCCGAGCGCCTCGCGCAAGGCGCCGAGCAGCGCCGTGCGGAACGGCAGCACCCGGTTTCCGTCGCTCGCCCTGCCTTCGCCGAACAGGACCACGGGGTCGCCCTCGGCGAGCCGGCCCGCGATCGTGCGGTTCACGTCGCCGGTCGCCTGCCGCCGGTTGCGGTCGACGAACACCGAGCGCTGCAGCTTCGCGAACAGGCCGAACAGTGGCCAGCCCGCGATCTCGCTCTTCGCGATGAACACCACCGGCAGGATCGAGGTGAGTGTCGTGATGTCGAGCCACGACGAATGATTGGCGACGATGAGAAGCGGACGCTCTTCCGCCGGCGCGCCGCGCACCCTCACGCGCAGCCCGAAGAGGTGCGCGCAGGCCTTGTGGAACAGGAGCGGAATCCATCGCCGCGACGGCAGCCGCAACTTCACCGAAATCCACTGCAACGGGATGCCGATGATCGACAGGATGCCGACCACGGTCGCCACATAGGCAATCCGGATCATGGGCGGTCAGGATTTCTTTTCGTCGAGCGGCACGCCGTAGAGTTCGAGCCGGTGGTCGACGAGCTTGAAGCCGAGCATGCGGGCGATCGCTTCCTGCATGCGCTCGATGTCTTCCGAGCGGAATTCGGTCACTTCGCCGGTGCGCAGGTTGATCAGGTGGTCGTGGTGCTCGTCCGGCACCGCCTCGTAGCGCGAGCGGCCGTCACGGAAGTCGTGCCGCTCGATGATACCCGCATCCTCCAGAAGCCGCAGCGTCCGATAGACCGTGGAGATCGAAATTTTGTCGTCAATCTTGGAGGCGCGGCGGTGCAGTTCCTCCACGTCGGGATGGTCCTGCGAATCGCCGAGCACGCGCGCGATCACGCGCCGCTGCCCCGTCATGCGCATGCCGCGCGCGATGCAGGCCTCTTCGATGCTGTTCGGCTTTTCCTCGGCCACGTCGTTTCCCACAATTCCAGGTTGGGGGTGATTTTAGATTTGCAGGCCGGAACCGTCCACCTTGCAAATCCATCTTGCAAGTCAGACGAGATCCCGGCGCAGAATCAGCGCCGCCGCCGCGCCTTCGCGGCTCGCATAATAGCCGGGGCGGCACCCCACCTGCACGAATCCCGCATGCGTATAGAGCCGAATCGCCGGCGCATTGCCTTCGTCGACTTCGAGAAACACGCGCCGCGCGCCGCGTGCGGCGAGCCGGCCGAGATGCCGCGCGAGCAGACTTTTACCAAACCCGCGTCCCTGGGACGACGGTTCCACCGCCACCATCAGGATTTCCGCTTCGTCTTCGACGAGGCGCGACAGCACGAAGCCCGCGATCGTCCGCCCAAGCCGCGCGACATGGCAAGTGACCAGCGGGTCCGCGAGCAGCCGTTCGAACTCGCTTTCGCTCCAGCCGTGCCGGAACGCCCGCGCGTGCACGTCGGCAAGCGCGGCGGCATCCGTCGCCCGCGCATCGGCGATGGCCGGCGTCTGCGTCCGGAAGAAAGCACGCAGAAGGCCGATCATCGGCGCGGCAGGCGGTGCGCATCCTGCGGCCGCGCATCGGGCGGGCGCAGATAGAGCGGCTTCGGCGGCGATGTCGAAGCGTCCGTCATGGCGCCGAGCCGCGCCACCCACGCGATGTCCGGTGCGGCGCGCGCATCGACGAGGAGCGGGGCGGGCAGATCCGGCGGCCATTGGCTCGCGATCAGATCGGCGCCCGAGCCGATGATGCGCACAAGCCCGATCGCCGCCGCGCGGATCGCTTCGGCAAGCGTCGCAACGCGCGGCGTGACGAGCTTGCGGCCGCCGGCGCCCACCATCTGCAGATAGAAATTGCCGTGCCGCGCGTCGATCGCCACCACGATCGGCACCGTCTCCGTTTCCGTCACGAACGGCGCGGCCAAGGCGTCGAGTGTGGACACGCCGATCGCTGGCTTGCCGCTCGCGAGCGCAAGGCCGCGCGCGGCGGCGATGCCAACCCGGAGACCCGTGAAGCTCCCGGGACCCACGGTCGTCACGAAACGATCGAGCTCCTCGAAATCGAGCCCCGCGCTCTGCATGACGCGGTCGACCATCGGCAACAGCGCTTCCGCGTGGCCCCGGTTCATCGCGACCGTCTCGATCGCGATCGTCTGGTTGAGATTGGCGTCGAACAGGATGGCCGAGCACGCGCCGAGCGCGGTATCGACCGCGAGCACGGGCTTCCGCCCGCGCCACGTTGCCGGCCCGAAGGTGCCGGCGCTCCTTGTGGTTTCGCTCGCGGGGGATGTGTCGCTGGACGTCAAGGAATCCTTGCCCGCGGTCTTGTCCGCCCGTCAGACCGGGCGGACCTCGACCACGTCCGGTACGAAGTGCCGAAGCAGGTTCTCGATGCCGTTCTTCAGGGTCGCCGTCGAGGACGGACAGCCGGCGCAGGCGCCGCGCATGTTGAGATAGACGACGCCGTCGCGGAAGCCCCGGAACGTGATGTCGCCGCCGTCGCCGGCGACCGCCGGCCGTACGCGCGTCTCGATCAGCTCCTTGATCGTGGAGACCGTCTCCGCGTCCTTCTCCTCGAAGAATTCGTCGCCTGTCTCGCCGTCGCCGCTCGTCTCGTCGCGCAGAAGCGGCTCGCCGGAAAGGAAATGCTCCATGATCGCGCCGAGGATCGCGGGCTTCAGGTGCGCCCACTCGCCGGCGCGCTTGGTCACCGTGATGAAGTCCTGTCCGAAGAAGACGCCGCTGACGCCGTCGATCTCGAACAGCCGTTCGGCGAGCGGCGAGTTCGCGGCGGCAACCGGATCGCGCAGATCGAGCGTGCCTTCGCTGAGCACGGCGCGGCCGGGCAGGAACTTCAGGGTGGCGGGGTTGGGCGTGGTTTCGGTCTGGATGAACATCGCCTTCTCCGTTCGCGGCGGTTCAAGGCCGCCGGAATCTCATGTGCTTGAATTTAGGCGTTCCCGGAGGCTTTCGGAAGAGGCGGAAAAGCGCACCAAAAGCCCTCAATCAGCAGGGCGAGAGCGCCTCACCACGAAGCGGCACTAGGCCAGTGCGTCGAGCTCGTCGTCCTTGAGGCTGCCCGGCACGATGGTGATCGGAATCGGAAACACCGCCGAGCCCGCGCCGGCGAGCGACGAGACGAGCGGTCCCGGTCCTTCCTTGCCGGTTCCCGCGGCGAGCACGAGCACCGCGATATCCTCGTCCTCATCGATGTACTTGATGATCTCGTCGGCCTTCGGCCCCTGCCGCAGCACGCGCTCCGGGTCGATCCCGGCGAGGTTGCGGGCGCGGGCGGCGTAGTGGTCGAGCCGCCGCTCCGCTTCTTCCCGCGCTTCTTCCAGCATGAGGTCGCCGACGCCGAGCCATTGCTGGTTCATCTCGCCGATCTCGATTGTGGAGAATAGCACGAGACGCCCGCCCGTGCGCGCCGCACGCCGCGCGCCGTAATAGACGGCGCGGTCGCACTCCGGCGTGTCGTCGACGATCACCAGGAATTTTCGCTGGTGGCCCGGCTCGTAGCTCTTGCGCTTGGTGCTCATCCGCAGGACTGCCCCGAATTGTCCGCTGTTTAAACTATGCTGCCACGCGCCTGCCGCAGGCCACAAGTCAGCGGCGGACGAAGCCGACAATGTCCTTGACGGCGTGCAGGACAGGCGCGGCGATCGCCTGCGCGCGGGCCGCACCGTCGGCGAGCACGCCGTCGATATGGGCGGGGTCGTTCGCGAGCCGCTTCATCTCGCCGCCGATCGGGCCGAGCTTCGCCACCGAAAGATCGACGAGCGCGTTCTTGAACGTCGAGAACTGCGCGCCGCCGAACTCCCGCAGCACGTCGGCGGGCGTCTTGTCCGCGAGCGCCGCGAAGATGCCAACGAGATTTTCCGCCTCCGGCCGCTGCTCCAACTCTTTCTCGTCGGAGGGCAGAGGATGCGGATCGGTCTTCGCCTTGCGGAATTTCTGCGCGATCGTGTCGGCGTCGTCGGTGAGATTGATGCGCGAATAGTCGGACGGATCCGACTTCGACATCTTCTTCGTGCCGTCGCGCAGCGACATCACGCGCGTCGCGGGTCCGGAGATCAAGGGCTCCGTCAGCGGGAAGAATCCGTCATTGTAGCCGAGCTCGGCGATTTGCTCCGCGAAGTCGTTGTTGAACTTCTGCGCGATGTCGCGCGTGAGCTCGAGGTGCTGCTTCTGGTCCTCGCCCACCGGCACGTGCGTCGCGCGGTAGGCGAGAATGTCCGCCGCCATCAGGCACGGATAGGCATAGAGCCCGACCGACGCATTCTCCCGGTCCTTGCCCGCCTTCTCCTTGAATTGCGTCATGCGGTTGAGCCAGCCGACGCGTGCGATGCAGTTGAAGATCCACGCAAGCTCCGCGTGCTCATGCACCTGGCTCTGGTTGAACACGATGTTCTTCTTCGGATCGATGCCGCAGGCGATGAAGGCCGCCGTGACCTCGCGGATCGTGCGGGTCAGTTCCTTGGGGTCCTGCCAGACCGTGATCGCGTGCATATCCACGACGCAATAGATGCAGTCGTAGTTCGTCTGCAGCTCGACGAAGCGCTTGATCGCGCCGAGATAGTTGCCGAGGTGCAGGTTGCCGGTCGGCTGCACGCCGGAAAAAACGCGCTCCTGGAACGCGGCCATCGGAACCCCCTTTGAATTGGGCGCTGCGTCATGCCACGCGCGCCGCGGTTGAGGCAAGCGGAATGGGGCATCTCCCATCCCGCCCAACGTTGCGGTCGCGGAAAGCCTTTGCTACGGCCACGCGACAAACGGAGGGATACATGGCCGCTACCCGCTACGACGTGCTCGGCATCGGCAATGCCATCGTCGACGTGCTCGCGCGCACCGACGACGACTTCCTGGTGCAGCAGAAGATGCCGAAGGGCTCCATGTCGCTGATCGACGAGGCGCGCGCAAAGTCGATCTACGGTGCCATGGGCCCGACCACGATCGCTTCGGGCGGATCGGCGGCGAACACCATCGCCGGCGTCGCCTCCTTCGGCGGGCGCGCCGCCTTCGTCGGCAAGGTCAAGGACGACGAGCTCGGCCGCGCCTTCACCCACGACATCCGCGCCATCGGCGTCGCCTTCAACACGCCGCCGGCGAAGGACGGCCCCGCGAGCGCCTGCTGCTACATCTTCGTGACGCCCGACGGCGAGCGCACCATGAACACGTATCTGGGTGCCGCGCAGAATCTGTCGCCCGTCGACGTCGCCGAGGACGAGATCGCTTCTGCGTCGATCACCTATCTCGAAGGCTATCTCTGGGATCCGAAGGACGCCAAGGAAGCCTTCCGCAAGGCGGCGAAGATCGCGCACGGGGCAGGGCGCACGGTATCGCTCACGCTCTCCGACTCCTTCTGCGTCGACCGCTATCGCGCCGAATTCATCGAGCTCGTCAAAAGTGGCACCGTCGATCTGCTGTTCGCCAACGAACATGAATTGAAGAGCCTGTACGAGACCGCCGACTTCGACGTGGCGCTGGAGTCCCTCCGCAAGGACGCCCGCCTCGCCGTCGTCACCCGCAGCGAGAAGGGCGCGGTCGTGGTTGAAGGGAGCAAGACGGAGGCCGTGCCCGTCTTCCCGGTCGAGCGCGTGGTCGACGCGACCGGCGCCGGCGATCTGTTCGCCGCGGGCTTCCTGCACGGCTACGCGAAGGGCCTGCCGCACGCGGACTCCGCGCGCCTCGGCGCGCTCGCCGCCGCCGAAGTGATCTCCCACATCGGCGCCCGCCCGGAACGACAGCTCGCCGACCTCGCCAGGGAGAACGGGCTGAAAGTCTGAATCGTCGTCCCGGGCGAGGGCGAAGCCCGAGACCCGGGACCGTCATCGGCAAATTGCGAACGGTCCCGGCCCTCCGCATCGCTTTGCGATGCTGCGGCCGGGACGACGGAATTCACCCGCTCACATTGAACGCGGCGAGCACGGCCATGTTCACGAGGTCGGTGTCTTTCGCCGAGAGCTGCACGATCTGCACCGAACGGTCGAGGCCCACGAGCAGCGGCCCGATCACGGTCGCGCCGCCGAGCTCCTGCAGCATCTTCGTCGCGATCGACGCCGAGTGGAACGCGGGCATCACCAGCACGTTCGCCGGCCCCGACAGCCGCATGAACGGGTAGGCGCCGGTGAGGTCGGGGTTCAAGGCGATGTCCGCGCTCATGTCGCCGTCGACTTCGAAGTCGACGCGCCGGTCGTGCAGGATCTTCACCGCGCCCCGCACCTTCGCCGAGCGCTCGCCCATGGGCTGCCCGAAATTCGAGAACGCGAGCATGGCGACGCGCGGCTCGTAGCCGAGCCGCCGCGCGACGCCGGCCGCCTCGATCGCGATCTCCGCGAGGTCCGCCGCCTCCGGCATTTCGGTGACGGCGGTGTCGGCGACGAGCACCGTGCGCCCGCGCGCGAGCACGAGCGAAATGCCCATCACCCGGTGCCCGGGCTTCGGGTCGATCACCCGCTGCACGTCTTCGAGCACGACCGAATAGTTGCGGGTGACGCCGGTCACCATCGCGTCGGCGTCGCCGAGCGCCACCATGCAAGCGGCGAAGTGGTTGCGGTCGTTGTTCACGAGCCGCTGGCAGTCGCGGAACAGGAAACCCTGCCGCTGCAGCCGCTCGTAGAGGAAGTTCGCGTAGTCGGTGTTGCGGTTCGAGAGCGCCGCGTTGTGGATCTCGATGGCGTCGGGAAGCTCCAGCCCGGCGACTTCCGCCGTCGCCCGCACCCGCTCCTCGCGGCCCACGAGCACCGCCGTGCCGAGCCCCTGATGCGCGAAGCTCATCGCCGCGCGGATCACCTGTTCTTCCTCGCCTTCGGCGAAGACGACGCGCTTCGGCTGCCGGCGCACGCGCTCATAGACGCGCGACAGCACGCCCGCGACCGGGTCGCGCCGCGTGCGCAATTGCTCCCGGTAGGCGTCCATGTCGACGATCGGCCGCCGCGCGACACCGGTGTCCATCGCCGCCTTCGCCACCGCGGGCGGGATCGCGGAGATGAGCCGCGGATCGAACGGCACGGGGATGATGTAGTCGGGTCCGTATTTCGGCCGCGAGCCGTACGCCGCCGCCACTTCGTCCGGCACATCCTCGCGCGCGAGTTCGGCGAGCGCATAGGCCGCCGCGATCTTCATCTCCATGTTGATCGTGGTCGCCCGCACGTCGAGCGCGCCGCGGAAGATGTAGGGGAAGCCGAGCACGTTATTGATCTGGTTCGGATAATCGGAACGGCCCGTCGCCATGATCGCGTCGTCGCGGATGGCGGCGACCTCCTCGACGGTGATCTCCGGATCGGGATTCGCCATCGCGAAGATGATCGGCTTGTCCGCCATCGACGCGATCATCTCTGGCGTATAGGCGCCCTTCACCGAAAGTCCGAACGCGACGTCCGCACCCTTCATCGCGTCGGCGAGCGTGCGCGCTTTCGTCTCCACCGCGTGCGCCGACTTCCACTGGTTCATTCCTTCGGTGCGGCCCTTATAGACGACGCCCTTGGTGTCGCAGAGGATCACGTTGTTCGGCGCGAGCCCGAGCGCCTTGAGCAATTCCACGCAGGCGATCCCCGCCGACCCCGCGCCGTTCACCACAAGCTTCGTCTTGCGGATGTCGCGTCCCGTGAGCGCGAGCGCGTTGATCATGCCGGCGGCGGCGATGATCGCCGTGCCGTGCTGGTCGTCGTGGAAGACCGGGATGTCCAGGAGCTCGCGCAGCTTCTGCTCGATGATGAAGCATTCCGGCGCCTTGATGTCCTCGAGGTTGATGCCTCCGAACGTGACGCCGAGCGGCTTGATCGCCGCGATGAATTCCTCCGGGTCCTCGGTGCTGACCTCGATGTCGAAGGCGTCGATGTCGGCGAAGCGCTTGAACAGCACCGCCTTGCCTTCCATCACCGGCTTCGCAGCGAGCGCGCCGCGATTGCCGAGCCCCAGAATCGCCGTGCCGTTGGTGATGACGCCGACGAGGTTGCCTTTCGCCGTGTAGTCGAAGGCGCGGTCCGCGTTTTCGGCGATCGCCAGCACCGGCACCGCGACGCCGGGCGAATAGGCGAGCGAGAGATCCCGCTGCGTCGCCATCGGCTTCGTCGCGACGATCTCGAGCTTTCCGGGCCGCCCGCGGCTGTGGAACTCGAGTGCTTCCTGATCGGTGAAATGCGGGCGCTGGCGGCGCGCGGGCGCCTCCGGCTTGCGGCTGTTCTTGTTCTCGGCGTCCATCTGCAATCCTTTACACTGTCCACAGGACGTTAGCCGAGCAAGCCCTGTGCTAACAAGAACTTCCCGCACCGCGATGAAAGGATGGGCGGCTTCTGCTAGTGTGGTGGTTCAGAAATTCCCTTCATTGCTCGCCGCGAGCCCTTCAAGGGAATTTCTGAACCAGACCACACGAAAATCATAGGTTTGCTAGTGTCCTACGAATCCGAAGTTCGCTCACGAAGGTACCGCAAGGTTAAGCGAACTTCGGATTCGGGACACTAGCGTCCGCGCATGCACGGGGAGCGAAAGGCGAGGGGTGCGATCGTGGAGGCGCCGGCTGCCGCGCGCGACAAAATGCGCGAGGCCGGTCGGCCCGGCGATGATGTCAGCCGCGTGACGCCCATGATGGCGCAGTACCTCGAGATCAAGGCGGCGCACCGCGACTGCCTGCTCTTCTACCGCATGGGCGATTTCTACGAGCTGTTCTTCGAGGACGCCGAGATCGCCTCGAAGACGCTCGGCATCGTGCTGACGAAGCGCGGCAAGCATCTCGGGCAGGACATCCCCATGTGCGGCGTGCCGATCGAGCGCGCCGACGAGTATCTGCACCGGCTGATCGCCGCCGGCCACCGCGTCGCCGTCTGCGAGCAACTGGAGGACCCGGCGGAGGCAAAGAAGCGTGGCGCGAAATCCGTCGTTCGCCGCGACGTGATCCGCCTCGTGACACCGGGCACGCTCACCGAGGACTCGCTCCTCGAAGCCCGCCGCAACAACTGGCTGCTCGCGGTCGCCCGCGGCCGCCCCGCGAGCGACGGCGATCTTGCCTTCGGCCTCGCCTGGCTCGATATGTCGACGGGAGAATTCTGCGTGGCGGAAGCGGGCGAGGGACGGCTCGCCGCCGAGATCGCGCGCCTTGATCCCGGCGAGATCGTCGTCGCCGATCAATTGCACGACGATGCGGAGCTGCGCGGCTATTGGCGCTCCCTTCCGGCCGTGACGCCGGTCACGAAAGATGTCTTCGACGGCGCCGCCGCCGAACGCCGCCTGCGCGATTTCTTCGCGGTGGCGACGAGCGAAGCCTTCGGCAGCTTCAGCCGTCTGGAACTGACCGCCGCCGCCGCGGCGCTCACCTATGTCGAGCGCACGCAGATCGGCAAACGCCCGGCGCTTTCGCCGCCCGTGCGCGAGACCGTCGATTCCGTCTTGTCGATCGACGCGGCGACCCGCGCCAATCTCGAGTTGGTGCGCACGCTCGCGGGCGAGACGCGCGGCAGCCTCTTGTCCGTCATCGACCGCACGGTGACGTCCGCCGGTGCGCGATTGCTTGCTGCGCGGCTCGCGAGCCCGCTCACCGATCCCGGCGCGATCAACGCGCGGCTCGACGCTGTCGCCTTCCTGCTCGAAGACGCGTTCCGCCGCGCCAAGCTGCGCACGGCGCTCGAGGCCGCCCCCGATCTTTCCCGTGCCCTTGCGCGGCTTGCGCTGGGGCGCGGCGGCCCGCGCGATCTCGCTGCCGTGCGCGCCGCTCTCGACGCGGCGCAGGCGATCGCCGCAAGCCTCAAGGATGCCGATCCCCCCGCCGAGTTGACCGCCTGCCGCGCGGCGCTCTCCGCCGTCGATCCCGGGCTGCGCGCGTCGCTTGCCGATGCGCTCGCCGACGAATTGCCGATCGCGAAATCCGATGGCGGCTTCGTGCGCGCCGGCTGCGACGCCGATCTCGATGCCGCCCGCAAGTTGCGCGACGAGTCGCGTCAGGTGATCGCCGCCCTGCAGGCTCGCTATGCCGACGAGACCGGCGTGCGCGCCCTCAAGATCAAGCACAACAATGTGCTCGGCTATTTCATTGAGGTGCCGGCGAGCCACGGCGAGAAGCTCCTCGCCGCCGACTTCCGAGCGACCTTCATCCACCGCCAGACCATGGCGGGCGCCATGCGCTTTGCGACGACCGAGCTCGGCGAGATCGAGGGACGCATCGCCTCCGCCGCCGACCGCGCGCTCGAGATCGAGCTTGCGATCTTTGACCGGCTCGCAGCAGCCGTGCTCGCCGCGACCAAGCCCCTCGAAGCCGTCGCCGACGCGCTCGCCCGCATCGACGTCGCCGCCGCTCTCGCGGAGCTGGCCGAAGCCGAGAACTGGACGCGCCCGCAGGTCGACCGCTCGCTCGCCTTCGTCATCGAGGGCGGCCGCCATCCCGTGGTGGAGGCGGCCCTTCGCGGCGACGGCGGGCCGTTCGTGCCGAACGACGCGGACCTCTCCGCACCCGAAGGCGCGGACGCCGGCCGTGTCTGGCTCGTCACCGGCCCGAACATGGCCGGCAAGTCCACGTTCCTGCGCCAGAACGCGCTGATCGCGATCCTCGCGCAGATGGGCGCATATGTGCCCGCCCGCAGCGCGCACATCGGCGTCGTCGACCGGCTCTTTTCGCGCGTGGGCGCCGCCGACGATCTCGCCCGCGGCCGCTCCACCTTCATGGTCGAGATGGTCGAGACCGCCGCGATCCTCAATCAGGCGACGGCGCGTTCGCTCGTGATCCTCGACGAGATCGGCCGCGGCACCGCGACCTTCGACGGCCTCTCCATCGCCTGGGCGACGCTCGAGCATTTGCACGAGGAGAACCGCTGCCGTGCGATCTTCGCCACGCACTTCCATGAGCTGACCGCGCTCGCCGCGCGCCTGAAGCGCCTCGTCAACACCACCGTCCGCGTGAAGGAGCACAGGGGTGACGTCGTCTTTCTGCACGAAGTGGCGCCCGGCGTCGCCGATCGCTCCTATGGCGTGCAGGTGGCGAAGCTCGCGGGCCTCCCTTCGTCCGTCGTCGAGCGCGCGCGCGTCGTGCTCGCCGAGCTGGAGGCGAGCGACCGCGCTGCTCCCGTCCGCAAGATGATCGACGACCTGCCGCTCTTTTCCACCGCGAGCCGTGCTGCGCCTGCAGCCGCCGATCCCTTGCAGGAAGCGCTCGCCGCCCTCGATCCCGACAGCCTTACGCCGAAAGAAGCGCTGGAAGCGCTCTACCGGCTGAAGGGGCTGGCGAAGGGGAAGGATTAGTGCTTGCGTGAAGCGATTGCTCTTTACCTCTCCCCGCTTGCGGGGAGAGGGAATTTACCCCGCACCACCTCGGCGCTCGCCTCCACCGAATTGCGGATCGTCTGCAGCACCACGCAATAGCGCTCGGTGAGCTTGAGGAGCTGGTCGATCTTCTCCTGCGGCTCGTTGGTGTCGAGGTGGAATTTCAAGCGGATCGATTGGAATCCCACGGGCGCTTCCTTATCGACGCCGAGCGTGCCGCGGAAATCGAGGTCGCCTTCCGCCTCCACGCGCCCGCTTTTCACGTTGAGTCCGAGCGCGGTCGCGACCGCGCGCAGCGTGACCCCCGAGCAGGCGACGAGCGCCTCGAGCAGCATATCGCCGGAGCAAAGCTCATGCCCCGAGCCGCCGGTCGCCGGATGCAGGCCGGCGAGCGCGATCGCCCGGCCCGTCTCCACCTTGCAGGCGATGCCCTCGTCGAGCGAGCCTTTCGCTTTCAACGTGATGAGCGCCGCATCCGGCTCCTTGCGGTAGCGGTCCTTCAGCGGCGCCTGCAGTTCGCGCAACGCGTTCGCGTCCATGATGCCCTCGTGGTTTGGTCGGCGGCAATCTATCTCAGATCGCGGCGGCCGGCGCCAGCGCCTCGCCGCTGTCGCGCCGCAGGCTCTGGTCGAGCGCCCAGAGAATCCGTCGTTTCATGGCCTCGATCTCGGTGCCGTAGCGATCGCGCGGCCGCGCGAGATCGACGTCGATCGAGGCCGCGATCCGACCCGGATTCGGCTGCATCACAAGCACGCGATCCGCGAGCACGGCGGCTTCCTCCACGTCGTGCGTGACGAGCACGAGCGTCGGCTTGAAGGCGTTCCAGAGATCGAGCAGATGCTCGTGCAGGCTCGCCCGCGTGAACGCGTCGAGCGCGGAGAACGGCTCGTCGAGCAGGAGCACCTTCGGATGCGGCGCGAGCGCGCGTGCGATCGCGACGCGCTGCGCCTGTCCGCCGGAAAGCTCGCGCGGCCAGCGGCCGCCGTAGTCGGCGAGGCCCACGCGCCGTAATACGTCGGCGACGCGCCGCTCGCGCTTCTCGCGCGGAAGCTCTGCGAGGCCGAAGCCCACGTTCTGCGCGACCGTGAGCCAGGGCAGGAGGCGCGGCTCCTGAAAGATCAGCCCCACGCAGGGGTGCGGCTTCACGATCGTCTCGCCGTCCACGCGGATGCGCCCGTGCGTCGGCTGGTCGAGCCCGGCCGCGAGCCGCAGGAACGTGCTCTTGCCGCAGCCCGAGCCGCCGACCACGGCGACGATCTCGCCCTCCTCGACTTCGAGGTTGAGCCCCGCGAGCGCGCAGGTGCCGTTCGGATAGATTTTCTCGGCGGCTTCGACGTAGAGCATCAGTGCCTCGCCGCGAAGGCGTCCTGCCAGGTGAGGAAGGGGGCGCTCGCCGACGCAAGCAGCCCGTCGGTGATCTTGCCGAGGATGGCGAAGGTGAGGATCGCGGCGATGATCTGGTCCGGCTTGCCGAGCTGTTGGCCGTCGACGAGCAGATAGCCGAGTCCTTCCGATGCGCCCATGAACTCCGCCGCCACCACGAACATCCACCCCAAACCCAGACCTTGCCGCAGGCTCACGACGTACGCCGGCAGGATCGCGGGTAGCAGGATGCGGCGCACGAGCTGCGGCGTGGAGAGCCGGAAGATGCGCCCGACCTCGACGGTTTTGCGGTCCACCGATTGAATGGCGCCGAGCACGCCGAGATAGATCGGGAAGAAGCAGCCGACCGCGATCAGCGCGATCTTCGATTCCTCGAAGATGCCGAGCCACAGGATAAAGAGCGGCACCCAGGCGATCGACGGCACCGCGCGCAGTCCCTGCAGCGACGGGTCGAGAATTTCCTCGGCGAGCTTGGAGGCGCCCGCGAGCGCCCCGATGAGCGTTCCGCCGATCACGCCGAGCGCGAAGCCGAGACCCACGCGGCCGAGCGTCGCGCCGATATGCACCCAGAGCTCGCCGGTGACGGCCAGCGCATACAGCGTCTCGAAGATGCGCGACGGCGGCGGCATGAGCCGCCCTTCGGCAAGGCCCGCGCGCACCGCGAGCTCCCATCCGACCGCAAGCACGATCGGCAGCGCGATCCCGAGCAGGAATCGCACCGCCGTCCGGTTCAGCTTTCGCGGGCTCGGGCGGGTGGCGGACACGCCCACACCATCGCGCGCCGTGGCAGCAACGTCAAAGCGCTCGATCGCGGTCATGTCCGCCACCCTGGGAGGAACGCTGCTCAGTTCGTCAGCGAGGCGTTGAAGCGCGTGTCGATCAGGTCGTCGAGCACCTTCTTCACGTCGACATTGGCCGCCACCACGCCCGCCTGCTGGAGTGCGAGGCCCGCGGCGAGGATCGAGTCATGTTGCGGCTTGCCGATCGCGCTGTGCGTGAGCTCGGTGCGCTCCTTGAGCTGCTTCTCGGCGACGTTCGCCGGAATCTTCGCGGCCGCCGCGAGCGCCTTCGTCACCTCGGCGGGATTGGCGAGCGACCACTTGCGCGCCTGCTCATAGACCTTGAGCACGCGGGTCACGACGTCCGGATGCTCCTTCGCGAATTCCTCGCGCACGTTCAGGATGCCCCAGGTGTTCGCCTCCGGATTGCGATAGAAGAGCACCGCTCCGTCGTCGATCTCCGCCGACGCCATCATCGGATCGAGGCCGGCCCACGCGTCCACGTCCCCGCGGATCAACGCCGTGCGGCCGTCGGGATGCTGCAAGAGCACGAATTTCACGTCCTTGTCGGTGAGCTTGGCGTCGGCGAGCGCGCGCACGAGGAAGATGTGCGGGTCGGTGCCGCGGGTGACCGCGACCGACTTGCCCTTCAGGTCGGCGACCGACTTGATGCCCGTGTCCTTGCGCGTCACGAGCGCGGTCCACTCCGGCCGCGAATAGACATAGATCGACTTGATCGGGTTGCCGTTGATCTTGGCGACGAGCGCGGCCGAGCCCGCCGTGGAGCCGAGATCGATCGAGCCGGCGTTGAGGAATTCGAGCGCCTTGTTGGAGCCGAGCGTCTGCACCCAGCGGATCTTGGTGCCGTCCTTCTCGAATTCCTTTTCCAGAAGGCCCTGGTTCTTGATGATGATGGAGACCGGGTTGTAGGTCGCCCAGTCGATGCGGAGCTCGGAGAGCTTGGATTGCGCGGCGGCGGGCGCCACGGCGGCCGGCAGCAACGCGAGCGCGCCGAGCGCGGCGAGGACGGAACGGCGGTTGGAAATCATCGGATTACTCCAAGGGCCGCGGCGGACGCCGCCGGGCGGAAATCGGGATTGGCACGCGGGCGGTGCCCGGTCGGGAAACACCGTGTCTCCCGCGTGCAATTTGTCAAACATACAGATAGATATTGTCAATAGGAAGAAAAATACAAAATAATATCGTAATATGCATATATATCGTCGTCCCGGCCAAGCGCCCCCCGGACTTGGTCCGGGGAGCGTGAGCCGGGACCGCACCCGATCAGCCGGAGCCGATTTCCGGCTCTCGCGGCCTGCAGCCACTCGGCCGGGATGACGAGGGAAGGGCAATCCGCTATGCGGAGCGCTGGCGCGTGATCCCGAAAAGTGGGAACCGGTTTTCGGAGAAGATCACGCGCAAAACAATAAACTGGCGGGATGACGATTCGAAGAAAAGTCATCCCGCTCCAGTCAGGTCAATTCCATGTCGCAGCCGTCACGCCGCCGCCGGCCGGTCACCGCGCCAGCGGGCCTCATCGATTCCGCCGCGCTCCGCGCCGATCTCGCCGCCATCGCCAAGAAGCATGGCGAGAACGGCGCGTTGCGCACGGAGCTCGCCGCGCGCCTGAAGCGCGCGCTCGCCGAGGGCCGAGCGCTTGCCGAGCAGCGCCTGCTCGCCGACGGCGAGGGCCGCGCCTGCGCCGAGGGCCTGTCGCGCCTGATGGATACGATCATCGCGCTCCTGTTCGAGGTCGCGGCCAACGCGCTCTATCGTTCCGACAATCCGTCCTCGAGCGAGCGCATGGCGGTGGTCGCCGTCGGCGGCTACGGCCGCGGCATGCTGGCGCCCGGCTCCGACATCGACCTCCTGTTTCTCCTTCCCTACAAGCAGACCGCCTGGGGCGAGAGCGTCGCCGAGTCGATCCTTTACGCGCTCTGGGACATGGGCCTGAAGGTCGGCCACGCCACGCGCTCCGTCGACGAGTGCATCCGGCAGGCGCGCGCCGACATGACGATCCGCACCACCATCCTCGAAGCGCGCCACATCGTCGGCGACGAGAAGCTGTCGGACGAACTGGCGGTCCGCTTCGACCGCGAGGTGGTGCAGGGCACCGCCGTCGAGTTCATCGCCGCGAAGCTCGGCGAGCGCGAGGACCGCCACAAGCGCGCCGGCCAGTCGCGCTATCTCGTCGAGCCCAATGTGAAAGACGGAAAAGGCGGCCTGCGCGACCTGCACACGCTGTTCTGGATCGCGAAGTACGTCTATCGCGTGCGCGACACCGCCGAGCTCGTGGCGAAGGGCGTCTTCAACAAGCAGGAGCTCGCGCTCTTCCGCCGCTGCGAGGATTTCCTCTGGGCGGTGCGCTGCAACCTGCATTTCCTCGCCGGCCGCGCCGAGGAGCGCCTTTCGTTCGATCTCCAGCGCGAGATGGCCGAGCGCCTCGGCTACACCGACCGCGCCGGCATGCGCGACGTCGAGCGCTTCATGAAGCACTACTTCCTGGTCGCGAAGGACGTCGGCGATCTCACCGGCATCTTCTGCGCGGCCCTCGAGGAGCAGGAGGGCAAGCCCGTCCCGCGCCTCACCCGCGTGATGGCGACGCTCACCCGTCGCAAGCGCCGCCCGATCAAGGACCATCCGGATTTCTTCGTCGACTACGACCGCGTCAATGTCGCCGACGACGAGGCGTTCGAGCGCGACCCCGTCAATCTCATCCGCCTCTTTCACATCGCCGATCGCAGCAATCTCGAGCTGCATCCCGACGCGCTCCGTCTCGCCCGCCGCTCGCTCAGCCTGATCGACGCCGGCTTGCGCGAGGACAAGGAGGCGAACCGCCTGTTCCGCGAGATCCTCACCTCGAGGAACGCGCCGGAGATCGTGCTTCGCCGCATGAACGAAACGGGCGTCCTCGGCCGCTTCGTGCCGGAGTTCGGCCGCGTCGTCGCGATGATGCAGTTCAATCTCTACCACCACTACACGGTGGACGAGCACCTGATCCGCTGCATCGGCGTGCTGTCGGAGATCGAGCGCGGCACCAACCCGGAATACGGCCTCGCCAACGAGCTGATGGCGAACGTGAAGAACCGCGATCTGCTCTATATCGCACTCTTCCTGCACGACATCGCCAAGGGCCGCCCCGAGGACCATTCCACGGCGGGCGCGCGGATCGCCCGCCGTTTCGGCCCGCGCATGGGGCTCACCGCGGCGGAGACGGAGACCGTTTCCTGGCTCGTGCTGCAGCACCTGACCATGAGCATGGTCGCGCAGTCGCGCGACCTCGCCGACCGCAAGACGATCGAGGATTTCTCGGCGGTCGTGCAGAGCCTCGAGCGCATGAAGATGCTGCTCATCCTCACCACCGCCGACATCCGCGCCGTCGGGCCCGGCGTCTGGAACGGCTGGAAGGCGCAGCTCCTCCGCACATTATATTATGAGACGGAGCCGGTGCTGACCGGCGGCTTCTCCGAGGTCGACCGCTCGCGCCGCATCGAGCTGGCGCAGGCCGAATTCCGCGCCGCGATGACGGATTGGGATGCCGCCGCCCTCGACCGCTACATCACGCGCCACTATCCGCCTTACTGGCTGAAGGTCGATCTCGACCGCAAGCTCGAGCACGCGCGCTTTATCCTGGAATCGGAGAATGCCGGCCGCACGCTCGCGACCATCGCGCGCCCCGACGCCGCCCGCGGCGTCACCGAGCTCACGATCCTCGCGCCCGACCACCCGCGGCTCCTGTCGGTGATCGCCGGCGCCTGCGCCGTGGCCGGCGGCAACATCGTCGACGCGCAGATCTTCACGACCACGGACGGGCTCGCCCTCGATACCATCTCCATCTCGCGCGAGTTCGACCGCGACGAGGACGAGGAGCGCCGCGCCGGCCGCATCGCCGCCGCGATCGAAAGCACGTTGAAGGGCGAGACGCGCCTGCCGGACGTCGTCGCGGGCAAGGCGCCGAAGGCGCGCCACGCCGCGTTCGCGATCGAGCCGGAAGTGAACGTGCACAACGCCTGGTCCGACCGCCACACCGTGATCGAGGTGATCGGCCTCGACCGGCCCGGCCTCCTCTTCGATCTCACCAGCACGATCTCGCGGCTCAATCTCAACATCGCGTCCGCCCACGTCGCCACTTTCGGTGAGCGCGTGATCGACGTCTTCTATGTGACGGACCTGACGGGCGCGAAGATCACCTCGCCGCAGCGCCAGGCCGCGATCCGCCGCGGGCTCCTCGCCGCCTTCGAGGCCGCCGACGACCGCGGCCACCCCAAACGCGCCACCGGCCGCTAGTTTTGTATCGTCATCCTGAGGTGGCCTCGCGAAGCGAGGCCCTCGAAGGATGACGGCCCTTACGCATCAGTGCCCCGCGCCGCGAGAGCGAGAGCGGCAGAACACCCTCTTCACCTCTCCCCAACGGGGAGAGGTCGCGCGCCTTGCCGAGCAACGCGAGGCTTAGGCGCGCGGGAGAGGGGGAACGGCCGTGCCGTATCCCACACGCCACGCCGCAACCACGAATGATGTTGTTTGAATCGAAACACACTCTTCCGTCATCACGGCCGCGCCGGCCCGCGAGCCGCCGAAGTCGGATGTTTCCGACTTCGGCCAATTCAAGAGGTCAGTGAGCGGGGCCGGCGCGAGTCCCGGTGATCCACGCCTTCTCGCTGGCATGGCTTCAAGGCGTGGATGCCCGCGACAAGCGCGGACATGACGAAAGCGAAGGGGCGTCGCGAGAATGAACACGGCCGTCATTGCGAGGCGGCGAAGCCGCCGAAGCAATCCAGACGGCGTTTAAACATTTGGATTGCTTCGCCCCTCGCTGCGATCGGCGCTCGCAATGGCGAACGAGCGGCAAAAGCACTCGCGAAGCACGACGAATTTTTCTCCGTCATTCCGGGGGCGCCCGGCGCCGCGTAGCGGCGGCGGGCGAAGCCGGAATCCATGAACACCGCGCTATAATTTTTTCTATATAGTCATGGATTCCGGGCCCGCCGCGCCCACCTTTGGCTCGTGCGGCGTCCTGGAGCGACGTGAAAGCAATACCTGCGCTTCTTGATCCTGTTGTTCGAAAGAATGAATCGAAGCACGAACTTCCGATCCACATTTTCTGCCGGCATGACTTTAAGGCGTGGATGGCCGGGACAAGCCCGCCATGACGACACATAACGAACATCTGGCCTGCTGGCCCCCTTAACCGCCCCTTAAATCGCCCGGATTTAGCTTTCCTTAACCAGCGGTGGGCGAGCGCAGAAATCTGCGGGGGCGCGAGGGCGGGTACGTAGATGGTCTGGCGGAAACGGCGCGAGCGGCGCGAGCCCGTGCTCGACACGATCGGCTCGCTCTTCCATCTGCGCCTCGACGCGCGCGAGCGCCCCGGCGGCCCGCCGGAGTCACGCGCCCGCGGCGGCAACGGCCGCCCCCGCAAGAACGGCAGAAACGGCAAGAACGGAAACGGCAAATCCCCGCGCCGCAAGCGCGGCCGCTGGTGGCGCCGCATCCGCGCGAGCCGGCTCGCCTACTGGACGATGGTGCTCGGCATCTGGGGCGCGGTTGGCCTGGCGGGCGCGTTCGCACTGATTTCGCTGCGCCTGCCGCCGCTGCACTCGCTCGTCGTGCCGCAGCGGCCGCCGTCCGTGACGATCGTGGCCTTCGACGGCAAGCCGCTCGCGGTGCGCGGCGACATGGGCGGCCAGTCCGTGCCGCTCAAGGCGTTGCCGCCCTATCTCCCGCAGGCGTTTCTCGCCATCGAGGACCGCCGCTTCTACTGGCACTTCGGCATCGACCCGCTCGGCCTCGCGCGCGCGGCGGCCGTCAATCTCGTATCGCGCTCCGTGCGCGAGGGCGGCTCGACGCTGACCCAGCAGCTCGCGAAGAATCTGTTTCTCACCGAGGAGCGCACGATCACGCGCAAGCTCGACGAGGTCGTGCTCGCGCTCTGGCTCGAGGCGAAATATTCCAAGGACGAAATCCTCGAGCTCTATCTCAACCGCGTCTATTTCGGCGCCGGCGCCTACGGCGTCGAGGCCGCGGCGCAGCGTTACTTCGGCAAGCCCGCCCGCCTCGTGACGTTGGGCGAAGCGGCGATCCTCGCCGGTCTCGTGAAGGCGCCCTCGCGTCTCGCGCCCACGCGCAACCCGCGCGCCGCCCGCGAGCGCGCCGAGCTCGTGCTCGACGCGATGGTCGACGCGAACTACATCACGCCGGAGATGGCGCGCAGCGCCCGCGCGCGCCCCGCCGCGATCGTCCGCCAGACGGGTCCGGGCGGTGTCGGCTATGTCGCCGACTGGGTGATGGAGTCCCTCGACGACTATATCGGCCGCATCGAGCAGGACGTCATCGTGCAGACGACCATCGATCCCGCGCTGCAGGCGGCGGCCGAGCGTGCGCTTGTCGATGAATTGAACGCGCAGGGGCAGAAGCTCGGCGTCCAGCAGGGGGCGGTGCTCGCGATGGATCCGAACGGCGCCGTGCGTGCGCTGGTCGGCGGGCGTTCCTACGCCGACAGCCAGTTCAACCGCGCGATCTCCGCGCACCGCCAGCCGGGCTCCGCCTTCAAGCCGTTCGTCTATCTCGCGGCGCTCGAGCGCGGTCTGACGCCCGACACCGTGCGCGAGGACCGCCCCATCGATATCAAGGGCTGGCGCCCGCAGAACTACTCGCGGGAATATTACGGCCCGGTCACGCTGGAGACCGCGCTCGCGCATTCCTTGAATACGGTCGCCGTCCGCCTCGGCCTCGAGGTCGGGCCGCAGACCGTCGCCCGCACCGCGCGCCGCCTCGGCATCGCGTCGAAGCTCACGGAAAATGCCTCGATCGCGCTCGGCACCTCCGAGGTGACGCTCCTGGAGCTCGTCGGCGCCTATGCGCCGTTCGCGAACGGCGGCATCGGCGTGATCCCGCACGTGATCGAGCGCATCCGCCGGAAGGACGGCAAGATCGTCTATGCGCGGAGCGCGTCGGGCGTCGGCACCGTCGTGGCGCCGCGCTACGTGCAGATGATGAACCGGATGCTGGAGGAGACGCTGCTCACCGGCACCGCCCAGCGCGCCCGCATCCCTGGCTGGCCCGCCGCCGGCAAGACCGGCACCAGCCAGGATTTCCGCGACGCCTGGTTCGTCGGCTACACCGGCTGCCTCGTCGCCGGCGTCTGGATCGGTAATGATGATAATTCGCCGACTCGTCGAGCGTCGGGTTCCAATCTCCCTGTAGCGATCTGGAACCGGCTCATGGTCGAAGCGCACCGGGGCGTCCCGGTCGTGGGTCTGCCGGGAGCCTTGGAGCAGCCGGTCTATCCGGGCGCGCCGCAGACCGAGATCGAGGAAGGTCCGGTGCCGCCCGCGCCCGTCGGCCCGCCACGCGAGCAGGCGCCCCTCGACAACTGGCTGCTCGATCGCCTGTTCGGCCGCCGCTGAATCAAATCGCGGCGCCGTAACGGTGCAACTCGTTGCCGTGCGCTTTCAGCCACGCCTCCGCCCGCCGTCGGTCCGGCGTAAGCGCATCGACAAGTCGCCAGAAGCGGGCGGAATGATTGAGCTCCCGGCAATGCGCCACTTCGTGCGCGGCGAGGTAATCGAGCACGAACGGCGGCGCGAGCACAAGCCGCCACGAATAGGAGAGGGAATGCGCATGCCCGACATCGCGCGAGCACGAGCCCCAGCGGCTCGTGGTGTCGCGGATGCCGATGCGTTCGATTGCAACTTTGAGCACCGTCGCATGTCTGCGCGTCGCCATCAGAAGATCCCGCTTCGCTTCGCGCTTGAGAAAGTCACGCACCCGGCGCGGCACGTGTTGCGCTTGGCCAGTCACGCAGAGGAGCGGCGTGCCGCCTGCATCGGTCTCGATCCAGACGGTGCCGCGTGCTTTCAGCCGGTGCGCAATCCGATGCATCACGCCACGCACTGGAATTGCCGCGCCGGAAATCAGTGGAATCGGCTCCGGAATCCGCTTCATGCGAGTCGCGATCCAGCCAGCATTCTTCTCGGCGAACTCACGCGCCCGCCGCAATGAGCCGCGCGGCGGAATCGTCATCACCACTTCCCGGCTCCGCTCCAGCACGCGCAGCGTATAGCGTCGCGCTCGCGGATGCCGCTTCAGCGTAATCTCGAATGCTTCGTTGGCGCAGGAGACCACGAGCCGACGTTCTTCGAGCTCGGGCTTTCTTCTCAGGAAGAGTGGAAGCGACATTTGCATGCGGCGCGCCGAATCGAATGCGACCGTTCAAGGCAATGCCAATCGTGCACCGGAGGCAAGTAAAATGAAGAACTCAGGCAGCCTTGGTCCCACGGCCGGTCTGTTCGGCGGTGCGGATGAAGTCGGCGATCCGGGGCGCGATTTCCGCCCGGAAGCGAGAGCCGTTGAACACACCGTAATGCCCCACCGAAAGCTGCAGATAATGCGATCTGCGGTCGTCGGGGATATTGACGCAAAGCCGGTGCGCGGCCTCCGTTTGCCCCACGCCGGAGATGTCGTCGTGCTCGCCCTCGATCGTGAGCAGCGCGACGCGTCGGATTTTCTCCGGCTGCACCGGCTTGCCACGATGGGTCATCTGTCCGTTTGGCAGGGCATGCTTGACGAACACGGTATCGACCGTCTGCAGATAGAATTCCGCTGTGAGGTCCATCACCGCGAGATATTCGTCGTAGAAGGTGTGGTGTTTCTGTGCGGAATCGCCATCGCCGTCGACGAGATGCTGGAACATCTGCCAGTGCGCGTCGACATGACGGTCGAGATTCATGCTGATGAATCCCGTGAGCTGCAGGAAGCCGGGATAGACCTCGCGCATGAATCCGGGATGCGGGAAGGGAACCTTCGCGATCACGTGCCGGCGGAACCAGTCGGTGCCGCGCTCCTCCGCGAGCCGGTTCACAGCCGTGGGATTGATGCGTGTGTCGATCGGCCCGCCCATCAGCGTCATCGAGTGCGGGACGTAGGGGTCGTCCATGGCCTCCATGCGTGCGATTGCGGCGAGCACCGGCACCGACGGCTGGCACACGCCGATCAGGTGGCAGTCGCCGCCGAGCTTGTGCAGGATTGAAATGACATAGTCGATGTAGTCGTCGAGATCGAAGCGGCCTTCGGCGAGCGGCACTGTGCGGGCATCGACCCATTCGGTGATGTAGACGTCGTGGTTCGGCAGGAACGCCTCGATTGTGCCGCGCAGGAGCGTCGCGAAGTGTCCGGACATTGGTGCGACCAGCACGACCTTCGGCTGTACGTAACGCAACGGATGTGTGAACTGCCGTTCGAAATGCAGGAGCCGGCAGAACGGCCGCTCCCAGATCGATTTGATTTCGACCGGCACGCGTTCGCCGCCGACGAGCGCCGACGAGATGCGCCACTCCGGCTTCGCGTAGCGGCGGATCGCGCGCTCATAGACTTCGGCGCCGGCTGCCATCTGCTTGCCGAACGTCGTATGCGAAAGCGGATTGAGCGGGTTCTTGAAATAGAGCCGCGTGGCATCGGCGACGGCGCGCGACGGCTGCAGGGCCGCGTGACCCAGTTCATAGAACCAGTAGAGCGGAGTGGTGGAGAACGGCCCTTGACCCGAAAGGGGAGCGCCGCCGAATTCACCGATCGGCATCGTTTTGTCCCACCCCCCGTGGTCCCAGCCTGCCGCGATGCAGCATAACATATGTGTGACGCTGCGGTGCGTCAACGCAAGGGACGTCAGGTTAAAGGCGGTCCAACGCGGCTACTCGCCGATCTGCAACATGGAACCGGAGCGCTTCGCGGCGCTCAGTAACCAAAGAAAGCTCGCTGTGCCGGCCGTCAGCCACAGAACGTTGAGTGCGAACGCCCACAGCATCAGGTCTGCGCGGAAGACATGCTCGATCACGAGCGCACGCATGCCTTCGAACACGGCGGTCGGCGGCAGCGCCCAGGCGAGCGGCTGAATCCAGTCGGGCAGCGTCGTCACCGGGTAATAGACGCACGTGAGCGGGAGAAAGAAGAACATCAGGCTCCACGCCAGGCTCTCCGCGCCGAGCCCATGCCGCAGCACGAGCCCGGAGCAGAACATCCCGACCGACCAGCTTGTGAATAGGAGATTGGCGAAGAACGCTGCAAGCGGGATCCCGAGTCCCCACAGATTGAATCCGAAGAACACGATCGCGAGAATCGTCACCGGCACGAGCCCGATCGACAGCCGCACCATGCTCATGATGACGAGTGCGAGCATGAACTCCGTCGCGCGCAACGGGCTGATCATGAGGTTCGGCATGTTCCTCGACCACATCTCTTCGAGGAACGACATCGAGTAGCCGATCTGGCCGCGGAACAGGATGTCCCACAAGAGAAAGGCCGCGAGGAACGTGCTCACGGTGCCGGCGAGTGCGCCGGGAAATTTCGCGACGCCGAGTTGCAGAAAGCCCCACATGAACATCTGCACCGCCGGCCAATAGACGAGTTCAAGCAGCCGCGGCCACGACGACCGCAGGAGATACCAGTGCCGGAGGATCATGGCTCCAACCCGGCGCGGAGAGAACGCAAGCGCGGAGGCGTTCACTTCGCAGCCTCCCTTGTCGGCATTGGCTCGCGGCGGTCGCGCGCCACGTCGAGGAAGACCTCTTCGAGATTCTGCCTTCCATAGCGGGCCAGCAGTTCCTTCGGCGATCCGTCGTCGACGATGCTTCCGCGCTTCATCATCAGCACGCGGTCGCAGAGTCGCTCCACCTCGCCCATGTTGTGTGAAGCGAGCAGGATCGTGGCGTTCTTGCGCGCGCGGTAGCGCTCGAGATGCCCGCGGATCCAGTCGGCGGTATCCGGATCGAGCGAGGCCGTCGGCTCGTCGAGCACGAGAAGATCGGGATCATTGATGAGGGCCTTGGCGAGCGCGACGCGCGTCTTCTGTCCGGCAGAAAGCTTGCCCGCCGGCCGGTCGATAAACTCGCGGAGTTCGAGCTCGCGTGCGAGCCGTTCGATTCGTCCATGGCGGTCGGCAACGCCATAAAGGAGCGCGAACACGTTGAGGTTCTGTCGCACGGTCAGCCGATGCGGCAGGTCCACGTAAGGGCTCTCGAAATTCATCCGGTGCAGCACGCGATAGGGCTCGCGCGCCATGTCGGCGCCGAACACGAGCACGCGGCCGGCGCTCGGCAGGACGAGTCCCATGATCATGCCGATCGTCGTGGTCTTGCCGGCGCCATTGCCGCCGAGAAGCCCCGTGATTGAGCCGGTTCTGATGGCAAAGGATATCCCCGCCACGGCGAGGGATTCGCCGTATTGTTTGGTCAGGTTTTCGGCTTCGATGGCGGGGGCGGACATGATGTGAAAACCCGCTTTCGGGGTCCGGGGGTTCGCATGATGCGCGCTTGGGCGCAAGCCGCTCGAAATCATAAGTTCGCAAGGCCGGTTCCGTTTCGACTGCATCGCGCCTAAAAGAAGGCGCATGAGAGAAGGCATATGGCGAACTTCGGCGATCAATTGATCGGCCCTCGGCCCTACGGGCTGCGGCTCGATACGCTTGTCCGGCTGCGCTGGCTCGCGGTGGCGGGCCAGACGATCACGCTTCTCGGCGTGCATTTCGGACTGGGGTTTCCGCTCCCGATCATGCCGGCACTCGGTATCGTTGCCTTGACCGCGTGCACGAATCTGATCCTTCGTGCGCGCAAGCCGAGGCCGCAACGACTTCATGAGCCGCAGGCGGCGCTCATCCTCGGTTTCGACATCGTACAGCTCGCGCTGTTGCTCTATCTCACCGGCGGTCTCGCCAATCCGTTCAGCGTGCTGTTCCTCGCGCCGGTCCTGATTTCCGCGACTGCGCTTTCGCCGCGTACGACGGTGATCCTTGGCATTCTCGCGGTTTCGCTCGCGACCGCGATCGGCATCTATCATCACCCCTTGCCCTGGTACACGGATGCGGCGTTCGGTCCCCCGCCGCTCTTCATGTTGGGCATGTGGGCGTCGGTTCTCGTTTCCGTCGCCTTCATCGGTGGTTATGCGTTTGCCGTCGCCAAGGAAACGCGTCAGCTTTCCGACGCGCTCGCGGAAGCCGAGCTCGTGCTCGCGCGCGAGCAGCATCTATCCGCCCTCGACGGCCTGGCGGCCGCGGCCGCGCATGAGCTCGGCACGCCGCTTGCGACCATCGCCATTGTCGTGCGCGAGATGGAGCGCGAGTTGCCGGCCGACAGCCCCTATCAGGATGACATCAAGCTCCTGCGCGAGCAAAGCGAGCGATGCCGCGCGATTTTGCGCACGCTCACGTCGCTCGGCTCCGGCGAAGGACCGCTCGATCGCATGCCGCTTTCGCATCTCCTGGAAGAGCTGGTGACGCCACACCGGCCGTTCGGAAACATCACGGTTGAGTTGCCCGAAAACCGCGCGGGCGAGCCGGTCGTCGCGCGCAACCCCGCGATCCTCTACGGGCTCGGCAACATCGTCGAGAACGCCGTCGATTTCGCGAATGAGGCGGTGAAAGTCGCCGCGCGCTGGAGCCCGGAAGACGTGATGATCGTCGTGACCGACGACGGTCCCGGCTTCGCGCCCGAAGTGATCAACCGTATCGGTGAGCCCTACGTGACGATCCGCGGGCGCCGGCGTGGAACCGAAGCGGAGACGCCCGGTGGGCTAGGCCTCGGCTTCTTCATCGCGAAGACCTTGCTGGAGCGGACGGGCGCGAGCCTTTCCCTCGAAAACCGTGTGTTTCCGGAAACCGGCGCCATCGTCAGCGTGCGCTGGCCCCGGAAGGAATTTGAGCTTAACCTTAACCGACAAGCGGGAGCGGAGCCGGATTCGCCGGCGGAAGCGGCACCCTCTATTTCTCTTGCTTCCGCGCGGATGGACCACTAAATCCAGCGCGTATGCAGATAGGCGTAGCCATGTCCGATGCACGTGCGGCCGAGCCCAAGGGTGACCGGCGCCTGCTTATCGTCGACGACGACAAATCGTTCCTCGACCGCCTCGCCCGCGCCATGGAGAGTCGGGGCTTCCAGGTATCAACGGCGGAAACCGTTGCGGCCGGGCTCGCCCAGGTTTCCACCGCGCCGCCCGCCTATGCGGTCGTCGATCTCCGCCTGAACGACGGCAACGGCATCGAGGTGATCCAGGCGCTCAAGGAAAAACGTCCTGATGCACGAGCGGTCGTCCTGACGGGCTACGGCAATATTGCGACCGCGGTCACTGCGGTGAAGCTTGGCGCGATCGACTATCTCTCGAAGCCCGCCGATGCCGACGACGTCTATGCTGCGCTGACGGCGCTCCCGGGCCAGAAGGCTGAGCCGCCGGAAAAGCCCATGTCCGCCGACCGCGTCCGCTGGGAGCATATCCAGCGCGTTTATGAGCTTTGCGGCCGCAATGTTTCCGAGACCGCGCGCCGGCTGAACATGCACCGCCGCACACTGCAGCGGATTCTCGCCAAGCGTGCCCCGCGCTGAGTCAAACTTTCTTTCAAAATTCCGCCGGCTCATTCAAGCCCGGATCGTGCGTCTGCGCGAGCCGCGCCGCTGCCGCGCGGCCGAAACGCACGAGCATCGCTTTTCGGCGCACGGCGGAAATTGCGTGCAGCGGCGCTTCCCGCACGAGCGCGCCGCCGTGCGCGTCGGCGACCACGAGTCCCGTATCCTCCGGCAGCATCGCCGCCGGGAATTCCGGCGTGACGGCGAAGAAGAGCCGGTCGCAATGCAGGCGATACTCCTGCCATTTTCTGTCAGCGCGGAAGTCCGCGACGCATGATTTGATTTCGACAATCCAGAATTCGCCACCCATGCCGAGCGCGACGAGATCGGCGCGACGTCCTGAGCCGAGCGGCAGTTCGGCGATCGCGGCATAGCCGAGCGCATGCAGGAGCCGCAGCGTTCCGCGGCGGATCGCGGGCGCGATTTCATGACCGGACAGAGCGGCCGAAGACAGGGGAGATATCGCGTTTGTCTGCATCGAATCCCTCTCTCGAGTAATCCTAGAGCGGGATAAAGTCAGGTCGAGTCGTTTGTTGCCGTCATTGCGAGGCGCATAGCGCCGAAGCAATCCAGCTTCTCAGCGTCTGGATTGCTTTGCTTCGCTCGCAGTAGCGCGGGATGTACCGGTTTCAGATCATCGTGCTCCAAGTTGCGGGTGGCGGTTGCAATGTTCCCCTTGCCCAGCGTGCGGCTTTGGCGGAATGTCAGCGGTGGGCTGGAGGATCAATGAGTGCGATCGACTACGAGGCCGAATACGACAATCGCGGGCGCGTGCCCGAGCATCCCGAAATCTTTGCGCGCTGGGCGCGCGACGCGGCCGCCTTCCGCGCGGCGCATCCGCATGCCGAGCTCGGCCTGGCTTATGGGAAGAGCCCGTGCGAGACGATCGATCTCTTCTGGCCGGCAGTGGATCGCGATGCGCCGATCGCGCTCTTCATTCATGGCGGCTACTGGCGCGCGCTTGATCCCACGCAGTTCGGTCACCTCGCGGCCGGCGCGAACGCGAACGGAGTCGCGCTGGCGCTGCCCGGTTACAATCTCTGCCCTGCCGTTTCCATCGAGCAAATCGTCGACGAAATGCGCAACGCGGCGGCCTTCCTCTATCGCCGCCACAAGCGCAGATTGATGGCGAGCGGCCATTCTGCGGGCGGGCATCTCACGGCCTGCCTGCTCGCGACCGACTGGAAGAAGCTCGCCGCCGATCTTCCGGCCGATCTCGTGCCCACGGGTCTCTCGATCTCGGGCCTCTTCGATCTCGCCCCGCTCATGCAGAATTCCATGAACAAGGACCTGAAGATCAATCCCGGGAACGTCGCACGCATTTCACCCCTTGGCTGGGATGTCTCGGCGGGCCGCACGTTCGATGCGTGGGTGGGCGGCGCCGAAAGCAGCGAATTTCTGCGGCAGAGCCGGGAAATTGCGGAAGCCTGGGGGCGCAAAGGGGTGGCAACACGCTGCGTTGAGGCCCCCGGCGCCAATCATTTCACGGTCATCGACCCGCTCGCCGACCCGAAAAGCGCGATCACGGCCCGCCTCGTCGAACTGACCGAAGCGCTTGCCTGAGCCTGTTCGATCCGGCATCTCCGGGCTAGACTGATCACATCCCGCTATCGTGGAATGGGGCTTGCGGGGAATTCATAAATTCTGCCGTGGGGTTAGCCCGCGCGCAAACGAAGACGGGGCGGATCCCCGTCCGGACAACGGACGAGCAGGAGAGGGGAGTCATGCGTAAGTGGATTGCGAGTTTGAGTTTGGGTGTGGCGGTGGTGTTTGCCGGACAGGCGGCGTCAGCGCAGTCGGTCAAGGTCGGCGTGATGCTCACGCTGTCCGGTCCGGCGGCGGTGCTCGGGCAGCATGCCCGCGACGGTTTTAACCTCGGCCTGAAGCATCTCGGTGGCAAGCTCGGCGGCCTCAACGCCGAGCTGGTGGTCGTCGATGACGAGCTGAAGCCCGATGTCGGCGTGCAGAAGGTGCAGGCGCTGCTCGAGCGCGACAAGGTCGACGTGGTTGTCGGCGTGATCTTCTCCAACGTGATGATGGCGATCGCGAAACCCGTGTTCGACGCGCAGGTGCCGCTGGTCAGCCCCAACGCCGGCCCGTCGCCGCTCGCCGGCAAGGCCTGTTCACCCTGGTTCTTCAACACGGCCTGGCAGAACGACCAGAATCACGAGGCTATGGGCAAGCACGCCCAAGACGCCGGCTACAAGAAGGTTGTGCTGATCGCGCCGAACTATCAGGCCGGCAAGGATTCGATGGCCGGCTTCAAGCGTCACTTCAAAGGCGAGATCGTCGACGAGATTTTCAACCAGGTGAACCAGCTCGACTTCTCGGCGGAGATCGCGCGCATCGCTTCGCTCAAGCCCGACGCGGTCTTTGCGTTTGAGCCGGGCGGCATGGGCGTGAACTTTGTCAAGCAATATGCCCAGGCCGGGCTCGCCGGAAAGATTCCGTTCCTCTCCGCCTTTACCGTTGACGAAACGACGCTCCCGGCGACGCAGGATGCCGCGGTCGGCATGATCGCCGGCGCGCACTGGGCGCCCAATCTCGATAATCCGGTGAACAAGAAATTCGTCGCCGATTACGAGAAGGAATATGGCCAGGTCCCGTCGATGTACGCGGCGCAAGGTTACGACGCGGCGCAATTGGTGGATGCTGCGATCAAGGCGAACGGCGGCAAGGTCAATGACAAGACCGCGCTGCGCGACGCCTTCCGCAAGGCGTCGTTCATGTCGATCCAGGGCAAGCCGTTCAAGCTCAACAACAACGGCTATCCGATCTACGACGTCTACTCCGTGAAGGCGGTGAAGCGCGCCGACGGCAAGTTCGCCACCGAAGTCGTCTCCACCGTGTTCACCGAGTATAAGGACGCCTATTCGAAGGACTGTCCGTTGCAGTGACACGATCCGCTAGTGGATCGCGTCATCCCGGCCAAGCGGCTTCCGGTCGAACGACCGGGAGCCGTGCGAGCCGGGGTCCATGAACGTCATCCTCCATGTCCACCACGCTCTTCGTCGTCCAGCTGCTCAACGGGCTTCAGCTCGGTGTGCTTCTGTTTCTGATCGCCGCCGGCCTGACGCTCGTCTTCGGCGTGATGGACTTCATCAACCTCGCCCACGGCGTCCAGTACATGCTCGGCGCCTATCTCGCCGTCACGTTCTATGCGCTGACGGGAAATTTCGCCTACACGCTCCTGCTCGCATTGCCGGCGGCGCTCCTGCTCGGCCTATTCGTCGAGATCGCGATCTTTCGCCATCTCTATGAGCGCGATCATCTCGAGCAGGTGCTCGCGACCTTCGGCATCATCCTGTTCGTCAACGAGGGCGTGAAGCTCGTCTGGGGCGCGGCACCGCTCAATATCCCGGTGCCCGAGCTCTTTTCCGGCTCCATTCAACTGATGGACGGGCTGCTTTATCCGGTCTGGCGGCTTGTAGTGATCGGCTCCGGACTGCTTGTCGCGGCACTCCTTTATGTCGTCGTCAACCACACACGGATCGGCATGCGCGTGCGCGCCGGCGCCGTCAACGCGCCCATGCTCTCGGCGCTCGGCGTCGACGTGAGGACGCTCTTCACCGCGGTGTTTGGCTTCGGTGCCATGCTCGCGGGCTTCGCCGGCATCATGATTGCGCCGATCCTTTCCGTCGAACCGGGCATGGGCGACATTGTCCTGATCCTCGCCTTCGTCGTCATCGTGATCGGCGGCATCGGCTCGATCCGCGGCGCCTTTATCGGTGCGCTCATTGTCGGGCTCGTCGACACGCTCGGCCGTTCGTTCGCGACCGACATTTTCCGCTTGTTTCTATCGGCCTCTGCCGCGCGTCAGGTCGGTCCCGCCTTCGCCTCCATGCTCATTTATTTGCTGATGGCGGCCATTCTCTTCTATCGGCCGGCGGGACTCTTTCCCGCGAAGGGGCGCTAGATGAACTGGCTGGCTGTCGCGCGTCGCCGCCAGGTCGCGCTCGTCATTACGGTGGCGATCTTCGTCGTGCTGGCGCTCTTGCCGCTCATTGCCCATTGGCTGCCGGGCGAGCGTTATGTGCTCGGCCTGCTTTCTCGTGTCATGATTTTTGCCATTGCCGCTGTCAGCCTCGATCTTATCCTCGGCTTCGGCGGCCTCGTGAGCTTCGGCCACGCGGCGTTCATCGGCCTCGGCGCCTATGCTGTCGGCATCCTCGCAGCCCACGGCATCACCGATGCAGCGATCGTATTGCCGGCTGCGCTTGCAGTGTGCGCGCTCTTTGCCGCCGCGACCGGCTATGTCGCCGTCCGCACCCGCGGGGTCTATTTCATCATGATCACGCTGGCGTTCGGGCAGATGGCCTACTACACCGCGACCTCGCTTGCGCAGTATGGCGGCGACGACGGCATGCGGCTCGATCATCGCAGCACGTTTTTCGGGGTGCCGCTCTTCGCCGACTCCCTTTCCTTCTACTACGCCGTCTTCGTCATTTTGTTGCTTGCCTATCTCTTCACGCGCATGCTGGTCGCCTCCCGCTTCGGCCGCGTCCTGCGCGCAACCCGCGAGAACGCCGTTCGCACCGAAACCTTGGGCTTCCATGTCAACGCCGTGCGCCTCGTTGCCTATGTGATCGCCGGCATGATGGCGGGTGTCGCGGGCTTCCTACTCGCCAATCATATTCTCTTCGTGAATCCCGCTTATATGTCGTGGCAGCGCTCGGGCGAGCTCATCGTGATGGTCGTGCTCGGCGGCGTGGGCACGCTGCACGGCGCGGTGATTGGCAGTCTCGCATACTTGCTGATCGAGGAAGCGCTCTCCACCTTCATCGAGCACTGGAAGGTAATTTTTGGCCCGCTCCTGGTGCTGATCGTTCTGTTTGCGCGCGGCGGGCTGCTCGCGCTCCTGGGTGGAGACCGCCGTGACTGAGGCGCTCCTCCAGCTCGAAAACCTGCACAAGCATTTCGGCGGCCTCGCCGTCACCGACGGCGTGACGCTTTCGGTCTCGCCGGGCGAGGTCCACGCGATCATCGGCCCGAACGGCGCCGGCAAGACCACATTGCTCAACGAGATCACCGGTCTTCTGTCCGTCGACGCGGGGAAGATCCTGTTCGAGGGGCGTGAGATCACGCAGATGCCGGCTCACGAGCGGACACGCGCCGGCATCGCCCGCACGTTCCAGATCACCTCGATCATCCCGAGCTTTACCGTACATGAGAACGCGATGCTCGCAGTCCAAGCCAACGTGCGCTCGACCTTCGATGTTTGGCGCTCGGCGGCCTTCGACGCGGACATCGCGGCGACCGCGCACGACGTGCTCGAACAGGTCGGCCTCTCCGCGCGCGCACACCTGCCGGCCCGTGAGCTCTCGCATGGCGAGAAGCGCGCGCTTGAACTTGCCGTCGCGATCGCGCTCCAGCCGAAGCTCGTGCTGCTTGACGAGCCGGCCGCCGGCACCGGCCGCGGCGAAACCGAGCGCCTCGTCGACACGCTGACGGCGCTGAAGAAGCGCTTCACCATCGTGCTCGTCGAGCACGACATGCGGGCGGTGTTCGCGCTTGCCGACCGTATCAGCGTGCTCGTCTATGGCCGTGTAATCGCGAGCGGCACGCCGAATGAAATCCGCAACAACGAAGCCGTGCGCAACGCCTATCTCGGCGAGGAGGCCGCTTGATGCTCGAAGTCGAAGCCCTGAAGGCCTCTTACGGCACGAGCCAGGTGCTGTTCGACGTTTCCTTCGCCGTTAGGCCCGGCGAAGTCGTGACGCTCCTCGGCCGCAACGGAATGGGCAAGACCACGGCCGTGAAGGCGATCTTCGGCCTGATCGCCGAGAAGGAGGGAGCGGTCCGCTTCGACGGCAGGCCGCTTCTCGGCGAGGCGCCCTATCGCATTGCGCAAGCCGGCCTCGGTCTCGTGCCGGAAGGGCGGCAGATCTTCCCGACGCTCACTGTCGAAGAGAATTTGATCGCCACTGCCGCGCGCCGCGTCGGGCAGGCGCAATGGACGACCGCCCGCGTCTATGAACTGTTCCCCAGCCTTGCCGAGCGCCGCCGCCAGTTCGGCGGCGAATTGTCTGGCGGCGAGCAGCAGATGCTCGCGATCGGCCGCGCCCTCATGACCAATCCCAAGCTCCTCGTGCTCGACGAGGCGACCGAAGGGCTCGCGCCCCTTATCCGCGCCGAAATTTGGGCCTGCCTTGCGCGGCTGAAAGCCGAGAAGCTCTCCATCCTCGTCATCGACAAGAACGTCGATGCGCTGGTGACGCTCGCTGACCGCCACGTGATTCTGGAAAAGGGCCACGTGGTCTGGGCGGGAACGAGCGCGGCCCTCGCCGCCGATCCAGTCGCAAAACAGCAGTATTTGTCGGTCTGACGGCCGTTGCGGCGGCGGAGCCGATCGTCTATTTGAGGCGCAGGCACCCGTAGCTCAGCTGGATAGAGCGTTGCCCTCCGAAGGCAAAGGTCAGAGGTTCGAATCCTCTCGGGTGCGCCAGCGTCCGAAAATCCGGATTTGAGATCAGCGGGCGGCGGCCTGTGACGCGCTGCGCGCCGCGGCATCGATCACGTCCGCCACAGCGCGTGGCTGCGTCAGAAACGGCACGTGGCTCGCCTTGACCTCCGTGATCTTGGCGCCGATGCGCTTGGCTTGCTGCTTCAGCAAGCGCGGGTCGATCGCGCGGTCCTGCGTGGCGACAACCGCCCAGCTGGGCTTTGTGCGCCATGCCGCTTGCGTGAGCCGGACACCGAAGATCGCCATGTTGATCGGCACTTGCGAGTCGCGCAGGAAGGCTGCGTCCGCATCGGTCGTGTCACTGGCGAAGCCTGCCTTAAAGAGCTCCCTATTAACGAAGCCGAAGCCGTCGGGGCCAGGTTCGATCACGAACTCGGGCGGCGCCGGAATTTCGGCGAACTGATCGCCCGTGCTTTCGCCGGCATCGGGGGCGAGCGCAGAGACGTAGACGAGACCCGCCACGTTCGGATCGACACCGGCCTCGGTGATGATGGAGCCGCCATAGGAATGGCCGACGAGAATGCTCGGGCCATTCTGGCGTGTCAGGATTCGGCGCGTCGCATTCACATCGTCTTCGAACGAAGTGAGCGGATTTTGCACGATGGCGACGCGGTAGCCGCGAGCGGTCAGTTCGTCATAGACGCCGCGCCAGCCGGAGCCATCGGCGAAGGCGCCGTGCACGAGCACGACGCTTCGTACCGTTTGGCTGTCTGGGATGCGTGCGCGGGGCTCGGCTTGTGCGTAGCCCGCGACGGCGGCGGCCGCTGCTGCCGCGACGACCGTGTTGCGGATGGGTGAGATCATGATCTGCTCCTTCTGGTGAGGGTTGGTTTGCGATGACGGTGATCGGCGGCTGGAGCCGCTCTGGCGGTTTAGTTGGCTTCGATCAGGCGAGATCTCCTCATGCGGTCGGTATCGTGCCGCCGTCGATGACATACTCAGCGCCGGTGATGGTCGCTGCGCGGTCGGAGGCGAGAAACGCGATGAGGTTTGCGACTTCCGCGGGTGTCGATGGTCGCCCGATGGGAATGCCGCCAAGCGCGCGCATGACGATCTCTTTGCCGCCTTCGAGATCGACGCCGGAATCTTTCGCGATCCGCTCCGCCAATCGGACGGCGGCTTCCGTCTCGATCCAGCCCGGCGACACGCGCACCACGCGCACGCCTCTGGGCGAAACCTCTTTCGAGAGACTCTTGCTGTAGGTAGAGAGCGCCGCCTTTGCGGCTGCGTAAGCGGTCGTCGCCTCCGGCAGCGGCAGGGTGCTTTGGATCGAGGTCACATGGATGACGACGCCGCGGCGCCGCTCGACCATGGCGGGCACGAGCGCGCGGTCGAGCCGCACGGCGGGCATCAGGTTAAGATCGATCTCTCTTGCCCATTCGGCGTCGCTCAGCGCAGCGAAGCCGCCTGCCGGCGCCGCCGAGCCGCCGAGCATATGAACGAGGATGTCGATTTCCCCGAGGCGCTGGCGCGCCGCAGCGGCCAATTCCGCGCAGCCTTGCGCGGTCGTGAGATCGGCAGCGACGAACATGGCCTCGGGAATTGCAGCCGGTCGCGATCGTGCGGTCGTCAGTACGCGCGCGCCGAGCTCGCGAAAGAGCGCAACGGTCGCCGCGCCCGTGCCGCGCGTGCCTGACGTGATCAACACGCGTTTGTCTTGCAGCTGGAGAAAGCCGCTCATGCGCCGATCTCCAGCGCCGCGATCCGCTCGTCCCTGAGTTGGAAAGTGAAGGTTAGGAGAGCCGGGCTGCCCGGAAAACGTCCGGTCACCCTGGCGCGCACAATGGTGAGGCCGCGGTCCTCGCGGACCTCGCACGGCTCTGCCGTATGCTGATACTGCGCCTTGGCGGCGCGCCACCATGCCTCGATCGCCTCGTGACCGACATGCGTCTTGCCTTCGTCCTTGATGACGGCGTCAGGCGCGAAGGCGCTTATGGGAGCAGCATCGCCAGCGGTTTTATCTGCGTCGAAGTAGGTTTGGACGGGTGCCGGTAGTTTCATGGCCGCCTCTCTGAGGGACGTCTTCGCCCGCGATCTAGGCTTGGACAGAAATCCCGAAAAGAGGGATAAACCGGGATGTGTCATCCCGGATTATGGGACAAACGTGTACCGGCTTGGACTCAGCGATCTCGACGCCGTCGTCGCCATTGTCCGTGAGGGTTCGTTTCGCGGCGCAGCACTGGCGCTCGGCATGTCAACGACGGCGCTGAGCAACGCCGTGGCGAAGCTGGAGGCGCAGCTCGGCGCACGCTTGTTCAACAGGACGACGCGCAGCGTCTCTCTGACAGATGCGGGCCGCGCCTTCGTCGATCAGGTGAGGCCCGCTTTGCAGGACATTCATGGCGCCATGGACGCCGTTCGTTCACAGCAGGCGACGCCATCTGGAACGTTGCGCATCAATGCATTCGTCGCGGGCGCGCAAGAAATCATTTCGCCGCTGGTTCTGGAATTCGTGCACCGTCATCGTCAGGTGCATGTCGATCTGGTGACCGAGGGCCGTTTGGTCGACATCGTCGCTGAAGGCTTCGATTTGGGTGTGCGCCGGGCGGACCTCGTGCCCGCCGACATGATCGCGGTCCCGCTCGGCCGCATGCAACGCTACGCCGTCGTCGCCTCGCCGGGCTATTTGAAGCAACATGGAAAGCCGCACGCGCCGGTAGATCTGGTCAAGCACCGATGCATTCGCGTCCGCCTGCCAAATGGCGCGCTGTTCCGGTGGCATTTCGAGAAGCGCGGGCAAGCGGCGCAGGTCGATGTGGTGGGGCCGCTGACCTTGGACGAAGCCAGTCTTGCGCGCGCGGCGGTTCTGGAAGGCGTGGGCCTTGGCTTTTTCCTGGAGCAGAATGTGCGTGACGACATAGCGGCGGGGCGTCTCACACGCGTGCTTGAAGATTGGACGCCGCCGATTGCAGATCTTTGCCTCTATTATCCGGGCCGCCGCAATCCGTCAGCCGCTCTCAAGGCGTTCGTCGGTCTGGCCCGTGAACTCAGTAAGAAGGCGAAATCATAGTGCCTTGGCTGGAACTTGTGCCGCCTACGTGGAAACATTTTTCGAATAAGCGGCAGCCCGGCCTTCCGGCCGCGTGCGAAGCTGCCGGTAAATTTCGCACGGAAAGATTCTCAAAGCCGCCCTCTGTCCCCACATGCCGATCGCATTTATTGCGGCATGTCGCCGCCGCTGCATTCACCGCTGCTGACAAGTGGCAAATTGTTTTGACCCGATATAATGATGAATCATGAAGTCTGATCGGGCCTTGCCGCCGGTGGATCGCCGTTCACTCGTAACGGCCGCGATCGATATTCTTCGCGGCAAGGTCCAGGATGGCACGTGGCAGATCGGCGACCGAATTCCCGCCGAAGCGGAGCTGGCCCGCGCGCTGAGTGTGGGCCGCAATACGATTCGCGAGGCCGTACGGGTTCTTTCACATTCCGGAATGTTGGAGGTCCGGCAGGGCGACGGAACCTATGTGCGTCGCATCGTGGATGCGGCCGAGATCATGCAGCGGATCAACCGGTCCAGCATCCGCGACCATCTTGAAATGCAGAGCATTCTGGAGGCTGAAGCCGCGCGTTTCGCGGCGCGCCGGCGCACTCCGGCGGATATCGAGCGGCTGACCGAGCTGGTGGCCACGCTCGGCGAACGACGGCCGGACGAAGGATTGGAGGAGTACATGGAGCGCGACCGGGCGTTCCATCTCGCCATAGCGGCGGCGGCGCACAACCAAGCGATTGAGGAGCTATATCGTTATTTCGCGCTCTCCATTCGAACCCACGTCCGCACCATCCGGGAGGATGGCGAACTGGCGGATCCGGGACGCGAGGCGCATCGGGCCATCGTGGACGCGATCGTCCGTCAGGACGAGGAAGCTGCGGCCGCCGCGGCAAGGAACATTCTGCTGCCGCGTATCCGAAAACTGGCTGAGGTTGAAGGCGAGAAGGCTTAGCTCGTCGTTCCTAGAGTCAACGGCCGGCTAGAAGAACCTCGCCAGATAATCCGGGACGGCCGAGTTGAGGCTGGAAAGCCCTCCTGCATATCCGATGTAGCCGTCAGGACGCACGACAACCACGCCGTTTCCGTAATGTTGATGCGCGTGTCCATCGACGTCCACCAGCGCGCCGGATGACGCCGGCTCTTCCGGCCGAATGACCCGATGAAAGTGTACACGCTCTTTCATGGTGCTCGGCAAGTCCGGTGGCTGCCCGTCTCCGAATGCAAGCACCGTGAACTGCGGGCCCCGCAGCACATCGAACATGCGCAGCGGCTTCCCCGCGGCATCTTTCAACGGTGCATCGGGCGCGCGATCGCCTGCTTGCACAATGCCGCCCGCGCTTTCGCCGCTCGACAGGGAGCTTGCACGGTAGTTCAGCGCGAGCTGCTGCGAGTCTCCTTTCGGTTGGCCGGCACCACCTGTCCCCATCCAGTTCTTGTGGATCTGACCGACGAATTGCAGAAGTCCCGCCGCAACCGGCAGGCGCTCCTCTTCGTAGGTATCCAGAAGCGAATCCGGCGCGCCGTGGAGCAGCACCTGGCCGAGCTTCCAGCCGAGATTGTATGAATCCTGCACGCTCGTGTTCATGCCTTGTCCGCCGGCCGGGGAATGAACATGCGCCGCGTCGCCGACAAGAAAGACTCTTCCCTTCCGGAAATCCTCCGCCATGCCAAGGCGCGACGTGAAGAGCGAGGCCCAGTAGATTTCGCGCACCACGAAATCCGCCTGCCCGCTGCGCTCGAGAATCATCCGCCGGATACCCTCGGGGCTTACATCCGGATTCGGGTGATCGTACTTTGCATAAAGCTGAAACGCCTCCGAGCGCGCAAGCGGCAGCAGCCAGAGCGGTCCGCCCGGCGCCTTGTCCCACATGTGCCAATGATTACGGCCGAGGCAATCGATGACAACGTCCGCCGTCAGCATCGGCAGCGAGTCCATCGGCTCGCTCGCAAACGGGATGCCGGCCGCATTGCGTACCGGACCGCGTGCGCCGTCTGCGCCGATGAGATATGCGGAGCGAACGGTTTCCGACCGCCCATCCGCGTGGGCGAGCGTGGCGGTCACGCCGTCGTCATCCTGCACAAGCGTCGTCAGTTGCGTACCGAATTCCACCTCAGTGCCGAGTTCCTGCAGACGCTGGCGCAGGATTTCGAGCGCTCGCGGCTGCGGCAGCATCCAGGGACTCGGATAGGGCACGTCGGGTGTGGGATCGCGCGGATCGGAACGGGGCAACTTGATTTCGCCGGTCTGAACCGGGCCGTCCCATCCCATGCCCGGAAAGTACGGACCGCCCGCCGCGCGGACCGCATCCATCAGTCCGAGGTCGTCGTAAATTTCGAGGGTTCTGGGCTGAACGCCCTTTCCCCGCGAGCCCGATCGATGGTCCGGCGCCGTTGTGTCGCGCTCGATAATGCGAGTGCGAACGCCCCTTCGGGCCAAATCGCAAGCGAGCACCAGGCCGGCGGGGCCAGCTCCAACAATCAGAACGGGTACATCCACGACGAAATCTCGCGTTTATTGATTTGACTCAAAACATCCTACCATCCTACGTTTTGCGACAAAAGGCGCTCCCTGCATAAAGCGCGGGGCGCGTAATCTCGCGTGGAGGGGGGATGGCCGGGCAGCCGCGGATCAAGACAACAGTCGTCGGTTCCTATCCGGTGCCCGACTGGCTGATTGCCCTTCCTTCCGAGCAGGCGCTGCTCGACGCGACGCGCGTGGTCATCAACACGCAGGAGCGCGCCGGCATCGATCTCGTTTGCGACGGCGAGCTGTCGCGCTTTGACGTCAACCATCCCGAGACGAACGGGATGATCGACTATTTTGTCCACCCGATGGCCGGCATCCGGCCGCGGATTTCGTTCGACGAACTGACGCGATACCGCGCGCAAAGCAAGATCATCCTGCGCACCAAGCCGGCCGCGGCGGTCGACGGCCCGATCGGCTCCGGCACGCTTGATCTGCCGCAGGCCTATGCGCGCTCGAAGCAGTTCGCCACCGGACCCTTCAAGTTCACCATCACCGGCCCGCACATGCTGGCGAAGACGCTGCTCGACAATCACTACAAGAGCCTCCCCGACCTCGCGATGGCGATCGCCGACGCGCTCGCTGAGCAGATCAGGCACATCGATGCCGATGTCGTGCAGATCGACGAGGCCAATCTTCCCGGCAATCCCGACGAGGCGGAATGGGCGGCGGCCGCGCTCAACCGCGTCGCCGACTCCGTGAAGAATCTCGCTGCCGTGCATCTTTGCTTCGGCAATTACGGCGGGCAGAGCACGCAGAAGGGCACCTGGGGAAAGCTGATCAACTATCTCAATGCGCTTCGGGTCGATCACATCGTGATGGAAACGAAGCGGAGGCCCAGCGAGGAGCTCGAGGTCTTCAAGGACCTGCGGAGCGAGATCGGCCTAGGGCTCGGCGTCGTCGACGTGAAATCGACGGTCATCGAGAAAGCCGACGAAATCGCCCGCACGATCGAGCACGCCGAATCCGTGCTCAGTCCCGGCCGGGTCAAGTACATCCATCCCGACTGCGGGTTCTGGATGCTCAAGCGCTACGTTGCCGACGGAAAGATCCGCGCGCTCGTGGAGGGACGCGACCTCTACGAGGGGCGGAAGGAATAGCGTTTACCCGTTTCATAAGCGGGGCGCGACGGACTTCAAATCACCACGGGAGGACTTTATGCGGAAGATAGCTGTAAGCATCTGCGCGGTTTTCGCCCTTTTCGGCGCAAACGCAGAATTGCACGCGCAGGAAACCGTGAAAGTCGGTGTGATTCTGCCTTATTCCGGACAGTTCAGCGACACCGCTACGCAGATGGACAACGGCATCAAGCTCTACATGAAGGAGCATGGTGACACCGTCGCCGGCAAGAAGATCGAGATCATCCGCAAGGATGTCGGCGGCTCGGCCCCGGACGTTGCCAAGCGCCTCGCGCAGGAATTGATCGTTCGCGAAGGCGTCGACATTCTCGCCGGCTTCTCGCTTTCGCCGAACGCGTTCGCGGCCGCCGATGTGTCCGCCGAAGCCAAGAAATTCATGGTGATCATGAACGCGAGTACGCCGACGATCACGATGAAATCCCCCTATTCGGCGCGCGTTTCCCTGACCCTCGGGCAGAACTGCGAGAGCCTCGGCAAGTGGGCCTATCAGAACGGCGTCCGCCGGCTGTACACGATGGTCTCTGACTATTCGCCCGGCCACGACGGTGAGGAATCCATCGTCCGCACGTTCAAGGAGGCGGGCGGCGAAGTGGTGGGCTCGGTCCGGCTTCCGCTCGTGAACCCGGATTTCTCGGCCTTCGTGCAGCGGGCCAAGGATGTGAACCCCGACGGAATCTTCGTCTTCGTGCCGGGCGGCGCCCAGCCGCCTGCGCTCGCGAAGGCGATGCTCGAGCGCGGACTCGATCCCAAGAACATCAAGCTGATGGGACAGGGCGAGATCGCCGACGAGTCCGCCCTGAAGAGCATGGGTGACGCCGCGCTCGGCATCATCACGGGTTTCCACTACGACTACAATCACACGTCGCAGAAGAACAAGGACTTCGTGAAGGGGTACAACGCCGAGTTCAACCGCAACCCGAACTTCTTCGCGGTCGGCGGCTATGACGGCATGCACCTGATCTACGAAGCGCTGAAGAAGACCGGCGGCAAGAAGGATGGCGAGAGCCTGATCAACGCGGCCAAGGGAATGGCCTGGGAAAGCCCGCGCGGTCCGATGTCGATCGATCCGGAAACGCGGGATGTCATTCAGACGGTCTATATCCGCAAGGTCGAGCGCGTGGGGGGCGAGCTCGTCAATGTCGAGATCGAGCGCTTCGAGAACGTGAAGGACCCCGCCAAGGAACGCATGAAGAAGAAGTGAGCGAAGCCGGCCCGCCGCTGGATCCGCGTTGCGGAACTTCGGCGGCCCGGTCCTCGATTCTGTTTCGAGGGGCGCTGCCTTTCGACGGGCATCAGCCGCCGCCGAGCGCCCGCATGGCAAGCGCGGCGGCCGCGGTGCGGTTCTCGACCCCGAGCTTCGAATAGATCTGCTCCAGGTGCTTGTTCACCGTCCGTGGGCTGAGCCCGAGGATTTCGGCGATGTCCCGGTTCGATTTTCCCCGCGCGATCCACGTCAGCACCTCGGCCTCGCGCAGCGTGAGCGAAAGCTCCTTCTTCAGGATGATTTCCTGCCGTGTCGTCGTTTCGTCCACCAACCGGAGCAGAATTTCATCCGGGCCGATGCGGCCGACATAGGAGAGCCGAAGGCTGCTTGCGGCCGAGCCGGCGCCGAGCGGGACGAGATCGTTGCCCGCGTTCACCTGGCCCACCCCTCGCGCCTGCAGCCAGCGCTGCACGTCGTCCGACAGCACGAATGTCTCGGCATCGAAGTTCGCAATCGCCTGTTGCAGGAGTTTCGTCGCCTGCGGCGTGGCCCAGAGAATGCGGCCGCGCGCATTCGCCGCGAGGAGGTGACGCCCCGACGCATCGAGCGCCGCCTGCGCGCTCATGGCCCGCCGCGCATTGGCGAGATGCACGCGAATGCGCGCGAGCAGCTCGTCCGGCGTGATGGGCTTCGTGACATAATCGACGCCGCCGGCATCGAGTCCCTTCACGATATGCTCCGTCTCGCTGAGCCCCGTCATGAAGATCACGGGGATATGCGCGCTCGCGCTCGATTGCTTGAGCCTTCTGCAGGTCTCGAAGCCGTCGATCCCCGGCATGACCGCGTCCATCAGGACGATGTCGGGCGTCACGCGCCCGAGCGTGGCGAGCGCCTGCTCGCCCTCGGTCGCGATCAAGACGGTCATGCCCGCTTCTTCGAGCGCGTCCGTGATCATGCTCAGCGTTTCCGGAGAATCGTCGACGACGAGAACCGTGTCGCCGGGCGTCCTAGCGTGCATCATCGGCCTGCATCGACTCCAGCATGGCGATATAGCGCTTCATGTCGAAATTCTTCGCGGCGTCGCGCACCCGCGCGACGAATGCCTCGTGCTCCGGTGACTCGCGCTCGATTTCGCCGAGTTTGTCGTGAATGCCGCGCATGTGTCCGATCCGGCCGAGGCGCAGCAGATCGTCGAGATGCGCCCTGGAAGGAATCCGGATCGGCTGTTGCGGCGCTGGAGGCTTCTCCGCTTCCTCGGGTTCATAAGTCCAGACGAGCTGCAGCTGCGTCTTGATCGTGTCGAGCAACTGCTGGATCACGAGCGGCTTCATGAGATACGCATCGTAGAGCCGCGCCTCGTCCTCTTCCGGGCGCGTGTCGTTGGCGTTCGCCGACAACATGACGATCCGCGTCCGCGCACCGCGCTCCGTGCGCAGACGGCGGGCGACTTCCCAGCCGTCCAGCGCCGGCATCGAAATATCGAGCAGCGCGAGATCCGGGTCGCATTGAGAAACGAGCTCGAGGCTCGTCGAGCCGTCCGGCGCACTGAAGATCGTGAAGCCGAGCGGCGAAAGCACCTCGCGAATGAGCTCGCGGTGATCCGCATCGTCGTCGGCGACAAGCACCGTCCGCCGCGGCCCGCGATAACCGCGGATCGTGCGCTCGATCGGCGTCGCGCTGCGCGGACGAGCCACCTCCGACATCATCAGTTTGACGGTGAACACCGTGCCCCGGCCGATCTCGCTCTCCACCGTAAGGTCTCCGCCCATGACCTTGGTCAGGAGCTTCGTGATCGTGAGGCCGAGCCCTGTGCCGATGCTGTGGTTGCCCGGCCGCCCGCGCTCGAACGGCTCAAAAATGCGCTCGATGTCTTCCGGCGGGATGCCGATGCCGGTGTCCTCCACCTCGAATTCCGCGACCTGCCCGCGATAGCGGACGCACAGCGCCACGTGGCCCGCTTCCGTGAACTTGATGGCGTTCGAAAGAAGGTTGATCAGAATCTGCCGCAACTGCTTCTCGTCGGTATAGACGACAACGGGCAGCTTGGAGGGCCGCTCGAAGATGAACTCGATATTCTTCGCGGCCGCCTGCAGGCGGAACATGTCCACGATCTGGTCGAGGAATTCCGCGAACCGAACCTCGTCGCGGTTGAGCTGAAACTTGCCCACCTCGATGCGTGAGAGGTCGAGCAGGCCGTCGATCAGGCCGGAAAGATGCTCCGCGCTCCGACGCACCACGCGGATCGCGTCGCGCCGGTGCGACGGGATCGCCGTGTCGCGCTCCAGAAGTTGCGCGTAGCCGAGGATCGCGCTGAGCGGCGTGCGCAACTCGTGGCTGATGCCGACGAGGTAGCGGCTCTTCGCACGGTTCGCCGACTCCGCGGCTTCTTTCGCCTTCTGCAGCTCCGCGTCGGTGCGCTCGTGCGCCTCGATTTCCTGCATGAGCAGATTGGTCTGCCGCGCCGATTCTTCCTGCGCGACGCGCCGGCTTTCCTGCGCCAGCACGAACAGCCACGCCGCGACGCCGGCGATGAGCAGGAATGTGAAGAACACCATCCATAGCGTGGCCGTGATCACATCGCGCTGCACGGCCGGATCGAGCGTGACCTGCACATGGATGAGCGCGAGAATGGCGCCGATGACGAGCGAGAGCAGCGAAATGATGCCGAGATAGTGCCCGATGCGGGAGTTCAGTTGCGCGACGATCTGTCCCGGCAGCGCCGCACCGAGTCCCGCCAGGAGCTGGTCGGACATCCGCGCTTTCGGCTTGCAGATATCGTTGCAGCGTGCGTCCAGCGAGCAGCAGAGCGAGCAGATCGCCCCGGAATAGGCGGGGCACGTCGCCATGTCCTCCGGCTCGAATTCATACTCGCAGATGCAGCAGCGGATGAGCTTCGCGTCGCCCCACGGTTTGCTCGGCCCGCGCGCAAGGTAATAACGGCTTTTCGTCGCGATCGCGATGAGGGGCACGGCAACGAACGCGACACCGAGCGCCACGAACGAGGCAAGCGCCTGCAAGAGGCCGCCGAACAGACCGGCGAACGACGCGATCGCCACCGTCACCGCGATCAGCATGGCGCCGACGCCGACCGGATTGATATCGTAGAGATGCGCGCGCTTGAACTCGATGTGGCGCGGGCTCAGGCCGAGCGGTTTGTTGATGACGAGGTCGGCGACCAGCGCGCCGACCCAGGCGAGCGCCACCAGCGAATAGAAGCCGAGAATGCGCTCCAGCGCCTTGTAGACTCCGAGCTCCATGAGGAGCAGCGCGATCGCGACATTGAAGACGAGCCAGACGACGCGGCCGGGATGGCTGTGCGTCAGCCGCGAGAAGAAGTTCGACCAGGCGATCGAGCCCGCATAGGCGTTCGTCACATTGATCTTGAGCTGCGAGATGATGACGAACGCGCCGGTAAAGGCAAGCGCGATGTCGGGCGAGGAGAAGACGTAGCGGAACGCCACGAGATACATCTGTGTGGGTTCGATCGCGTGTTCCGGCGGGATCATGTACCGGATCGCGAGAAAGGCGAGAAACGAGCCGACCAGCATTTTCGCCGCGCCGGGAATGATCCATCCCGGTCCCGTCACGATCAGCGCCGTCCACCATCTTGCCCGCTGTTTGCGTTCTGAGCGCGGAAGAAATCGCAGGAAGTCGACCTGCTCGCCGATCTGTGCGATCAGCGCGAAGGAAACGGTCGCCGCGGCGCCGAACAGAAGGATATTGAACCCTTCGCCGCCCTGGATGCCTTCGTAGTGCGGCCATTCGTGGAACGCGCGCATGTCCTTGGCCGCGATGAAGATGAACGGCAGCACGTGCAGGCCGATCCAGGCCGGCTGCGTCCAGAGCTGAAAGCGGCTGATCCAGGTGATGCCGTGCGTGACGATCGGGATGATGACGATCGAGCTGATGACGTAGCCGATCGCGAGCGGAATGCCGAAGCACATCTCGAGCGCGAGCGCCATGATGGCCGCTTCGATCGCGAAGAAGAGAAACGTGAAAGACGCATAGATCAGCGAGGTGATCGTGGAGCCGATATAGCCGAACCCCGCGCCGCGCGTGAGCAGGTCGATGTCGACGCCGTACTTCGCCGCGTAGTAGCTGATCGGCAGGCCCGTCGCGAAGATGAGCGCCGCGACCACCATGATGGCGGCCACGGCATTGCTGAATCCGTAGCTGGCGGTGATCGCGCCGCCGATCGCTTCGAGGGCGAGGAACGAGATCGCGCCGAACGCCGTGTTGGCGACACGGAAGATCGACCACTTGCGTGCGCTCTTGGCGGTGAAGCGCAGCGCGTAATCCTCAAGCGTCTGGTTCGCAACCCACTGATTATAGTTGCGCCGAACGCGAAGGATTCGCTGCTGCGCGGTCATCGGACGTTGCTCGCTCACAACTGGCGACCGTCCTTGGACCTTCCCCCTTCGCGGCTAGTTCGGCGCTAGCGCGGCGCGTTTTGCGGAGCGCGATGCAAGATATGAACCAAGTATGCGCCCCCGCATGACGGCCATCATCATACCGGAGCGCGCGAAACGCGGACGTTCAAAATAGAAGCAGCGCCGCGCCGCAACTGGCGAAAAAATACGCACGGCAAAATCCTCCCAAAATCCGCGACCGAATTTTTGGCGCACTCTGGGAGGAGCGGCGATCGTTTCACATACGTTAATCGACGTATTGTTGCACTGCATCATGCCCCGCAGGATCAGCCCATGGAGCGCGGGTTTCTCCGAACTCCGCGGGGTTCCATGACTTGGAGAGGGCGTCGCAATGTCATCCAAAAAGAATTTTCCCGAGCTTGAATCGCCACTGCGCCGGAAGCTGTTGCTTGGCACGGCGGCCGCGTCCGCGGCGGCACTTCTGCCGCCCGCCGCATGGGCGCAGGAATTTCCCACCGCCAAGGTGAACACGACCGGCCTCGCGGTCACCGACACCGAGGTGACGGTCGGCATTCTCCATTCGGTCACCGGCACGATGGCGATTTCGGAAACGGGATCCGTGCAGGCCGAGAAGCTCGCGATCGAGCAGATCAACGCGTCGGGCGGCGTGCTCGGCCGCAAGATCAAGTTCATTCAGGAAGACGGCGCGAGCGACTGGCCGACCTTCGCCGAGAAGGCGCGCAAGCTCATCGTCAATGACAAGGTCGCATCCGTCATGGGCTGCTGGACCTCGGCCTCGCGCAAGGCCGTGCTGCCCGTGTTCGAGCAGTACAACAACATGCTCTATTACCCGACCTTCTACGAGGGTCTCGAGCAATCGAAGAACGTCATTTACACCGGCCAGGAAGCGACCCAGCAGATCATCGCCGGCCTCGACTGGATCGCCAAGGAGAAGGGCGCCAAGACCTTCTATCTCCTCGGCTCGGACTACATCTGGCCGCGCACCTCGAACAAGATCGCGCGCAAGCACATCGAGAACTTCCTCAAGCTGAAGGTCGTCGGCGAGGAGTACTTCCCGCTCGGCCACACCCAGTTCAACTCGGCGATCAACAAGATCCGCCTCGCCCGGCCCGACGTGATCTACGCGATCATCGTCGGCGGCTCGAACGTTGCCTTCTACAAGCAGCTCAAGGCGGCGGGCATCGACCTCAAGAAGCAGAACCTCATCACGATCTCCGTCACCGAAGACGAGATCGACGGCATCGGCGGCCAGAACATCGAGGGCGCCTATGCCTGCATGAAATACTTCCAGTCGCTCGACAACCCGAACAACAAGAAGTTCGTCGCCGAATTCAAGAAGATGTGGGGCGAGAAAACCGTGATCGGCGACGTGACCCAGGCCGCCTATCTCGGTCCCTGGCTGTGGAAGCTGACGGTCGAGAAGGCCGGCTCCTTCGACATCGACAAGATCGCCGCGGCCTCGCCCGGCGTCGAGTTCAAGGAAGCGCCGGAAGGCTACGTGCGCATCCATGAGAACCATCACCTCTGGAGCAAGACGCGCGTCGGACGCGCCAAGCTCGATGGCCAGTACGACGTCATCTACGAGACCGCCGACCTCATGGAGCCCGATCCGTTCCCCAAGGGCTACCAGTAATCGCGACAGCCCCGGTGGTCCGCCGCCGGGGTCCTTTCCT
>Ga0180222_1000075_pt1 | contig 172861 bp, 160 predicted proteins | sample eDN5th37CKraftOP_FD_151336 | JGI IMG/M metagenome (GOLD analysis project Ga0180222, IMG submission 151336) | Enriched Organic Plus compost microbial communities from Emeryville, California, USA - eDNA 5th pass 37_C Kraft OP (version 2) (version 2) ... | reverse complement strand
GCCGCAACCCCGGCCCGCGCCCCCTGCCGCTGAGGCTCGCCGTCCTCGCCATCCTGCTGCTGATCATCATCACAGCCATCCTCATCCGCGCAAACAGCCAAAACTGAATCACGTCGGACGGGAGAGTCCGGGATGCAGCCGCCGCCCTGCAGGACCTGCGGAAGGACAAGACAGCCTCAAGCCGGGCGACGGCGCTGCTGGCCGTCCACCCCGGCCAGGCCCCGCATGAAACAGAGGATCCACCTCGGTGGCCGAGGCGGGCTTCAAGGCGATGATGGCGGGGAGGAGCAGATCGTCACCGGCAGGAAAACCCGGCTGCAGGTGGCGGCGGCGCATGTGACGCCCGCGGGAATGCTGGCCGAGAATGCTGGCCAAGCGTCATCGCCGGATGGCCGAGCCGAATTCCGGGCGGTCGGGGGATGGCGACCCCGGCCCGGGCGCTTCGGCCTCGATCCGGCCGCCCTCGGGCGATGAACCGGCCGGGTTCGCCATTCGGCCGGGCGCGGTTCAGCCCTCGTCCTCGGGCCGGCCGCCGCGCTTGTGGTGCTGGCTTTCCTGATTTTCCCCCTTGGGAGAAGGGTCGCCATCGTCGTTTTCCAGATCCTGCGGCCTGACCCGCCCTTCGGTTATTTGCCCCTGAGGATGTTTTGCGGCCTCTAGATAGGGGCGGGGATCGAAATCCTTGCCGGCATTGCTGGTATCCACGCGCTTCTCGATAATCTGGCGCTGCTGTTGACGGGTTTTCTTTCCGGTCATTCTTGCCTCCTGGATATTATATCGCCGCGTCACTTGTTTTCGCGGCCGCGCTGCCGGGGATCGACGCCGCCCTGCGGCGTGGTATCGTTCAGCACATCGCCCTCGAAGGTATTTTCGCCGCCGATCTCGGGGTCTTTGCGGTCGACGCCCTTCGAACGGCCGATACCGGGATCGTGCCGCAGATCGGCGTCCGAGGGGTGGCGGGTCTTGGGATGCTTGCTTGCCATGGCTTTTTCCTTTCCTTGCTGAAATGCCTTTTCCGGCAAAGGCGCTAACAACCGGAAAATCGCTGCATTGTTCCAGACACGCCCGTATTCCGGAAACGCCTGTGCCATTTCGCCTTGCAGGGTGCTGACGCAATGGGCAGTCCAGCCAATTTCCGCCAATGGGTTTTTGCTCATGCGTTAATTCCATAAGCGCGTGGGGGCGCCGCTCACAGGCATCAGGAGGTGAGCATGCCACATCAAACGATTCTCGCATCGGCGCTGGTCGCCGGCGTCATGACCGGCGCGGTTTTTGCAGCAGCGTCGGTGATTGCAATGCAGGCGATGGGAGTATGGATCGAACCTGCCGAGCATTGAGAGTCAGCCCCCCGTTTTAAAAGCGGGGGGCTTCCTTCGGCCGGTCCTTTGAAACCGCGAAAGGCGCTGCCTGCGCGACATGGCCCTTGGCCGGGCTTTTCGTCGACGCCGGAACAAAGCCGCCGCCAGCGGGTTCAGGACCGGCCTTTCTTGCGGGAGACGGGACCATGAACCACCCAGCTTTCAGGCGCACCGCCGCCATGCGGCCCAGAAGCACGCCGCGGGCCGGCCGGCCATGAGGGTGCTGGTGACAGGCGCGACCGGCCTGATCGGGCAGAGCGTCTGCGCCCGGCTTGCCGCCGACGGCCATGTCGTGCTGGGGGCAAGCCGCAGCGCCCGCCCGCCCGCCTTCGGCGCGGTGTCGCGATGGATCCGGGTGGATTTCGGGCAGGCGGACGATCCCGACCTCTGGCGGCCGCATCTTGAGGGGGTCGAGGCGGTGGTGAATTGCGTGGGCGTGCTGCAGGACAATGCCCGCGAGGACACGACGGCCGCCCATGCCGGCGGGGCGGCGGCGCTGTTTCGCGCCTGCGCGGCGGCCGGCATCCGGCGGATGGTGCATTTCTCGGCCATCGGGGTGGAACGGCAGCAGGCCTCGGCCTTCTCGGCCAGCAAGCTCGAAGGCGACAGGGCGCTGATGGCGCTGGATCTGGACTGGGTGATCCTGCGGCCCTCGGTGGTGCTGGGCGGCCCGGTCTTCGGCGCCAGCGCGCTGATCCGGGGTCTGGCGGTCCTGCCGGTGCTGCCGGTGATGCCCGAGACCGGCCCCCTGCAGGTGGTGGCGCTGGAGGATGTCGTCGAGACCGTGGCCTTCGTCGTCCAGCCCGACCGGCCGGCACGGCTGGCGCTGGAACTGGCCGGGCCCGAACGGCTGTCCTTTGCCGAGGTGGTGGCGCTGCATCGCGCCTGGCTGGGCTGGCGCCCGGCCCGGGCCCTGGCGCTGCCGCGATGGGCGGCCGGGCTGCTTTACCGGCTGGGCGATCTGGCCGGCAGGCTGGGCTGGCGCCCGCCGCTGCGCAGCACCGCGCGGCGCGAGATCCGCCACGGCGCCGTCGGCGATCCGGGGCCCTGGACGCAGATCACCGGCATCCGGCCCCGCAGCCTGGCCGAGGCGCTGCGCGCACGTCCGGCCTCGGTCCAGGAACGCTGGTTCGCCGGGCTTTACCCCATCAAGCCGGTTCTGTTCGTGGTGCTGGTGCTGTTCTGGACGCTGACGGCGGTGATTTCGCTGACCACCGGCTTCGAGAACGGGCTGGAGCTGATGCATCGCGCCCGGACCGGCGCCTTGGCCGGGCCGGGCGTGGTCGCCGGGGCGCTGGCCGATCTGGCCATCGGGCTGGCCATCGCCTGGCGGCCGACGGCGCGGCGCGGGCTGTGGGCGGCGATCGGGCTGTCCTGTTTCTACATCGTCGCCGGCACGCTGCTGCTGCCCGAGCTGTGGAACGAACCGCTGGGGCCCTTGCTGAAGATCTGGCCGATCCTTGTCGCGCATTTCGTGGCGCTGGCGATCCTGGACGAACGCTGATGCTGTATCTTGGCCTGAAATACCTGCATATCATCGGCGCTTCGGTGCTGCTGGGGACCGGCGCCGGCATTGCCTTCTTCATGCTGCTGGCGCATCGCTCGGGCGACAAGGCGGTGATCGCCGGCGTGGCGCGGATCGTGGTGATCGCGGATTTCCTGTTCACCGCCACCGCCGTGGTGGCGCAGCCGCTGACCGGGCTCGCGCTGGCCTGGCATCTGGGCTACGGGCTGGGCGAGCACTGGATCGTGCTGTCGCTGCTGCTTTATCTGCTGACCGGCGCCTTCTGGTTGCCGGTGGTCTGGATGCAGATGCGGATGCGCGACCTTGCCGTGGCGGCGCTGCGCGAGGGACAGGCGCTGCCGCCGCGCTATTTCCGGCTGTTCCGGACCTGGTTCGCCTTCGGCTTTCCGGCCTTTGCCGCCGTCCTCGGCATCTTCTGGCTGATGATCGCCCGGCCGGCGCAGCTCTGGTAGGCGGGCGGCGGTTTTCAGGAACATTCCGGCCCGCCCCCGGTTGTCCGCACCCAGCCGCCCGCGGCGGCGCTGACCGTGAACAGGAGGATGACATGGCAGATCGTTGGAGGGACGAAGACCGCAATCGCTGGGACCCGGATTATTCCGAGCGGTCCTATCGCAGCCGCTACGCCCGCGACGACGACAGCGATTATCGCGACCGGGACTATGGCCGGTCGGGGCGCTACGGCGATTATGGGCGCGGCGCCTATGGCACGCCCTACGGCGATTATTCCGGCCGGCCCGGCGGCTATGGCGGCGATCCCCGCCGCGGCTATGGCCGGGGCGATTACGGCGGCGCCTACGGCACCCATCGCCGGCAGGACCGGGAAGGCGGCTATGGCCGCGACGATCGCGACTGGATGGACCGCGCCGGGGACGAGGTCGCCTCGTGGTTCGGCGACGAGGAGGCCGAGCGCCGCCGCCGCCAGGACGAGCTGCGCGATTACAACGACCGCGGGCGCCGCGGCTATACCCGCGCCGACGACCGCATGGGCGAAGGCGCGCGCGGCCGGTTCCGCGACGACTGGTAACCCTATCCGCGCCGGGGACCGCCCGATTCCGGCGGTCCCCACCAGCCCGATGTTCTGCCGCAGGGACCATGACAGCGCACGGGTCTGCAGGCGTCCGCCATGGCGCTGCCTGCGGCTTGGCCATGCCGGCCGCGCCGGGGAACATTCCGCGCGCTTGCGAGTTGGTTCCGGTCCGGTGGGTTCGGGCGGGCAGATCGTGATCACGGGGGCAGGCCGCGGCTGGTTCCGGGATGCGGCCAGTGCGCCCGCAGAAGGGGGGTGAAGGTTGCGCATTCTCGTTGTCGAGGACGATTATTTCCTGGCGGAACAGCTGACGACCGAGATCCTTGAGCTGGGCGATTCCGTCGTGGGCCCATTTGCGGACGTGCATGACGCCATTCTCTGCGACGACCGGATCGAGGCCGCCATCCTCGACGTGAAACTGGGCGACGAGACCTCTTTCTGCATCGCCGATTCCCTGAAGAGCTCCGGCATCCCCTTTCTGTTTCTGACCGGCGGCCATCACGAGCTCGTGCCGCCGCGGTTCCGCGATGCCCGGATCTACAGCAAGCCCAGCCACGCCCGGCCGATGCTGCATGACCTGCATGCCCAACACGACCGCCTGCCCGTCCGGCCTTCGGAATCGATCGAAACCATCGTGGTCGACATGCTGGTGCAGGCGCAGCGGGTGATGCCGGACAGGGCCTCGGCCGAGCGGCTGGTCGAGGCGGCGCTGAAATCCGCCGTCGCGATGACCGAGCGGGGACAGGCCGAGCAGGAGCTGAAAGCATGGCTTCTGCGGCTGCTCGGGAAGGAATATGCGAAACGGCGCAGGCGTCACCTGAACTGATCCGTTGCCCGCCTTGCGGCGGGTTCACCCGCCCATGGCCTGCACGAGCTTTTCCATATCGACCGGCTTGTCCAGCCGCAGGATGTCCGCGAAGCGGTCGGGCAGGGCGGATTGGTCGTAGCCGGTCACGAACACGAATCGCACCCCCCGCTCGATCAGCAGGTCGGCTGCGGGAAAGGCGGCTTCCCCGTGCAGGTTCACGTCAAGAAGCGCGCCGTCCAGCCGCTTTTCGGCTCTGATCAGCGCCATCGCGTCCTGAAGCGTTCCCGCCCACCCGACCACGATGGCGCCGGCCCGTTCCAGTTCGCCCCGAAGCTCGGCCGCAAGCAGGAATTCGTCCTCGACCACAAGGATGCGGCGGGCCTTGAGCAGGGGTTCAGTCATGCCGGTCCGGCTCCGTCGTGCTGGCAGAGACGGGGATCGAGATGGTGCAATGCACGCCGTCCGGTCCGAAGCTGTAAGAGGTCCGGGCGCCGAGCTGATAGGGCAGGGCGCGCTCGATCAGTTCGCGGCCCTGGCCGTTGCCATGCGGACCCGCGCCCGAAGGCGGCATCCTGACCCCGCTTTCGCGCCAGTCGATATGCAGCCAGGGCTTGTCCTGCCCGCCCTGCGGCTGCAGCCGCCAGCTTACCGCAAGCCGGCCCGCCGGCTGACCCAGCGCGCCGTATTTGACCGCGTTGGTCGCCAGCTCATGCAGCGCCAGGGCCAGAATCTGCACGGTCGAGGAGCGCAGGCGGACGCCCGGCGGTCCGTGCAGCACCACCCGCTCGGAGGCGCTGCCCATGGCGGAAAGCTCGGTCCGGATCAGGTCGTCGAAGGTCACGCGGTCATGTTCCTCCAGCCGCGACAGCAGGCCCTGGACCCGGGCCAGCGCCGCCAGGCGGTCGTGGAACCGTTCGCGGAAATCGGCCAGGTCGGTGCTGGTGCGCGCGATCTTGTCGGCCATCGAGCGGACCACGCCCATCAGATTGCGGGTCCGGTGCTGCAATTCGGCGACAAGGACCTTCTGCCGCTCCTGCAATTCGCGCAGCTCGTGGATGTCGGTCGAGGTGCCGAGCCATTCGACGATCATGCCGGATTCGTCGCGGACGGGCGTGGCGCGGGTCTGGAACCAGCGGTATTGCCGGGTCGCGGCATGGCGGATGCGGCCCTCCATCTCAAGATGGCCGGTGCGCACGGCGGCGTTCCAGAAATGCATGGCCTTGTCCCGGTCGTCGGGATGCAGCGCGTCCAGCCAGCCCAGCCCGGCGCTGTCCTCGCTGCTCAGGCCGGTATGGTCGGTCCATTGCGGGCTGGACCAGGTCCAGTGCCCGCCGTCGATGGCGCGCCAGACCAGCTGGGGGATCCCCTCCATGAGCGTTTGCAGGCGCAGCCCCGCCTTGTGCAGCTGCGTCAGGTCGTGGCCGATGCCGCCGATCAACGTCACCCGCTCGGCGGTGTTGGTGATCGGAAAGACGGTGCTGCGCAGCCAGCGGGTGGTGCCGTCGTTCTGCCTGCGGATGCGATAGTCGAAGGTGACGTGCCGGCCCAGGCGGGCCTGGCGCATGGCATGGCTGGCCTTGCGCCGGTCCTCGGCCGCGATCATCCTGATCCAGGCGCGGTAATTGTCGCCCGCCTGCGCGGCGTCGCGCCCCAGCCCGTAGATGGTCTCGAAGGCGGGGGTGAGATATTGCCATTGCAGGGTTTTCGCGTCGCGTATCCACAAGATGTCATGCGAGGCCTCTCCGAACCGGCGCAGCCGCTCCTCGCTGGCGCGCAGCCGGTCCTCGGCCTGCACCCGCTCGACCAGATCGGCCGCCAGCCGCACCAGCAGGTCCAGGAAGCGCAGCTCGCGCTCGCTGGGCCGGTGCGGCCGGCGCCAATGGGTCGAGAGCATGCCGAGCACCGTGCCGCGATGGGTCCGCAGCGGCGTGGACTGCACGGCGCGCAGCCCCGAGCGGCGATAGGCCCCCACCTCGGCCGGATCGTCGATCAGCGGTTCCAGATCCGCCATCACCACCCTGTCGCCGCTGTGATAGGCCCGTCCGCAGGAACTGGCGCCATCCATGCCCACCCATTCCCAGAACCGGGCGGATTCGGGGTGAAATCCGCGATGGGCCAGCAGTTTCAGCTGGCCATGTTCATGGTCCAGCACCTGGATGCTGGCGGCATCCGAACGCATCAGCACCGCCGCCGCCTGGACGATGCGGTCGTAAAGCGCCTGCGGCGGCTTGGCGCCGACCAGATCCCTCACCACGGCGTGCAGCTCCTCCATCGCCTGCAGGTCCTCGGCCAGCTGCGCCTCGTTGCCGCGCAAGGCCGCCTCGGCATACATGCGCGAGATGATGATGGCCGCGGTCTGGGTCAGCGCCGCGGCAAGCTCGCGATCCCGGGCCGTGGGCTCGCGCGGCTCGGCGAAATACATCGCCAGAGCGCCCACGAGCTGCCCCGAGGCGGTCTCGACCGGAAAGAACCAGCAGGCGCGATAGCCGAAGTCGCGCGCCAGCCAGATCCAGGGCCGCCAGCGCGGTTCCCGGGTGACGTCGGGCGTGATGACCGGCTGGCCGCTGGCGAAGGCCATTCCGCAGGCAAGCGACTCGGGCGAGACCTCGAAGCCGTTCACCCGCTCGGCATAGGCGTCGGTCATGCCGACGACATGGTGCAGCGTCGCGCTTTCAAGATCGGCAAGGTAAAAGGCGCATCGCAGCGCCCCCTTTTCCTGCTCGACCGCTGCCGCGACAAGGATGCCCAGAGAGACGTCCAGCGCCGCGCCGTCCATGGCGGCGCGGAACGCCTCCTTTTGCGCGGCCAGCCAGTTCTGGTTCCGGCGGCGGGTTTCCTCGCTGGCCTGCAGGGCGGCCTCGGCCTGCTTGCGTTCGGTCACGTCCACGAAGACGTTGATCGCCCCCGCCAGCCGGCCGTCATCGTCGTAAAGCGGGTCGATGCTGGCATGGGTCACCAGCCGGGCACCGCCGGGCTGTTCGAGGACGATTTCGAGGTTGCGGGCGCTGCGCCCGTCGCGCAGGGCTTCGGCCATCGGGCTGTCCTCGGGCCGCAGCGGCGCGCCGTCGGCGGTCCACAGCCGGAACGATCCGCAGAACCGCTCGCCGGCATCGTCGAGCCGCGGCGCCCGCCCCCACAGCTCGGCGGCGCGGCGGTTGAAGAAGGTCAGCCGGCCCTCGGCATCGCAGGTGTAGACGGCGGCGGGCATCAGCGAGAGAAGCTTGCTGACGCGCTGCTCGCTCTGGCGCAGGATGATTTGCGCCCCCGCCCGCTCGGCCGCGGCCCGCGCCCTCTCCGCCACCTCGGCGGCCAGCTTCACCTCGGCCGGGGTCCAGTCGCGCGGCGCGCCGTGTTCGAGGACCAGATTGGCCGCCTCCCGGCCGTGCCGGAGCAGCGGGACCACCAGCAGCGCCCGGGTGCCGGCGGCCAGAAAGGCCCGGCGCGCCTCGGCCCCGATGCGGGGATCCTGCGCGATATCGGCCAGCGCGACCGGCTTGCCCTGCCGAAGCCGCTCGCCCATCCGGCCCGCCAGCCGCGCCCCGCCATCGCCCTGCCGGTCATCGCCCCGCCGGTCATCGCCCTGCCGGCCGGGGGCATCCGGGCGGGCATGTGTCCCGGCGTTGCGCGCATCGTTCGGCGCCGCGACCTCGCGATAGGCGGCGCGATCCGCGCCGAGGCGTTCCGCCAGCAGGCGCGCCGCCGTTTCCTGGATTTCCGCGGCATCCGGAATCGCCGCCAGCGCATCGCTGAGACGGAGCAGGAACGCCTGACGTCCTTCCTTCATGCGCAGCCTTCCCTCCATGTCTGGCGACCCCGCGCGCGGATGCGCGCAAACATGGTTCCTGGACGATCAAGGTCGCGGGAAGCGGATTTCTGACAACGCGCCCGGCATGCATCCGTTCCTTGGCCGCGCGAAAACCCTCTCCCGTCCGATGGAAAGCCGCCCGCCGCGGACAGGAACAGGCGCCGCGCCGCCGAATGCCAGCGGCTAGAACCCTCTGCCGAGAAAGCGGAGATCGGACACGGTATCCACGTCCGCGGCGCTTTCCTCGCCGATCTCCAGCAGGTCCTCGGCCGGCAGGCGGGCGATGAAATCGCGCGCGCCCGCATCGGCCCGGGCGCTTTCCCGCGCGGATCGATAGGACGAGGCGTAAAGCAGCACCGGCGGCAGGCGGCGCCCGGCCGAGCGGCAGGCGCTGTTCCTGCGCCTGGCCAGCAATTCGCCCAGCAGGCCGGCGGTTATCGCCGGCATGTCGCCCAGGCAGATCAGCGCCCTTTCCGCCGACATCTTTTCCGCAAGCCCGACAGCGGCGCGAAAGGACCGGGCCATCGATTGCAAGGGCGGGACATGCCGGACGACGAATCCGGGCGGCAAGGCGGCCTCGACCTCGTGCGAGGACACGATCGCCGCGACCCTCTGGCAGGCGGAATCCTGCAGCGCGCTTGCGGACCAGTGCACAAGCGGCCTGCCCCGCAAGGGGGCAAGCAATTTGTCGCCGGGGCCGAAGCGGCGCGACGCGCCAGCCGCCAGAAGGATGCCGACCGTGCGGACCGGCCTGTCGAGAACCATGGCTTTGCTGCCTGTTTCGGGACGGTGCGGACCGGCTTCGCTCTGCGACATGGCCTTTCACCGCCCGCGCGGGCGGGCGCGGATCCTGCCGGCTGCGGCAAAGGTGACCGGCAGGTGAAGCCGGTCCAGCCGGTAGAAATCGGCCAGGCTGTCGGCCAGCAGGCGCAGGGCGGCGTCCGGCCCGATATCGTCCCGGCCGGCGCATTCGGGTGCCAGCGCCGCCTCCAGCCGGGCCAGTCGGGCGCGTTCCAGCGACAGCTCATGCGCCAGCAGCGCCTTGCGCAGGCGGCCCGCCCCGCCGTCGCGGGGCAGGCGTTTCCTGAGGCCGCGCGCCAGCCGCAGATGCAGCCGCGCCGGCCAGGGCGCGGCCCGTTCCAGCCGCCCCAGCGCGCCGGATTCGACGCCGATCCCCCGCGCGGCAAGGAACAGGGCCGCGAGAAGCAGGCAGACATCGCCCTTCTGCCGGTCCTGGAAATGCAGGCATTCCGCCTTGACGCCGGGCTCGGCATAGACGGCGAGCGCGAAGCGCCAGAGCGCCCCTTCCCCCGTCGTCCCAGCATTGCGCGCCTGCTGCCGCATCGGTCAGATCTTTCCCGCCAGTCTCATCAGGGCCGCGGCGATCGCCTCGGGTGCCTCCAGCGGGGTAAAATGCCGCAAATCGGGCAGAATCTCCAGCGTGGCGCCCGGAATCGCCTCGGCCATGGCCCGCGCCATTTCCGGCGGCGTGGCGTAGTCGTGTTCGCCCACCACGATGGCCGTGGGAAAGTCGAAACGCGGCAAGCCCGCACGCAGGTCCGCCGCGCCCAGCATCCGGCAGGTGGCCAGATAGCTGGCGACGTCGTTGGCCATGAAGGTCGCGACGGCCTGCTCCACGACCTCGGGGCTGCGGGTGATGAAGGCCGGGCTGAACCAGCGGCTTTTCTGGAAGCCGACCAGCGCGTCCAGCCCCTCGGTCACGGCCTTCATGCCGCGCTCTTCCCAGGCGGCCGGCGCATTCTCGCCATACCAGGCGGTGGTGTCGATCAGTCCCAGCGCCCGGACCCGGCCGGCGTGGCGGGTGGCGAAGGCCAGCGCGACGCAGCCGCCCATCGAGGCGCCGGCGACCAGGGCGCCCTGCCACCCCAGCTCCTCCATGACCTCGGCGAGGTCGTCGGCGAATTGCTCGACGGTGAAGGGGCCGGGGGATCTGGTCGAGCGGCCGTGCCCGCGGCAGTCGATGGCCAGCACCGCCACGTCCTCGGGCAGGCAGGCGACCACCGCGTCCCAGAAGGCGCCGTCCATCGCCAGCGAATGGACCAGCGCCATCCGCGTCGTGCCGGCGGGATTGGCAAGCCGCCAGGCAAGGCTTGCGCCGTCGCGCAGCGGCGTCGTGCCCTGCCGGGCGGCGGGCGTGGTCATGGCGTCCATGGTCTGTCTCCTTTGTCATGTCGAAGGCTGTTTGCGAGGGCGGGCAGGGCCGCGTCCGGCGTCTGCCGGGGATCCTGCGGCAGGGTGCGCGCCACCGCCTGGATCTTCCGGGCCATCCACTTATGCGAGGGCAGGGACGAGCGCGGCTGGCTCCAGACCAGGTCCGAGCGGACCGACAGCCCCTCGACCGGCGCCTCGGTGATGTGCAGCGCGGATGTGTCGAACATGGGCAGCATCCGTTCCAGCATCAGCGCCAGCAGATTCGTATGCGCCACGATGGCCGGCGCCGCGACGAACTGGTGGGCCGTGGCGAAGATGTTCCGCTGGATGCCCCGTTCGGCCAGCAGCTGGTCGACCCGGCTCGTCTCGCCGAAGCCCGGCTTCACGGCGAGATGTTCCGCCTGCAGGAATTCATCCAACGTCAGCGGCCCCTGCGCCAGCGGATGGCCGCGGCGCATCATGCAGACATAGCGGTCATGGAACAGCGGCGCGCGCGAAAAGCGGCGCGGCAGATGCGGGATCACCCCGATGGCGAAGTCGATGGCGTTGCGGTCCAGCATCTCGACCAGCTGCGCATTGCTGTGCGATTCGGCGAGGACGCGGATATTGGGGGCCGTTTCGGCCAGATGGGCCAGCAGCGCCGGCAGCAGCACCGCCGAGGCGTTCTCGGATACCGCAAGGGTGAACACCCAGGGCATGTCCTGCGGCTGGAAATCCTGCGGGACCAGGATATTCTCGATCTGGCGCAAGGCTTCGCTCAGCGGGGCGGCCAGCTCCTGCGACCGGGCCGTGGGCTGCATGGCGCTGCCGACCCGGACGAACAGCGGATCGTTGAACAGCTGGCGCAGCCGGTTCAGCGCATTGCTGGTGGCCGGTTGCGACATCCCCAGCCGCGCGGCGGCCTTGCTGACGGAGTTCTCGGCCAACAGCGCATCCATGACCACCAGCAGCCGCATCTCGATCGAGGCCAAATTCACCGACATGATAGTGCTCTCCCGGATTTGAATTTGCCAAGCCGCGTCACTTCGCAATACTGTCATACATACATACCGTAGTATGCGAATGCAATATTGTCGTCAGAGGATGAATTATGCGACCGTTCCCGCGCAGGGAATCGAGTCGCGCTGTGAGCCGCGAACAGCGCGGTGAGTCTCGAGATCCAGGGAGGAGAATGTGAACAATACCAGATGCGCCCTCGTCGCTGCGGCGATCATCGCTGCGGGCAGCGCCGCCACGGCCGAGACCTGGCGCCACGGCGTCGTCGAGGCCAAGGGCGATGCCGGCATCCTTTTCATGCCGGTGCGCTTCGGCGAGAAATACGGCGTCGAGATCGACATGGTGCAATTCGTGAGCAGCACCGTGCCGGTCAAGGCCCTGCTGGCCGGAGAGGTCGACAGCTATTCCACCTCGCCCCTGGTCGGCATCGCCGCCATGGCCGAAGGGGCGCCGCTGCGCTTTGTCGGCTGCAACTGGCCGGGCATGACCTACAACATCTATGCCAAGTCCGACATCACCTCGGTCGAGCAGCTCAGGGGCCGGTCGCTGGGCGTGTCGGGGCCGGGCTCCTCGCCCGACCTCTTCGCCCGCGAGGTCCTGCATGCCAGCGGCGTCGATCCCGCCGAGGTGCAATTCGCCAATGCCGGCGGGGGCGGCGACCGTTTCCGCGCCGTCGTGGCGGGCATCGTCGAGGCGACCGCGACCTCCAGCGAATACGAGGAGGAGGCCGGGCGGCAGAACGTGAACGTGATCGCGCGCGCGCCGGAGGTGACCCCGAACATGCTGCGCAACTGCATCGTGACCACGCAAAAGGCCATCGACACCAAGGGCGAGGCGCTGGTGCGCTTCCTTGCCGCGCAGATGGAGGGGCATGCCTATGCGATGGAGCATCCCGACGAGACCTATGCGCTGGCCCGCGAGATCGCGCATCTGCCCGAGGACGACACCGGCCCGGAATTCATCTTCAAGGAGGTCGTGCAGTATTCCGCGGTGACGCCGGAGCTGGAGATGGATGTGGGGAAGCTGCAATGGAACGTGGACATGATGCAGCGCAACGGGCGCATCCAGAACACCTTCGACATCACCGAATTCGTCGATGACGGCCCGCGCCAGCAGGCCCTCGAACTTGTGAAGCAGCAGTAACGCCTTCACGCAGAAACCGGAGACTGCTGTATGTCCCATGTCGAACTGAAAAACGTATCGAAGACCTTCGCATTGCGGTCGGGGGGAACCTCCCGCACCACCCGGGCGCTGGACAACCTGTCGCTGAACATCAACCGGGGCGAGATCATCGCCCTGGCCGGTCCCAGCGGATGCGGCAAGACGACCGCGCTGCGCATCATCATGGGGCTGGAAGAGGCGTCCAGCGGCTCGATCCGCGTCGCGGGCAAGGAAATCTCGGGCTGCGGGCTGGACCGCGGCATGGTGTTCCAGCATGCCGAGCTGCTGCCCTGGCGCTCGGCCGTGGACAATATCCGCTTCGCGCTGGAGGCCAAGGGCATCCCGCCGCACGAGATCGCCGAGCGGGCCGAGCGGTTCATCAATCTGGTCGGGCTGGGACACGCCATGCACCACCGTCCGCACCAGCTTTCGGGCGGGATGAAGCAGCGGGTCGGCATCGCCCGGGCGCTGGCCATCGATCCCGAGGTGCTGCTGATGGACGAGCCCTTCGGTGCGCTGGATTCCCAGACCCGGGAAACCCTGCAGATGGAGCTGCTGGACATCCACCAGCGCACCGGCAAGACGATCATCTTCGTCACCCATGACCTGGACGAGGCGGTGCTGCTGGCCGACCGGATCGCGGTCATGGTCCAGGGCCACCTGCGCGAGGTCATCGACGTGAACATCGAACGGCCGCGCAACGACATGCGCGCCATCCGCAGTTCCGAGGAATTCACCCGCAAGCGCCAACTGGCCTGGGATGCGCTGCATGGCTATCGCGACGAGGGCGATGCCGCGCCCCGGCCCGCCACGTCCACCGCAGCGCCCCTCCGGGCCTTCGCCTGAGAGGCAGCACCATGACCATGTCAAGCTATCACGAACCGACCGTCGCCAAGAAAACCGGCTTTTCCGTCAGAAGCCTGCCGAGCTGGTCGATCACCCTGATCTCGGTTTCCACGCTGCTCGTCATATGGGAGCTGTGCAGCCCCTGGATCAACCCGCTGTTCGGGTCCTATCCCTCGCAGATCTTCCGGTCCTTCATCGCCATGATGCAGAACGGAACGCTGGTGAAAGCCTTCGTCCAGAGCATCCAGCCCTTCCTGGTGGGCTACGGGCTCGCCGCGCTTCTGGGCATTCCCATCGGCCTGCTGCTGGGGCGATACCGGGTGCTGGACGCCGCTTTCGGCATCTATGTCACGGCGGGTTATGCGACGCCGATGATCGCGCTTGTGCCGCTGCTGATGGTCTGGTTCGGGCTGGGCTTCGCCGTGAAGGTGGTGATCATCTTCCTGCTGGCCTTCTTCCCGGTCTGCATCAACACCTGCGCCGGGGTGAAGGCGGTGCCGAAAACCCTGATCGAGGTCGGGACCGCCTTCTGCGCCTCGCAGTCCAAGATCATGCGGCAGATCGTGCTGCCGGCGACCCTGCCCTATATCATGGCCGGGCTGCGGCTGGCGGTGGGCAAGGCGGTCATCGCCATGATCATCGCCGAATTCCTGACCGCGCTGTCGGGCCTGGGCGGCATCATCATCCATGCCGCGAACAGCTTCCGCACCGCCGAGATGTTCGTTCCCATCCTGCTGGTGATGGTCCTGGCCATCGTGCTCGAGAAGCTGCTGGCCCTGCTCGAGCGGATCGTGGCGCCCTGGCAGCGCGAGATCGCGGCCGGCGGCCACTAGATCCCTGCCGCCCGGCGCCCCTGCGCCGCCCCCTGCCGACCCGGCGCATCCAGGGTCGGCAGGCCCATTCCAGACCCAGCAGACGGTCCATCTGAACCATGGCGAAATCCCGTTTCCAGCCGCCCCGCCCGCCGGGCAGGTCGCCCCGCAACGTCCTGCTCGCCCTGGCGCTGGGGGTCTGCGGCGGCGCGGCCTTCTTCTACCTGCATCTGCCGCTTGCCTGGATGATGGGGTCGCTGGCCTTCTGCCTGCTGGGCAGCCTGGCGGGCCTGCCGCTTCACATGCCGCGCAACATCCGTCCGGTGATGCTGGCGCTGATCGGGGTGCTGCTGGGCTCGAACTTCGATCCCTCGCTTTTCGACCGGATCGAGTCATGGTTCGTCAGCCTGTCCTTCCTGGGCCTGTTCATCATCGCCGGCGCGACGCTGTGCTACCTGTTCCTGCGCCACGTCGCCCGGCTGCCGCTGCCGACCGCCTTCTTCGGCGCCCTGCCCGGCGGGCTGGCCGAGATGGCCGCCTTCGGCGAAAGCGTGGGGGGCGACATCCGCAAGATCATCCTGCTGCAATCCTTCCGCATCCTCATCGTCGTGCTGACCCTGCCGGCGGTGCTGTGGCTGGTGCTGGGCGTCTGGCCCGCGCCGCTGGTCGATGCCGGGTCGCAGGCGGCATGGTGGCCCGGGGCGGCGGAAAGCCTGTGGCTGCTGGTCACGGCCGGGATCGGCTGGAGGCTGGCCCTGCTGCTGCGCCTGCATTCGCCGGCCCTGATCGGCCCCATGCTGCTGAGCGCGGTGATCCATCTGACCGGGATCAGCGCCTTCCATCCGCCGCTGCTGTTCATCGCCGGCGCGCAGCTGGTGATGGGCACCTCGCTCGGCAGCGGCTTCGCGGGCATGAATCACCGCGATTTCGGCACCAGCATCCTTTGCGCCGGCGCGACCACCTCGATCCTGATCCTGCTGGGCCTGGCCTTCGCGTGGGTCCTGGTGCAGCTGACCGGCCTGCCGCTGGTGGACCTGATGCTGGCCTTCGCGCCCGGCGGGCTGTCCGAAACCAGCCTTGTCGCCCTGTCGTTGCAGGCGACGGTATCCTTCATCGCCGTGCACCATGTGGTGCGCGTCTTCCTGATCACGCTGCTTGCGCCCCTCTTCTATCTGCGGGTCGGCGGCGGCCTGAAACAACAAGGGCGGGGTGACTGACGTGCAAAGACTGATCGTCGCGATTACCGGGGCGTCCGGGGTGATCTACGGGATCCGCGCGCTGGAGCTTCTGCGCGCGCTGCCCGATATCGAGACCCACCTGGTCATGTCGCCCTCGGCGGTGCGGACCGCCCGCGAGGAGGTGGACCTGGAGCCCGACGCGATCCGCGCCTTGGCCGATTGCTGCTACAGTTACAAGGACATCGGCGCCGCGATTTCGTCGGGGTCGTTCCGCACCATGGGAATGCTGATCGCCCCGGCCTCGATCAAGACGCTGAGCGGCATCGCGAACAGCTACAACGAAGAGCTGATCGTCCGGGCGGCCGATGTCTGCCTGAAGGAGCGGCGGCGGGTCGTGCTGCTGCTGCGCGAGACGCCGCTGCATGCGGGCCATATCGCGCTGATGCAGCAGGCGACGCTGAACGGGGCGATCATCATGCCGCCGACGCCGGCCTTCTATACCCGGCCGCGGACGATAGACGACATCGTGACGCAAAGCGTCGCGCGCGCGCTGGACCTGTTCGGCATCGACCTTGCCGTCACCCGCCGCTGGGGCGAAGCCTCGGCCGAAGAATAGGAGACCGCGGCCTTGCCCGCGGCCTCATGCCGGCCGCTGGGCATGCAGGGCCAGGATCTCGGCCAGGACCGAGATCGCCAGCAGCCGGGCATCGCGCGCCGAGGGGACCACCCCGATCGGTCCGCGCAGCCGGCCGAGCGCGGGCTCGCCCATGCCTGCGGCGCGCAGCGCCTCAAGCCGCGCGTCCCGGGCCCGCCGGCTGCCCTGCGCGCCGATATAGAAGGCGCTGCCGGCCAGAAGCCGGCGAAGGATCGCGGTTTCGTAGTGATGCTCGTGATAGAACAGCACCGCGGCGGTGTCGCGGTCCACCTCGACATCGCCCGGCAGGCCCCGCGTGTCGATCGGCCGGACCGGCATGCCGATGGCGGTGGCCTGCGCAAGGGTTTCGTCGTCATGGCTGAGCACCAGCCCGGGAAGCAGGGCGGCCTGCACCAGGCCGGCGAAAACCGCGACCTCGGGGCCCTTGCCAAAGATCAGAAAGCGCGGTTCCGGCCCCAGCCGGACGTGGAAAAGGCCATGCCCGTCCTTCCCGGTCGGCCGGTCCGGTCCGACGGCAACCGCGCCGTCCCGCAGCCCGATGGCCAGCGAGAAGCCCCGCCTTGCGGCGCGCAGCCGCGCCACCTGGCCAAGCAGGGATGCGGGCGGGCAGGGCAGCAGGAGGATCTCGAGTCCGCCGCCGCAGGGCAGCTTCAGATCGAAGAAGGGCGATCCCGCGCCATAGCGCAGCAGCGCCGGCGCCTCCTGCGCCATCACCTTCTGGGCGTGGAGCTGAAGGTCGGCCTCGATGCAGCCCGAGGACAGGCTTCCGCTGCGCCGTCCGTCGGGCAGAAAGGCCATCATGGCGCCGACAGGCCGATAGGACGGCCCCTCGACCGCGGTGATCAGGGCCAGCGCCCCCCGCGCGCCGGCCCGCAGCAGGGCTTCGAGCGGGTCGTGCGGCCGCCTTTCCCGCGCCCGCGGGTCGAAGGGAAGCAGCTCGGCACCGGAAGGATCGGCGGCAGGCGCCGGCATTCGATGGCCCGTCGATACGGTCTGCGTCTCCGCCATGGTTCCGCCCCGCCCCGTCAGCCGCGCCTGCCGGCGCTCATGTCCGCGCCGGAGGCGTTTCCACCTTCCGGACCGGGGTTTCCGGCTTGATGCCGCCGCGCCGCCGCGCCAGCGTCTGGCGGCCCGTCTCGCGCCAGTCGCCCTTGACCGTGGCCTCGGCGAAGCCCGTCCAGCTGTCGTCCCAGTCACCCAGCGAATAGCCGTGCCAGGGCGGCTGCGGCGACAGGGCGGGAAGCTGAAGCTGCTCCCATATCTCGCGGGCGCGGCGCATGAAGGGCTCGGCCGGCAGCGCCAGCGGCGGCATGGGCGCCTTCAGCGTCGCGTCGATCATCAGCGTGCCCTCGGCCGATTTCGCCGCCGATTTCGGCCCGTGCCCTTCCGAGCGGTAGGGCGTGACATGCAGGTCCTCAAGCAGGTTCGCACGGTAGGCGATGGACCAGAACACCGCATCGGCATTGCGCGCGTCGATGTCGTCGGAAACGGCGATGACGACCTTGCCGCATTGCGCCTGAAGCGTCGCGGCGCCCTGCATGCCGCGCCAGATCTCGGACTGGGGGGTGTCCTTCTCGAATTCCAGGAAGATCACCTTGCGGATATTGGTCAGCGGCTCGTGCATGACGACGCGCCGGATGCCCTTCACGTTCAGATGGTGGCGCAGGTGCTCGAAGAACAGCGGCTCATAGGCGACGCGCTTCAGCACGCTGGATTCGCTGGGCGTCACCTGCGAGACGATCGAGACCAGCACCGGGCTGCGCTTGCGGGTGATCGCCGTCACCTGCATCGACATGTTGAAGTCTTCCAGCGCCACATGGCCGTGGCTTTCGCCGAACGGGCCTTCGGGTTCCAGCAGGTCGGGGTCGATCAGCCCCTCGATCACCAGCTCGGCATCCGCGGGCACCTGCAGGTCGATGGTCTTGCATTTGACGGTCCGCACCGGCGCGCCGATCAGGCCGCCGGCCACCGCCATCTCGTCGGTGTCTATCGGCAGTTTCTGCGGCCCGGTGAACAGCACCGCCGGCGCGCAGCCGATCACGATGGCGCAGGGCATCGGCTGGTTGAGCTTCTTGTATTTCAGCCAGTGCTGATAGCCCCCCGCCCCGCTGAGCCGGCTGGCCATGCGCACCCCCAGCCGGTCCTCGGCCTTCAGGGCGGCGCGATAGGTGCCCATGTTCTGGATGCCGTTTTCCGGGTCCTTCGTCACGCAGAGGGTGGCGGTGAAATAGGGCGCGCTGTCGAAGCCGGGGGTCGAGACCGGCACCGGCAGGCTGCCGAGGCCGCGCCCGTGCCGGCGCAGCTCGTCGCCGGCGATCACGACCTCCTGGCAGGGGGCGGCCTCGACCTCGACCGGCGGGATGGGGTTGGCCATGGCGCGCACCCAGACATCGCCGATCTCGTCCTCGGCGACGCCAAGCCCGATGGCATAGATCGCGGGCGACGCGGCCAGGACGCCCACCGCCACCGGAATGTCGTAATGCATGCCCTTGCTGTCGCGCACATCGGTGAACAGGAAGCCGCGGCGCTGATCCTCTTGCAGGCCGCCCTGGAACTGCCAGCGGGCCAGGGGATGCAGCTCGGCATCCTTGTCGATGGGAACCTGTATCCGGGTCAGAAGCCCGGCCTTCTCAAGCCTTGCGATATGCTCCTGCAGGTCCAGCGGCGCCCTGCTGCTTGCCTGATCCATTCGATCCTCCCTGTCGTTCTGCGCATCCCGCAACCCAGGTACATGATGAGGGGGCGGGGGAAATCAATCAAGTTGACATACTGTCATACATTGTGACAGTAATGTCAAACGACAAGATGCCATAACCCGGACCGCAAGGGTCGGGCAAGGAAGATCCGGGAGGGAAAGCGGAAGATGAACAAGAATGCGTTGCCACGCCGGGCGGTTCCGGCGCCGACGGCCGGCCGCGAGGTCAGCTATCGCCCCGGCGAATCGCGGCCCGAGATGCGTCTGGTTTCCGAGGCGCTGTTTCGCCACATCGGCAAGCCGCTTCCCCGCAAGGAGGATCTGCGGCTCATCACCGGCAAGGGCCGGTTCTCGGACGATTTCAACCTGCCCGGGCAGGTCTATGCGGCCATGGTCCGCTCGCCCCATCCCCATGCGCGGATCGGCGGCGTGGATGGTTCGGCCGCGCTGGCCCTGCCGGGGGTGCTGGCCGTGCTGACGCCGCAGGACATGCTGGCCGACGGCCTGCAGCCCATTCCGCACAACCCGGTGCCCTCGACCAATTACGACGTCAAGCTGCGTGCCCGGGACGGCAGCTTTCCCTTCATCGGCCCGCATTACCCGCTGCCGCTGGACAAGGTCCGGCATGTGGGCGAGGCCGTCGCGCTGGTGGTGGCGGAAACCCCCGCCCTCGCCGAGGAGGCGGCCGAGCTCGTCGAGGTCGAATACGAGGTGCTGCCGCATGTGACCGCCACCGCCGAGGCGTTCCGCGAAGGCGCGCCGGCGGTCTGGGACGAGGTGCCGGACAATACCTTCGTCGACAGCCGCTTCGGCGACGAGGCGGCGACCGGGGCCGCCTTCGCCCGCGCCGCCCATGTGGTGAAGCGCCGCTTCCATATCGACCGGGTGACGGCGGTGACCATCGAACCCCGCGCCGCGCTGGGGCATTACGACGCCGAAACCGGGCGCTATACGCTTTACGCCGGCTCGGGCGGGGCGGTGCGCCAGAAGGGCGAGATCTCGGCGGTGCTGGGCGTCGAGCGCGAGCGGCTGCGGGTCCTGTCCTTCGATGTCGGCGGGAATTTCGGTGCCCGCAACCGGGTCTATGTCGAGTTTCCGCTGGTCCTGTGGGCCTCGGGCAGGGTCGGCCGGCCGGTGAAGTTCACCGCCACCCGGTCCGAGGCCTTCCTGACCGAATATCAGGGCCGCGACCTGATCACTACGGTCGAGTTGGCCTTCGACGACGAAGGCTATATCCTGGCCATGCGGGCCGACAACATCTCGAATGTCGGGGCGCGCTGCGTTTCGCTGTCGCCGCTGTCCAAGGGGTCGGGGCTGATCTCGGGCTCCTACCACATCCCCTGCGCCACGCTGCGCGCGCGGGCGGTGTTCACCAATACGATGTGCACCCAGGCCTATCGCAGCTCGGGCCGTCCCGAAGTCACCTTCGCCATCGAGCGGATGATGGATCTGGCGGCGCAGGAGCTGGGCATGGACCGGGTCGAGCTGCGGCGCCGGAACCTCGTGCCGCCCGAGGCGATGCCCTACACCAATCCGGTCGGGCAGCATTACGACAGCGGCGAATACGAGAAGAACATGGACCGCGCCATCGCGTTGTCGGACTGGGACGGGTTCGAGGCGCGCAAGGCCGAGGCCCGCAAGCGCGGCAAGCTGCTGGGGCGGGGCTTCGCGAATTACGTGGAATCCTCGATCGGCACCCCGAAGGAGCGCGCCGAGATCGAGATCACCGCGGACGGCCGCGTCGAGGTGGTCATCGGCACCCAGCCCAGCGGCCAGGGGCACGAGACCAGCTTCGCGCAGGTCGTCGCCGACATGCTGGGCGTCCCGGTCGAGCGGGTCGAGATCATCCTTGGCGACACGGATGTGGTGAAGGAGGGCGGGGGCTCGCATTCCGGACGCTCGATGCGGCATGCCGGCACGGTGATGGCCATCGCCTCGGCCGAACTGCTTGCCGAGGCCAAGGCGCGTTTCGCGGATCTGCACGGCATCAATTCCTCGGACATCGACTATCGCGACGGGCTGCTCTCGGCCGCGGGGGCCAGCGCCGACCTGTTCGCGCTGGCGCGGGCGACCGCGGAGAAGGGACCGCTGCGCGCCGCCCATACCAACGAGATGCACACGCCGGTCTTTCCCAACGGCACCGCGATCTGCGAGATCGAGGTCTGCATGCGCACCGGCGCGCCGGTCATCACCCGCTACACCACGGTGGACGACGTGGGGCGCTGCATCAATCCGCTGATCGTGCACGGCCAGACCCATGGCGGCATCGCGCAGGGCGTGGGCCAGGCGATGTGGGAGCTATGCGCCATCGATGCAGAGACCGGGCAGCCGCTGGCGGGCTCGTTCATGGATTACGGCATGCCGCGTTCCGACAACATGCCCTCGTTCACCTGCGAGATCGCCGAGGTCCATTCCCCCACCAACCCGCTGGGGATCAAGGCCGGCGGCGAAGGCGGCACGACGCCGGCGCTGGCGGTGATCGTCAGCGCCATCGTCGATGCGCTTTCGGAATACGGCGTCCGCGACATCGCCATGCCGGTGACGCCGCAACGGATCTGGCAGGCGATGAGGAATGCGCGCGCCAGTCAAGACCTCTCGTAACAGGAGCTACGAATGACCGAAGTGAACACCGTCCGGGTCATCGCCTTTCCCGGCGCCCCGAACCTGCCCGTCTTCGCGGCGATCGAGAACGGGGATTTCGCCGCTCTCGGGCTTGACGTCGCGCTCAGCCTGACGGGCAGCTCGATCGAACAGGCCGAGCGCACCGCGCGGGGCGAGTTCGACATCGTCTTCACCGCCTTCGACAATGTCGTCGCCTATAACGAGGGGCAGGGCGCCGCCGCGCCGGGTCTCGATCCCGGCTATGTCGCCATCGCCGGCGCGACGCGGCTGGACCTGGCCGTCGTGGCGGCGCGGGACATCGACGGATTCGCGCAGCTGGCCGGGCGCAAGGTGGCGCTGGACGCGCCGACCACCGGCTTCGCCTTCGCCTTCTACGACATGTGCGCGGCCAACGGCATCGGTCGGGACGCCTATTCCGTCGAGGCGGTGGGCGCCGCCCCGCAACGCTGGGAGGCGCTGAAATTCGGGGCCTGCGACGCGACGCTGCTAATCGAGCCCTTCACCTCGATCGCCGAGCGGGCCGGGTTCCATGTCCTGAAACGCTCGACCGAGGCCTATGCGCATTATCAGGGCGGGGTGATCGCCGCGCGGCGCGGGTTCCTGAAGGCGCAACCGGATCTGGTCGAGCGGTTCCTGCGCGGCTATCTGGCCGGGCTGCGCTGGGTGCGGGCGCCCGAAAACCGGCAGGCGGCCGAGGCATTGCTGGCGCAGCGGATGCCGCAGATCCAGCCCGCCGCCATCGCCACGGTGATGAACAGCCTGCTGTCGCCCGAAACCGGCCTGACGCCGGATGCGCGCTTTCTCGACGAGGGGGCGAAGCAGGTGCTGGCATTGCGCAACGCCCATGGCGGCGCGGCGCCGGTCGGGGATTACGCCCGCTATGTCGACCTGTCCCGCCTGGATGCCGTCCTGACCGAGGAGACCGTGGAATGAAGCTTTCCGGTGAACGCCTTCTGGGCACGTCGCGCGATGTGGTCTGGCGCCTGCTGAACGACGGCGAGGTCCTGCAACGCTGCATCCCCGGCTGCGAAAGCCTGTCGGGCAATCTCGAGGACGGCTATGCCGCCAAGGTGGTGCTGAAGATCGGCCCGATCAAGGCGACCTTCTCGGGCGATGTGACCTTCAGCGAGGTCCGGCCCGGCGAGGGCTATCGCATATCCGGCAAGGGGCAGGGCGGGATCGCCGGCTTCGCCAGCGGCGGCGCGCTGGTCGCGCTGCAGGACGACGAGGGCGGCACCCGGCTGGTCTATGACGCCGAGGCGCAGGTCGGCGGCAAGATCGCCCAGCTGGGCGCCCGGCTGATCGATTCCACCGCCCGCAAGCTGACCGAAGCCTTCTTCACCAAGTTCGCCGAGGAGGTCGCGGCCTTCGAGGCGCATGCCTGACACGCCAGAGAGAGGACGAGATCCATGGCATTGGTCAATCTGACTGTGAACGGCCGGCCGCGCAGCTGCGAGGTGCCGGACGGCACGCTGCTTGTGCATCTTCTTCGCGACCACCTGGGCATGACCGGCACGCATGTCGGCTGCGACACCTCGCAATGCGGGGCCTGCACGGTGATCCTGGACGGCAGGGCGGTGAAGTCCTGCACCATCCTTGCCGCCTCGGCCGAGAATGCCGAGCTGCGCACCGTCGAGGGGCTTGCCGAGGCCGAGCGGCTGCATGAGGTGCAGGAGGCGTTCCGCACCCATCACGCCCTGCAATGCGGCTTTTGCACGCCGGGGATGATCATGGCCGCCGTGAACATGATCGACCGCCACCAGGGGCAGCTGGACGAGGCGCTGGTGCGGCACGATCTGGAGGGCAATCTTTGCCGCTGCACCGGCTATCACAACATCGTCAGGGCGATCCTGGCGGCGGCAGAGGCCTATCGCGCCCGGCATCGGGTCGCGGCGGCGCAAGCTTGAGGATCGGCCATGTATCTTTACGAAACCACCTATCTGCGCCCCGCAACCATCGACGAGGCGAAGGCGCTTTACGAGGCCGGCGAATCCCCGGCCTTCCTGTCGGGCGGCCATACGCTGCTGCCGGCCATGAAGGGCCATCTGGCCCGCCACGACCGGCTGATCGACATCCGCCGCATCCCCGAGCTTCAGGGCATCGCCGAGGACGGGGGGCGCCTCACCATCGGTGCGGCGGTCCGGCACTGCGAGGTCGCGGCCTCGGCCGTGGTGCAGGGCTGCGTCCCGGCCCTGGCCGGCATGGTCGGCACCATCGGGGACGTTCAGGTCCGCCATGTCGGCACCATCGGCGGGTCGCTGGCGAATAACGATCCCGCCGCCGACTATCCCTCGGCAGCGCTGGCGCTGGATGCCACCTTCCGCACCGACCGGCGGGAGCTGCCGGCGGCCGAGTATTTCCAGGGCCTTTACACCACGGCTCTGGAACCGGGCGAGCTGCTGGTCTCGGTTTCCTTCCGCAAGCCGCGCCGGGCCGGCTATGCCAAGTTCCGCAACCCGGCCTCGCGCTATGCGCTGGCCGCGGCTTTCGTGGCCGATCATGCCGACGGCGTGCGGGTCGCGATCACCGGGGCGGGCAATGACGGGGTGTTTCGCTGGCGCGAGGCGGAAGAGGCACTGGCTCACGCATTCGAGAGCGCAAGCCTTGACCCCCTTCGGGTGGACATGGAAGATATGGCGTCCGACATGCATGCGGATGCGGAATATCGTGCGGAACTGGTGAAGATCTGCACGCAGGAGGCCGTGAAGAACCAGAATCGCGTCACGCTGTTCTAGGCGTGACCCGGTTCCGGCAGGGGGCGGGCAGGGCGATGGACAGCGGAGGGGCGGTTGGATATGTGTGGGCGGAAATAACGATCATGTGCAAGCGGGCATAATGCAAGGCGCATCCAAACTCCGGAGTTCTTTGGTGACCAGCAAGGCAGAAGGATTGGCCCCTCTTGTCGCGGAGGCGGCGCCCTTGCGGCAGAAGATCATGCGCTCGCTGCGCCGCGCGATCGAAACCGGGGTGCTGGAGCCGGGAACCCGGCTGATCGAGAAGGATCTGTGCCAGCAGCTGAATGTCAGCCGCACCTCGCTGCGCGAGGCGCTGCGCCAGCTGCATGCCGAGGGCATCCTGACCGAGGTCGGCAATCGCGGCCTGACCGTCGCGGCGGTGACCATCGAGGATGCCCGCAACATCTACCGGCTGCGCAGCGCCGTCGAGAGCCTGCTGGTGCAGCAGTTCATCGAGAACGCGACCGAACAGGAGTTCGCCGAGCTCAAGCTGATGCGGGACCGTCTGGTCGAGGCCTACCAGAACGGCGGGGCCGAGGAGATCGTCGGGACGAAGCGCGAATTCTACGACCTGATCTCGGCCGGCGCCCGGAATCCGCTGGGCCATGACATCCTGAACAAGCTGACCCTGCTGACCTCGCCCCTGCGGCGCAAATCAGTGGTCCGGCCGGAGCGGCGCAAGTCCAGCACCAAGGAGATCAAGGATCTGGTCAAGGCGATCCTGGACGGCGACATGGATGCCGCGTCCCGGGCGGCCCAGGTGCATATCGCCCATTCCGCCGATTCGGTGATCCAGGCCCTTCAGGAAAACGACGTCACCTAGCGGGGCTTCTCGGCCCTCCTTGCGGGGCTTCGGCTTCAGGCGGCGTTCTTCGCCCGCCCTCTGGACCGGCGGTTGCCGGGATTCAGGCCGGGAAACGGCCCGGTCCGGCTGTCCGAGGCGCGGATGGTGGCCTGCCCGATGCGCTGCGCCTCGCAATGCACCGGCCGAGATGCGCTTTCCGCCAAGGCTGTGTCAAAACTCAGAACCCTCGGGGCTGGCGAGAACCATTTCCGCCGAGTGACGCTTCAGGCAAAGTTGAGCGGAACTTTCTCACGTTAGTCCGGCCTTGGGATGTTCCGAGTCTCTGGCAACCGGACCGCGTTTTGACGCAGCCTCAGCCGGTCGCGGCCCCGGCGCCCCCCGGCGCGTCCATATCATCTGCGCAGGCAGAGGCCGGGCCGCCGGGGTCCGAACCGGGCCATCCGTAAGGGGCGCGCCTTGCGCCAGAGCCGCTCGCCCATCCGGGTCCGCGCTTCGCTGGTCCCGCCCCGTCCTCCTGCGGCCCATGCCCGCCTTGCCTGCGCGGCGCGCATGGCGTCCGCCAGCCCCCGATGCTGCGGCGCAGAATGCATAGCGGCTTTGCCGGGATCGTCCCTACTTCCCCCGATCTGCCCAGCCTATATCCGCCCTGTCCGAAACATGCCCGCTGCATGGGCAAGATGAAAAAGGTGCCGAGATGTCCGCTGTTGAAATGAGCCATAACCATGCCGCCGGTGGCCTCGTTCGGGTCGTTGCGCGCGTGACCGCGATGGTCGCCGCCTGGAACGACGCCGCGTCACCCGCCGCGAACTGAACGCGCTGACGGATCGCGAACTGAGCGATATCGGCCTGACCCGCGGCGATATCGAGCGCGTCGCCCGCGGTCTCTGAGACCCGATCGACGAAGACACTCCGCGGCGATGCGGGGACGGTCGGGATCCGCCTGACGGCGAGGGGCCGGCGCGGCCGCAAGGGCCAAGGGCGGCCCGGCCCGCGACTTCCATATCGTCAGACCTGATCGCCTTGCTCCGTGCCAGTCCCGCGACCCGCTGGCGGATGCGTGCGGGCCAGGCATCGCCTGACCTTCCCGATCCGCCGCATTGCGGCGCCTGCGGCCGGCGCAGCGCCGCGCGCAGATGCGACGCGCCCGCTCCGGCTGGTCACAGATACATGTGCCGGATCGTGTCGTCGCGAAGCATCTCGGCGCGGGTGCCGCCGACCGCGATCCGGCCCCGCACCAGCAGATAGCCGCGATCCGCGATCGACAGCGCGGTGTCGGCGTTCTGCTCGATCAGCAGCACGGTCTTGCCCTCGGCATGGATGCGGACCACGGTTTCGAAATATTCGTCGATGCCGGCGGGCTGGTAGCGGCGGGCGAAAGCTCGTCCGAGATGCCGCGCAGGATCGTCTCGGCCTCGGCGGCGCAGGTCTCCAGCTCGCGCAGCGGGCCGAGCTCCAGGAAACCGTGGGCGATGGCCGGGAAGGCCTTGGGGTTCGAGCCCTGCGGATAAAAGCCCCGGATCAGCTCGCGGATCACCGTGCCCAGGGCCACGGTCGCCATCCGTCAGGATCGGCGCGCGGCATCAGCGTCGCGGTCGCCGCGGGGTGGCCAGAGCCAGATCTCATCGGTGGCGCCGGTGCCGTTCTTCCACGGCATGGTGCGATAGGTGCTGGCGGGCAGGGGCAGGGGCAGGGGCAGGTCCATGGGGCTTCTCTCGGGCAGGGCGGATCAGCCGCGCCGATCCAGGAATTCGATCCGCCGCGGCAGGCTTTCGGCGGACAGAAGGCGGCCTTCCGTGTCCAGCCGGACCGGCCGGGGCCGGGCGCCGTGCGGCACGCGGACCCGATACAAGCCCGCCGGCGGGCGGATCTGCGCGGGGGCAAGCCGCTGTCCGGGGTCCAGCACCGCCTCCCGCGGGCGGCCGAGGCAGTGCCGTGCCTGCCGCATGTCGCCCGCCAGGATCGCCTGCCGCGCCGCGGTCGAGGAAAAGCCCCCCTGCAACGGCAGGACCGTGACGCCGATGCCGCGCGCCGTGCCTTCCTGCGTCAGGGTCCGCGTCGTGCCGGCGCGTTTCGCGCCGAAATGGAAATCCGCCCCGACCACCACATGCGAGACCCCCAGCCGCCGGCACAGCACCTCGTCGATGAAGTCGCAGGGCGACATGCCGGCAAAGGCGCGGTCGAAGGCCGGCTCGAACAGGTAATCCAGCCCGATCCGCCGGGCTGTCCCGTGTTTCTGCTCGGGCAGGGCCAGACGGAAGGGCGCGGCATCGGGGGAAAACACCTGGCGCGGATGGGGCTCTACCGACATGACGCCGACCGCACGGCCATCCGCCGCAATCCGCCGGGCCGAGCGGATCAGGAACTGATGGCCGCGGTGAAAGCCGTCGAAATTCCCCAGCACGATGACGCCGCCGCGCAGCGCCGATCCCGCCGCGAGGCCCGCGCGCAGCACGGCCATTTCCGGGCGGAACGGATGGGGAGAGGGGATCTGGGTCATGGGCAGCTCGTCGTCCTGGCCGTTTGCCCAAGACTAGCGAAGCCGCGGTCCGGCAAAAAATCGCCATTCCCTTGCCAGCCTCTCAGGATTTCCGATGCAGCGGCGCCGGGCGCGTCACAGAAAGCCGATCCAGCGCCCGGCCAGCAGCACCGACAGCCAGATCGCCAGCGAAAGCGCCGCCAGGATGCGGGCATCGGGGCCGGGCGCTCCGGTCTCGACCGCCTGCCGCCAGCCCTTGCCGGCATGCTGCAGCACGACCACGGCAAGGCCGAGCGCGATCAGCGCCATCTTCCAGCGGAAGGCCGCATTCGCCAGATAATCGCGGGCCGCGACCGACCACAGGACCGGGCCGGTCGCAAGCGCGAGGCCCAGCCCCGCCCCCGCCGCGCGCGACAGGAAGGGGGCCAGCACGCGCAGCGCGCCGCTGCGGAGGATCCCGACAAGGCGCAGGTCCAGCGGGATGATCGCGCCCAGCAGCAGCGCGATTCCCAGGATATGCGCGGCGTTCACCACCATGTAGAGATGGCCGGACCGGCGCAGCGCCGCCGCCAGGGCGGTGCCCTCGGCCCAGATCGCCAGCTCCTGCATCGGTCAGTCTGCCTGGATGCGCTCGGGATACATGTCGTAATTCTGACCGTCGATCACGATGCGGACGGCCTTCATATGGGGGCTTTGGTCCTGGTTGCGATTGCCGATCACCGTGATCGCATCGCCGGGCTGTGCCGTGTCGCCGGTAAAGCCCGAGCGGGCGGTCTGGTTGGGATTGCCCAGATCGACCTGCCAGACGGTGCCCTGGGCATCGCGGACCTGGATCGTGGGATGGGGCGGGTTCATCGAGACGCTCTCGATGGTTCCCTCGAGCGTGGTCTGCTCGCCCTCGGCCCATGACCAGCCGTGATGCGCAAGCATGGGCGCGCCGCTGAACGCCAGCGCCGCGGCGAACAGGAGCGTGGGAAGGATGCGGGATTGGATATGCATGTCGGACCTCTGTTTCGGATGCTGGTCGGGACTGCCGCGCGCCGGGACGGCCGCCCCTCCATGATCGGCCAGCCGGCGGCTGTTCGCGCTGACAATTGCGTGAACAGGCCATGTGGGCCGGATGATCGTGAAGCGGCCGCCCGTCCTGCCCCGGGTGCGCGATCTGAGTGCCGGGCGGCCGGGCGGCGCGTTCAGGATCGCGCCCATCTTGTCCTACGAGGTGGCGACAGCTTGCCCTCCTGCACCCACCAGCCGGGCCAGCCCCTCGGCGAAGTCCCGATCCAGCGGCGCATGCTTCGCGAAGGCGCGGAAATAGATCGGGTCGGCATAGAGGTCGATGATCAGGTCCAGGTCCAGATCGGCACGGAACACGCCGTCCGCCCGGCCCCGCGCGATCAACTCGCGCGCATGGTTGCGGCGCGGGACCAGGAAGCTCCGGTGGAACGCCGCCATCAGCGCCTCGTCGCTCTGCGCGCGCCCAGAAGCTCGGCGATCACCCGGCCGACCCGGCCCTGGCCGGCCTGAGAAAAGCCAGCGCGGACGGCATCGCTGTCGCCCGTGCGAGGCAAGCAGAGAACTGGGGTCTCAGCCTGGAGCTTAGGTTTTGCGTCTAACGCGTGCGCTGGTGCGCCTCCGTCTTTCTCCGATGAGGCTGCGGAATACGGACGACAATTGAACCGTTTAGTGGTCCCGAGAATAAAGAAACCGAACGCCATGAAGCACACCGCGATCGTGCCCGAAGGCTGCCACATCATGTAGGGCAATTGCCTAGAGATCATGTGCAAGATGCCCGCAGGAAGCGTCGATCTCGTCCTATCATCACCTCCTTATCATATCGGCATGAAATATTGTAGCGTCGGGGACAGCAGGCCGCGCATGGAATACTTGGATTGGATGGAAGGGATCGCGGTCGAGATCCGGCGTCTCCTGCAGCCCGATGGCGCGTTGCTCCTGAACCTGGGCTCGACGAGTGCCGACCCCGTGGATCGTGGACGATGTCAGCACGCGATTCCGACGACACCTGGTGCCCGCCGCCGGATCAGTGCGCCTGCAATGCGGCCGGCGCTTTCGATACCCTCGAAGATCGGCAGGGGGCTGTGCCAAATCGCCCTCCCTGATCGCCATCGGGCGTCTGATGGCGGCAATTCCGGGATGAGAAGCCCCGGTGATCATTGGCGCGCTATACTGCCTAAAACGGCCCGGCAGGGCGCCGGAGCTCGGGATGGCGCGGGTCGCGTGCGCGAACTTCGGCCTTCGAAAGCCCCTGACAAAATGCAGTCCAGTTGAGCAGTTTTGACACAGCCTCGACCGTGCCCTGCATTCCATGATGGCAGGCAACGCACGGTGAATTCGGCGCAGGACCTTACGCGCGGTCCGGCCTGCGGTCGTCGGGAGGGGTTGGGCGGAGATTGTTGGCCTCCAGCCAGACCGGGTTTTCGGCATACATGTCGCGGATCAGCTGCCTGACCAGGTCGAGATAGGGCGAGGCGTCGCCGGCGCGGTGATTGAGGATGACCGGCGATGTCGCCCGCGGGCTGTCGATCAGCCGATAGCGCACGTCCGACCGCATCTGCCGGGCCGAGGAGGGGATGATGCAGATGCCCGACTCCGCCGCGACCAGACCAAGCGCCGTCTGGATTTCGCGCACCTCCAGCACGTCGGCCGGGCGAATGCCCTCGTCCTGCAGCAGGTTGAGGACCTGGTCGGCATAGCTGGGCCGCGGCTCCTTGGGATAGACGATCAGCGCCTGCCCGGCCAGCGCAGCCAGCGGCAGCGGCGCGGGATCCCGCGCCAGGGGGGTGTCCTGGGGCAGGGCGGCCACCAGCCGCTCCTCGCGCAGGACGGTGCCGACGACATTCGGATCGCTGTGCTTCAGGCGGCCGAAGCCGATGTCGATGCGGCCTTCCTTCAGCGCCGGGATCTGCTGGATCGACAGCATTTCCAGCAGCTGGATGTCCAGTTCGGGCACGTTCTGGCGCAGTTTCCTGACCAGCACCGGCAGGCCGCCGTAGAGGGTCGAGGCCACGAAGCCGATGGACAGCACCCGGTTGCGGTTCAGCCCGACGCGTCGCGTCGCATCCTTCATCTGGTCGACCCGCCCCAGCACCTGCAGCGCCTGTTCGTAGAACAGCCGTCCCGCGTCGGTCAGCCTGATCGGCCGGCTTTTCCGAATGATCAGGGCGACGCCCAGCTCCTCCTCCAGCAGCTGGATCTGGCGGCTCAGCGGCGGCTGGGCGATGTTCAGGGTCTGAGCCGCTCGGGTGAAGTTCCGCTCGCGCGCGACCGCGGTGAAATAGCGCAGCTGTCGCAGATCCATGGCCATCCTCTGGGCAGGCAGAGCAAAAACGATGATTGTTTTTGGTATTCTGTGGCGGGGTAACTGGCCGCGGGGCCATATTTTCTTCACCATAATACCTTCAGGGTATTCTTTCAAATCCAAATGGTGTTGGACAGAAAGGGGCCGCCGCCGCAATTTGGCGTCATGAACCAGTCATTCGCACCCCTCGCCCCGCGCACCGATATCCGCCCCGTCGTCTCAAGGGTCGAGACGGTGATCCTCGACCTTCCGACGATCCGGCCGCACAAGCTCTCGGTCGCGACCATGAACGGGCAGGTGCTGATGCTGGTCCGCGTCCATTGCAGCGACGGGATCGTCGGCATCGGCGAGGGCACCACCATCGGCGGCCTGGCCTATGGCGGCGAAAGCCCCGAAAGCATGAAGACCAATATCGACAGCTGGTTCGCGCCGGTGATGATCGGCCAGGACGCGACGCAGGTGCAGGCGCTGATGGCGCGGATCGGCCGGATGGTGCGCGAGAACCGCTTTGCCAAGTCGGCCGTGGAAACGGCGCTGCTGGATGCGCAGGGCAAGCGGGTCGGCCTGCCGGTCAGCGAGCTTCTGGGCGGGCGGCGGCGCGACCGGCTGCCGGTGGCCTGGACGCTGGCCTCGGGCGACACGGCGCGCGACATCGCCGAGGCGGAGCGGATGCTGGACCTGCGCCGCCACCGCGTCTTCAAGCTGAAGATCGGCGCGCGGCCCATGCGCGACGACATCGCCCATGTGGCCGCGATCAAGGCCGCGCTTGGCGACCGCGCCTCGGTGCGGGTCGACCTGAACATGGCCTGGTCCGAGGGCGAGGCCGCCTTCGGCATTCCCGCCCTTGCCGATGCGGGCTGCGAGCTGGTCGAGCAGCCGGTCGCGCAGACCGCGGCGCTGCGGCGGCTGGTGCGGCGCTGGCCCGTGGCGCTGATGGCCGATGAATCCCTGACCGGCCCCGAAAGCGCCTTCGAGATCGCGCGCCTGCAGGGCGCGGATGTCTTTGCCGTCAAGCTGGAGCAGAGCGGCGGCGCCTTCAACGCGCTGCGCGTCGCGGCCATCGCCGATGCGGCGGGGATCGGGCTTTACGGCGGCACCATGCTGGAAGGCGCGGTGGGCACGGTGGTCTCGGCCCATGCCTTCGCCTGTTTCGCCAATCTGCAATGGGGCACCGAGCTGTTCGGCCCGCTGCTGCTGACCGAGGAGATCCTGGCCGAGCCGCTGGAATACGGCGAGTTCGAGCTGACCGTCCCCGCCGGCCCCGGCCTGGGGGTGGCGCTGGACGAGGATCGCCTGGCCTTCTTCGCCCGCGACGGGATCCGCAAGACGATCAGCCTGCCCGGCGGGAGGGTGTGACGATGCTGTTCCATGTCGCCATGACCGTGAAGCTTCCCCGCGATCTGCCGGCCGAGGAAGCCGCCGGGATCATCGCGCGCGAAAAGGCCTATGCGCAGGATCTGCAGCGCAGCGGCAAATGGCGCCATATCTGGCGGGTCGCGGGGCAATACGCGAATGTCAGCATCTTCGACGTCAGCGACAACGACGAGCTGCACCAGATCCTGTCCGGCCTGCCCCTGTTTCCCTTCATGGAGATCGAGGTCACGCCGCTTCTGCGCCACCCTTCCGCCATCCGCGAGGATGACAGCTAAGTCCCAACGGGCAGGTCCGGGGAAGCCTGCCCGCCCAGTTTCCAAGCGAATCCAGGAGGAGAAACCATGACCGTCAAGATTTTCGATCGACCCGATGTGCAGGAGTTCCTGAAGGAACTCAGCGGGTTGAACAACGACAAGGGCGATCCGCGCATGAAGCAGATCGTGCATCGGCTGATGTCCGACCTGTTCAAGGCCATCGACGACCTGGACATCACCCCCGACGAATACTGGACGGGCGTGGCCTGGCTGAACGATCTGGGCGCGGCCGGGCAGGCCGGGCTGGTCTCGCCGGGCCTGGGGGTCGATCACTTCATCGACGAGCGGCTGGACGCCATCGACGCCTCGCTGGGGATCGAGAACCCCACGCCGCGCACCATCGAGGGGCCGCTCTATGTCGCGGGCGCCCCGGAATCCGTGGGCTTCGCGCGGCTGGATGACGGCACCGACACCGACGGCCACACGCTGATCATGCACGGCACGGTCCACGGATCGGACGGCAAGCCGCTGCCGGGCGCCAAGGTCGAGGTCTGGCACTGCGACACCCGCGGCTTCTATTCGCATTTCGACCCGACCGGCAAGCAGGCGCCCTTCAACATGCGCCGCACCATCATCACCGACGATCAGGGCCGCTACAAGTTCCAGAGCATCCTGCCCAGCGGCTATGGCGTGCCCCCCGGCAGCCCGACCGAGGCCCTGCTGTCGGCGCTTGGCCGCCATGGCCAGCGGCCGGCGCATATCCATTTCTTCGTCAGCGCCGACGGCCACCGCAAGCTGACCACGCAGATCAATATCGAGGGCGATCCGCTGATCGACGACGATTTCGCCTATGCGACCCGCGAAGGGCTGGTGCCGCATGTCGTCGAGCGCACCGACGAGGACAGCATCCACGCCAACGGCTTGAACGGCCCCTTTGCCGAGATCGAATTCGACATCCACCTGACCGCCCTGGTCGATGGCGTCGACAACCAGGCCAACGAACAGCGCCGCCGCGCTGCCGCCTGACCGATGCTCTCGGGCGGCCGCCGCAGGCCGCCCCCTTCCGAACCCGATCAACCATCACCGACATCTGGCAGGGGCCGGCCCGCGAAAGGCGCATCCCCTGGGAGGAAAGCTCATGTCTGCGATCATCGAGAAGGCACGCGACCTGGATCAACTTCTGGCGACGGCCGTGCAGGACGACAAGGAGGCCGGCCTCTATCGCTGCCGCCGCGACATCTTCACCAACGAGGACCTGTTCGCGCTGGAGATGAAGCACATCTTCGAAGGCAACTGGGTCTATCTGGCGCATGAAAGCCAGATCCCGGAACCGAACGACTACTACACGACCTGGATCGGCCGCCAGCCGGTGGTCATCACCCGGGACAAGACCGGCACGTTGCACGCGGTCATCAATGCCTGCGCCCACAAGGGCGCCATGCTGTGCCGCCGCAAGCAGGGCAACAAGGGCAGCTTCACCTGCCCGTTCCACGGCTGGACCTTTTCCAACACCGGCAAGCTGCTGAAGGTCAAGGACGCCAAGACGACGCAATATCCCGAACAGTTCGGCAAGGACGGCTCGCACGACCTGACCCGGGTCGCCCGGTTCGAAAGCTATCGCGGCTTCCTGTTCGGCAGCCTCAATCCCGATGTCGCGCCGCTCGAGGAGTTCCTGGGCGAGACCACCATCATCATCGATCAGATCGTCGACCAGGCCCCCGAGGGGCTGGAGGTCCTGCGCGGCAATTCCTCCTATATCTACGACGGCAACTGGAAGCTGCAGATGGAGAACGGCTGCGACGGCTATCACGTCAGCTCGGTGCACTGGAACTATGCCACCACCATGGAGCGGCGCAGCGAAACCGGCACCAAGGCGGTGGACGCCAACAGCTGGTCGAAGTCCGTCGCCGGCGTCTATGGGTTCGAGAACGGCATATCCTGCTGTGGACCAACACGAAGAACCCTGAGGTCCGGCCGGTCTGGAACCGCCGCGACGATCTTGTGGCCCGGCTGGGCGAGGAGAAGGCGGGCTTCATCGTCAACCAGACCCGGAACCTCTGCCTCTATCCGAACGTGTTCCTGATGGACCAGTTCAGCACCCAGATCCGCGTCGTCCGCCCGCTTTCCGTGGACAAGACCGAAGTCACCATCTTCTGCTTCGCGCCCAAGGGCGAGTCCGCCGAGGACCGCGCCCATCGCATCCGCCAATACGAGGATTTCTTCAACGTGTCGGGCATGGGCACCTCGGACGATCTTGAGGAATTCCGCGCCTGCCAGACCGCCTATGCCGGCAGCCTGGCGCTGTGGAACGACATGTCGCGCGGCGCGCCGCTGTGGATCGACGGGCCGGACGAGAACGCCCGGCGCATGGGGCTGAAGCCGCTTCTGTCCGGCGAACGCAGCGAGGACGAGGGGCTGTTCGTCTGCCAGCACGAATATTGGGCCGGGGTGATGCGCGACGCGCTTGCCGCCGAGAAAAGGGGGGCCGCGGCATGAGCCTGGATCACGACACCACCGGCACCAGCCTGGGCTACGACGCCATCTGCGCCTTCCTCTATCGCGAGGCGCGCCTGCTCGATGACCGGCAATGGGACGAATGGCTGACCTGCTATGCGCCCGACGTCACCTACTGGATGCCCGCCTGGGACGACAACGACCAGATCACCGAGGATCCGCAGTCGCAGATCTCGCTGATCTACTACCCGAACCGCGAGGGGCTGGAGGATCGCGTCTTCCGCATCAAGACCGAGCGTTCAGGTGCCTCGACGCCCGAGCCGCGCACCAGCCACGCCGTCCTGAATGTCGAGGTGGTCGAGGACCGGGGGACCGAGGTGGATGTCCGCTACAACTTCCACACGCTGAACCACCGCTACAAGGTCACCGACCAGTTCTTCGGGACCATCTTCGTGACCCTGCGACGGACCGGCGACGGGCTGGCCATCGCCGCCAAGAAGATCGTCCTGAAGAACGACTATATCCGCCAGGTCATCGACGTCTATCACGTCTGATCCGTCCCAGCACAACCGCAAGGAGGAGGCGACCATGTGCTACCGCATCGCATTGAACTTCGAGGACGGGGTGACCCGTTTCGTCGATTGCAAGCCGGGCGAGAAGGTTCTCGACGCCGCGTTCCGCAACAAGATCAACCTGCCGATGGACTGCTCGGACGGCGTCTGCGGCACCTGCAAGTGCCGCGCCGAAAGCGGCGCCTATGACATGGGCGAGGACTATATCGAGGACGCCCTGACCGAGCACGAGGCCGCCGACGGGCTGGTGCTGACCTGCCAGATGGTGCCGTCCTCGGATTGCGTGCTGTCGGTGCCCACGACCTCGCAGGCTTGCAAGACCGGCCAGCAGGTCTTTGCCGCCACCGTGGCCAGGATCGAGCCGCATCAGGACGCGGCCGTGGTGCTGGAGCTTGAGGTGGAGGACGCCCTCGTCTTCCTGCCGGGGCAATATGTCAATATCGGCGTGCCGGGCAGCGGCGATCACCGTTCCTATTCCTTCAGCTCCGCTCCGGGCGAGCATCGGCTGGGCTTCCTGATCAAGAAGATCCCCGGCGGGCTGATGGGCGGCTGGCTGGCCCGTGCGCAGCCGGGCGAGCGGCTGGAGCTGACCGGGCCGATGGGCAGCTTCTATCTGCGGGACGGCGACGGGCCGCTCTTGTTCCTGGCGGGCGGCACCGGCCTTGCGCCCTTCCTGTCGATGCTGGAGGTCCTGGCCCGCGCCGGGTCGCAGCGCCAGATCCACCTGGTCTATGGCGTGACCCGCGACCTGGACCTGGTGCTGGTGGATGAAATCGCCGCCTATGCAGGCCGGTTGCCGAATTTCACCTTTGCGAGTGTCGTGGCCGATCCCGCCTCCGCCCATCCCCGCAAGGGCTGGGTGACGCAGCACATGCCGGGCGACATGCTGGCCGCCGGCGGGGTCGATGTCTATCTGTGCGGCCCGCCGCCGATGGTCGATGCCGTGCGTAACTATCTGGATGAAAACGGCATCCGCCCCGCCAGCTTCCATTACGAGAAGTTCACCCCCAACGCGCCCCTGAAGGCCATCGCATGACCGGGGCCGTCTTCGCCGGGCGTTTCGCGGGCAAGGTGCTGGTCGTGACCGGGGCCGCGCAGGGCATCGGCCGCGCCGTGGCGCTGCGCGCGGCGGCCGAAGGGGGGCGGGTGCTGTTCGTGGACCGCGCCGATTTCGTGGCCGAGGTGGCGGCCGAAGCGGGCGGCGATGCCGCCGCCTTCACCGCCGACCTGGAGACCTGGGACGGCGCCGAGGCCGCGATGCGCCATGCGGCCGAAACGTTCGGCGGCATCGACATCCTGATTAACAACGTGGGCGGCGCGATCCGCATGCGCCCCTTTGCCGAATTCGAGCCCGCCCAGATCGACGCCGAGATCCGTCGATCCTTGATGCCGACGCTCTATTGCTGCCGGGCGGTCCTGCGGCATCTGGCGGCGCGCGGCGGCGGCACCATCGTCAACGTCTCCTCGAACGCCACGCGGGGCATCCACCGCGTGCCCTATTCGGCGGCCAAGGGCGGCGTCAACGCGATCACGCAATCCCTGGCGATGGAGCTTGCGGCGCAGAACATCCGCGTGGTCGCCACCGCCCCCGGCGGGACCGAGGCGCCGCCGCGCCGCATCCCGCGCAATGCCGAGGGCGACAGCCCGGCCGAGCGGCAATGGATGGCCGAGGTCGTGGAGCAGGTGACGCAATCGGCCCCGATGAAACGCTACGGCACCATCGAGGAACAGGTCGCGCCGATCCTGTTCCTGGCCTCGGACGAGGCATCCTACATCACCGGTTCCGTCATGCCCGTCGCCGGAGGCGACACGGGATGAGCGCCGCCGGAGGCGATAGCGGCTGACCGGGCTTTCAAGCGAAAAACAAGGGAGGAACGACATGCGAAACATAGATGTCAGCGAGGCGATAGACCAGGGTCCGTTCGGCCGCTTCCAATGGATGGTGGTGGCGCTGTGCGGCACGCTGCTGGTCGTGGACGGGTACGATGTCTTCGTGGCGGGCACGGTGCTGCCCACGCTGATCGCGGAATGGGGCCTGACCAAGCCGCAGGCCGGCGCGTTGCAGGCCTGGGCGCTGTTCGGGATGATGTTCGGGGCGCTGATCCTGGGCCCGCTGGCCGACCGGATCGGCCGCAAGAAGGGCGTCGCGATCAGCTTCGTGCTGTTCACCGCCTCGACCGTGCTGACCGGCTTTGCCACCTCGCCCGAGCAGTTCAAGATCTTCCGCTTCATCGCCGGCCTGGGCTGCGGCGGGCTGATGCCGAATGCCGTGGCGCTGATGAACGAATACGCGCCCAAGCGCCTGCGCGGCACCATGGTGGCGCTGATGTTCTCGGGCTATTCGGTCGGCGGCATGGTCGCGGCGGGGCTGGGCGTCGGGCTGATCCCCTCCTTCGGCTGGCAGCCGATGTTCTTCATCGCCGCCGTGCCGCTGCTGCTGTTGCCGCTGGTGCTGTGGAAACTGCCGGAATCGCTGGGTTTCCTGATCCGTCAGGGCAGGCAGGACGAGGCGCGGCGCATCTTTGCCCGCATCAATCCGGCCAGCCCGCTGGCGGCCGATGACCGGCTGGTCTTCACCGAGACCAAGGGCGCCTCGGCATCCGTCGCCGAGCTGTTCCGCCACGGCCGGACGCTGCGCACGCTGATGCTGTGGCTGTCCTTCTTCTGCTGCCTGCTGCTGGTCTATCTGCTGTCGTCGTGGCTGCCCAAGGTGCTGCAAGAGGCCGGATATGCGGAACGGGCGAGCCTGCTGTCGCTGTTCTCGCTGAATTTCGGCGGCATGGCGGGGGCGATCGCCGGAGGGTGGCTGGGTGACCGCTTCGGCCTGCCGAAGGTGGTGGTCGCCTTCTTCGCCGCGGCCGGGGCCTCCATCGCGCTGATCGGCTTCAACCCGGCGCCGGCGATGCTGTTCCTGCTGGTCTTCGTCGCCGGGGCCACGACCATCGGCACGCAGATCCTGCTCTATGCCAGCGTCGCGCAGCTTTATAACCTGTCGGTGCGCTCGACCGGGCTGGGCTGGGCCTCGGGCGTGGGCCGGATCGGCGCCATCGTCGGGCCGACCCTGGGCGGGGTGCTGCTGGCGCGGGAATTGCCGCTGGAGCAGAACTTCCTGCTCTTCGCGATCCCGGCGGCGGTCTCGGCCCTGGCGATGCTGGTCTTCGCGCTTGCCAACGGGCGCGCCCGCGACACGGCGCGGCTTGCCGCCGCCTGAGACTTCCCGCAACAAGGCGCGCGGCCCCTCGCCGCGCGCCGCATACCGATGAAAGGCCGCCATGCCCTGCCTGGACCTGCCCACGCACCGCCTTCACTATCGCATCGACGGCGATGCCGGGGAAAAGCCGTGGCTGACCTTCTGCAATTCCCTGGGCACCGATCTGCATATGTGGGACGCCCAGGTCGAAAGCCTTTGCCGGGATTTCCGCATCCTGCGCTATGACCGCCGCGGCCATGGCCGGTCCGGCGCGCCGTTGCCGCCCTATGGCCTGGCCGATCTGGGCGGCGACGTGATCGCGCTGTGGGACGCGCTGGGGATCGGGCGCAGCCATTTCTGCGGCCTGTCCATCGGTGGGCTGACCGGGCAATGGCTGGCGATCCATGCCGGGGCGCGGCTGGGGCGCGTGGTTCTGTGCGCCACGGCCGCCCGGATCGGCACCGCCGGAGGCTGGAACGCCCGCATCGACGAGGTCAGGGCAGGGGGCCTGGGCAGCCTTCTTCCCGCGACGGCGGAACGCTGGTTCACGCCGGGCTTTCGTGCGGCCGATCCGGCCAGCGTCGCGGCGATCCTGGCCAGCTTCGCCGCCACCTCGGTCGATGGCTATGCGGGATGCTGCGCGGCGCTTGCCGGGGCGGATCTGCGCGGCCGGCTTCACCAGATCGCCAATCCGCTGCTGGCGATTTCCGGGGCTGACGATCCGGTCTGCCCGCCCGCCGAACTGGCCACCATCGCCCGAGAGGTGCGGGGCGGACGTCACCTGTCCCTGCCGGGGCGGCACATCGTGAACCTGGAATCGGCGGCGCGGTTCGACACCGTCCTGAAGGATTTCCTGACCGCAGCACCTTGGCGGTGAGAATTCGGCCCAACTCCACCGGTTCATCTTTTTAAAACGCACCGGCCCAAATGCCGGTGCCCTTGTCCGGATCGCTGCCGTTCGCGTCGAATTGCGCCTGACAGCCCGGCGGTGCGGCCCGGGCGCCGGCCAGAAGCGCCTGGGCCATGTCGAACTCGCCGGACCTTTTACGTCAGAAGGTCACCTTCAGGCCGATACCCACCTCGCGCGGCTCGACCACGGTGGCCTCGAAGCCGCCGATCGAGCGGCTGGCCCGTAGATAGGTCACCGAGCGGTCGTCGAACAGGTTGTTGACATAGGCGAAGGCCTGCAGGTTCTCGCGCGGTTGCCAGGTCAGCCGGGCATTGGCCACGGTATAGGAATCGACCCAGGTGTCGCGGTCCTCGTTGTCGTCGGAATAATAGCCGTCGGTATGGCGCAGCTGGCCGCTGAGCCGCCATTCCGGGGTGATGTCCCAATCGGCCGCCAGCGAAAGCGTATAGTCCGGGGACCGGCCGAAGCGATGGCCCTGGTAATCCGCCGCCGCGCTGGTGAAGCGGCTGATCTCGGTATGCAGCAGGCCCAGCCCCGCCTTGACCCGCAGATTGTCGCGCAGCAGATAGTCCATCCCGAGTTCCAGGCCATAGGACTTGGCGCGCTCGGCATTGACGGTGATCGAACTGCCGATGTTCTCGGGCAGGCTGGTCACGACATAGCGCTGCGCATCATGGAGCTGGGTGTAGAACAGGTTTCCGGTCAGCTCCAGCCGGTCGTCCAGCAGCCGGGTGCGGCCGAAGATCTCGTAGTTCCACGAGGTCTCCGCGTCAAAGGGCACGTATTCCCCGCTGGTCAGGTTCAGCGTCACCCCGCCCGGGTTGTAGCCCTTGCTGATCATGGCGCCGATGCGGGTCGATGCGTCCAGGTCATAGGCCAGCGCGATCCTGGGCAGCCAGGCGTCGAAGCTTTCGTCGTAATCCAGCATGTTCGGGGTAAAGCTCGACACGCCGCGCCGGGTGATGTCGTCGCGCTGATAGCGCAGCCCGCCGGTCAGGCTCCAGCGGTCGGCAAGGCGCCAGGTGGTTTCGACGAATATCCCCAGGCTGTCCTTGCGGTCGTCATAGGTGGTGGTGCCGCGGTAATCCAGAAGCTCGTCCGAATCGGTGCGCGAGACGAACAGTCCCGCCACGCCGCTGATCCGGTCCTCGGGCGAGCCGAAGGTCACGCGCGTCTCGTTCGAGGTCACGTCCTGATCCAGGGTCGCCGTGCCCGAGTCGACCGGCTCGGTCGAGCGTTTGATCCAGATGTCGGAATATTGCAGCTGGTTGAACAGCGTCCAGCCATTGCCGAATTCATAGCTGACATCCAGGATGGTGGTGTTCGTGCGCAGCCGCCAGCTGGGATTCGAGGCGGTGGCGCTTTCCAGATCCTCATAGGGCTCGGTCGCGGCTTCCCAGTTCGGCCGGTTGGTCAGGCTGTGCGAGAAGGTCAGCTTGCCCTCGAATCCCGGCAGGTCCTTCGGCTGCCACAGCAGCTTGGCGCGGATGGTGCGGGATTCATGGTCCTGATCGGTCGAGCCGACGGCGAAATCCGGGTTGGTATAGTCGATGTAATTGTCGCGCGCCCAGTAGTCGACGGCGATGCGCCCGGCCAGATCCTCGGACAAGGGCCCCGAGGCCATCAGGCTGGCGCGGCGGCGGTTGTGGCTGCCATATTCCAGCTGCGCGGCGCCCTCGGGCTGGAAAGTCGGATCCTTGGTCTTGACGATGATCGCCCCGGCGATCGAGTTCGCGCCCTGGGTCGCGGTCTGCGGGCCGCGAAAGACCTCGATCGACTCGACGTCCCAAAGCGCCTGGCTGCCCCAGACGATCTCGTTATAGCCCAGGTAATGACCGTCCAGATTGAAGGCCAGCCGCGGGGCCGTGCCGCCGAAGAAGGCCACCGCGCCGGAATTCGGACCCTCGCTGTCCTGCCCGCGGATGGTGGGGGCGCCGCCTTGGCCGCCCGAGGCGACATAGGTCACGTTGGCGATGCCCGTCGCCGCATCGGCGATACTGTCCTGCCCGCCGCTCTCCTCAAGGTCGCGCGTGGTCAGGACGGCCACCGAAGAGGCGGTATCCTTGATGCTGCGCGCCTGCTTCTCGCCGGTCAGGACGATTTCGTCCAGCCGCACCGCCTCGGCCATGCCCTGATTGTCCTGAGCCAGCGCGGGGGCCGTGGCCAATGCCAGCATGGCGACCGTGCCAAGCAGCACCGGGATTTTACGTCCATTCATCTCCAAACCCTATCCAGATCTACTGCGGGCTGGCGAATGCTGGCTGCGATTTGCGATTCCGTTCCGCCGGCGGGAAACCGCCGAGCGACAGCGCCGGGTTAACCGATTGACAAGGCTTGGGGCAAGGGGCGGCGGCGCCTGGGAATCCAGGGCGTGACCCCTGCGCCACAACCTGCGCCGCAGGATCACTTTACACCCATCTGCAGTTGTGCGACAGTAATCCGATAAAAAAGATAAGATACCGTGCGTTCAGCCCTCCGCCAGTCGTCACGGTCGGGATTTCGGCGGAGCGGACATGGTTCTCCCTATCAAGGAAGATTTGCCCACCCTTCGCCAGCGGATTGCGAAAGGAGATTGCTGTGGCAGATCACGCTCTGGACTGGCAGGCCCGCTGCCCGTTCTGGCCCCGGGACGTTGCTGACCGTTACCGCGAGGCCGGGATCTGGCGATACGAGACATTCTTCGACCTTCTGGCGCGGCAAGCCGGGCGGCTGGGTCGGCGGATCGCCCTGATCGACGGTGCGCGGCAGATCGGTTACGACCGGTTGCACCGCGATGCGCTGGCATTGGCGGGCGGGCTTTCGGCGCTGGGGCTGGTCCGCGGCGACCGGGTGGTGGTGCAATTCCCCAATTGCGGGGAATTCGTCACGCTGTTCTTCGCGCTTTGCCGGCTGGGCGTCGTGCCGGTGCTGGCCTTGCCCGGGCATCGCGACCTTGAGCTTGGCCAGTTTGCCGATTTCACCGGCGCCCGCGCGATCCTGACGGCGCAGGAGCCCGGGGGGTATGACATGGTGGCGCTGGCCCGGCGGGTGCAGGCCAAGGTTCCCTCGGTCCGGCATGTGGTGGTGCTGGGCGACAGCCGGGACGCGACGCCCTTCGACAGCCTGTTCCGTCCCGATCTCCCGTTGCCGGCCGGTCCCAATGCCGAGGACGTGGCCTGTTTCCAGATCTCGGGCGGGACGACCGGCGTGCCCAAGCTGATCCCGCGCCGGCACATGGAATATCTTTACAACATCCGCATGGCGGTGGCGGCCAGCGGGCTGGACGGCGATACGCGCTATCTGTGCGTGCTGCCGATGATGCACAACTTCCCGATGGCCTGCCCGGGTTTCCTGGGCACGCTGCAGGCCGGGGGCACGGTGGTCGTCGCACCCGAGCCCGAGGCCGGGATCTGCTTCGACCTGATCGCCCGCCATCGGGTCACGATGACCGCGCTGGTGCCGCCGCTGGCGCTGCTGTGGCTGGATGCGCAGGCCGGGCTGGGGGCGGACCTGTCCTCGCTGCAACTGCTGCAGGTCGGCGGCGCCAAGCTGAACCCGTCCAGCGCCCGGCGCATCCGGCCGGAGCTGGGCTGCCAGCTGCAGCAGGTCTTCGGCATGGCCGAGGGGCTGGTCTGCTTCACCGCGCTGACCGACAGCGAGGAGCGTATCGTGAACACCCAGGGCCGGCCCATGTCGCCCTGGGACGAGCTGCGCATCATCCGCCCGGATGGGCGCGAGGCCGCCATCGGCGAGCCGGGCGAGCTGCAGGTCCGCGGCCCCTACACGATCCGCGGCTATTACGACATGGCCGGGCACAATGCCCAGGCCTTCACCGCCGACGGCTTCTATCGCTCGGGCGACATCGCGCGGCGCGACGCCGACAGCGCGATCACCGTCGAGGGGCGGGCCAAGGACCAGGTGAACCGGGGCGGCGAAAAGATCGGCGTGGACGAGGTCGAGGATCTGCTGGTCGCCCATGCCTCGGTGCTGGATGCGGCGGTGGTGGGGCGGCCCGATGCGCTGATGGGCGAAAGGCTTTGCGCCTTCGTGCTGGCCGCGCCGGGCACCACGCCCCGGCCGGGGGCGTTGCGCCGCCATCTGGCCGAGGCCGGGCTTGCCGCCTTCAAGATCCCCGACGAGGTGATCGTGCTGGATCGCTTTCCGCAAACCGGCGTCGGCAAGGTCAACAAGCGCCAGCTGCGCGAGCAACTGCGCGAGGCGCATTTTTCTGACCCCGTCGCCGAACGGCAGGAGGAGCGTGCATGAGCCCGGCCGTCGTGGTGCCCGAGGATCTGGCGCCGGACCTGGTCCCGCCGGAAGCCGTGGCGGGGCTGGGCGACGTCCGGCGCGGCATCGACATGATCGACGCCCGCATCGTCGGGCTGCTGGGGCTGCGGCTGCGCTATGTGCTGGCCGCGGCGGACTTCAAGCCCGACATCGCCTCGATCCCCGCGCCGGAGCGGGTGCGGCAGATGCTGGACGAACGCGCGGCATGGGCCGCCGAGGCGGGCCTCGCCCCCGATTTCATCGGCCCCCTGTTCGGGCAGGTGGCGGAATGGTTCATCCGCCAGCAGGTGGCGCATTGGCGGGCCTGCCGTGCAGAGCGGCCGGCCGGAGACCGCCGGTCGTCGGCCCCAGCGCCCTCGCCGTCAGCGCGGCCCGCCGGCCAGCCAGCCCTCGACCGCGTCGAGCGTGTGCATGGCGCTGGCGACTGAAGGGCTGGTGACCCTGGCGGAATCCAGGAACACCACCCGCCCCTCGCGCGCCGGGGCCATGAAACGGTCCCAGCCGGGCGAAAGCCGGTCCAGCGCCGCGCGCGCGGCCGCCTCGTCCCGCGCCGGGGCGGCGAAGCTGGTCATCACCAGCAACAGGTCGGGGTTCAGGCCGGCCAGGCTTTCGGCCCCGATGGGCAGGATCAGCATCGAGCGCGACTGCCGGGTCGAACCCTCGCCGGCGATCTCGGCCCGGCGATAGCCCAGGTCCTCCAGGGCCTGCACCGCGCCGGACATGCCGGCCACGACATTGGCCTGGTCGGTCAGCATGACGATGAGATAGGTCCTTTCCCCCGGCGCCTTGGGCAGGCGGTCGGGAAACTGGCCGCGCAATCCGTCAAGCCGGGCCTGATAGGCGGCCCTGAGTTCGCGAAAGCGGTCCTCGCGATGCAGGACGCGCGCCAGCTCCTCCTGCACGCTGAAGCCGTGGGCGGTCGCGGCGCTGCTGTTCTGCAGATAGACCGGCGCCGCCTGGGACAGGGCCTTGGCCTTGCCGGCATCGTAATCGGTGCCGATGATCAGGTCGGGCCGCAGCGCGCGCAGCTTTTCCAGGTTGATGCTGCCCACCGGGCCGATCCCGGGGATCGGGTCGGCATCCTTGGAACGTCCCAGCATCTCGTGCAGGAAATCCACCGCGGTCAGGCTGGAGCCGTCGTCGCCCCGGCCGTAGATTCCGACGACCGGCACGCCCAGCTCGATCAGCGGCACCGCCAGCACCGGCTCGTGCAGCGCCACGACGCGCTGCGGGTCGTCGGGGATCCGCACCTGCCGCCCCGTATCGTCGGTCACCTCGGCGGCCTGTCCCGTCCCGATGGCGGCCAGCGCCACAAGGGCGGTCATCAGCAATCGGCGCATCTCGTCCTCCTTTTCAGCTTGAACTCATCCGCAGGAACAGCCGCATCCGCATCGCCAGCACGAAAAGCGGCGCGCCCAGCGTCACCAGGACCAGCCCGACCGGCAGGCCGATATCGGTGCCGGCGTTGCGCGCCAGCATGTCGGCCGCCGTGACCAGCAGCCCGCCGGTCAGCGCCGCCAGCACCAGACGCGCCCGGCCCGAGGCGGGCGACAGCGCCGCCGCCAGCTGCGGTGCCATGACCCCGAGGAACATCAGCGGCCCCACCGCCGTCAAGGCGGCCGAGCTCAGCAGCACCGCAACAATCAGGACCGCCACCCGCGCCCGTGCCGCATCCAGCCCCAGCGCCATCGCCATGGGCGTGCCGAGGTCGATCAGCCGCAGCGCCCGGCCAAGCAGCAGGATGGCGATCGGGCTGGCGGCGAACCATGGCGCCAGCATCGTCACCCGCGGCCAGTCGGCCAGGGCCAGCGACCCGGCCATCCAGCCGGCCAGCGCATGCGAGGTCTCGGGCGGGGTATAGAGGACCAGCACCGCCGTCACCGCCGAAAGCGTCGATTCCAGCGCAATGCCCATCAGCAGCACGGCCAGCCCGCCGGCATGGCCGCGGACCAGCGCCAGCAGCAGCGCCGCGACCGCAAGGCCGCCCAGCAGCGCCGCGCCCGGCAGCCATGCCGGCGGCAGGCCGGGGGCCAGCACGGTCAGGACCATGATCGCCACCATCGCGCCCTGCGACAGGCCCAGCAGGCCCGGATCGGCCAGCGGATTGCGGGCCAGCGATTGCAGCATGGCGCCGGCCAGCGCCACCGACCAGCCCGCCATGAAGCCCAGAAGCAGGCGCGGCAGCCGCACTTGGTAAAGCGCGAAGGCCTGATCGGCATCCAGCGGCGCCAGCAGGTCCAGCCGCGTCTCGCCCCAGGACAGCGAAACCGCCCCCAGCCCCAGGCTCGTCAGCGTCAGGGCCAGCGCGGCGGCCAGATTCGCCAGTCCGATCTGCATCCCGCCCGGCAGGCGCAGCACGCGGCGGCCGTCCAGGGCGCGACTGCTCATGCCTCGGCTCCGCGCAGGTAGAAGCGGCGCACCATCAGCATGAAGGCGATGCCGCCCAGAAGCTCCAGCACGACGCCGGTATGCAGCGCCAAGGGGGCAAGCGCCATGCGCGCGATCAGGTCGGCCAGCAGGCACAGGCAGGCCCCGGCCAGGGCACAGCCCGGCAGCAGCGCCCCGAAGCGCGCGCCGGTCAGCGGCCGCACCAGATGCGGCACCACCAGTCCCAGAAATCCCAGCGGTCCGCAGATCGCCACAGCCGAGGCCGAGGCCAGCACCGCCGCCCCCAGCGCCAGAAGTTGCGTGCGCGCCACGTCGATGCCCAGCGAGGCGGCCTTCTCGGCCCCCAGCGCCAGCAGCGACAGCCGGCGGGCCAGCAGCAGCATCGCCGCCATGCCAAGCGCCGCCAGCCCCCAGAAATCCGCCAGCCTTTCGGCATGGACATGGCTGACATTGCCGCCCAGCCAGCCCAGGTAATCCTGCCGCAGCGCCGGATCGGACAGCAGCAGCGCCTGCGTCAGCCCGCCCAGGAACATCGAGACGATCGCGCCGGACAGGATCAGCGCCAGCCCGCGCGGATCATGCGCATGGCCGGCCAGCCGCGCGACGCCGAGGCTGGCCAGAAAGCCCAGGCCGCCGCCCGCCAGCGCGGCCGATCCCTGCGCCCGCGGCTCCAGCCCCAGCAGGAAGGCGCCGGCCACCACCGCCAGCGCCGCCCCGGCATTGATCCCGACCAGCGAGGGCGAGGCCAGGGGATTGCGCAGCACGCCCTGCAGGACCGCCCCCGACATGGACAGCGCCGCCCCGGCCAGCATGGCGATCAGCGCGCGCGGCAGGCGCTGGTAGATCACGATGACATCCGCCTGCCGCGTCTCGTCGAAGCGGGCCAGTGCGGCCCAGATCCCCGAGGGCGGGATCCAGCTTTCGCCCGCCGACAGCGCCAGCAGCAGGCAAAGCGCCAGCGCCAGCGCCGCAAGGACCGGAAAGCCGCGCCTCATGCGCTGGGCTCCGGCAGGGCGGGCAGGCAGATCCGCCGCCCCTCGTGGCGGATGACCTGCGCGTCCAGGTCGAAGACCTCGCGCAGGTTCGCGGCGTTCAGGACCTCGGCCACCGGCCCCGAGGCGCGGGCCTCGCCCCCCGACATCATCACCACCTCGTCGGCGAAGCTCAGCGCCAGGTTCAGGTCGTGCAGGACCGAGACCACCGTGCGGCCATGGCGCCGCGTCAGGTCGCGCACCAGCCCCAGCAGGGCATATTGATAGGTGACGTCCAGGTGGTTCACCGGCTCATCCATCAGCACGACGGGCGTGTCCTGCGCCAGCACCATGGCGATGAAGGCGCGCTGCCGCTGGCCGCCGGACAGGGCGTTGACTGGCAGATGCGCCTGATCCTGCAGCCCGACGATGCGCAGCGCCTCGCGAAACAGCAGCCGGTCGCGGTCGTCCGGCCCGGCGAAAAGCCCCTGCCGGGCATGGCCGCCCATCTCGACCAGCTCGCCCAGGGTCAGGTAGTCGGGGCAATGGTTCTCTTGCGGCAGCCAGGCGATGCGCCGTGCCAGCGCCCGGCGCGGGATGCGCGCCATGGGCACGCCGTCCAGCGTGACGCGGCCGGCCTGGGGACGCAGAAAGCCCATCACCGCCCTCAGCAGCGTCGATTTGCCGCAGCCGTTCGGCCCGACCAGCGCGGTGAAGCGCCCCGGCGCAAAGCTGGCGTCCAGCCCGCGAATGACCGGCTTTCGGCCATAGCCGACCGTCAGGCCCTGGATGCGGATCACGTTTTCACTCCGGCTGGCAATCGCGTCCTCCGGTTCGTAAAGTAAAACACTCGGAATTATCCAGACGCAATTTCACGAGGAGCATGCGATGGCGCGGATGCTGCATATCGGTCTGGCCCTTGCCCGGACCTGGGGGCCGCCGCCGGCCCCGGACCAGGCGCTGGCGCTGGATTGCGCGCTGGCGGTCCGGGCCGAGGCCGCGCATCTGGACTTCGTCTTCAAGCCAGACAGCCTTTACATCGACCCGAAGGGGGCGGGGCCGCGCATCGCGCGGGCGGCGCTGGATCCGACGCTGGTGCTGACCGCCGTGGCCGGGGCGACGCGGCGGATCGGGCTGGTCACGACGGTCTCGACCAGTTTCAATCCGCCCTATGTCGCCGCGCGCCAGCTGCAGACGCTGAACTGGCTCAGCAACGGCCGGGCGGGTTGGAACATCGTCACCGCGCTGGATGGAGAGCGGAATTTCGGCCTTGCCGCCATGCCCTCGGCGGCCGAGCGTTACGCCCGCGCGGCCGAGTTCACCGATGTCGTGCGCCGCCTTTGGGACAGCCACGGTGCCGAAGGGCTGGCGGCCATCGACCATTGCGGCGCCTTCTATCAGGTCGAGGGGCCGCTGAACGTGCCGCGCCATCCCGCGCGCGTCGCGCTGTTCCAGGCCGGCGCCTCGGCCGAGGGCCGCGGCTTCGCCGCCTCGGTCGCCGATGCGATCTTCGCCTCGGTCCCCGACCCTGCCGCGGGGCAGGAGCTGCGGTCGGACCTGCAGCGCCGGGCCCGCGCCGCCGGCCGCGACGACGCGCCGCGGCTGCTGCCGGGCTTTCACGCCTATCTGGCGCCCAGCCGGAGCGAGGCGCAGGAGATGTTCCGCGAGGCGCAGGCCCGCCGCGATCCTGCCGCGCTGCGGGCCAAGCTGGGGGCGCTGATCGGCCGCGACCTGGTCGACTGGCCCGAGGACCGCCCCCTGACCCCCGCGGACCTGCCGGCCGGCGACGCGGCGCTGCGCAGCCGCACCCATTCGGGGCTGCTGCGGCGGCTGATCCGGCAGGAAAGCCCGCCCCTGCGCGACCTGCTGCTGCGCCCCGAGGTGGCCAATTCCGGGCACTGGACCTTCGTCGGCACCCCGGCCGAGGCCCTGGCCGAGATCGCCGCCTGGTCGGATGCCGGGGTCATGGACGGCTTCATCGCCCTGCCGGGCGGCGGCGAGGAATCGCTGGACCTGCTGCTGTCCGAACTGATCCCGGCGCTGGCCGAGGCGCGGCGCTTTCGCCACGCCTATGCCGGAGAGACGCTGGCCGCGCATCTGGGGCTTGCCTCGCCGGCGTCCAGCGGCTGATCGTCCTGCGGCTGTGCAAAGCGGGCCAGCATCGCCTCGACCGCTTGGGTGATCCGGCGGATTTCGGCGGGGCCGTAGCGGTCGGCGCGATGGCTTAGCATGATGCGCAGGCCGGCGGTCTCGTCCGCCACGTCCTCGACGATCTCGAATTGCAGGCCCAGCAGCGATTCCGCCTTGTCGGGGTCGATCTGCCGGTATTCGACGCGGCTGCCGTCCATCAGCGCGATGGCGCCGTTCATCCGGTTCCGGGCGTGGATCTGGATGAAGACCTCGAACATCTCGTCCAGCCGGGTGACGGGATTGCCGGTCAGCGCCTCGCCCACCAGGTCCAGCGGGACCTCGGAATGCGGCAGCGACCGGGCGATGCGGTCGCGCACCTGCGCGATCAGGGCGGCGGGCGTGTCCTGCGCCCCCAGCGCCAGCCGATGCGCGGTCATGGTGGTGAAATAGCCCACCGTGTCGAACCAGGCCGGATCGTTGCGCCCCGAGGCCGAGGTGCCGATCACCAGGTCGCCGATGCCGCCCAGCCGCCCCAGCGCCGCGCCGATCGCCGCATAGGCCGTCGCGAAAAGCGAGGCCGCGTTGCGCCGCGCCGTGGCGTAAAGCCCGCGTGCGACCTCGGCCGGCAGGTCGATCCGGGTCCAGCCGCCCTGCGGGTCCTGTCCGCCCGGCGCAGCGCCGAGGATCGGGCGGGCACGCGGTGCGCTGCGCAGGTGATCCAGCCAGTAGTCCAGATGCGCGCGGTCCGTATCCGCCGCCCTTTGCGCGGCGGCGAAGCGGTGGAAGCCCGGCGGCTGGTCGGGCCATTCCGGCGCCAGCCCCGCCGCGCGCTGGCGATAGGCGTGGCCAAGCTGGTCCATCAGCAGGTTCAGCGACCATTCGTCCAGCACGATATGGTGGAACAGCATGGACAGCACCTGCTCGTCCCCCTCGCGGAAGAAGCGCAACCGCAGCGGCAATTCGCGGGCAAGGTCGAAGACATGGCCGGCCTCGGTCCGGCGGTTTGCCTCGCCCGCCTCGGCGCTGGTCCAGAACCAGCGATAATCGCCCAGCCGCTCGACCGGGACCACTTCTTGCAGCGGCTGGCCGTTTTCCTCGCGGAAATGGCTGCGCAGCACGGGATGGCGGCGGAGCAGGTCGCCGAAGGCCAGCCCGAAGACCGCTTCGTCCACCGGGGTCGGGAAACGCAGGGCAAAGGGCAGGTTGAAGATGCCGCCATAGCCGAAGGCGGCATAGGCCTTCCACAGCGATTGCTGCGCCAGCGACAGGGGCGCTGCCGGGGGCCCGGCCGCGTCGTCCCCGGCTGCGGGCATCGGTGCGGCCGGCGCGCTGCGGGTGGCGATCCCGGCCAGCGCGAGGGCGGTCGGATGGCGGAAGATGTCGGTGAAGCGCAGGGCGATGCCATGCTCGGCCTGCAGCCTGCCGATGATCCGGGTCGCGACCAGAGAATGCCCGCCATGGTCGAAGAAATCGTCCTCGGGCCCCATTCCGGGCGCGCCGAGCGCCTCGCGGAAGGCGGCGAGGATCAGGCCCGTCAGCGCGTCCGCCGGCTCGGCACCTGGCGCTTCTGGCGGTGCGGTCGGCCCGGGGCCGGGCTGGCCCGCGATCTGGCGCGCGCGGCGGCGGTCGGGCTTGCCGTTGGCCGACAGCGGCAGCGCCGGGATTGCAAGGATGCGGTCGGGAAGGTGCGATTGCGGCAGCCGTTCGCGCAGGAAGGCGCGCAGCGCGGCCGGTTCGGGCAGGTCGCGGCCGGCGACCAGCGCGGCCAGCACCGTCTCGCCCCGCGCGTCGGGAATGTCCACGACCAGGGCCTGCGCGACGGCGGGATGGGCGGCCAGCTCGGCCTCGACATCGGCCAGCGAGATGCGCACGCCGCGCACCTTGACATAGCCGTTCACCCGGCTGTCGAACAGGATGGTGCCGTCGCCGCGCAGCCGACCCAGGTCGCCGCTGCGAAAGGCGCGGATGCCGCCGATCTCGGTGAAGTCGGTCTGCTCCAGCGCGCCGTCGCGCAGATAGCCGAGCGCCAGGTTCACGCCCGTGGTGTGGATGCGGCCGGCCACGCCCTCGGGGCAGGGTTCGCCCTGCGGGTTCAGCAGCAGGTAGCGGTTGCCGGGCAGGGCGCGGCCATAGGGGATGATGCGGTCGTCCTCGGGGCCGATCCGGTGCCAGATGCTCCAGATCGTGGTCTCGGTCGGGCCGCCCAGCGACCACAGCGCCGCATCGGGCCGCAGCCGGCGCAGCCGGTCGATCACCGCCGGCTTGATGTAGTCGCCGCCCTGCGCCACCAGCCGCAGCGAGGCCAGCCCGTCATCCGGCGCGCAGGCCAGCAGCATCTCGACGATGGCGGGGACCGAGCACCAGACGGTCACGCCGTGGTCGCGCACCAGACGGTTCCAGGCAAGGGCGTCCTTTTCCTCGGCCGGCGCGGGCATGACCAGCCGCGCGCCGGCGGCCAGCGTGCCGAACAGGTCGAAGACCGACATGTCGTGATGCAGCGGCGTGACCGAGATCACCGCGTCCTCGGCCCCGATCCCCCAGGCATCCAGCGTTTGGCCGATGACATTCGTGGTGGCGCGATTGTTCAGCACCACGCATTTCGGCCGCCCGGTGGTGCCCGAGGTGTAAAGGTAATAGGCGGCCGCTTCGGAACGGGACAGCGCGGCCAGTCCCTGCGGGATCGGGGCCGGGTCATGCGCTTCGAGGGTGCGGGGCGAGGCCAGCGGCCAGCCGGGCAGGTCGGTTGCGGCCACGACCAGCCGCGGCGCGGAATTGCGCAGCAGGTAGTCGCGCCGCTCGGGCGGCGCGGCGGCGTCGATGGGCACCCAGACCAGCCCCGAGAAGGCGCAGGCCAGCGTCAGCACCAGATGCTCGGGCCCGCGCGGCAGGCAGATCGCGACCACGTCGCCCGGCGCGAGCCCGCGCGCGGCCAGCCCGGCCATCACGCGCCGCACCCGCAGGCCAAGCGCGCCGTAGCTGGTGCGGCGCCCGTCGCAGATCAGGGCCGTGCGGTCGGGATCGCCGTCGAACAGCTGCGCCGCGATGCGCTCCAGATGGCCGGGGCCGGCATGTTCCGCCCCGGCGGGGGCCTCGGGCGGCGGCGGCAGGAAATCGGCGCCGGCCAGGGTCAGCTCGTCCCGTCCGGCCAGCGCGGCGAAGGCGCGGGCGGCGGCGTCCAGCAACGCGTCGACGACTGCAGGCTCCAGCGCCTGCTCGACGTGATCGGCTTGCAGCAGCAGCGCGCCGTCCGCATCCAGCGCCAGCCGCAGGTCCAGCGCGACCTGCGGGGTCTGCACCAGCCCGTCCACCAGCCGCAGCCCGGCATCGGCGGGCAGCCGGTCCCAGCCCATGCCGTTGGTCAGCACCACCGGCAGCGCGATCCGACCGCCGTTCTGCGCCAGCAGCAGCCGGCTGAGGCCGACCCCCGACAGACCGGGATGCGCCATGCCCTCCAGCAGGTCCTCCTGCAGCCGGCGGGCATGGTCCAGGAAGCTGCCCCGGTCGGCGCGATAGTCGACGGCGATGAAGGACGAGCGGTTGGCCAGCGCCCCGCCCGGCGGCGGCGCCACCGGCACCGCGACACAGGGCGCCAGGTCCGGAGTCCAGCGCGCCAGCACCTCCAGCACCACGGCCATGGCGATGCTGTTGCGGGTCAGTTTCCGCGCCGCCGCCAGCCGGGCCAGGCGCGCCAGCTGATCGCGCGGGATGCGGCGGCTGCCGCGGCGCCAGCGCGGGCGGTCGATGCCCTCCGGCGGTTGCCGCCAGGGCAGGCGCGGCGGCCCCTCGACCCCGGCCAGATGCGCGCGCCACCAGTCGGCATCGGCGGCGCGGTCGGATTGTTCGGGCGGCGGCTCGGGCAGGGCGGAGGCCGGCGGCAACCCGGGCGCCAGCAGTTCGGCGATCACCTGCCCGATCCCGGCGCCGTCCAGCGCCAGCGCGTCCATCTTGACCAGCAATGCCTGTTCCCGGGGCCGGGGCAATTGCACCAGCACCAGCCGCCACAGCAACCCGTCCAGCGGCAGCGATGCGCGGGCGAACTCGTCCTGCAGGGCAGAGAGCTGCGCCTCGGCCTCATCGACGGCCAGTCCCGAAAGATCGATCCGTTCCAGCGGCGGCTCGGCGTCGTCCAGCACGCGCAGCGCGGAATGGGCAGGGTCGAGCCGGCAGCGCAGCGCCTCATGCCGCTCGATCAGCGCCTTCGCCCGAAGCGCCAGGGCTTCGGCATCCAGCGGGCCGCGATAGCAGCGATATTCCTGCATGGCGGTGCGGCCCAGCGGCAGCTCGGCCTCGCGGCCCAGCAGATAGGCCTTTTGCAGCTCGCCCAGCCGCCGCATCCGCATCGGTGCCGGCAGCCAGTCCGACAGCGGCGCCGCCGCCAGATCGGGCGCATCGGCCAGCCGGCACAGCGCCGCGTGGCAGGCATCGAAACCGGTGCGGACCCAGTCGCCGGGCAGCGCGTCAAGCCGCAGGTCCCAGTTCAGCAGCACGCCCTCGGCCAGCGATGCGACCTGCACGTCCAGCGCAACCTGCGGCGCCTGCGAGACGCTCCAGACCAGTCGCCCGAACAGCCGGCCGACGCGGGGGCTCAGCAGCTGGCGCTGCGCCCCGTCCAGGTCGAGCCCGCTGGTAAAGACCACCGGCGCGGATTCCACGCCCTGGCCGCCGCGTGACATCTCGCGCAGCACGGCGACGCCGGGGCAGGCCTGATGCGACAGCGCATCGGCGATCTCGCGCCCTGCCTCGCGCGCCAGTCCGGCCAGCGTGGCCTCGGGCCCGACCCGCAGGCCGAGCGGCAGGATATTGGTGAAATCCCCGACCAGCCGCGAGGCGCCGCGCATCACCGGGGCGCGGAAGAAGCCCGGCAGCGTCAGGCGAAAGGCCCGGTCGCCCGTCGCCCGCGCCAGCACGGCGGCAAAGACCGCCAGGTAAAGCGCGGTCTGCGTGACCCGCAATTCACGCGCAAGCCCCCGCAGCGCCGCGGCCTGCGCCGGCGGCAGCAGGGCCGAGATCCGGGTGCTTTCCGGCGCGGCCGCCCCGTCGCGCAGCGGCAGCGAGGGCGCCGGCGGCATGTCGCGCAGCCGCGCCCGCCACCAGTCCCGATCCGCCGCCTCGGCCGCCGGGTCGGGAGGCAGCCGGCCCAGATAGTCGAAATAGCAGCCTTCGGGTTCCTCGACCGCAGCGATCCCGGCCGGATCTTCGTAAAGCCGGGCCAGGTCGTCCATGATCAGCCCGAAGCAGGACGGATCGGCCGCGATCATGTCCAGGTCGACATGCAGCCGCTGCTCGTCGCCCGGCAGCAGGCTGAGCAGGAATTCCGCCGCCTCGCCCGAGGCGATGTCCAGCCGCTGATGCGTCATCCGCCGCCGCGTCGCGGCCAGCCGCGCCTGCGCCTGATCCGGCGCCAGCGCCCGCAGATCCTCGACCCGCAGGGCGTGGCGGTCGTCCAGCGGCTGGATCACCTGCTGGCCTGCGGCCGTGACCCGCAGCCGCAGCATGGGGTGCCGGCGGAACAGCCCGCGCACCGCGCGGTCCAGCCGCCCCGGCTCCAGCCGCTGCGGCTGGAATTCGGTATGCAGATGCGCGGATACGCCGCCGCCCGGCCCCTTCCAATCGCGCCCGGTCCAATAGGCTGCCTGCATGGCGGTCAGGTCCATGTTCATCCCCTTGCGTCTGGCGATAGTGGTTGATAAAAATACTCAACTAATGGCGGTGTCAAGGAAAGGCTTGGCCGCGCAGGACAGGACGGGATCGAAATGAACGACATCGGATCTATCGAAACGCTCGGCCGGGCATGGCTGGAAACGCGTGTGCAGGCGCTTGTCCCCGACGAGGCGGAGATTGGTTCCGATGAAAACCTGCTGTTCCTGGGGCTGGATTCGCTGTCGGTGCTGAAGCTGGTCGCCGAACTGAAGCAGGCGGGCATCACGGTCAGCGCGCGGGAACTGCTTCAGGAGCCCAGCATCGAGGGCTGGTGGCGCCTGATCCAGGCGCGGCGGCCCTAGATCACGACCTGCGATCGGGTTGACCGTTCGCTCGGACGGACGGCCCCGACGCCCGCCTGACCTGAACGGCATTGAGCCGGATCGACGCCATGGCTGCCCGTGCCGCACACGGCGGCGATCTCACGCGTGTTGGCACAGTCGCGATCACGGATATGCGGGCTGTCATAGGTCGCGGCACGCCGGATGGCCGTCCGTAGTCACTGGATCAGGCAGCGGCAGCTTCCTTCTTGGGGAAGATCAAGATCCCGGTCATTGGTTGGCGCGCTTTGGGGCCCCAGAGTGCACCCCGCCACATCGTCCAGGTGCTGCGACAGGGGAGTCATCCAGGAAGGTGTTGCGAATGGCCGCTGCCGCATTCCTCCTGCGGGTGCCGCCGCAAGGGGCTAACCTGCATGGAGCAAGCCGGAAAGAGCCCGCGCGCCCCGCACCGGGAACGGTGCGGGGCGCGGAGGTTCTATGCCGGCCCGTTGCTGGTGCGATGGCGGTTCAGTCCGGATCCGCGATTTTCTGCGCCGCAGCGCGGGCGGCTGCGGTGACCGCGACCACCAGGGGCTGTTCGAATTGCGACTGCAGCCGGATGGCCGAGGCCGAAAGCGGGCCGCCGCCCATGATCACCGCCTCGGCGCCGTCCTCGCCGACCGATTGCCTGACGGCATCGGCCAGGGCGGCGTCGAGCCGGTCGGGATCCCGGACCAGTTCGGCCGGGTCGCCCGGCGTGACCCGGACGCCGCGATATTGCGCCTCGTAGCCAAGCGAGGCCGCCTTCTGGCGGAAGGACTCGATCAGTTCTTCATCCGGCGTCACCGTCACGATGCCGAAGGGCCGGCCGTCGCGCGCGGCCTCGTGGAAGACCTCCTCGCCGATGCCGAGGACCGGGATGCCGACCGCCGCACGCAGTTCCGGCAGGCCGGGATCGCTGAAGGCCGACACGATCAGCGCCGCGACGCGCGGATCGGACGCGGCTTCGGTGCCGGCGGCGACCACGCCCGGAACCGCATTGGCCATGTCCTCGGGCGTGGTCAGCAGGGCCGGGGCGCCGGCATTGCTGCGCCCCTGGACCGTGGCGGCTTCCCCGACCGCGGCCTGCGCCAGTTCGGTCATGGATTGCGTGGCGGCCTCGTTCGAGTTCGGGTTGATCAGCACGATGATCCGTCCCGAGTCCTGGGCCAGCGCCTGGCCCTGCAGCAGGCCCATGGCGCAGCCGGCGGCCAGTGTCCAGCGCCGGGCCTGTCCGGTGATGATGCTCATGGCTCAGTTCTCGCGGAAACGCTGGGCGGAGGGCAGGTGCTGCATCAGCAGATAGTAGAGCACCCCCGAGGGCAGCAGGCTTGCATACCACGAGATGCCCGAGAAGATCAGCGCAAAGACGACGCCGACGGCCATGGCGATGACGGCGGCCATGTTGACGCCCTTGTACGGCCCCTCGGGATCATAAAGCTTGGCGAGGTTCAGGTTCCGCCTGCGAAGGATGTAGTAATCCACCACCAGGATCGCGAAGATCGGGCCGAGGAAGGCGGAATAGGTGCGGATGAACAGGCTCAGGCCCGCCGCCGATTCGTCCTTGACCAGCTCCCACGGGAAGGTGCCGAAGGCCAGCAGCCCGACGATCACGGCCGAGGTCTTGAAGTTGACCTTGAACACATCCATCAGCGCATAGGCCGGCGGCACGACGTTGTTGAGGATGTTCGTCGTCACCTGTGCGAAGGCGATGAACAGCAGCGTCACGACCAGCAGCAGCTTGTTGTCGACCGCGCTGGAGAACACCTTGATCGGATCGACCTCGCCGGTCGCGCTGGAGACCATCAGCCCGATCAGGCCCATGAACAGCGTCGCCGGCAGGATCGAGTTGGCATAGATCACCACCTGCCGGAGCGGTCCGACATTCTTGCGCAGCTCGCGCGCGTAGTCCGAGACGTTCAGCATCATCGTCGAATAGATGCCCAGGAACAGCATCGTGCCGCCCCAGAACGGTGCGCCCCAGGTGCCCTCGACATTGATCAGGTTGTCGCTGATCTCGGCGCCGTATTTGTCGATGACGCTGAAGAACATGTAGATCAGCGAGAAGATGATGAAGACCGACCCGATGTTTTCCAGCCATTTGATGCCGTGGAAGCCCAGCACCGACAGGCCGATCTGAAGGGCCTGGAAGCCGACGAAGAACACCCAGATGTTGGAATAGCCGAACAGCGTATCCGAGACGAGGTTCAGCGCCCCGGCGCCGATCCAGCTTTGGAAGCCGAACCAGACGATGGCCGGGACCGAGCGCACCAGCGCCGGGATCCGGGTGCCGGTGAAGCCGAAGGCCGAGCGGGCCTGCACCATGAAGGGGATGCCGTATTTGTGACCGGCCTGCCCGTTGATCATCAGCGCGACGCCGATGACGGTGCAGCCGATGGCGATGGCCACGAAGGTCTGAAGCAGGTTCAGCGTGCCCACCAGCCCCGAGCCGACGGTGAAGGTCCCGATCGAGACGCAGCCGCCCAGCCAGGCGAACAGGTAGGACCACGGGTCCATGATCCGGGTCTCCTGCGGGGCAAGGCTTTCCTCTCCGACGGCCTTGTGTTCGATCACGGCGCTGTCGGGCGCCATCTCATGCGTTGTCATTGTCAGTCCTCCTCCCTTTTCCTGCTTCCCTATTTTTCGTTGGGGAAAGCGTAGGCGTTGATCTTGCTGGTCCTCAGCCCCGCGCCCACCAGCGCCTCGATCATGCGGGTCGCGACGCTGACGCCGTCGATGACCGGAATGCCGGTCTCCTCGCTGAGCCAGGCCGTCAGGTCGGCCATGCCGGCGCAGCCCAGCACGACGGCCTCGCAGCGGTCCTCGCGGATGGCGCACAGGATTTCATCGCGCACCTTGATCCGTGCGTCCGAGCCGGGTTCCTCCAGCGCCAGCACCGGGATCGAGGCCGAGCGGACGCGGCGGCATTGGTGCGACAGGCCATAGCCGTGGATCAGGTGCTCGATCACCGGGACCGAGCGCGGCAGCGTGGTGACGACGGAAAACGAGGTCGCCAGCATGCTGGCCGCCTTCACCGCGGCCTCGCAGATGCCCAGCACCGGGCCGCTGGCCAGTTCCCGGCAGGCGGCGATGCCCGGATCGTCGAAACAGGCGACGACGATGCCGTCGATGCCCTGCGCCTCGGCCTCGCGGACCCGCGCCAGCAGGCCGGGCAGCGACATCGCCTCATCGTAATGGCCTTCGATGCTGGCGGGTGCGCCGGCGGCGGTCGCGCCGTGGATCACCGTGCCGGGGCTGGCCACCGCACGGGCGGCCTCGACGATCTTGTCGGTCATTGACTGGGTCGAGTTGGGGTTGACGACCAGGATTTCCACCACTACCTCCATCTGTGTTAACAATCATTGTTAACAATTCATGTTATCAAGTCAACGGATTTGTGCAATACTTGCGACGGTCAGGATTTGCCTGTAATTCCGCAGACCAAGCAGGAAGAAGCCGAGCCCGATGGACGCCCAGCCCGAAAGCCAGATCGTCGATGCGGTCCTGAACGCGATCTCCGAACAGCGCCTGCCCGCCGGGGCGAAGCTGGGCGAACAGGCGTTGAGCGAGCTGTTCAACTGCAACCGCGCCAATGTCCGCCGCGCGCTGGCCTCGCTGGCCGCCAAGCAGGTGGTCGAGCTGCGGCCCAATCGCGGCGCCTTCGTGGTCACCCCTTCCGCGCAAGAGGCGCGCGAGGTCTTCCAGGCCCGCCGCGCCATCGAGCGGACCATCGCCCGGCAGGCCGTGGCCCGCGTCAGCGACGAGGATGTCGCCTATCTGCGCGCCAATATTGCCGCCGAAGCCGAGGCGCGGGCCCGCCGGGACAAGCCGACCGAATTGCGCCTGTCGCAGCAGTTCCACATGTATCTGGCGCGGCTTTCCGGCAATCGCGTGCTGGAACGCTTCCTGGCCGAGCTGACCATGCGCAGCACCCTGATCCTGGGCATGTATCCCAGTGCCGCGCATTCATGCGCGCATTGCGACGACCATGTCGGGATCGTCGATGCCCTGATGGCGCGTGACGAGGAATTGCTGCTGCGTCTGACCGACGACCATCTGCGGCATCTGGAGGCGGGGCTGAATTTCGACCTGCCGCCGGTGTCTTCGGTCAGTCTCAAGGACCAGCTGATCGGTGCGCCGGCTGAGGGGGCAGGCGGCAACCGCAAGGCCGGGCGGCAGAACCTGCGAAACGCCTGAGCCGCGCAGATCCCGAGGCCCTGCGCATCATCATTGCACCGGACCGGCGCATGGCCCCGGCCGCCCGGCCGGGGCCGGGCACGGTCAGGTGACCGGCTCGGGTCTTGGCCCCGAGCCGGCCAGATACTGGCGCAGCAGCACCAGCCCGAGGATCGCCGCACCGATCACGGTCGAGATGATTTCCGGCGCGATCATCATCAGCGCCGCCACGGGCAGCAGCATCCGCTCGACCAGCAGAAGCGGCCCCAGCAGCCAGTTGGTGATCGCCGCCGACAGCGCCACGATGCCCAGCACCGCGCCGGCAAAGGCCAGCAGGAAGTCGGGCAGGGTGAAGGATTGCGTGACCAGCAGCAGCGAGGGCGAGAAGACGAAGACGAAAGGCACCAGCGCCTTGCCCATGGACAGCCGGAAGGCGGTGTTGCCCGCCTTGAAGCCGTTGGCCCCGGCGATCCCCGCCCCGGCATAGGCGGCGAGCGCCACCGGCGGCGTCACGTCGGCCAGCACGCCGAAGTAGAACACGAAGAAATGCGCCACCAGCGGCTCGACATTCATCATGCCCAGAACCGGCGCGGCCACGGCCACCATGATGATGTAATTCGCCGTCGTCGGCACGCCGCATCCCATCAACACGCAGACCACCGCGGTCATCAGCAGCGTGAACAGCAGCGTCAGCGTCTGGATGCTGAACAGTTCGAAGGGCAGCGCCGCCAGCAGGCTATGCACCGAGGCGGCCCAGCCCGCGGCGACCGAGGTGACCATGAAGGCGATCTTGAAGCCGACGCCGGTCAGGGTCACGACGCCGATCACCACCCCGACCAGCGCCGCGGCCGCCGTCACGGCCAGCGATTGCCGGGCGCCGGCGACGAAGCCCTCATAGATGCCGGCGGCGGTTTCCTTGACGCCCTCGATGGCGCCCGACGCCATGACCCGCTGGATCAGATAGACCACCATGCAGGCGGTGATCGCCCAGAAGGCCGACAGGAAGGGCGTGCGACCCGACATCAGCATCCAGACCAGCAGCACCAGCGGAAAGACCGACAGCCAGCCCTCGCGCAGGACTTTCCACGCCTTGGGCAGCTCTTCCTGGCGCAGGCCGCGGATGCCCAGGCGCTTGGCCTCCAGATGCACCTGCACCAGCACGCCGAAGAAATGCATGAAGGCCGGCACGACGGCGGCGATCAGGATGGTGCGCAACGGGATGCCCAGGTATTCGACCATCAGGAAGGCGACCGCGCCCATCACCGGCGGGGTGATCTGCCCGCCGGTGGACGAAGCCGCCTCGACCGCGGCGGCGAAATGGCGCTTGAAGCCAATCTTGATCATCGCCGGGATGGTCAGCGCGCCGGTGGTCACGGTATTGGCGATCGACGAGCCCGAGATCGTGCCCAGCATCGCCGAGGAGACCACCGAGACCTTGGCCGGCCCGCCGGCGAAACGGCCGGCCAGCGCCGTTGCCAGGTCGATGAACAGCTGCCCCAGGCCGATCTTCTGCGCCATCACCCCGAACAGCACGAAATGGAACACATAGGTGGCGATGACGCCGAGCGCGGTGCCGTAGATGCCCTGCGAGGTCAGGTAGAGATGGTTGACGATATTGGCCCAGTCCGCGCCGGGATGCACCAGGATGCCGGGCATCGACTTGCCGAAATAGGCATAGGCGATGAACAGGGCCGCGATGACCGGCAGCGGCCAGCCCATCGAGCGGCGCACCGCCTCCATCAGCGCCACCAGCAGCACCGTGCCCATGGCGATGTCGAGTGGCAGCGGATTGCCGACGCGGAACTGCAGCTGGGCATAGATCCAGGGCACGTAGAAGGCGCTGACGGCGCCGCCGATGGCCAAGAGCCAGTCCGTCACCGGCACGCCGAGGACGGCAAGACCGTCCGTCCTGTGGCGGTTGCGCGCCAGCGACGAGAAGCTGAGATAGACGATGAACAGCGACACGCCCATATGCAGCCCGCGATGCGTGGTCGCGCGCGGGATGCCGAACCCGGCCGTGTAATAGTGATAGGCCGCAAGCAGGAACAGGATGATCCCCGAGAGGATGGCGATCGGGCGCGTCACCGTGCGGAATCGCGCCTCGGGATCGTATTCCTCTTCCAGCGCGCGAAGCTGGTCGTCGGTAAGCGGGCGGGTTGGCTCGGTCATGCGGTTTTCCTGCCGTTCGGTTCAGGACCAAAGGACGCGGACCAGGGACCGGCCGCGTCCTTTTCGTCACGTTGCGGGCCTGCTCATTCGAGCTTGCCGGCCTCCTTGTAGAAACGCTCGGCGCCCGGGTGGAAGGGAATGCCCGCGCCCTGGGTGGCGCTGTCCAGCGTGATCAGCTTGCCCTTGGCATGGCCGGCGGCGAACAGCTTCTGGGTGTTCTCGTTGTAGATCGCCGCGGTGATGCCGTGGATCAGCTCCTCGGGCTGGTCGGCGCTGGTCACCAGCTGCGCCCCGACCGAGATCGTGGCGACATCGGCGTCCTGTCCCTCATAGGTTCCGGCCGGAACGGTGTCGGTGGCGAAGAAGGTATAGTCCTCGCGCAGCTTGTCGACCTCGGGGCCGGTGATCGGCACCAGCACCACGTCGTGCTGGCTGGCCAGCTCGGCGATGGCACCCGCCGGATAGCCGCCGACGAAGAAGAAGGCGTCCATGGCGCCGTCGCGCATCCGGTCGGCCGCCTGGTCAGGCTTGAGATATTCCGGCGTGATATCCGATTCCGACAGGCCGAAGGCTTCCAGGATGATCTTGGCATCGACCAGCGTGCCCGACCCCGGCTCGTCCAGCGAGACGCGCTTGCCCTTGAGATCGGCGACCGAGCCGATGCCCGCATCCTTGCGTGCCACGAGGTGGATGCTTTCGGGATAGAGGTTGGCGATCAGGCGCAGTTTCTCGACCGCCGGCTGGCCTTCCCAGAGCCCGGTGCCGGTCTGCGCCCAATAGGCCACGTCGGACTGGCTGAACCCGGCCTCCATCGCGCCGCCATTGATGGCGTTCACGTTGCCGACCGAGCCGTTCGAGGCCACCGCCGTCGCCACCAGCCCCGGCACCCCGCAGGAGCCCCCATCCTCGCAGGCGCGCGAGCCGGGCGGGCTGGAGATCGCGTTGGCGATCAGCCCGCCGATCGGGTAATAGGTGCCGGCCGTGCCGCCGGTGCCGATGCGGAAGAACGACATCTCCTGCGCCGCCGCGGCCTGGCCGAAAGAGGCGGCGACGGCAAAGGCCGCGAACAATGTCCTGAGTTTCATGCGCTTATCCCTGTTTGCCTGATTGTCTGGACGCAGGTTAGCCAGAGCCGGCGCCGGCGACAACCGCGAGGCCCGCAGGAAGGGTGCCGTGACGCCCGGTCCAGGCCGGGCCTTGCGGCTTGTCGACGATGGCAGTCCGCCGGGTTTCGCCTTGCGATCCTGCGGGGATGTGCCGGGCATGCCCCGTTCCGCGAAGCAGGGACCAAGCCCGGCGGGCGCCCGGGCCGGTGCGGCGCGTTCCGGTCGGATGCGTCTTGATATGTAGTCGATTCGCTCCTAGCACGCGCGGGAACAGAAAGGCGGAACATGTCTGACAAGGATCTCGAGCCCCGACACCTGGAAACGCTGGACCGCGATCTCGGCCGCTTCGCAAACCTGGAGGCGGCTGCCGCCTATGTGGCCCGGCCTTTGGTGGCGCCGGGCATCGGCTTCGTCTTCATCATCTTGGCCGGGCTCGCCGCGGCGATGTTGCTGGGGCAGAGCGGCGAGATGCTGATCGTCGTCACCGCCGCCGTGTTCGGGGCCTATATGGCGCTCAACATCGGCGCCAACGACGTGGCCAACAACATGGGCCCCGCGGTGGGGGCGAATGCGCTCAGCATGGGCGGCGCTATCGTCATCGCGGCGGTGTTCGAAAGCGCCGGGGCGCTGATCGCCGGGGCCGACGTGGTTTCGACCATCGCCAAGGGCATCGTGGCGCCCGAGGCGCTGGACACGCCCGCGACCTTCATCTGGGCGATGATGGCGGCGCTGCTGGCCTCGGCGCTGTGGGTGAACCTGGCGACATGGATCGGGGCGCCGGTCTCGACCACGCATGCCGTGGTCGGCGGCGTCGTGGGCGCGGGCATCGCCGGGGCCGGCTTCGGCGCGGTCAGCTGGGACCAGATGCTGGCCATCGCCGCCAGCTGGGTCATCTCTCCGGTGCTGGGCGGCGTCGTGGCGGCGGGCTTCCTGTCGCTGATCAAGAGCCGCATCGTCTATCGCGAGGACAAGATCGCGGCGGCCCGCGTCTGGGTGCCGATCCTGGTCGGCATCATGGCGGGGACCTTCGCCGCCTATCTGGTGATGAAGGGGCTGAAACAGCTGGTCGAGGTCTCGATGGGGGCCGCGCTGCTGCTGGGCCTGATGGTCGGGCTGGGCTGCTGGCTGCTGATGATCCCGGTCACGCGCCGCCAGTCCGCGGGGCTGGAGAACCGCAACAAGTCGCTGAAGGTGCTGTTCGGCATCCCGCTGGTCGCATCGGCGGCGCTGCTCAGCTTTGCCCATGGCGCGAACGACGTCGCCAATGCCGTCGGTCCGCTGGCGGCCATCGTGCAGACCGTTCAGACCGGCAATTTCAACGGCGACGTGACCATTCCGCTGTGGGTCATGCTGATCGGCGCTTTCGGGATCTCTTTCGGGCTCAGCCTGTTCGGCCCCAAGCTGATCCGCATGGTCGGCAGCGAGATCACCAAGCTCAACCCGATGCGCGCCTATTGCGTCGCCCTGTCGGCGGCGATCACGGTCATTCTGGCAAGCTGGCTGGGATTGCCGGTCAGCTCGACCCATATCGCGGTGGGCGCGATCTTCGGGGTGGGCTTTTTCCGCGAATGGGACGTCGAGCGGCGCCTGAAGAAGGCCCGCATGGCCGTTCCCAGGCCGGAACATATTCCTGCGGACGAGCGCCGTCGCCGCAAGCTGGTCCGCAGGCTGCATGTGCTGACCATCGGCGCGGCCTGGGTCGTCACCGTTCCTGCCGCGGCGCTTCTGTCGGCGCTCCTGTTCCTGATCCTGCGGCAGATACCGGGCTGAGGCATGGCGGGAAGGCCGGGGGCGCCAGGGGGCGGGGCAGGGCGCGAAATCGGGCGGCGGAGCCCCGCCGGCCCGCCGTCGCGTGCCGGGCGCCGGACGAGGCAGAGCTTGACATTCGGCGCCGAAATTCCCCGTCTGTAGGCATTGCAATAACGAAACGCGGGATCAATGGGACTCGATCAGATAGAAGAAGCCTTGGGCAAGATCGGCGGCATCGTCTGGGGACCTTACCTTCTTGTTCCCCTGTTGCTGGGCACCGGGCTTTACCTGACCATCCGCTTGCAGGGCATCCAGCTTGTCCGGCTGGGCGCTGCCCTGCGTCTCGGTCTGCTCAAGCGCAAGGATGAAGATGCCGAGGGCGACATCTCGCAATTCCAGGCGCTGACCACCGCCATGGCCGCAACCGTCGGCACCGGCAATATCGTCGGCGTGGCGACGGCCATCGCCGCCGGCGGCCCGGGGGCGCTGTTCTGGATGTGGGTCACGGCGATCCTGGGCATGGCCTCGAAATATTCCGAGGCCTTTCTCGGCGTGCGCTTCCGCACCACCGACGAGGTCGGCGAGAAGAACGGCGGCCCGCAATATTACCTCGAGCGCGGCATCCCGAACGGCTTCGGCAAGGCCCTTGCGCTGTGCTTTGCGGTCTTCGCGGTCTGCGCCTGCTTCGGCATCGGCAACATGACCCAGGGCAATTCCATCGCCTCGAACCTCGAGCGCAGCTTCATGATCCCGACTTGGATCACGGGCGTGGTTCTGGCCGTCCTGACGCTGGTGGTGCTGGTCGGCGGCATCAAGTCCATCGGCCGTGTGACCGCCGGGCTGGTGCCGGCGATGATCCTGTTCTACGTGCTGGGCGCGCTCTACATCCTGCTGGTCAACATCCAGGCGCTGCCCGCCGCGCTGGGCGAGATCTTTTCGCAGGCCTTTACCGGGACGGCTGCGACGGGCGGCTTCCTCGGCTCGACGATCATGGTCGCGGTGCAGTTCGGCGTGGCGCGCGGCATCTTCTCGAACGAATCCGGCATGGGCTCGGCCGCCATCGCCGCGGCTTCGGCGCAGACCACGCATCCGGTGCGGCAGGGACTGGTGTCGATGACCCAGACCTTCATCGACACGATCATCGTCGTGTCCTGCACCGGCCTTGTCATCATCACCACCGGCGTCTGGAACGAGATCGATCCACAGACCGGGCTGCAGATCTCGCCCTCGATCATGACCGGGCAGGCCTTCACCCATGGCCTGCCGGGGCAATGGGGGCATTGGATCGTGACCGTCGGGCTGGTGCTTTTCGCCTATTCGACCATCCTGGGCTGGGCCTATTACGGCGAGCGCAACCTGGAACGGCTGGTGGGCCATCGCGGCGTCATGCCCTTCCGCATCCTGTTCTCGCTGGCGGTGCTGCTGGGCTGCACGGTCCAGCTGGGCGTGGTCTGGAGCTTCTCGGACGTGATGAACGGGCTGATGGCCATCCCGAACCTGATCGGGCTGCTGATCCTGTCCGGCCTGATCGCGCGTGAGACCCGCTTCTATCTTCGCCACGATCCGCGGCTGGAGGCCAACCGCCAGCAGATCGAGCACTTCATGAAGGGCCAGCCAAGCTGGGAGGAATGGAAGGCGAGCGAGCGGTCGTAGCCGCCGCAGATCAACCGCCGTGGTTCCGCCGGGTGACGGCGGAGCCGGGGTCGGGGGCGCGGATCACCGCCAGCGTCTCGCGCAGGCGCCCCAGGCTCGGGTGATCGGCCGAGCCGGCGGTCGGGAAGGACAAAAGCGCCACCCGCCGCGCCTCGGCCAGGAGCCGCCGTGCGCGACCGGCTGGAATGGCCCGCCTCGCGCGACCGGGGTGGCCTGCGCGCAAGCAGGCCATGGGTCTTGTTCCATCCCTTCGGCCCAATGCGCCCGGGGGTATTGCCGCAGGATGCCGCCGGTGCGGTTCAGCCCCCTTGCCGCAGCGCCGCGATCAGGTCGTGGAAACGGTCGCCCTGCACGATGACATGGGCGCGCAGCGCCTCGGCCGCGCCCTTGCCGTCGCCGGCGCGGATGCGCGCCACCACCGCGTCATGTTCGGCAAAGGACCGCATCATCCGGTTGCGCACCTTCAGCTGCATGCGCCGATAGGGTTGCAGCATGGCATGCAGGCGCGAGGCCTCCTGCTCCAGGAAGGCGTTGTGCGTGGCGCGATAGATGCAATGGTGGAAATCCGAATTGCGGGCGTAATAGGCCTCGACCTCGCCCGCCTCGGCCAGCCGGCGGCATTCGCCATGCACCGCCTCCAGCGCCGCCATTTCCGCCTCGGTGATGCGGCGGGCGGCCAGGCGGCCGCAGGTGGCCTCGATTTCGGCCATGACCTCGAAACGCTCGGCCAGTTCGCTGGGGCTCCATTCGGTGACGAAGGTGCCGCGCTTGGGCACCACCCGGACCAGCCCCGATGCTTCCAGCTGGTGCAGCGCCTCGCGGATCGGGGTGCGCGAGACGTCGAATTCCCGCTCCAGCGCCTCGGGATCCAGACGGGCGCCGGGCAGGTATCTGCCTTCCACGATGGCGTTTTCCAGCGCGTTGCGGATGCGCAGCGGGGTGGGAATCGTCGCCATGAAAGCCTCCTTCGCCTCTCTGCCCAGAAGATAGGCGGTTGGCGAACATTTATCCATGTTCCGTTTTGTTATATACAACAGAGCATATGAAACGTATAACAGCGCCGTGAGAGGATTCGCACGCCGGAGGAGGGCGCGGGAATCGACAAGGAGGTTTGCATGGAGAGGAGCCGCGCATGACCCCGCATCTGCTTTCAATCTATACGCTGGCGGCGATGTTCGTCGTCGCCACGATCTGGCCGATCAACATGGGTGTGCTGGCCTATGTCGGCGCCTTCCTGGTCGGCACCCTGCTGGCCGGCCAGGCCGCCAAGGAGATCATCGCCGGTTTCCCCAGCGGCCTGTTCCTGACGCTGGTCGGCATCACCTGGCTGTTCGCGCTGGCGCAGAACAACGGCACCATCGACTGGCTGGTGCGCATGGCGGTGCGCGCCGTCAAGGGCCGCATCGGCGCGATTCCGTGGATCATGTTCGGCATCTCGGCCGTCCTGACCGCGGTGGGCGCGGTCAGCCCCGGCGCCGTCGCCATCGTCGCGCCGATCGCGCTGGGCTTCGCCTTCCGCTACCAGATCTCGCCGCTGCTCATGGGCCTGATGGTGGTGCATGGCGCGCAGGCCGGGGGCTTTTCGCCGATCAGCATCTATGGCGGCATCACCAACGGCGTCGTGGCCAAGGCCGGGCTGCCGCTGTCGCCGATGACCACCTTCGCCGCCAGCTTCTTCGTCAACGCGGCGGTGGCGCTGCTGCTGTTCATGGCCCTGGGCGGGCGCAAGCTGATGCAGGCGCACGCGGACCGGATCGAGCCGGTCACGGTGCCGCATGTCGAGATCGCCCGCCCCGCCACCGGCCCGCAAATCTTCGGCGACAGCGAGGCCGAGGCGCTGAGCCGCCGCATCGGCGAGGAGGGCGGCGGCGAATCGAACCGCCTCGTCGCCGAGGTCGAGGAAGGCAACCAGCCCGACGGCACCCCCTATCAGATCGCGACGCTGGCCGGGCTGGCGCTGCTGGCGGTGCTGGTGCTGGCCTTCAACCTTGACATCGGCTTCGTCTCGCTGACCATCGGGCTGGCGCTGGCGCTGTGGGACCCGACCATGCAGAAACGCGCCATGGCCCAGGTCGCCTGGCCCGAGATCGTGCTGATCACCGGCGTTTCCACCTATGTCGCGGTGCTGGAGCACATGGGCACCATCGACTTCGTCGGCGACAGCGTGGCCGGCATGGCCTCGCCCCTGCTGGCGGCGCTGATGCTGTTCCTGATCGGCGCCGTGGTCTCGGCCTTCGCCTCGTCCACGGCGGTGCTTGGCTCGCTGATCCCGCTGGCGGTGCCGTTCCTGCAGGGCGATACGGGCGTGGGCGCCATCGGCTTCATCGCCGGCATGGCCGTCGCCTCGACCATCGTCGATGTCAGTCCCTTCTCGACCAACGGCGCTTTGGTTCTGGCCAATGCCCGCGGGGTGGACCGCCAGGTGTTTTTCCGCAAACTGCTGAACTACGGCGCGCTGGTGACGCTGGTCGCCCCGGTCGTGCTGTGGCTGATCTTCGTCGTGCTGCCGGGATGATCCCGGCAGGCCACCCGCTTTTCGGAGGCCCGAAATGATCAAGACCGTCGAGACCCCGCGCCCCGGCCGCCCGGCCTTTCTGGGCGAGCTGTTCGAGGTGCTGACAGAGCGCGGCCGCCGCCTGCTTGGGCGGCGGGGCGCCGGCACCGCCACCGAGGCGCCCGACCTGTGCGAGCTGGGCGAGGCGCTGCTGTCGCGTCGGGGCGAGGCTTCGGGCGTGGCCATCGCGCAGGGCTTGCTCGCCGCCTTCGAGGATGCCGATGAGGCGACGCGGCTGGCCTTCCTGCAGAACCTCGCCGACCGTTTCGGCCCCGATCCGGCGGCGGTCCGCGCGGCGCTGGAGGCGGTGCAGCGCGACCCCGAGGACGGGCGGGCCATCGAGGCGCTGCACGACGCCGCCGAGCCGCGCCGGCAGGAACTGTTCCGCCGCCTGAACCTGGCGCCCGGCGGCACGGCGGCGCTGGTGCGGATGCGCGAGGAGCTGCTGCGCCATCTGAAGGGCAACCCCGCGCTGCGCCGGGTGGACGGCGATTTCGCGCATCTCTTCGCGTCCTGGTTCAACAGGGGGTTTCTCGTGCTGCGCCATATCGACTGGAACACGCCCGCCAGCATCCTGGAAAAGATCATCCGCTACGAGGCGGTGCATGCCATCCAGAACTGGGACGACCTGCGCAACCGCCTGCAGCCGACCGACCGGCGCTGCTACGGCTTCTTTCACCCGCAGCTGGTGGACGAGCCGCTGATCTTCGTCGAGGTGGCGCTGACCGAGGAGATCCCGGACAATGTCGCCGGGCTGCTCGACCTCGACCGCCAGCCGATCGAGGCGGAGCGCGCCAGCACCGCGGTGTTCTATTCCATCTCGAACACCCAGCGCGGGTTGGCCGGGGTGTCCTTCGGCAATTTCCTGATCAAGCAGGTGGTCGAGGAGCTGAAGGCGGAACTGCCCAACATCCGCAGCTTCGTCACGCTGTCGCCGGTGCCGGGCTTTGCCGCCTGGCTGGCCGGGCAGCGCAAGGACGCGATGTCGGAACTGATCGACGCCGACCAGCGCCTGGCCTTCGCCCTGCTGGACGATCCCGATTGGCACAAGGAGCCGGCCGTGGCCGAAAGCCTGCGCGCCCCGCTTCTGGCCGCCGCCGCGGCCTATTTCCTGCGCGCCCGCGACGGCAAGGGTCGCGTTGTCGATCCGGTGGCGCGCTTCCACCTGGGCAACGGCGCCCGGCTGGAGCGGCTGAACTTCCTGGGCGATGTCTCGGCCAACGGGCTGAAGCAGTCGCATGGGCTGATGGTGAACTATCTCTATGATCTTGACCGGATCGAGGCGAACCACGAAGCCTTCGCCGAACGCAGCGCCATCGCCGCATCGGACAGCGTCAAGCGCGCGCTGCCGGCTTCCAACCCATGAACCACGGGGACAACGCATGAGTGACAATCTGTTCGACCTTCTCGCCGCCGGCATCACCGACCCCGAGGCCGTGGCCATCGAGACGCAGGCCGGCGAGCGCATCCGCTACGGCGACCTGATCGCCCGCAGCGGCCGCATGGCCAATGCGCTGGCGGCCTTCGGCGTCCAGCCCGGCGACCGGGTGGCGGTGCAGGTCGAGAAATCGGTGCAGGCGATCATCCTCTACCTCGCCACCCTGCGGGCGGGCGCGGTGTTCCTGCCGCTGAACACCGGCTACACCCCCGCCGAGATCGGCTATTTCCTGGGCGATGCCGAGCCGCGGGTCTTCGTCTGCGACCCCGCCCGGCAGGAGGCGCTGCGCGTGCCCACCGAGGCTGCCGGCGCCCGCATGGTGACGCTGGATGCCGAGGGGCGGGGCAGCCTGACCGACGCCGCCGATGCCGCCCCCGAAACCTTCGCCACCGTGGCGCGGGCCAGCGACGACCTGGCCGCGCTGCTTTACACCTCGGGCACCACCGGCCGATCCAAGGGCGCGATGCTGACCCATGGCAACCTGGTCTCGAATGCCCTGGTGCTGCGCGAGGCGTGGCGCTTTACCGCGCAGGACGTGCTGATCCATGCACTGCCGATCTTTCACACCCATGGCCTGTTCGTCGCCACCAACGTGGTGCTGTTCTCGGGCGCCTCGATGATCTTCCTGCCGAAATTCGACGTCGACCGGATCTTCGAGGCGATGGCGCGGGCGACCGTGCTGATGGGCGTGCCGACCTTCTATGTCCGCCTGCTTCAGGACGACATGCTGAACGCCGAGACCACCGCGAACATGCGGTTGTTCGTCTCGGGTTCGGCGCCGCTGCTGGCCGAGACGCATCGCGAATGGCAGGCCCGCACCGGCCACGCCATCCTGGAACGCTACGGCATGACCGAGACGAACATGAACGCCTCGAACCCCTATGACGGCGAGCGCATCGCCGGCACCGTCGGCCTGCCGCTGCCCGGCACCGAGATCGTCGTCACCGACCCCGAGACCGGCGCCGAACTGCCGCGGGGCGAGATCGGCATGATCGAGGTGCGCGGCCCGAACGTCTTCAAGGGCTATTGGCGCATGCCGGAAAAGACCGCCGCCGAACTGCGCGACAACGGCTTCTTCATCACCGGCGACCTGGGGAAATTCGACGAGCGCGGCTATCTGCACATCGTCGGCCGCGGCAAGGACCTGATCATCACCGGCGGCTACAACGTCTATCCCAAGGAGATCGAGACCGAGATCGACGCGCTGCCCGGCGTGGTCGAATCCGCCGTGATCGGCCTGCCGCATCGCGATTTCGGCGAAGGGGTGACGGCGGTTGTGGTCCCGACCGGCAGCCCCGCCCTGACCGAGGCCGAGGTGCTGGCCCCGCTGGAGGGGCGGCTGGCCAAGTTCAAGCAGCCCAAGCGCGTGCTGTTCGTGGACGAATTGCCGCGCAACACCATGGGCAAGGTGCAGAAGAACCTGCTGCGCGACCGCTTCGCCGGGCTTTACGACTAGCAGGCCGCTGAAGAGCCCGCCCTCGCCGCGTCCTGCGGCACAGGATTCGGACTGGCCGGGGGTATCCGGGAAAGGAGCGGGATCGGGGCATCGGCGTGGGGACGAGCAAGGTCAATGCCTGGCTGCGGTTCGAGGCATCCTCCTCGATCAGGACGCGGACGGACTTGCCGCCCGAAGGCTGCGGGGTTGAATGCGGGATAAGAGTGACGCCGTCATGGCGCATCAGGCGCTGCCTGAAAACCCCGCCTGCATGATCTGGCTTCGTCGGCATCACTCCGGTGCCGCCGAGGCGGGGCATCCTGCAAGGGACATCGATGGGGGGAGGGTCCCTGCCGGTCACGCTGAACCTGGTGCTGAACGGGGCGGGCGATGCCGGGCGATGTCACCGCCCGCGCCAGCCGCACGCTGGCCCGTTGCCTGTCGCATGGCATCCCGGCGATCCGCAGCCATGTGAATGTCGACAAGGATGCCGGATTTGCCGGGATCGAGGCGCTGGCGCAGCTGCGCGGCGACTGGGCGGACCGCGTGCGCCTGCAGCTGGTCGGCTTCATGCCCCCGCATCCCGGGCAGGATCTGGACTGGCTGCGCGCCAATATCGACCGCGCCGCCGGGCTCTCGGATGCCATGGGCCGCAATCCCGCCGTGGCCGAGGACCCCGACCGCTATCTGGACATCCTCTTCGACGCCGCCGCCCGGCACGGCCTGCCGGTGGACCTGCATCTGGACGCCTCGCGCCAGCAGTTCGAGCCCTGCCTGCAATGACGGCATGGCGCCCGGGACCCGCAAGGCTCCGGGCGCTGCCCCGGAAAGATCCCTATCCTGCCCCCCGCGCCGCGGCCACGCGGGCGCTTGATCATGGGGACGATGCCGCAGAAGCATCGTGGACACCGGGATCAAAGCCAGGGTCGATGAGATCATCCTGGTTGACGGGCTGCGGCCCGGAGCAGCTGGAGGACCAGACCGATTTCGAGACAAGTTTTCGCCCAGGCCCCGCGAATGAATCCGGCGGGTTCCGATCAAGGGCTTGGTCTGCGGTGTCCGGGTGGCGAAAGGAAAGCCAAGGAGAAGATCCTGCGGAAAGGGCGAGCCGCCCCTAGCATAATGGGGGCTTGCGGGCTGGTGTAGCGCCTCACGAAACCTGTCGTGATGATCCGGCGCTTATCGCCCATCGCATGGCAGCCTGCAGACCTGTTCCAGCCCGTGGGTCTGGCGGTTGCGGATGGTGATGCTGCCGCCGTGGCGCTCGATGATCTCGCGCGCGATGGCAAGGCCAAGCCCGGCGCCCGGGAAGGACTTGCGCCGGGCCTGATCGACGCGGAAGAAGGGCTCGAAGATCTGCGCCAGCAGTTCGGGCGGCACACCGGGGCCGTCGTCCTCGATCCGGATCACCGCGTTGCCGCCCTCGCGCGCCAGCGCCACGCGCGCCCCGCCGCCATGGGTCGCGGCATTGGCGATCAGGTTGCGCAGCGCGCGCTTCAACGCGATGGGGCCGGCATGGACGGTCAGCGGCGGCAGCGCGCCCAGCTCGACCTTCTGGTCCAGCACCTGCAATTCCAGGGCGATCTGGCGCAGCAGCCGGTCCAGCCGGACCGGTTCGCCCCCATCCAGCCCGACCTCCTCGCGCACCAGGCGGATGGCGCTGTCGGCGATCATGTCCAGCTCCTCGAGATCCGAAAGCCATTTCGCCCGCTCGGCATCGTCCTCGATGAACTCGGCGCGCAGTCGCATGCGGGTCATCGGCGTGCGCAGGTCGTGCCCCGCCGCCGCCACCAGCCGCATCCGGCTTTCCATCGCCTGCCGCAACTGCGCCGAGAGCCGGTTCAGCGCCCGCGCCGCCGTCCGCACCTCGCCCGAGCCGGTTTCGGGGATCCGCTCCAGCACGCCGTCGGGGCCGACGCGATCCACCGCATCCTCGACCAGTTGCAGCGGCCGCGTCAGCCGGCGCGCGGCGTGGATCGAAATGGCGGCGCTGCCCAGCACGATCAGGGTCAGCCAGATCACCAGCACCTTCCAGCGGCCGGGCGGCGGCGACAGGTCCGGTATCTCGGTGATGAACCAGCGCCCGTCGCCGATGCGGATCGAGGCGGTAAAGGATTCCTGGCCCGGCAGTTTGGTGACCCGTGCATCGAGCGGCTGGCCGGTATGGCGCAGGGCGGCGCCGAGAAAGCGCGACATCCGCTCGTCCGGCTCGCCGCCCGCGGGGGCGGGCTGCAAGGCGCGCGGCCGGTCTTGGGGCCGGCCATGGCCCAGCAATGCCAGGGTCGCATGGATCTGCCGCGCCACCGGCTCCATCGTGGCCTGCGGCAAGGGGGGGCGCATCACGCTGGTCGCGGTATAGGTCGCCAGCACCACGACGCTGACGATGGCCCCGATCAGCAGGGCGGCGATGCGGGTCTGAAGCGAGCTCATCCCCGCGTCGCCCCCACGCTGACCGGCACGGACAGCTGATAGCCGCCGTTGCGCACCGTGCGGAAGATCGGCGCCGGCTCCTTTTCGGCCAGTTTGCGGCGCAGCCGGCTCATCAGCACGTCGATGGAACGGTCCAGCGGATCGCGGTCGCGGCCCTGGGTCAGGTCCAGAAGCTGGTCGCGCGACAAGAGCCGGCCCGGGCGCTCCAGGAACACGCGCAGCAGGTCGAACTCGGCGCCGGTAAGCTCGATCTCGCTGCCGTCCGCGGCCCGCACCCGGCGCTGGCCGGGATCGAGCTCGAAACCGGCAAAGCCGTAGGTCCGGGTATCGGGGGCGGCGGGCTCGTCCTGCCCGCCGGTGCGGCGCAGCACGGCCTTGATGCGGGCGACCAGTTCGCGCGGGTTGAAGGGCTTGCCCAGATAGTCGTCGGCGCCGAGTTCCAGCCCGATGATGCGGTCCACGTCCTCTTTCAGCGCGGTCAGCAGGATGATGCGCAGCTCCGGCCGGTGCTCGTGCAGGCTGCGGCAGATATCGAGGCCGGAGCCGTCGGGCAGCATCACGTCCAGCACGATCAGGTCCGGGGCGCCGTCCGTCACCCGCGCCTCGCATTCGCGGCGGTCGGCGGCGACAGAGACGCGGAAACCCTGCCCTTCCAGATAGCGGCGCAGCAGGTTGCGGATTTCGGGATCGTCGTCGACGATCAGGATATGGTTCATCGTCATCACCTTGAGATGCGTCCGTTCTAGCGGATTTCGGCGCGCCTCGCTCAGGCAAATTTGTGACGAAACATTGCTGGGTCGCCCTTTGGAAACACTCGTTTGCAAAACTTGGCCGCCCGGAAAGAATTCGTCACCGGCAAGACCTAAGCCGGACAAGCGGTCCCTGTAGCGTCATCGGCATCGCAACCGATGAAAGGTCCCTCCGATGAAGAATATCCCGATGAAAGCTCTGGCGATGGCCGCCCTGCTGGGCGCGGCCGGCATCCCCCTTGCCGCGACGGCGCAGAACGCCGGCGAGGCACCCCCCGCCCCGGCGGAGGAACCGGCGCGTCCCCAGCCTGGTCCTGCCGGGGCCCCTCATGGTCGAGACGACGTCTTCCGTCCCCATATCGGCCGGCCCGGCCCGGCGGGCATGACGCCGGCTCTCGGCCTTGCCGCGCATCTTGCCGCGACCGAGACCTATCTGGGTATCACCGGAGAGCAGCAGGATGCCTGGCGCGATTACAGCCAGGCGTTGATCGTCTTCCTCGAACCGCCGGCTCCCGACGCCCGTGCCGAGGGCGGCGAGCCCCCGGCCGATCAGGCCCGGCCGCTGGCTGCCGAGCGCATGGCGCAACATGCGCTGGCCCGCGCCGAGAAGGCCCGCGCGCTGCTCGCGGCAGCGACCGCGCTGCGCGGGTCGCTGGAACCGGCACAGCTGGAGAGGCTGCAGCAGGTCGATCCGGGCTTTGGTCCCGGCCCGCACGGCCCGCGCCATGAAGGCCCGGCGCGGCAGCAGCCCGGTCCCCGGCATCACCCTGCGCCGGCGCGCTGAACCGGCCTGCGTCGGGCAAGGGCGCCCGACGCGCCTTTCCTCCAGACCGCAGAACAGCAAGGACAGATGCAATGCGTCGCTTTTTCATGATGACCGCGATCGCGGTGACGGCCCTGGGCAGCGGCCAGATGGCCATGGCCGAAACCCGCCCGGACGGCCCGCCGCCGGAATGCCGGCAGAACGACCGCAAATGCCCCGCGCCTCCGTCCAAGGATGCGCCGCGCAAGGCCAAGCGCAGCGAGCGCAAGGCACCCCCGCCTCCGGCCGAGGTCAAACGCGGCGAGCACAAGCCCCGCCCGGCCGAGGCACCGCCGCGCAACGCGAAAGGCAAGCACGCCCCCGACGGGCGCAAAGCCCTGCGCGTAGGCGACAGCATCCGTGACGGTCGTCCCTTCCAGCGCGCGGCCAACAGCCGTTTCGCTCCGCCGCCAAGGGGTCAGGAATATCGTGTCGTCCATGACCAGGTCGTGCTGGTGGACCAGAAGACCAAGCGGATCGTGCAGATCCTTGGCCCGGCCAACCGGTAACGCCGAAAGGAATTTCCCATGAGAAAGATCATCATTCTGGCAGGCTTGGTGCTGCTTCACATCAGCACGACGCCGGCACTTGCGGACTCTTCCGCGCGTTGCGCGCAGGGGGACCGGAATTGCGCGGTCAAAACCGAGCCGGGCAAAAAAGCCGAGCTCGGGCCCAAAAGCCGGGAGGCGCAAAAGCATTCCGCCTCGGATGCGAAACAGCAAAGCAGGGGACCGAAAATTGGCGATGTCGCGCGCAGCGGCCGCTCTCTGAACTCTTCCGAGGGCCGCAGGCTGGCAAAACCGACGGCCGGCCGCGCTTATCGCGTGATGGATGAGCGCGTGGTTCTGGTCGATTCCAACACCATGAAAGTCGTGCAGGTTCTGGGACTGGTTTCGGACATTCTTCGCTGATCATTCCACGGGTCAGGCAAGAGGCGGCGATCGGGCAATCCGGTCGCCGCCTTTTTTGCGAAACCCGCAATCTCACAGCCCGGAGTAACGCGCCGGCACGGTCGAGAGCACTTGCCCGGAGGCATCCACCAGCAGGAAGGCGCCGGGTTGCAATTCCCAGTGCTGGCCCTCATCGGGTTTCGGCAATGCGTGGTTGTGATAATCGACCACCACGCCGCGGCCGCTGCGTGCCGCAGGTTCGACAGCCGCGGGTGCCGTGCCGCCGGGATAGCGGTAGATATGCCCCGTCGGTTCATCCTTTTCCGAACAGGCGGCCAGCGTGGCCACCAGGGCAAGCAGGGGAATGACTTTCACGATATTTTCCTTTTTGCATAGTCTCGGGAAACACCCCCCTTTCATCCTTTTCGGAGTGCTTTGACGGGCCGAGTTTTGCTGCGTTGACGGCCGGGAGGTAGCCGAGGATCAGGAACGGTGCCGGTTTTTCCGCATTGTTCCGACATAGCCGCTGGGCGTTTCCATCGTTGGTCCCGTCTGTGTCGAGAGGTTTCCGCCAGGGCCGAATTTGTAACAGACTGTTTCCCGACGCCTCTCGGAAACAATTCCGGTCGCATGTCACCGATCGTTTCATTGATCCGGTCCCCGGACGGCGACGATGGGCTGGGGGATGCGACAAGCACGCAGCCCTCCGCATCACTTATGCCAGCAAGCTAAAACCGCGCGTTCCCCGGACACTGGCACGAGGATTTCAGCACGCGCGATGCGGGCGCGGCTGAAGCGGCCGGCCCGGCGGCACGATCTTTGTCCTGCAGGCCGTGATACGGCATCAAATGGTGAGGAACAGCGGGCATACTGCCCGGGGAATGGTCTGGAAGCGGGGCGACATGGGTCAGAACGAAGCGGGATTGGCAGCTGGTGATCGCAACCCCGTGCCGCATTTGCGCATCGACGCCTATGATGCCAGCGCCAAGCCCCTGCGCATGGCGCAGCGGCAGTTGCTGCACGAGTTGACGGTGGGGGTGCTGTGGCCGCATCGTCCCCGCGACCTGGATCTGTTCCTGTCGCTGGGGCAGGGCTACCTGGCGGTCGACGAGATCGGGCGTCCCCTTGGATCGGCCATGTATTTCCCGACGGGCGACGATTTCGCCATGCTGGGGATGATGGTCACGGTGCCGCGGTTGCAGGCGCGGGGGGCGGGCAAGTGGCTGCTGCAGCGGGTGATGGCCGATTGCGCGGGCCGGGATCTGCGGCTCAGCGCGACGCATTCGGGGTATCGCCTTTATGCGGCGGCGGGGTTCCGGCCGGTGGGCATCATCCGCCAGCAGCAGGGCATGGCGCGGGATATCGGGCCCGTTGACGCACCCGGCATCCTGGTCCGCGATCTGCAGGCAGAGGATGATGCGGGCCTTCGGGCCTTGGATGCAAACGCCTATGGCGCAAAGCGAACGCGGGTTCTGGACGCGCTGCTGCCCCTGTCGACCGGCACGGTCGCGCTGCGCGACGGTGCCGTCTGCGGCTTTGCGCTGCAGCGCGATTTCGGCAAGGGCACGGTGATCGGTCCCGTCGTGGCCGAGGGGGACGCCATGGCACAGGCCCTGATCGCCCCGCTGATCCGGGCGAATGCCGGCCGTTTCACGCGCCTCGACACGCCGGTGGACAGCGACGGCTTCCTGTCCTTCCTGACCGATGCCGGGCTGGTGGCCTTCGACACGGTTACGGAAATGTGCATCGGCCCCCACCGCCGCGCCGCGGAAGGGGCGGTGACCTACGGCCTGGCGTCGCATTCGCTGGGATAGCGTTTCCGTCCCCGCGCGATCAGGACAGCCGGTCCTTCAGCCCGAACCACAGCCCCACCAGCGGCAGGAACCAGGGCTTGCCGCTATGCGCCGGGATCGCGGGCCAGGCGAGGCCCTCCAGCGGGTTCGTGCCGCGCTGGCCCAGGGCGATGTCCGCCAGGACCTGCCCGATCAGCGTGGACATCTGCGCGCCATGGCCGGAATAGCCCATGCCATAGATCATGCCGTCCACCTCTCCGGCGCGGGGGAAGCGGTCCTTGGTCATGTCCACCAGCCCGCCCCAGCAATAATCGATGGGAATATCCTCCAGATGCGGAAAGATCGCGGCCATGGACCGGCGCAGGATCGTCCCCGATTTCGCGTCAGAGGTCTGGTCCGACCGGGCCGAGAACCGTGCCCGTCCGCCGAAAATCAGCCGCCTGTCGGGCGACAGGCGGAAATAGTTGCCGATGTTCATCGAGGTCACGCAGGTCCGGTCGCCGGGCAGGGTGGCGGCGACCTCGGCATCCGACAGAGGCCGCGTGGCGATGATGAACGACCCGACCGATATGATGCGTCGCCGGAAATGCCGCAAGGGCGCCGTCGTGCCATAGGCGCCGGTCGCCGCGATCACCCGGCCCGCGGCCAGGCTGCCGCGCGGGGTCTGCAGCTGCCAGCCATCGGCCAGCCTTGTCCGGCCGGTCACGGGCGCGCCTTGCCAGATCCGCGCGCCATGGCGATGCGCCGCCGTGGCAAGCCCTTGGGCATAGCGGCCCATGTGGATCATCGCGGATTTCTCGTACAGCATCCCGCCGTGGAAGCTGTCGGACCCGACCTCGCTTCGCACCTGGTCGCGGTCCAGCCAGCGGGTGTCGGGATCGACCTCGGCATGGATCAGGTCGAAATTCGCGCGCAGCCCCGCGACATGGCTGGGCTTAGAGGCCAGCTTCAGCTTGCCGGACCGGCGGAAATCGCAGGCGATGCCTTCCTCGGCCACGATCTGCTCGATCATGTCGATGGACCGGTCATAGGCGCGATACAGGGCATGGGCGCGCTCTGCCCCCAGATGCGCCTTGGCATCGGCATAGCCATGGGCGATGCCGTTGTTCAGGTGCCCGCCATTGCGGCCCGACGCGCCCCAGCCGACATGTTCGGCCTCCAGCAGCGCCACGCGCACCCCGGCTTTCGCCAGGCTGCGGGCGGCGTTCAGCCCGGTGAAGCCGCCGCCGATCACGGCCACGTCGAAGCGCCCCTCGACCGGGCCGGCCTCGGCGCCCGCAAAGGGGGGCACGCCATCATGCCAATAGGATGCGTATTTCGTCACAGCCCCACCACCTCGGCCAGCCCCGAGATGTCCCTGACCTCGGTATAGCCGTAATGGGGATTGGCCGGCTCATGGCCGCGATTGACCCAGACCTTGTTGCGGATCCCCAGGTCATGCGCGGTCATCAGGTCATAGCGGAACGACGACGAAACATGCAGCACGTCCTCGGGGCCGCAGCCAAGCTGGTCGAACATGTATTCGAAGGCCCGCATCTGCGGCTTGTAGGCGCCCGCGCTTTCGGCGGTGAAGACATGGTCGATGGGCGCGCCCAGCTTGGCGATGTTATGCGGGATCTGGTCGTTCATCGAATTGGTCAGCGCGACCAGCGGGATCTTCCCGGCAATGCGGCTAAGCCCCGCGGGCACGTCGAGGTTCGGCCCCCAGGTCGGCACGCGGGCATAGATGTCCTCGGCCACCGCGGGATCGAAGGCGATGCCGTTGCGCTTGCAAGTGCGTTCCAGCGCGTTGTGGACGACCTCGGCATAGGGTTTCCAGGCGCCCAGCACCTCGTCCAGGCGGTAGGCCGCGAAATTGGCGATGAATTTCTCCATCTGCGGGCCGCTGAGCTGCGCGCCGTAATGGTCGCGCGCTGCGCCCGCCATGTCGAAGAAGATCATCGTGCCGTGGCAATCGAAGGTAATGAATTTCGGGCGCAGCGCCATGGGGGCCTCCTGTTGGTCCGTTTGATCCATCATTGGCGCGGTCTTGCGACAGCGCATGCGGCAGTCGGGCGCCTGACGGCAGGAGATTGCGAAATTCCGGCAATGGACGGCAGGCCCTGCCGCCCAGGACCCGACAACGGTGCCCGACCCTGCGCGGATCGGGCCAGGCTGGCGGCGTAACGGAAAGGAACCCCATGACCCTGCTGACCCCCATCGACACCGCCCCGGCCTTTGCCCCGCGCGAGGACGTGGCCGCCCCGGAGAAACTGATCGAGGGCGCCCCCGCCTTCAAGACCTGGGCCCTGGACGAGGTGCCCCTGGGCAACTGGTCGAAGATCCGCACCGGCATCTGGGAAGCGACGCCCGGCACCACCCGTTCCGTCAAGGGCGAGGCGCTGGAATTCTGCCATATCCTCTCCGGGGTGGTCGATCTGACCGAGGAAGGCGGCGAGACGCGCCGCTTCACCGCAGGCGACAGCTTCCTGATGAAGCCCGGCTTCAAGGGCACCTGGAAAACCATCGAAACCGTGCGCAAGATCTATGTCTTCGCCGACTGATCTTCTGGCCCGGCTGATCGGGTTTCCCAGCGTCGTGGGCGGCCCGAACGGCGACATCATCGGCTTCGCGGCGGATTACCTGCGCGGGCATGGGATCGAGCCGGCGCTGGTCCCCGGACCCGAGGGCGACCGCTGGAACCTGTTCGCCAGCATCGGCGATGCCTCGCGTCCCGGCTATGTCCTGTCGGGCCATCTCGACGTGGTTCTGGCGGGCGAGCCGGATTGGCGGGCCGATCCCTTCGTCTTGCGCCGCGACGGCGACCGGCTGATCGGGCGCGGAGCCTGCGACATGAAGGGCTTTGTCGCCGCCGCCCTGGCGATGGTGCCCGAACTGGTCGCGATGCCGCTGTCCGCGCCGGTCCATATCGCGCTTTCCTATGACGAGGAGGCGGGCTGCCGGGGCGTGCCGCATCTGCTGGCGGCCCTGCCCGGGCTTTGCGCGCCGCCTCTGGGGGCGATCATCGGCGAGCCGTCCGGCCTGGTGCCGGTGCTGGCGCACAAGGGCAAGGCGGCGCTGCGGCTGGTGGCGACGGGGGTGGCGGGGCATTCCTCGCGCCCCGACCTGGGCGCGAACGCGATCCACGCGCTGCTGCCGGCGCTGAACGCAGCCGCGGCGCAGGCCGTGGCGCTGCAATCCGGGCCGCAGGACCCGCGCTTCGCGCCGCCCTGGTCCAGCCTGCAGATCGGCACCGTCGCGGGCGGGCAGGCCGTCAACATCATCCCCGACCGCGCCGAGGCGCAGATCGAGGCCCGCGCGATCCACGGCGTCGATCCCCGGGCGATCCTGGAGCCGGTGGTGGCGGCGGCAGGGGGGCTGGCCGTGGACTGGCTGTCCTCCTATCCGGCGCTTGCGCTTGACGGCGATCACCCGCTGGCGCGGCTGTTGGCCGAGCTGACGGGCGCGACGCCCCTGGGCGCGGTCAGCTATGGCACCGAGGCCGGGCTTTACCAGCAGGCCGGGATCCCCGCGATCATCTGCGGCCCCGGCGACATCGCCCGCGCGCACCGCCCCGAGGAATACCTGACGATGGCCGAATTGCAGGACGCCTCCGCCCTGATCCGTCGCCTGGGGCGGCGGCTCTGCCCGTGACAGCATTTTCTGCGGCGGCAGTCCTGCCATCCGCAGGACATGCCGCGCGCCCTTGCCAGATCGGCAATCCTGCGGGCGCGCCCGTGGCAGGATGGTGCCAAGAAGGACAAACCGCATGACCACGACCATCACCCCTGCACTTGCCGCCTTTACCCCCGCCCATCTGCCGCAGGCGCTGCGCCTGTCGCAGCAGGCCGGCTGGCCCCACCGGGCCGAGGACTGGGCGCTGACCCTGTCTGTATCCCGGGGCGTCGTGGCGCTGGACGAAGGCCGCGTGGTCGGCACCGCGCTGTGTTCGCCCTTCGGCGCGGTCGCCACGCTGAACATGATCATCGTCGATGCGGCGATGCGCGGGCGGGGCCTGGGCCGCGCGCTGATGGAGGCGATCATCGCCCTGGCCGGCGACCGCGAAATGCGCCTGATCGCCACCGCGGACGGGCTGCCGCTTTACGAAAAACTCGGCTTCCGGGCCAGCGGCCAGATCGTTCAGCATCAGGGCCTTGCTGTCGCAACCGCGCCGGAACGGCCCGTCGCCACCGGCCGTCCCGCCGATATCGACCGGCTCGCCGATGCCGACCGCGCCGCCAGCGGCATGGACCGCGCATCCCTGTTGCGCGACATCGCCGCCGGCGGCGAGGTCCTGACCTGCGATGCCGGCTTTGCCCTGCTGCGCGATTTCGGGCGCGGCCGCGTGGTCGGGCCGATTGTCGCCCCCGACACCGCCACCGCCCGCGCATTGCTGGCCGAGGCCGCGCGCCGCTGCGAAGGCAGCTTCCTGCGTGTCGATCTGCGCGCGGAACAAGGTCTTGGCGGCTTCGCGGCGACGCTGGGCCTTGCCCATGCCGGCGGTGGCACCGCCATGACCCGCAACCCGCGCACCCCAGCCCCCACGACCCAGGCCCTGATCTCGCAAGCCCTGGGCTGAACCCGGAGACCCCCATGCTGAGCAATTCCCTGGCCGAGCTTGACCGCCGGCACCTGATCCACCCGGTTTCGTCCTTTCGCGGGCATGAACAGCGCGGCGTGCGCATCCTGACCGGCGGGCAGGGCGCGACCGTCACCGACAGCGAGGGGCGCACCCTGATCGACGGCTTCGCGGGCCTGTGGTGCGTGAACGCGGGCTATGGCCACGAAAGCATCGTCGAGGCCGCCGCCGAGCAGATGCGCAAGCTGCCCTATGCCACCGGCTATTTCGACCTGGGCGCCGAGGCGCCGATCCGCCTGGCCGCCGCCCTGGCCGAACGCGCCCCCGGCGATCTGAACCACGTCTATTTCACGCTGGGCGGATCGGACGCGGTGGACAGCACCATCCGCTTCATCCGCTATTACTGGCACGCCAAGGGCCAGCCGGGCCGCGACCAGTTCATCTCGGTCGCCAACGGCTATCACGGCTCGACCACCATGGGGGCGGGGCTGACGGCGCTGCCGGGCTTTCACGACGGCTTCGGGGTGCCCTATGACTGGCAGCACAAGATTTCGTCGCATGACCTGTATCGCAACCCGGCGGGCCGCGATCCGCAGGCCGTGACCGAGGCCTCGGTCGCGGAACTGCGGGCGAAGATCGAATCGCTTGGTCCCGACCGCGTCGCCGCCTTCTATGTCGAGCCGATCCAGGGCTCGGGCGGGGTGCTGGTGCCGCCCAAGGGCTGGATCAGGGCAATGCGCGATCTGTGCGCGGAATACGGTGTGCTGTTCGTCGCCGACGAGGTGATCACCGGCTTTGGCCGCACCGGCCCGCTGTTCGCCTGCGAGGACGAGGGCATCGTTCCCGACCTGATGACCACGGCCAAGGGGCTGACTTCGGGCTATGTGCCGATGGGCGCGGTCTTCATGCGCGACCATGTCTATGAGACCATCGCCGACGGCGCGGGGGCCAAGGCCGTGGGCCATGGCTTCACCTATTCCGCGCATCCGGTCAGCGCCGCCGTGGCGCTGGAGGTGCTGGCGCTCTACGAAGGCGGGTTGCTGGAAAACGGCCGCCGCGCAGGCGCGCGGTTGCAGGCCGGGCTGGAAAGCCTGCGCGATCATCCGCTGGTGGGCGATGTGCGGGGCAGGGGGATGCTGGCGGCGGTCGAGCTGGTCGTGGACAAGGAGGCCAGGACCCCTCTGCCGCCCGAGGTCCAGCCCGCCACGCGGCTGTTCGACCGGGCCTGGGAACAGGGGCTGATCGTGCGGTCCTTTGCGCAGGGCATCTTCGGCTATGCGCCGCCCCTGTGCTGCACCGAGGACCAGATCGACCAGATCGTCGCCCGCACCCGCAAGGTGCTGGATCTGACGCTGGAAGACCCGGAAATCCGCGCGGTCCTGCGCTGATGGCGCTGCTGCTGCATTCCACCCCCGAACGCGGCGCCGTCTGGGGGCGCATCTTTGCCGAGGCGGGCGAGGGCTTCATCGCCGACGAGGCCAGCGTGACCGACCCCGCGCAGGTCACGCATCTGGCCTGCTGGACGCCGCCCGCCGATCTGGCGCGCTATCCGAACCTGCGCACGGTGATCTGCGTCGGCGCGGGCACCGACCATTTCCCGGCCTTGCCGGAGGGCGTGGCGCTGTCGCGCACCATCGCGCCGGGGATCGAGGCGATGGTGCGCGACTGGGTGGTCATGGCCACGCTGGCGCTGCACCGGGATCTGCCGTTCTATCTGGATCATGCCGCGCGCGGCGAATGGCAGCCCCGCCCGGCGCGGCTGGCGCGCACGCGGCGCGTGGGCATCATGGGCATGGGCCGGATCGGGCGCCTGGCCGCCGCAAGCCTGCAAGCCCTGGGCTTTGCCGTTTCGGGATACAGCCGCTCGGGCAGGCCGGTCGAGGGGATCGAGATCTTCGGCGCGAATCGGCTGGACGCCTTTCTGGCCGGGGCCGATATCCTGGTCTGCCTGCTGCCGCTGACGGACGAAACCCGCGGCCTGATGGGCAGCGCCTTCTTCGACCGGCTGCCGCAGGGCGCGGGACTGGTCCATGCCGGGCGCGGCGCGCAGCTGGACATGGCGGCGCTGCGCGGGGCGCTGGACGGCGGGCGGCTTTCTGCCGCCATGCTGGACGTGACCGACCCCGAACCCTTGCCCGCCGATCACTGGGCCTGGCGCGATCCGCGCGTGCTGATCACCCCGCATATCGCCGCCCATACCGATGCCGAGGAAGGCGCGCGCCACGCCCTGGCCGTCATCCGCGCCGACCGCGACGGACAGCCGGTGCCGGGGCTGGTGGACCGCAGCCGGGGATACTAGGGCGCTCGCGATATGCCGCGCCCCCGCCCAATACGAAAGAATCTGCTGCGCCGGCTGCCCGTTTCGGCGTTTTGCAGCCCCGGAATGGCGCAATCTGGATGTGAGGGGATGTGACGACCCGCGCGTCCGCCGATCTGACCGCCGCGGCCCGCGGCATCTGCGAAAGGAAGCTCACCCCATGGCCACCCTGACGGCGGCAAGACCCCTGGACCGTTTTTCCTATGTCACCTTCGATGTGGTCGGCACGCTGATCGACTTCGAGGGTGCGATCACCGGCGCGCTGGCGACGATCGCGGCCGATGCCGGCATGACCGTCGACGGCGAGGAGGCGCTGGCGGTTTACCGCAACGCCCGCTATCAGCCGGACGCGCTGCGCTTCCCGGACGACCTGGGCCGCTGCTACGGTCGGATCGCGGCAGCGACCGGCCTGCCCGATACGCCGGAAAACCGCCGGTTCATGATCGACGCCGTGGGCGAGGCGCAGCCCTTTCCCGACAGCGTCCAGGCGATGGCCCGGCTGAAGGCGCGCTACAAGCTGATCGCCATGACCAATGCCCGCCGCTGGGCCTTCGAGAAATACGAGGAAAAGCTGGGCAATCCCTTCTGGGCCAGCTTCACCACCGACGATACCGGCACCGAAAAGCCCGATCCGGCCTTCTTCCAGCAGGTGTTCGACTTCGTCGGCAAGAATGGCGGGACCAAGGACGACATCCTGCATACCGCGCAAAGCCAGCACCACGACATCGGCATTTCGCGCGCCTTGGGCATGACGAATGCCTGGATCCAGCGCCGGCATGCCCAGAAAGGCTATGGCGGGACCATCGAACCCGCGGAATTCACCGAACCCGACTACCACTTTCACGCACTGATCGACCTGGCCGAGGCCGCCGACAAGGCCTTCGACAACTGACTTCACCCGCCCGAGCGGACACGAGAGCCGCCGGGCAAGCAACAGGGATGACGACATGAAAGACCTCAAGCCGAACAACTGGACGGGCCGCGACGACGCGATGGTCGAGGCCGCAATCCGCCGCGGCGCCTCGCGCCGGGACCTGCTCAAGATGCTGATGGCGTCGGGCGTGGCGCTGTCGGCGGGCGGGTCGCTGCTGCTGCGCGCCGGTCAGGCCGTCGCACAAACCCCGGTCACGGGCGGGCACCTGAAGGCCGCGGGCTGGTCGGCCTCGACCGCCGACACGCTGGACCCGGCCAAGGCGTCCCTGTCCACCGACTACACCCGCTGCTGCGCCTTCTATAACCGCCTGACCTTCCTCGAGGAGGGCAGCGAGGTGAAGATGGAACTGGCCGAGTCCATCGAGACGACGGACGGCAAGACCTGGCAGATCAGGCTGAAGCCCGACGTGACCTTCCACGACGGCAAGACCTTGACGGCGTCGGACGTGGTCTGGTCGCTCAAGCGCCATCAGGATCCGGCCGTGGGGTCCAAGGCCGCCGCCATCGCCGAACAGATGGCCGAGATCACCGCCGTGGACGACCGCACCGTCAGCATCGTGCTGGCGGCGGCCAATGCCGACCTGCCCACGATCCTGTCGCTGCACCATTTCATGATCCTGGCCGAAGGGACCAGCGATTTCAGCAAGGCCAACGGCACCGGCGCCTTCCTCTGCGAAACCTTCGAACCCGGCGTGCGGTCCATCGGCACGCGCAATCCGAACTACTTCAAGGGCACCGGCCCCTATCTGGACAGCTTCGAATATTTCGCCATCTCGGACAACAATGCGCGCGTCAATGCCGTGCTGTCGGGCGATATCCACCTGGCCGCCGCGATCAACCCGCGGTCCATGCGCATGGTCGAGGGGCAGGGCCATGTCGTCAGCTCGATCTCGACGGCGGGCAACTATACCAACCTCAACATCCGGCTGGACATGGCGCCGGGCGACAAGGCCGACTTCATCGAGGGCATGAAATACCTGATGAACCGCGAGGCCATCGTGAACGGTGTGCTGCGCGGATTGGGCGAGGTCGCCAACGACCAGCCCGTCTCGGCCATGGACCGCTATCACAACCCGAACCTGAAGCCGCGCGAATTCGACCCCGAGCGCGCCAAGGCGCTGTTCGAAAAGGCCGGCGTGCTGGGCCAGGCGATCCCCATCGTCACCTCGGACGCGGCGAATTCGGCCATCGACTATGCCATGGTCGTCCAGCAGGCCGGCGCCCAAGCCGGCATGCCCTTCAAGATCGAGCGCGTGCCGTCCGACGGATACTGGTCGAACTACTGGCTGAAGGCACCGATCCATTTCGGCAACATCAACCCGCGCCCGACGCCGGACATCCTGTTCTCGCTGCTCTACGCCTCCGACGCGCCCTGGAACGAAAGCCATTACAAGTCCGAGAAGTTCGACGCCATGCTGGTCGAGGCGCGCGGCTTGCTGGACGAGGAAAAGCGCAAGGCGATCTATTGGGAGATGCAGGAAATGATCGCGGCCGAGGCAGGCACCATCATTCCCGCCTATATTTCCAACGTCGATGCGCATTCGTCGAAGATGAAGGGCATGCGCCCCAATCCCCTGGGCGGCCAGATGGGCTATGCCTTCGCCGAATATGTCTGGCTGGAGGGCTGACATCCCCACGCCCCGCGCCCCTGTGCAATGCGCGCAGGGGCATCCCCATTGATGGAGGTGTGACATGCTGCGTTCCGCAACCACCTGGATCCTGGTCGGCCAGCGCCTGGGCATCGCGCTCATCACGCTGCTGATCGTGTCCTTCGCGGTCTTCTTCGCGACCGAACTGCTGCCCGGCGACGTGGCCGAGGTGCTGCTGGGTCAGGCCGCAACCCCCGAGGCCGTGGCCGGGCTGCGCACCGCCATGGGCCTGGACGAGCCGGCGATCTGGCGCTTCCTGTCCTGGCTGGGCGGGCTTGCTACGGGTGATCTGGGGATGTCCTATGTCAACAAGATGGCCGTGGCCGACCTGCTGTCGGGGCGGCTGATGAACACGCTGCGCCTGGCGGGCATCGTCACGCTGGTCTGCGTGCCCGTCGCGCTGACCCTGGGCATCGCCGCCGCCATGTGGCGCGGATCCTGGCTGGACCGTCTGGTCTCGGTGCTGACCATCTCGGTCATCTCGGTGCCCGAATTCATGGTGGCGACGCTGGCGGTGCTGGTCTTCGCCGTCTGGCTGGACTGGCTGCCGGCGCTGTCCTTCGGGGTCAATGTGAACAGCATCGGCGACATGCTGCGCGCCTATGCGATGCCCGTCATCTCGCTGTCCTTCGTCGTCTCGGCCCAGATGATCCGCATGACGCGGGCCGCGGTGATCGAGACGATCAACACCCCCTATGTGGAGATGGCGCTGCTGAAGGGTGCGTCGCGGACGCGGATGGTCCTGCGCCACGCCCTGCCCAACGCGCTTGGTCCCATTGCCAACGCGGTGGCGCTGTCCTTGTCCTATCTGGTCGGCGGCGTGATCATCGTCGAGACCGTCTTCAACTATCCGGGCGTGGCCAAGCTGATGGTCGACGCGGTGTCCACCCGGGACCTGCCCCTGATCCAGAGCTGCGCGATGATCTTCTGCATCAGCTATCTGCTGCTGATCACGCTGGCCGATATGATCGCCATTCTCTCCAACCCGAGGTTGCGCCGTTGATGTCCCTTGCTTTGCGCCTTCCGACCCCGGCCCGGCTGGGATATTCCTTCAACTGGGTGGGCCGCATCGGCCTGGCCGTGATCCTGTTCTGGGCGGTGATCGCCATCATCGGCCCCTGGATCGCGCCCTATCCCCCCGGCGACATGGTCGATTTCGACTATTTCGGCCCGATGAGCAGCGAGTTCTGGATGGGCAGCGACTATCTGGGCCGCGACATCCTGTCCCGCATCATCATGGGGACGCGCTATACCGTCGGCATCGCGCTGGCCGCGGTGATGCTGGCCTGCGCGGGCGGCGTGCTTCTGGGCATGATCGCGGCCGTGGTCGGCGGCTGGTTCGACACGCTGCTGTCGCGCTTCCTGGACGCCTTCAACGGCATTCCGCACCTGCTGTTCGGCCTGGTCGTGGTGGCTGCCGTCGGATCCTCGATCCCGATCCTGATCGTGACGCTGGCGGCCATGTACCTGCCGGGCTCCTATCGCTTTGCGCGCGCGCTGGCGGTCAACGTCAACACCATGGATTTCGTCACCGTGGCCCGGGCCCGGGGCGAGGGCTTCGGCCATATCATCCTGCGCGAGATCTTTCCCAACATCCTGGGCCCCGTTCTGGCCGATCTGGGCCTGCGCTTCGTCTTCATCGTGCTGGTGCTGTCGGGCCTGTCCTTCCTGGGCCTTGGCGTGCAGCCGCCCAATGCCGACTGGGGCGCCTTGGTGCGCGAGAACATCGAGGGCCTCAGCCTCGGGGCGCCGGCGGTGATCTTTCCCTCGATCGCCATCGCCTCGCTGACCATCTCGGTCAACATGTTCATCGACAACCTGCCCACCCGCATCCGCGACAGGAGCGAATGATGGATCAGCCGCTTGTTTCCGTGCGCGACCTGAAGATCGGCGCCAGGACCGACTCGGGCCGCGAGGTCGAGATCATCAAGGGCGTCAGCTTCGACATCGCCCCGGGCGAGATCGTGGCCCTGATCGGCGAAAGCGGGTCGGGCAAGACCACCATCGCCCTGTCGCTGATGGGCCATGCGCGGCCCGGTTGCGCCATCCAGGGCGGCAGCATCCGCGTGGGCCGGCGCGACGTGACGGCGATGCCCGAGCGCCAGCGCGCCGCCATGCGCGGGACCGAGGTGTCCTATGTCCCGCAATCGGCGGCGGCGGCCTTCAACCCGGCCAAGCGCATCATGGACCAGGTGGTCGAGATCACCGCCATCCACCAGCTGATGCCGCGCGAGCAGGCCGAGGCCAAGGCGCGGCAGCTGTTCCGCGCCCTGGCGCTGCCCGATCCCGACACCATCGGCAGCCGCTATCCGCACCAGGTCTCGGGCGGGCAGTTGCAGCGCCTGTCGGCGGCCATGGCGCTGATCGGCGATCCGGCGCTGGTGATCTTCGACGAACCGACGACCGCGCTGGACGTGACCACCCAGATCGAGGTGCTGCGCGCCTTCAAGTCGGTCATGGACAAGGGTGCCATGGCGGGGGTCTATGTCAGCCACGACCTGGCCGTGGTGGCGCAGATCGCCGACCGCATCATCGTGCTGAAGAACGGCGTGGTGCAGGAGGAAGGCCCGACCGAGCAGATCCTGCACGCGCCGAAGCACCCCTATACCCGCCAGCTTCTGGATGCCTTCGAGCCGGTGCCGCATGTCCCCGCGGCCCGGCCAGACGCGGCCGAGCCGATCCTTGCGGTGCAGGACCTCTGCGCGGGCTATGGCGTGATCCGCGACGGCGTGCCGGCGGCGAAGATCCTGCAGGATGTCAGCTTCCGGCTGGAACGTGGCCGCAACCTGGGCGTGATCGGCGAATCCGGATCGGGCAAGTCGACGCTCGCCCGCGCCATTGCCGGCATTCTGCCCGCCTATCGCGGCAACCTGCTGCTGGACGGCAAGGAACTGGCGCCCGCGCTGCAACAGCGCAGCAAGGACGAATTGCGCCGCGTCCAGATCGTCTTCCAGCTGGCCGATACCGCGCTGAACCCCGCGCAGTCGATCGAGACGATCCTGGCCCGGCCCCTGACCTTCTATCACGGCATGACCGGGGCCGCGCGCAATGCCCGGGTGATCGAGCTTCTGGACATGGTGCGCCTGCCCGGCCACCTGCGCCACCGCCTGCCCTCGGAATTGTCGGGCGGGCAGAAGCAGCGGGTGAACCTGGCCCGCGCCCTGGCCGCCGAGCCCGAGCTGATCCTGTGCGACGAGATCACCTCGGCGCTGGACACCGTCGTCGCGGCGGCCATCCTGGACCTGCTCAAGGAACTGCAGCGAGAGCTGAACCTGTCCTACATGTTCATCAGCCACGACCTGTCCACGGTCGAGGCGATCTGCGACGAGGTCCTGGTGATGCTGAAGGGCCGGGTGGTCGAGGCGCTGCCCGCCGCGCGCATGTCGACCGAGGCCGCGCATCCCTATTCGCGGCTGCTGATCGGCTCGATCCCCCAGCTGGATACCGGCTGGCTGAAGGGGCTGGAACAGGACCCCGCCCTGATGGCGCAGTTCGCGGGACGGTAGCTGCGACGGGCAAGGGCCCAAGCCTTCCCGACCAGCTGTCCTGTCCACGGATGCCGCCGGACCGCACAGGCCCGGCGGGCGCCGCCTGTCTCGTCCGGCCGGGCGTCAGGACCGTTCCGCGAATAGCCGGGTCAGCGGGATCTGCGTCTTGACGAAGGGCGTCTTGATGACCACGAAGCTGAAATACTTGTCCACGCCGACGTCGCGGTCGATCAGCGATTCGATGATGTTCTGGTAGTCCACGATCCCCGAGGTCACGAATTTCGCCAGATAGTCGTATCCGCCCGACACCAGGTGGCATTCGATGCAGCTGTCGATCTTTTCCAGCGCCTCCTGGAAGCGCGCGAAGTCCGGCGGGCGGTGGTTCTTCAGGGTGAATTCGGTAAAGACGGTCAGCGTCTCGCCCAGCTTCGCCACGTTGATCTGGGCGCTGTAGCCGGTGATGTATCCGGCCTGCTGCAGCTTCTTGACCCGCATCAGGCAGGGCGAGGGGGACAGCGCGACCAGATCGGCCAGCTCGACATTGGTGATGCGGCCGTTCTTCTGCAGCTCGGCCAGGATCTTCACATCGATGCGGTCCAGTTTCAGCGGCGGTGCCATTCGATCTTCCTTCCCGTTCCGGGTCCCTTCTGCTGCAATTCGGCCTCGCTGCCAACCGGCTGCGATTCGACAGGAAATGCCGCTGCCGCCGCGAGATGCGGCAGATGCGGCTGGCCACCCGCCGCTAGCCTGCGGTGACACGACCGGAGAACCCCATGCCCGCACCGCTTTTGCCCATCGAGACCGCCGGAGACCCGCCCGCCCGCGCCGATTGCGTCGTGATCGGCGGCGGCATTGTCGGGGTCTCGGCCGCCTATTGGCTGGCCCGCGCCGGGCAAAGCGTGGTGCTGCTGGAAAAGGGCCGCATCGGGGCGGAACAGTCCAGCCGCAACTGGGGCTGGTGCCGGCAGCAGAACCGCGATGCCCGCGAATTGCCCTTGTCCACGCGCAGCCTGGACCTGTGGGAGCAGATGGCCGCCGACCTGGGCCCCGGCATCGGCTTTCGCCGCTGCGGGCTCTTGTATCTGACCGATGACCCGGCCGAGCTGGAAGGCTGGGCCGCCTGGGGCCGCTTCGCGCAAGGCGAAGGCATCGACACGCGGATGCTGTCGGGCCCCGAGGCTGCCGAGCGCGGCCGCGCCACCGGCAAATCCTGGCTGGGCGGCGTCTGGTCGCCCACGGACGGCATTGCCGACCCCGCCAGCGCCGCACCGCTGATCGCGCAGGGCATCGTCAAGCATGGCGGCCATGTGATCCAGTCCTGCGCCGCCCGCGGGCTGGAGCTTGAGGCCGGCCGCGTCGCGGGCGTCGTGACCGAGCGCGGCACGATCCGCACCGGCACGGTGGTGATGGCCGGCGGGGCCTGGGCCGGCAGTTTCCTGCACCAGCTGGGGATCGGCTTCCCGCAAGCCTCGGTGCGCAGTTCGATCCTGTCGGTGATGCCGGGGGCCGAGGGGCTGCCCGATGCCCTGCACACCGCTGCCGTATCGGCCACGCGCCGGGGCGATGGCGGCTATACGCTGGCGATCTCGGGCCGGGCCAATGTGGATCCGACGCCGCGGATGATCGCCGGCGCCAGGCATTTCCTGCCGATGTTCGCGAAACGCTGGCGTGCCCTGCGCCCCGGCGGGCTGCAGGGCTGGGCTGCGGGGTTCGAAACCCGCGCCCGCTGGTCCCTGGATCGCGAAACGCCCATGGAGCGGGTGCGGATTCTCGACCCGCATCCGTCGAAGGCCCTGGTCAGGGAAACGCTGGCCCGCGCCCGCCGCCTGCTGCCCGCGTTGCGGGACATTCCCGTGCAGGCCAGCTGGGCGGGCTTCATCGACAGCACGCCCGACGGGGTGCCGGTCATCGACGCGGATTGCGGCCTGCCGGGCCTGGTCCTGGCGGCGGGCCTGTCGGGCCATGGTTTCGGGATCGGGCCGGGGGTCGGGCATCTGGTGGCCGACATGATCCTGGGCCGGACACCGATCACCGAGGTCGCGCAATACCGGCTGGACCGCTTCAAGGGCAGCCAATGGGGCAAGGTGGCGAAATTCTGAGCTCATGCCGCAAAACGCCCGATGTGGAAATCCTCCAGCGGCGTTTCGCAGCGGCCTGTGGCGACCAGTTCCGCCATCGCATCGCCCACGCCGGGGCCCAGCTGGAAGCCGTGGCCGCAGAAACCGAAGGCATGGAACAGCCCCGGTGTGGTGGCGGACGTGCCCATGACCGGCAGGCCGTCGCGGACATAGCCCTCGGCCCCCGACCATTGCCGGATAACGGCAACATGGCGCAGGGCCGGGCACAGGCGCACCACGGCGCGCAATTGCGCGGGCAGGTGGGCAGGGTCGGCATGGGCGCGGCCATCCGCGCCGACCGCTGCCCGGTCCACCGCGCCGCCAAAGACCACATTGCCGCGTTCGACCTGCCGCAGATAGGCGCCGTGATCCGCCGACCAGACCCCGACGACCGGCAGGATGCGGTGCGGCAGGGGCTCGGTCACGGCCATCTGCGGGCCGCGAACCTCGATCGGCACGGGTTCGCCGAACTGCGCCGCCAGAGCCGCGCCGTGATGGCCCGTGCAGTTGACCAACCGATCGGCATGGAACGTCCCGTGCGAGGTCTCGACGGTAAAGCCGGGCTTGACGGACAGCACCTGCGCCTGATCCACCACCTGCACCCCCGCCCGCGCCGCGGCATCGGCAAAGGCCGGCGCGATCAGGCGCGGGTTGGCCGAGCCGTCGCGGGGCGAAAACGACGCGGCAATGGCCCCCGGACCAAGCCCCGGAAAGCGCTGCCGGATCTGGTCCGGGCCAAGCTCTTCGAGATCCAAGCCCCAGGGCCGGGCGTCTTCGGCAAAGCGGCGCATCAGGGCCAGGCCCTCGGGGTCGAAGATCAGCCGCAGATGGCCCGTCGCGCGAAACTCCACGTCGCGGCCCAGCAGCGCCCCCAGCCGGTGCCACAGGGCAAGCGAGCGATGCGCCAGCGGCAATTGCGGCAGGTAGCGCCCGCTGCGCCGGATGTTGCCGAAGGATGCGACGGTCGCCCCGGCGCCGATGCGGCCGGTGTCGATCAGGGTCGTGGCGATGCCCCGCCGCGCCAGGAAGAACGCCGTTGCGCTGCCCATCAAGCCGCCACCCAGAACGATCGCCGACATCCGTGTTCCCCCGAAAATCTTGCCCAAGGGAACGCCCTGGGCCATGAAGGGTCAAGGACGGGTTCTTGGGTGAGCCATAAGTCGAACCTATGGGGTGGTGATGCGGGCCAGGCAGCTTGAGGTGTTCGTGGCGGTGATGCGCGCAGGCTCGATCACCGCCGCGGCGCGGATGCTGAACATCTCGCAACCCGCCCTCAGCCAGGTGCTGCTGCATGCCGAGGACGAATTGGGTTTCGCCCTGTTCACCCGCGAAAAGGGCCGCCTGCACCCTACGCCCGAGGCGCTGGAGCTGTTGCCCGATGCCGAGCGGCTGTTCGGCGGGCTGGAAGGGCTGCGCCGCAAGACCGCCGACCTGCGGCAGGGGCGGGCGGGGCTGGTGCGCATCGCGGCCTCGCCCCCGCCGGCGATGTCCTTCCTGCCGGAGGTGCTGGCCGCCTATCGCAAGGCGCATCCCGACATCCTGGTGCGCGCCCATGTCGCCCCGGTCGCCTCGCTGATCACCATGCTGCGCGCAGGGGATGCCATGCTGGCGCTGGCGCTGGACGACACGATGCCGCCCGATATCGACGTCGAGCCGCTGGGGGGCGCGCGGTTTACCTGTCTCTTGCCGCCGGGCCATCCGTTCCTGGACCGCGACGGGCTCAGGCTTGCCGACCTGCAGGATCAGGCATTGATCTCCTATCGCGCGGCGACCCGGCCGCATCACGAATTGTCCCAGGCGGCCCGCGCCCAGGGCCTGCGGTTCGAGCCGGTCCTGGAAATCGACATGTCGATCACCGCCGTCGGCTTCGTGCAGGCGGGGCTGGGGATTGCGGTGGTCGATTCCCTGCTACCCTGGGCGCAATTCGCGGGCATCCGGCAATGCCCGCTGCTGGACGATGCGGCGCTGCCCCTGTCGCTGCTGACGCTGAAGGGCCGCGTGCTGTCGCGCGCGGAAAGCCTGATGCGGGACACGATCCGAAGGCATAAGCCCGACTTATAGCCCGCGCCGCTTTGCGTCTTGGACGCGGATCGCCGCTTCTGGTTCCATCGCCTCGACCAATGACGGAGTGGCGGAATGGACGGGACCGTAGCGGACTGGAAGATCGGCGTCGATATCGGCGGCACCTTCATGGATTTCTGCGCGCTGGAGGCGACCTCGGGCCGGGTCGCATCGCTGAAGGTGCTGACCACGCCCGACGATCCCGGCGCCGAACTGCTGGAGGGGCTTCGGCTGCTGGCTGAACGCGAGGGGCTGGATCCGGCGACGGTCAGCCGCTTCGTGCACGGCACCACGGTCGGCATCAACACCATCATCCAGCGCAAGGGCGCGCGCCTGGCGCTGATCACCAATGCGGGCTTCGAGGATGTGATCGAACTCGCCCGGTTGCGGATGCCCGAGATGTATTCGCTGTTCTGCCACCGGCCCGACCCGCTGGTCTCGCGCGACATGATCTTCGGCATCCCCGCCCGGATGCGCGCCGACGGCCGCCAGACCCTCGCCCCCGATGGGGTCGCCATCGCCGATGCCGTGGCCCGCGCCAAGGCCGCAGGCGCCGAGGGGGTGATCGTGGCGCTGCTGCATTCCTGGCGCGACGGCTCGCAGGAGGCCGCCGTCAAGGCGCAGATCGAGGCGCAGGCGCCCGATCTGTTCGTCTTCACCTCGGCAGAGGTCTGGCCGGTGATCCGCGAATACGAGCGCAGCTCGACCGCGATCCTGAACGGCTATGTCCATCCGCGCGTCGCGGGCTATCTGACGGCGCTGGAATCGCGGCTGGCGGGGCAGGGGGTTCCGGCCCGCGCCATGCTGACCAAGTCGAACGGCGGGCTGATGACCGCGGCCGAGGGGCGGCGCGACTGCGTGTCGATGCTGCTGTCGGGCACGGCATCCGGCGTGATCGGCGCAAGCTGGCTGGCCCGCCAGGCCGGCGAGGATCGCATCCTGACGCTGGATATCGGCGGCACCTCGGCCGATTTCGCGCTGATCGTGGACGGGCAGGTGCAGTTCGGATCGGACGAGCTGATCGGCGAGTTTCCGTTGCACATCCCCTCGGTCTCGGTCAGCTCCATCGGCATCGGCGGCGGCTCCATCGCCAGCGTGGACGCGCAGGGGGTGCTGCGCGTCGGGCCGGAATCGGCGGGATCGAACCCCGGTCCGGCCTGCTACGCACGCGGCGGGACACAGGCCACGGTGACGGATGCGATGGCGGTCTGCGGCTGGCTGGGCCACAGCCAGATGGCCTACGGCCAGTTGCAGATGGACGTGGCGCTGGCCCGGCAGGCCGTTGCTGCCTTGGCCGAGCAGCTTGGCCGCAGCCCCGAGGAAACCGCGCAGGCGATCCTCGACATCGCGATTTCCGAGATGTTCGTCGAGGTCGAGAAGCTGTCCTCGCGGGCCGGCGTCGATCTGCGGGATTTCGCGCTGATGCCCTTTGGTGGCGGCGGGCCGATGCTGGGGGCGTTCCTGGCGCGCGAACTGGGGATCTCGCGCGTCATCGCCCCGCGCCGTCCGGGCGTGGTCTCTGCGCTTGGCGGTCTGGTGGCCGATCTGCGCGGCGACTTCATCCGCACGGTCTTTGCCGATCTGGGCGCGGATCTGACCGCGCCGTTCCGGGCGCTGACCGATGACGGTCGCGCCTGGCTGGCCGCCCAGGGCCATCACGGCGCCGCCGATCTGCGCCTGTCGGCCGACATGCGCTATGCCGGCCAGAGCTACGAGATCGAGGTCGATCTGGAACCCGCCTGGCTGAACGATCCCGCCCGCATCGCGCAGGCCTTCCACGCCACGCATCTGCGTCTTTACGATTTCGACGACCCCGAGGGCCGGATCGAGATCGTGAACCTGCGCCTGTCCGCCATCGGTGCCGGGCCGAAGCCCGAATTTCCGACAGAGACGGGCGACCCCGCCCCCGCCCGGCCCGCGCGCCATGTGCCGGTGCATCTGGGGGCCTGGCAGGATATTCCGCTCTATGACCGCGCGGACCTGACGGGGGGCGCAAGTTTCCACGGCCCCGCCATCGTCGCGCAGGAAGACACCACCTTCGCCATCCCCGAAGGCGCGACGGCCCGGGTGGACGACCACCTGAACATCCACCTGAGCTTTGCGGAGTAAGCCCATGTTCGACAAGATGACGCTTCAGGTCCTGGCCAACCACGCCCGCGCGGCGGCCGAGAACATGGCCCATACGCTGCACCGCACGGCGCATTCGGCCTTCGTCAAGGAAACGCAGGACTTCACCGTCATGCTGATGGACAAGGGCGGCGACACCTTCGCGGTGCCGATGGACCTGGGCGCGACCTGGTATCCGGGCCTGACCTATGGCCGGGCCATCGCCATGGTGGACGATTACCGCCCCGGCGACGTGGCCTTCACCAACGACCCCTATTCCGGCCATGTCGCGACCCATGCCCCCGACACCCACCTGTGGAAGCCGGTCTTCGCGGATGGCGAGATCGTCGCCTGGACCGGCGGGCATATCCACAACACCGACATGGGCGGCGCGGTGCCGGCGTCCCTGTCCCGGTCCCTGACCGAGATCCACCAGGAAGGCATCCGCTTTCCGCCGATGAAGCTGGTGAACGAAGGCGTCTTCGACGAGCAGATCCTGCGGATCATGCAGACCAATGTCCGCAAGCCCGCGCTGAACATCGGCGACATCAAGGCGCTTGTCGGCGCGCTGAACACCGGCGAGCGCAAGGTGCACCAGATGATCGCCCGTTTCGGCAAGCGGGGCTTCGTCCAGGGCGTCGCGGCGCTGAAGGACCAGGCCGAGGCGCAGGCCCGCGACATCCTGCGCGCGATCCCGGACGGGGATTACCATTTCGCCGATTACGCCGACGAGGACAGCGACCAGGCCAATCCCTGCCGGCTGAACCTGACCCTGAAGATCCGCGGCGACAGCGCGGTGCTGGATTTCACCGGTTCGGACCCGCAGCTTGGCAGTTCGCTGAACGTGCCCTCGGGCGGGGATCCGCGCCACACCATGCTGCTGGTGGGGGTCTATTACGTCCTCTATACGCTCAACCCGCGCATCCTGCTGAACACCGGGCTGACGCGGCCCTTCACCTGCATCGCGCCGGAAGGCACGGTGCTGAACCCGGTCGCGCCCGCCGCCGTGGGGATGCGGTCGCTGACCTGCGCGCGGCTGCGCTCGGTGATCTTCGGGGCATTCTCGCAGGCCATTCCCGACCGGATGCCCGCCGCGCCCGCCGGCAACAACTGCATCATCAACGTGATGACGCGGGACGAGCGCACGCAGAAGACGGTCATCGCTGCCGTGAACCCGGTGGTGGGCGGCGGCGGCGGCATGCCCTGGCGCGACGGCACCAACGGCTCGGGCGCGGACGCGGCCTATCTGAAGAACACTCCCATCGAGATCACCGAGACCGAGGTGCCGGTAGAGTTCGTCCGCTACGGCCTGGCGCAGGACAGCGGCGGGGCCGGACGCTGGCGGGGCGGGCTGGCCACCGAGATGGCCTTCCGCGTCTTCGCCCCCGACAGCCGCATCACCGCGCGCAACCGCGACCGCAGCGTCTTCCGCCCCTGGGGGATCCTGGGCGGCAAGGCGGCGGGCCTGGCCGAGATGATCGTGAACCCCGGAACGCCCGAGGAACGGCGCACCGGGTCCTCCGACACCGCGATCCTTGGCCCCGGCGATGTGCTGATGATCCGTTCCGCCGGCGGCGGCGGGCGCGGCAACCCCTTCGAGCGCGAGGTCTGGCGCGTCGAGCAGGATGTGGCGCGGGGCTATGTCTCGGCCGATGCGGCGCGGCGCGATTACGGCGTGGTCGTCGGCGATGCCGATGCCACGGCGGCGCTGCGGGCGCAGGCGACGGAACACCAGGGGCATTTCCATTTCGGCCCCGAACGCGACGGGTTCGAGGCGCGCTGGACCAGCGCCGCCTATGAGGCCCTGACGGCGATCCTGACGGCGCTGCCGATCCACTGGCGCTTCTTCGCCAAGACCGAGATCTTCCGCCGCATGGAGGGCAATGGCCCCGAGGCCGTGCACCGCGCCTTCGATGCCGTCTGCGCGCGCTTTCCCGACCTGCCGCGCCCGGCCCTTGCGCAGGCCGCGGAATGACCGGGCAACTGGTCCGGCTGGCCGAGACGGGGCGCGCGCCGGTGGCCTTCCGCTTCGACGGGCAGGACATGACCGGGCTGATGGGCGACACGGTGCTGACCGCGATCCTGACCGGCGCCGGATCGCTGCGCCCGGCCGAGTTCGGGCCGGAGCGGCGCGCGGGCTTCTGCCTGATGGGCGCCTGCCAGGATTGCTGGATCTGGGCCGAGGACGGCTCGCGCCTGCGCGCCTGCTCGACGCCCCTTGCGGCGGGGATGCGGCTGCTTTCCGAGGCGCCGCAAGGGTGGCCCGCATGACGCGGGTGCTGGTCGTCGGCGCCGGGCCTGCGGGCATCCGCGCGGCGGAGCGGCTGGTCCGCGCGGGCCTGCGCCCGGTCGTGGTGGACGAAGCCGCGCGGGCCGGCGGCCAGATCTATCGCCGCCCGCCCGAAGGCTTCACCCGCCCGCCGGAAAAGCTCTATGGCTCCGAGGCCGGGAAGGCGCGGGCGCTGCACGCGCTGTTCGACGCCATGGTGGCGGCGGGGCAGGTGGACTATCGCCCGCAATCCGCGGTCCATGCGATTCGCGACGGGGTGGCGCATGTCGGTGCGGCACGCATTCCCCATGACCGGCTGATCCTGGCGACGGGGGCCACCGACCGCCTGGTCCCGGTGGATGGCTGGCAGCGTGCCGGGGTCTATTCCCTGGGCGCGGCGCAGATCGCGCTGAAGGCGCAGGGCGTGGCCATCGGGCGGCAGATCGTGCTGGCAGGATCGGGGCCGCTGCTGACCCTGGTGGCGACGCAGCTGCTGGCGGCGGGGGCAGGGGTCGCGGCGGTGCTGGACACCTCGTCCCTGGCGACGCAGATGCGGGGCGGCATCGGCATGGCCCTGGCCCGCCCGGCGGTGACGGCGCGGGGGCTGGCGATGCGGGCGCGGCTTGGGCGGCTGTATCACGCCGGCGTCCGGCTGGAGCGGATCGCCGCGGATGCGGTGCATTGGCGCGATGGCAGGGGCCGGGCGCAGGTCACCGAATGCGACGCGGTGGCGCTTGGCTGGCACCTGCGGGCGGAAACGCAACTGGCCGACCTGGCGGGCGCGCGCTTTGCCTGGTCCGACACCTGGGCGCAATGGCTGCCGGTCGCGGATGAGATGGGCCGGGCGGGGCCGGGTCTCTATCTGGCGGGCGACGGGCTGCGCATCCTGGGCGCGGATGGTGCCGAGGTCGCGGGTGCCCTGGCCGCCAATGCCTGCCTGAACGACCTGGGGATCGCCACGCCCGGCGCGCGCGCGCTGCTGCGCCGCGCCCGGCGGCTGCACCGCTTCGCCGCCGCGATGGCGCGGGCCTTTCCCTGGCCTTCGGGCCAGCTGGATGCGCTGCCCGATGCGGCTGTCCTGTGCCGCTGCGAGGGGATCACCCTGGGGCAGATGCGCGATGCCGCAGGCCTGGGCGGGGCCGAGGCCAATCGCGTGAAGTCCCTGGGCCGCATCGGCATGGGCCGCTGCCAGGGCCGCTATTGCCAGCTTGCCGCCGCCGCGCTGATCGCCCGCCACGCCGGTCTTGCCCCGCAGGAGGTGGGCCGGCTGCGCGGCCAGCCCCCGGTGCGCCCGGTACCCGTCGGCGCGTTGCTGGAGGACTGACAGCATAATCTTCCGTGCCTCGGTGCGGCACGGTGATTTCTGCTGCCCGACGCGCCCCTTCGGCAGCTTTCGCCGGCCGCCCCGCGCCACCCTTGTCCCAACAGCCGAGGATGCCATGACCCTTGCCTTCGATCCCCTGTCCCTGACCCTGCCCGCAGGCCATTTCATCGACGGCGCCTATGTCGAGGACGAGGCGCGGCTCGAGGTGCGCGCCCCCTCCAGCGGCCGGGTGATCGGCCATGTCCCGGTGGCCGATGCGGCCATGGTTGACCGCGCGGTGACGGCGGCGCGGCGGGCGCTTGCCGTGTCGGGATGGGCGACCCTGCATCCCCGCGACCGTCTGCGCGCACTGCATGCCTGGGCCGACCTGATCGAGGCCGAGGCCCCGGTGCTCGCCCGGCTGGAGGCGGTCTGCTCGTCCCGCCCCGTCGCGCATGTGGCCGCAGGCGACGTGCCGGTGACGGCAGAACAGATCCGCTTCTTCGCCGAATTCGCCGACAAGGAAGGCGGCGACCTGGTGCCCACGGGCGCGGGCAGCCTGGGCTTCATCGCCGCCGAGCCCTATGGCGTGGTCGGCGCCATCGCGCCCTGGAACTTCCCGATCTCGATGGCGGGCTGGAAGCTGGCGCCGGCCTTGGCCGCAGGCAATGCCGTGGTGCTGAAACCGTCCGAGATGACGCCCTGGTCCACGCTTTACATGGCCGAACTGTCGGTGCGCGCAGGCATTCCCGCGGGGCTGGTCAATGTCGTCCTGGGCGACGGGCCGGTCACCGGGGCGGCGATCGCAGGGCATCCCGGCATCGACAAGGTCAGCTTCACCGGCTCGACCCGCGCGGGCGCGGCGATCATGGAGAATATCGCGCGCACCGGCATCAAGCCGATGACCCTGGAGCTGGGCGGCAAAAGCCCGATGCTGGTGTTCGACGATGCCGATATCGACCTGGCCGCCACCTGCCTGGAACGCGGCATCCTGCCCAATGCCGGCCAGTTCTGCATCGCCGGATCGCGCATCATCGTGCAGCGCGGCATCGCCGATGCGCTGGCCGCGCGGCTGGCCGACCGCTTCGCCAGGCCGCGCCCGGCGCCGACCTGGGCGGAAAGCCCCGGCTTCTCGCCCATCATCTCGGACCCGCAGCTGCGGCGGATCGACGGCATCGTGCAGGCGGCGCGGGCCCAAGGCGGCGAGATCCTGTGCGGCGGCACCCGCTTCGATCACGAGGGCAGCTTCTACCGGCCGACCCTGATCGGCGGCGTTTCGGCCGACAACCCCGCCGTGACCGAGGAAATCTTCGGCCCGGTCGCCACCTTCCAGACCTTCGACACCGAGGAGGAGGGGCTGGCCCTGGCCCAGCACCCGACCTATGGCCTTTGCGCCGGGCTGTTCACCCGCGACCTGTCCCGCGCGCTGCGCCTGACCCGGCGGCTGGAAGCGGGGACGGTCTGGGTCAACCGCTATGGCCGGTCGCGCGACCATATCCTGCCGACCGGCGGCTGGAAGGCCTCGGGGCTTGGCAAGGATCTGGGGCGCGAGGCATTCGCCGCGAACCGCCGCACGAAATCGGTGCTGATCGACATCTGAAGGAGAAGACCATGACCGCCCACAAGATCGCGCTGATCCCCGGCGACGGCATCGGCGTGGAGGTGACCGACGCCGCGATGCAGGTGCTGGACGCCGCCGCCGCGCGCTTCGACTTCACGCTGGAACCGACCCGCTTCGACTGGTCCTGCGAGACCTGTCTGGCCACCGGCCGCATGATGCCCGAGGACGGGATCGAGCAGCTGCGCCCCTTCGACGCGATCTATCTGGGCGCGGTCGGCTGGCCCGCCACGGTGCCGGATTCGGTGTCGCTGCACGGGCTGCTGCTGCCGATCCGCAAGGCCTTCGACCAATATGCCAATATCCGCCCGCACCGGCTGCTGCCCGGCGTGGAAGGCCCGCTGAGGGCGGAAGGCTTCGACATCCTCTGCATCCGCGAGAATACGGAGGGCGAATATTCCGGCGCCGGCGGCCGCGTCCACCAGGGCCGCGACAACGAGGTCGCCACCGAAACCGCGATCTTCACCCGCAAGGGGGTCGAGCGCATCATCCGCTTCGGCTTCGAACAGGCGCGGGCGCGGCGCGGGCATCTGACCTCGGTCACGAAATCCAATGCGCAGAAATATTCGATGGTGTTCTGGGACGAGGTGACGCAGCAGGTTGCCGCCGAATATCCCGACGTGACCGTCAGTCCCATGCATATCGACGCCATGGCCGCCAAGATGGTGATGGCGCCGCAGGATCTGGACGTGATCGTCGCCTCGAACCTGTTCGGCGACATCCTGACCGATCTGGGCGCGGCGATCCAGGGCGGCCTGGGCTTCGCGGCCTCGGCCAATATCTGCCCCGACCGCAGCGGCCCCTCGATGTTCGAGCCGGTGCATGGATCGGCCCCCGACATCGCGGGCAGGAACCTCGCCAATCCCATCGCCGCCATCTGGTCGGGGGCGATGATGCTGGATCACCTGGGCGAGAAGCCCGCCGCCGATGCGGTGCTGGCCGCCATCGAATCCGCCACCGCCCGGGGCATCGGCATCCGCCCCGGCTTGCACGGCACCGATGCCATTACCGCAGCCGTCCTGGCCGCATTGGAGGAACAAGCATGAACCAGATGACCGATTTCGGCCCGCAGTTGAACGATCCCGGCCTGTTCCGCCAGGCCGCGCTGATCGACGGCCAGTGGATCGCCCGCCCCGACATGGAGGTAATGAACCCCGCCACCGGCCGCGCCATGGGCACCATGCCCGACTGCACGGCAGATGAAACCGCGCAGGCCATCGCCGCCGCGGAACGCGCCATGCTGGCCTGGCGCAAGCGCACCCATGCGGAACGCGCCGACCTGCTGATGGGCTGGTATCAGCTGATGCTGGACCATGCGGACGACCTGGCGCAGATCCTGACCGCGGAACAGGGCAAGCCCCTGGCCGAGGCGCGGGGCGAGGTGCTTTATGGCGCCTCCTTCCTGCGCTGGTTCGCCGAGGAGGCGCGGCGGATCAACGGCAAGATCATCCCCTCGCCCGTGCCGGGCAAGAAGGTCTTTGCGATGAAGGAACCCGTGGGCGTCTGCGCGATCATCACGCCCTGGAACTTTCCCATCGCGATGATCACCCGCAAGGTGGCGCCGGGGCTGGCGGCGGGCTGCACGATGGTGGTGAAGCCGTCGGACCTCACCCCCTATTCGGCGCTGGCGCTTGGCGTGCTGGCCGAACGCGCGGGCATCCCGGCGGGCGTGATCAACATCCTGACCGGCCGTCCCGAGGCGATCGGCGCCACCCTGACCGCCAGCCCGGTGGTGCGCAAGCTGTCCTTCACCGGCTCGACCCGCGTCGGCGCGCTGCTGGCCGAACAATGCGCGCCGACGCTGAAGCGCATGTCGCTGGAACTGGGCGGCAACGCGCCTTTCATCGTCTTCGACGATGCCGACCTGGACGCGGCGGTCGAGGGCGCGATGCTGTCCAAGTTCCGCAACGGCGGGCAGACCTGCGTCTGCGCGAACCGGATCCTGGTGCAGTCGGGCATCCACGACGCCTTCGTCGCGGCGCTGGCGAAGCGTGTCGATGCGCTGCAGGTCGGCCCCGGCACGGCCGAGGGCACGACCATCGGCCCGATGATCAACGGCGCCGCCATCGCCAAGATCCGCGCCCATGTCGAGGACGCGCTGTCCAAGGGCGCGACCCGCGCCACCGCCGCGCGCGATCTGCCCGATGCCTATGCCGATCCGGTGGTTCTGGTCGGCGCCACGACCCAGATGCAGCTGGCCGCCGAGGAAACCTTCGGCCCCGTCGCCCCGATCTTCCGCTTCGAGACCGAGGAGGAGGCTCTGGCCATCGCCAACGGCACGCCCTTCGGCCTGGCCGCCTATTTCTTCACCCGCGACATCGCGCGCGCCTTCCGCGTGGGCGAGGCCTTGGAGTTCGGCCTTGTCGGGCTGAACACCGGCGCGGTCAGCCATGCCGAAACGCCCTTCGGCGGCGTCAAGGCCTCGGGCCTTGGCCGCGAGGGGGCGCAGGACGGGATCGAGGAGTATCTGGAAACCAAGGCGTTCCATTTCGGCGGGCTGTAAGGCCCGCCCCTTCTCAAACGCTGTCACACCCCATGAAAGGGCGAGCGGCCTGCAGGGTGGGGTTTTACCCACCTTTTGCCGGGCGCGCGGCGGGGTGAAACCCACCCCAAGGCCTGCGCCCAAGGCCCGCCGTCACAACCCCAGGCACAGCCGATAGGCATCCAGGATCGAGGCGTGCAGGTCGCGGCTGGCGACCGCATCGCCGATCCGGTGCAGCGCGAAGCCTTCGCCTTGCTCGCGCAATTCGGCGAACAGATCGTCCACCGGAAGCGTGCCATGTTCCACCACCACCTGCGCGACGTCCAGGCTGCGTTCCGCCTCCGTCATCTCGTTGCGCAAGGTGGCGCGCAGCCGGTTTCCCCGGCGCTCGACCCGGATCAGGGCATGATCGGTCAGGATGGCGAGGCCCGCCTGATAGAAGCGTTTGCGAAAGCTGGTCGCGTCCTGATAGGGCATCTCGGCCGCAGGGACCGCGTCGGGGGTGGCAAGGGTGACGGTCCGCCCGGCATCGGCCAGCTTCAGCGCGCAGGACGGGGCTGCCTGCCGCCCGGTGCCGTCATAGACCAGCACCTCGCCCTGGCCTGCGACCGCGCCGGTCAGCAGATCCCAGGTGCTGTGGCAATGCTCGGCCCCCTCCAGCCAGTCCAGGTCGGGAATGCCGCCGGTCGCCACGACGACGATGTCGGGGGCCTCGGCCAGGATGTCGGCCGCCTCGGCCCAGGTGTTCAGGCGGACATCCACCCCCAGCCGCTCCAATTCGCTGCGCCGCCAGTCGATGATGCCCAGCAGGTCGCGGCGCCCCGGTGCCTTGGCCGCCACCAGGATCTGCCCGCCAAGGTGCGCCGCTGCCTCGATCAGGGTGACGCGGTGGCCGCGTTCGGCCAGCACGCGCGCGGCCTCCATCCCCGCCGGGCCGCCGCCCACGACAATGGCGCGGCGCGGCGCGGGGGACCGGGGAATCGCGTGGCCCAGGGTGGTTTCGCGCGCGGTCGCGGGGTTATGGACGCAATGCGCCTTGCGATACAGGCAATAGGAGGCGCCGACGCAAGGGCGGATGCGATCCTCGACCCCGGCCGCGATCTTGGCGACCAGATGCGGGTCGGCGATATGGGCGCGCGTCATGCCGACCAGATCCGCGATCCCGTCGCGCAGCACATGGCGCGCGGTGGCCACGTCGCGGATGCCGCCCGCGTGCAGGACCGGCAGCGACACCGCCTGCCGGAAGGCGCGGATATGCGCCAGATAGGGGGCGGAGGGCTGGAACATGCCGGGCATGTTGTCCTCGGTCAGCAGCAGGTCGCTGTCCATGCGGCCATAGATGCAGTCGAACAGGTCTACATGCCCCTCGGCCTGGATCATCCGGGCGATGTCCAGAGCGTCGCCGGCGGTCAGCCCGTCCGTGCCGCCTTCGTCGACGACATAGCGGATGCCCACCACGAAACTGTCGCCCACGGCACGGCGGATCGCCTCGTGCACCATCAGCGCGAAGCGGGCGCGGTTGGCAGGCGATCCGCCGAAGCCGTCGCTGCGACGGTTGGTGCGCGGCGACAGGAACTGGCCGATCAGGTGCCCGCCGGTCAGCGTCTCGACCCCGTCCAGCCCCGCCTCCTGGCAGCGCCGGGCGGCGGCGGCGAAATCCGCGATCACCCGGTCGATATCGGCGCGGTCCATCTCTTTCGGAAAGCTGCGGGTCCGGGTCTCGCGCACGCGGGAGGGCGCGATGGCCGGCAGCCAGGCCCCGCCAAGCGCCGTCGCCCGCCGGCCCAGATGCGAGATCTGGCACATGATCGCCGCCCCCTGGCCATGGATTCGCTCTGTCATCGCCGCCAGATGCGGGATGACCGCGTCATCCGCCAGGTTCAGCTGCCCCCCGCCCCAGCTGGAATCGCGCGAGATCATGGCCGAGCCGCCGATCATCGTCATGCCGATGCCGCCCCTGGCCTTCTCCTCGTGATAGGCTTGGTAACGCTCCCCCGGCATTCCGCCATCGTCCAGCATCGAGGCATGGCTGGTGCTGACGATACGGTTGCGCAGTTCCAGCCCCCGCAGGCGGAAGGGGCGAAGAAGCGGGTCGGCTGATGGGGCGTCGGGGGCGATCATCGGCATGCTGTGGTCCTGTCTGCAGCGGCACTTCCGGGCGCAAGCTGTCCTTCCACCCTGCGCGAGGACGGGCGTGGCCGGAAGCTTGATAATCCTGACAGGGGGTATACGCTGCAGGCATGACCCCTCCGCTCCGACTGGGCGCAGCCACGCGCGCGCTGTTCGTTTTCGAAGCCGCGGCGCGCACCGGCAGCTTCTCGGCCGCGGCGCGGGAATTCAACGTGACCCAACCCTCGGTCAGCCGTGCCGTCGCCCAGCTTGAAGCCGAGCTGGGCCTGCGCCTGTTCGATCGCAGCCCGACGGGCATCGCCCTGACCTCAGACGGGCAGCGCATCTTCGACGCCGTCTCCCAAGGCTTTGCCGGCATCGGCGCGGCCATTGCCGAGGCGCAGGACCGCTTTGCCCGGACCCGGGTCACGCTGTCCTTTTCCAGTTCCTTTGCGACCCATTGGCTGCTGCCCCGGCTGGGCAGCTTCAAGGCCGCCTTTCCGGGCATCGAGTTGCGCCTGGACCTGGCCCCGGGCATGCTGGGCGAGCCGCCCGCCCATGCAGACATCGCCACCCGGATCGTGCGCGACGACGGCCCGCGCTATCATGTCTGGCCCTTCGCGCCCGAGGTCATCCTGCCCGTCTGCAGCCCCGACTATCTGGCCGAGCGGGGACCGTTGACGGACGATCCGTCAGGCCATGTCTTCCTGAACCTCGATGACGCGCACGGGGCCCATTGGCAAAGGCTGCTGGGCCCCGGCTTCGCCCGGTCGGGACAGTGGTACCGCTTTTCCGACTATTCCGTGGTCCTGCAGGCGGCCGAGCGGGGCGAGGGCATCGCGCTTGGCTGGATCAGCGTCGTCTCGCGTGCATTGCGCGAGGGAAGGATGGTGGAAGCGTCGGACAAAAGATTGCGCACGGGCCGCCAGCATTCCCTGATCGCACCCCGGTCGAAACCCTTGCCGCCGGTGGTTCCGCAGATCTGCGAATGGCTGGCAGGCAGGATGGCCGAGGATCTGGCGGCGATCAATGCTCGCCCTGATACGGCCGAGCAAGGACGATGACCGGCTATTCCGCGATCACGTCCCGCCTCAGCAGCGCCTCCAGCCAGTCGGCGAACACCTGAAGCCGGCGTGAAAGATGCTGCCGGTGCGGATAGAGCAATGTCATCGGCAGGGCCTCGGCCCGGTGGTCGGACATCACCTCGACAAGCTCTCCGGCTTCGAGATGCGCGCGGACATCATAGGCCGGGATCTGGATGAGTCCGAGACCCGCCAGGCAACAGGCGATGCAGGCTTCGGCACTGTTGACGGTGACGCGGGCACGCAATGGCCGGGTGCGGAGGATTCCGCCGTCCATCCATTCCCATTCCTCGACCCTGCCGCTGGAGGGCGAAGCGTAGTTGACGCCCCAATGGGCGCCAAGGCGGTCGGGGCTGTCCGGAATGCCATGGCGCTTGAGATAGGCGGGACTGGCGACATTGATCAGCGCCAGCTTGCCGAGCGGCCTTGCGATCAGCCCGGAATCGTCAAGCGGCCCGACGCGCAGCACGCAATCCACGCCGTCCTCGACAAGGTTCACCGCCCGATCCGTGACACCAAGGTCGATGTCGATCTGCGGGTAGAGATCAAGGAATTCCGGCAGGGCCGGCGCGATGATCAGCCGCCCGATCCGGCCCGGAACGTCGACCCTGATCTTGCCCGAGGGCTGCGCCGCCGTCTGCCGGAACAGGTTCTCGGTGTCCTCGACATCGGAAATGACCCGCAGGCAGCGATCATAGAAGGCCCTGCCGTCCTGCGTCGGCGAGACGCGGCGCGTGGTGCGATGCAGCAGGCGCGCGCCGACGCGACCCTCGAGTTCCTGCACGGCCGCCGACACCGATGAGCGCGGGATGCCGAGCGTGTCGGCGGCCCGGGTGAAACTGGAACATTCGACGACACGGGTGAAGACGCGGAACAGGTCGATGCGGTCCAAGTTCGGCTGCCCTATTGTGCCGTTTTTCTGACAGGTGATGTCAGAATAGCCGGATTTATCCACAATTTCCATACGGTATGTTGTCCGGACGGAAGCGGCGCCCATACCGGCGCCCTGCGGACAAAGGAGAACGATCCATGACCGACCACAGCATCAAGGGCAAGACCGTCATCATCGCCGGCGGTGCGAAGAATCTCGGCGGGCTCGTCGCGCGCGATCTTGCCGGGCACGGCGCGAAAGCCATCGCCATCCACTACAACAGCGCATCGACCAAGGCGGATGCCGACGCGACCGTCGCCGCCGTCAAGGCCGCTGGTGCCGAGGCCATCGCCTTGCAGGCCGATCTGACCACCGCCGGAGCGATGGAAAGGCTTTTTGGCGACGCGATCGCCGCCATCGGCAGGCCGGACATCGCCATCAACACCGTCGGCAAGGTGCTGAAGAAGCCCATCGTCGAGGTTTCGGAAGCCGAATATGACGAGATGGCGGCGGTGAATGCCAAGACCGCCTTCTTCTTCCTGAAGGAAGCCGGCAAGCATCTCAACGACAACGGCAAGATCTGCACGCTCGTCACTTCGCTGCTGGGCGCCTTCACGCCCTTCTATGCGGCCTATGCCGGCACCAAGGCGCCGGTCGAGCATTTCACCCGCGCCGCGTCGAAGGAGTTCGGCGATCGCGGCATCTCGGTGACTGCGATCGGTCCGGGCCCGATGGATACGCCCTTTTTCTATCCGGCAGAGGGCGAGGATGCGGTTGCCTATCACAGGACGGCGGCGGCGCTTTCGAAGTTCTCCAGGACCGGCCTGACCGATATCGAGGACATCGTGCCCCATATCCGCTTCCTGGTCTCGGAGGGCTGGTGGATGACCGGGCAGACCATTCTTGTCAACGGCGGCTACACGACCAAATAGGATAGGCTGCCCGAAGACGAAGAAAGGCCCGGCGAACGATCCTGCTTCAGCCCCGCCTCGGCCTGCGTCGCAAAACCCCTGCCCATGCCGCCTGTCATCGGCCAGATCCGCGTGTCGGCCGGAACCGGGATCAAACCGCGTTCAACCTCTTGTGCCTGCCGTTCCCCGTGCTGCGGATCATCCCGGAACTGAAAGGGAAGGTCACTGTCACTCTTTGGTCAAACTGGGCCGCTATGGAAGGGGCGGTCCCGTCTTCGGCCGGGGCCGCGCCATCAGCCAGGAGCGTCTCATGACCGAGCAACATCCGTCCCGCCATGTCTTCCGCACAAGCCAGTTGGAGGAGGCTGACGGACCGGGCCACAATCCGACCGACAACCGCACCATGGGCGAGATCATCGCCGCGCGCTTCTCGCGCCGCGGCTTCCTGAAGGGCTCGATGGCCGCGACCGCCATCTCGGCCACCGTCAGCCCCTTCGCCCTGCTGGCCGCCGACGAGGCGCGCGCCCAGGATGCCGTCGAAGGTTCGGCCTTCGACTTCCCCGAGGTGACGGCCGGCGTCGATGCGGACCATCACGTGGCCCAGGGCTATGACGCCGACATCCTGCTGCGCTGGGGCGACAAGGTTTTTGCCGACGCGCCGGAATTCGACCCGCTGAACCAGTCCGAAGCCGCGCAGGAACGCCAGTTCGGCTATAACAACGATTTCGTCGGCTTCATCCCGCTGGACGGCGCCGATGACCGCGGCCTGCTGGTGGTCAATCACGAATATACCAACGAACACCTGATGTTCCCCGGCATCGTCACCGTCGAGGACGGCAAGATCGCCGTCGCCGATGCGACCGAGGACCGCGTGGACATCGAGATGGCCGCGCATGGCGGCACGGTGATCGAGATCCGCAAGGTGGACGGCAAATGGCAGCCGGTGCTGGACGGCGCGCTGAACCGCCGCATCACCGCCAAGACGCCGATGGAGATCCGCGGCCCGGCCGCCGGGCATGCGCGGATGCAGACCGCCGCCGATCCGGACGGCACCCGCGTTCTGGGCACCATCAACAATTGCGCCGGCGGTGTGACGCCCTGGGGCACCTACATCATGGCCGAGGAGAACATCCACGGCTATTTCACCGGCGCGCTGCCCGAAGGCCACCCCGAGGCCGAGAACTACAAGCGCATGGGCATCCCCGAGGACAGCTATGCCTGGGGCAAGTTCCACGACCGCTTCGACATCGGCAAGGAACCGAACGAGCCCAACCGCTTCGGCTGGATCGTCGAGGTCGATGTCATGGACCCGAACTCGACCCCGAAGAAGCGCACCGCGCTTGGCCGCTTCAAGCACGAGGGGGCGGCGAGCGCGCTGGCCAAGGACGGGCGCGTCGTCTTCTATCTGGGTGACGACGAGCGTTTCGATTATGTCTACAAGTTCGTGACCGCCGGCCGCTACAACCCGGACGACCGCGCCGCGAACCTGGACCTGCTGGACGAGGGCACGCTTTACGTCGCGCGCTTCGACGAGGATGGCAGCTTCGTCTGGCTGCCGCTGGTGCACGGGCAGGGGCCGCTGACTGCCGAGAACGGCTTCGAGAGCCAGGCCGACGTGCTGATCGAGACCCGCCGCGCCGCCGACCTGCTGGGTGCGACGCCCATGGACCGGCCCGAGGATATCGAGCCCAATGCCGAGACCGGCCGGGCCTATGTCATGCTGACCAACAACACCAAGCGCGAAGAGGCGAATGCCGCCAACCCGCGCGTGGACAATGCCTTCGGCCATATCATCGAGATTCTCGAGGACGGGGGCGATCTGGCGGCGACCAAGGGCAGCTGGGAGATCCTGCTGCAATGCGGCGATCCTTCGGTGGCCGAGGTGGGCGCGACCTTCTCGACCGCAACCACGGCGAATGGCTGGTTCGGCATGCCGGACAATTGCGCCATCGACAGCGACGGGCGGCTCTGGGTTTCGACCGACGGCAATTCGCCTTCGGATACCGGGCGCACGGATGGGCTGTGGGCGGTGGATGTCGAGGGCACGGCGCGCGGCACCTCGCGGCTGTTCTATCGCGTGCCCGTGGGGGCCGAGATGTGCGGCCCCTGTCCGACGCCGGACCTGACCACCTTCTTCGTGGCGGTGCAGCATCCCGGCGACGGCGGCGAGGATTGGGAGGGCCACGGCCGGCCGTCCTATTACGAGGACCTGTCGACCCGCTGGCCGGATTTCCGCGACGACATGCCGGTGCGCCCGGCGGTGGTGGCGATCACGAAACAGGGCGGCGGCCGGATCGGCTGATACGTCCTGCCCGAATTGAAGAAGGGGGCGGAAAACCGCCCCCTTTTCCTGTCATGCCTGCGTCAATGCGTGACGCCGCTGCCGCCGGTCACGGCGATGTTGTAGGGCTTGCCCTCGACCTCGACCGTCCCGAGTTCTTCGAGGCTCTCGGTCGCGATGCGGCGCACCAGGCCCGCGTTGGGGTCGGTGACGACGATTTCGTCCCCGGCCATGGCGATGCGCGGGCGCGGGTCGTTCCAATGCCCGTCCATCGAATAGGGCTCGGTCACCTTGGCGCTGGCCGCGATCTCGGCCTTCAGCAGGTCGATGCGGTGCAGGCTGCCGTCCTCGGTCAGCACGTAGCCGGTCGAGGGCTTGGCCGGGTCGAGCGCGAAATCCACCCGGCGGAAAGGCAGCTTGACGTAGCGGTAATGCGGCTCGTCCACCGGGTCGAGCACCACCAGCCCGTCGGGGCCGTAATTGCCCAGGAAGACCTGGATGCCGGTCGAACCCAGCAGCGTGCCGGTGGTCACGCCCTGCGGCAGATCCTCGGGATAGGGCAGCAGCTTGTATTCCGGGCCGTTCGCGCCGGCCTTGACGGTCAGCACGCCCTCCTTGCAGCCGGCGGCCAGATAGGCGCCCGAGAAGGCCTCGCCATGGATCGCGGTGCAGGTGGCCAGCTCGCCCGCCGGATTGCCCTCGGCATCGAAGGCTTGCAGGCCGAGGCGCGGCACCGAGGCGTCGCCCTCGACCTTCTCGTCCGAGGCGACGGTGGAGAGCCAGCTGACCCCCAAGGGCGCGACGAAGCCGTGATGGGCGCGGGCCTGCGGGAACTTCACCGGCTCGACCTTGCCCTCGGCCAGCGCGCCGCCGTCGAGGATCTCGGCATAGCCGCCATTGTCGTAGTTCAGCACCACCTTGCCGTCATGCTCGACCAGGTGGAAGGGCCGCGGCCCGGTCAGGCTGGCGTCGATGGCGGCGGGATCGGCCACCTCGATGTCGCGGTGATCGCCGTGGTCGTGGAACGAGATGCCGCTGCGGATGAACTGCACCGTATCGGCATCGGACTGCACCGCGGCCACCGCCGCGCCGCCGGCAACGGAATAGAGCTTGACCTGGCCGGTGGTCGGGAAGGTCCAGCGATGGTCGGGTTCGGACAGGTCGAACGCCGTGACCTGGCCCTTTTCATGGTCGCCGACGAAGACGCGGTAAAGCGTGACGTCGCCATGGTCGTGATCGTGGTTATGGTCGTGGTCGTGATCCTGGGCGACGGCGCCGCCGGCCAGGATCAGCGCCAGGGCGCTGGCGCCCGCGAGTTGTCTGAACATGGATGGTCTCTCCTTGATGAGGTTCGGGATGAAGGAATTGAAAGCGGCCCGGCGCGGTCGGGTCAGTCGGCGGCCAGCGCCGCGGTGATGGCACCGGCATTGTGCCGCATCATCGCGATGTAGTCGGACGCTGGACCGTCCGGCCCGGACAGCGCGTCGGAATAGAGCGTGCCGGCCAGCGGCAGTCCGGCCTCGCGCGCGATCTGCTCCAGCAGCCTCGTGTCGCTGATGTTCTCGGCGAAGATAGCCGCGGCCTTGCGGTCGCGGATCTCGCGGATCAGGCCCGCGATATCGGCCGCAGCGGCCTCGGATTCGGTCGAGATGCCCTGCGGCGACAGGAAATGCACGCCATAGGCGGCCTCGAAATAGCGGAAGGCGTTGTGGGCGACCACCACGGTGCGGCGGTCCTCGGGCAGGGCGGCGACGGCGCTGCGGATCTGGGTATCGAGGGCGTCCAGGTCGCCGGCATAGCGGGCCGCATTCGCCTCATAGGCGGGGCAGCCCTCGGCATCGGCGGCGCAGAAGGCGGCGGCGATGTTCTGCACATAGACCTTGGCATTCGGCACCGATTGCCAGGCATGGGGATCATGCGCGCCGGCATGGAAGATCGCCTTGCCGTCGATATAGTGGTAATGGCCGCCGCCCGGTTCCTCCATGGTCTCAACCCCGTCGGTCAGGGTGGCGACGGCGGCATCGGTTCCGCTGGCGGCGATCAGGCGGGTCAGGAAGCCCTCGAACTCCAGCCCGTTGGTCAGCACCACATCGGCGCCGGCCAGTGCGATCGCGTCGGCGGGGCGCGGCTCATAGACATGCGTGTCGGAATCCGGGCCGACCAGTACGTTCAGCCTGATCCGGTCGCCGCCGACCTCTGCCGCGAAATCCCCGATGATCGAGAAGGTCGCGACCACATCCAGCGGTTCCGCCTGCGCAGCCGCAAGGGATGAAAACGTGATTGCCGAGCAGGCAGCGATGCGGAAGAGCCAGTCTTTCATGGGATATCCTTTCATGGCGTCAGGCCGTCCGGTGATGGCGGCGGGGCAGGGCGGGCCGCAGCACGCCGCGCGGCCCCGCCAGAAGCGAGACGAGATAGACCACCCCGGCCGAGAGGATGATCGCCGGACCCGAGGGCAGGCTGGCGTGATAGGACAGCAAGAGCCCGCCCAGCGAGGAGACGATGCCGATCCCGACCGAGACGACGCACATCGCGAGGGTCGTGTTCACCCAGAATCGCGCCGCAGCGCCCGGCAGGATCATCAGCCCGACCGACAGGAGCGTGCCAAGCGCCTGGAACCCGGCGACCAGGTTCAGCACCACCAGCCCCAGGAAGGCGAAGTGCACCACGCCCCCCAGGCCCGAGACCGAACGCAGGAACAGCGGGTCGAGGCATTCCGCCACCAGCGCGCGCCACAGCAGCACCGTGGTCGCCAGCGTGACGGCGGCGACAAGCCCGATCAGCCGCAATGCATCGTCGTTCAGCGCCAGCACCGTGCCGAACAGAACATGCATCAGATCGACGCTGGAGCCGCGCAGGCTGACCATGACGACCCCGATGGCCAGCGAGACCAGGTAGAAGGCCGCCATCGAGGCGTCCTCCTTTTGCACCGTCAGCCGTGCGACAGCGCCGGCGCCAAGCGCCACGATGGCCCCGGCGACCAGCCCGCCGATGGTCATCGGCACGATCTCCAGCCCGTAAAGCAGGAAGCCCGCCGCCGCGCCCGGCAGGATGGCGTGGGACATGGCGTCGCCGGTCAGGCTCATCCGGCGCAGCATCAGGAAGACGCCGACCGGGCAGGCCGAGAGCGACAGCAAGAGCGCCCCCGCCAGCGCGCGCTGCATGAAGGCGAATTCCATGAAAGGCGCCACGACCCAGTCGACCATCACGCCACGCCTCTGGCCGGGGCGGGGGACGGCTCGCACCAGGGCGCATCGTCGTCCCAGGCTTCCTGGAACTGCCGGGCGCGCTGCATGTTTGCGGGCGTGACGACCTCGGCGGTGGGTCCCCAGGCGATGGGACGGCGGGCAAGCAGCAGCGCCTGCGGGAAATGCGCCCGCACCAGGTCGAGGTCATGGACGACCACGACCACCGTGCGCCCTTCGCCATGCCAGTGCAGGATCAGGCCGATGAGGTCGCGGATGGTCTTTTCGTCGATGGCGTTGAAGGGCTCGTCCAGCAGGATCAGATCGGCATCCTGAACCAGCACCCGGGCGAACAGGGCGCGCTGCAACTGCCCGCCCGACAGGCTGTCGATGGGACGCCCTTCGAAGCCCTCCAGCCCTACGGCGCGCAATGCATCCGCCACGGCCTTGCGATCCTGGGCCCGGTGCCGGCCCAGCAGGCCGCGCTTGCGCCACAGGCCAAGCGCCACCAGGTCCACCACCCGCGCCGGAAAGCTGCGGTCCAGTTCTGATTGCTGCGGCAGATAGGCCAGGCTGGTCCGCGGCGCGATGCGGCAGCTGCCGCTGAGCGGATTGAGCAGCCCGGTGATGCATTTGACCAGCGTGGACTTGCCCGATCCGTTCGGCCCGACCACGGCGAGCAGCGCGCCGGCCGCAACCGGGCCGTTCAGGTGATGGACAGCGGCATGGCTGCCATAGCCGACCGTCAGATCCTCGAAGGTGATACAGGCATCGGCCGTGCGGGGGTTCATTTCAGGCGGCTCCGGGCGTCGCTGCATGACAGACTCGAATTCGCGTGATGTTATTACATTACCGAACTGCGACGGCAAGAGACGAGGTTCAACAACCCTCCGCTTCCGTCCGAGAGGGTGGCAAGGCACGTGAAAGCGGGCCGAGACTCCGGCGGGGAACTGCCGAGACGCCGGTTTTGTGATTTGTCCAGGCGGACGCCAGCGCATAAGGCAGGCCCCATGCGCTGTCTCGGGCTTGCTACACTGTGTCTGCTGTCGGTCCTTTCGCTCTGAAAGGCCGAGGCGCATCCGCATGTCTTCATCGACACCGGGCTGACGTTCCGCTTCGACGGCGAGGGCAGGCTGGGCGCCGTCAGCGTGGTCTGGGCCTTCGACGATTTCTCCTCGATGCTGATGGTCGAGGACATGGAGATGGACAAGGACGGCGATGGCGTGCTGACCGATGACGAGATCGCCCGCCTCACCGCCATGTTCAGCGACTGGCCCGAGGATTTCGCGGGCGACCTCTATCTGACCCGTGACGGCAAGCCGGTTGCGCTGTCCGGTCCTTTGGACATTGCCGTGCGCTATCAGCAGGGCCGGATCATCGTGACCCATATCCGTGCGCTTCTGGACCGGATCAGGCCCGAGGACGAGCGGATCGAGGCGCAGGTCTATGATCCGACCTATTACACCTTTTATGACCTGGCCGGAGCCCCCCGGATCAACGGCCGGGACGATTGCCGGATCGAGATCGAAAAGGCCGACATCGCCGCCGCGCAGCGCAAATATGGCGACGAACTGGCCAAGCTGACCAATGACGAGATCATGGATCAGGGCAAATATCCCGATGTGGGCGGCGATTTCGCCGACGACATGAGGCTGGAATGCGCAAGGTGATCCCCGTCGCCCTGCTGGCTCTTGCGGTGGCCGCCGGCCTGGTCTTCTGGACCGGGCTGGACGACCGAGTCGCCCGGATGGCGGTGGGCTGGCAGCGCGACTATCAGAACGCGCTGGCGCGTGCCTTGCGCGCCCTGCGGGGCGGCGAGGCCGGGGCGGTCACGACCTTTCTGGGCATCTGCTTCGCCTATGGTTTCCTGCATGCGCTGGGGCCGGGACACGGCAAGGCGCTGATCGGCGCCTATGGGGTCGCGACCGACGTGCCGATGAAGCGCATGGTCAGCCTGGCCGCGATCACCAGCCTTGCGCAGGCGACGGTGGCGGTGGTTCTCGTCTATGTCGGCGTCTGGATCTTCGGCGGCGCGCGCGACCGCGTCGAGGGCGCCTCGGCCAGTCTCGAACCGTTCTCGGCCGCGGCGATCGCCCTGCTGGGGGTGATCCTGTGCTGGCGGGGATTGCGCAGGCTGGCCGCCGGCCGGCACCGGCACGGTCACGCGCATTCCGAAACCTGCGGCTGCGGCCATGCCCATGTCCCCGATGCCCAGGAGGTTCTGGCGACCCGCTCGTGGCGCGAAGCTGCGGCGCTGGTCGCCGGAGTGGCCCTGCGTCCCTGCACCGGGGCGCTGTTCCTGCTGATCCTGACCTGGCGGTTCGGGCTGGACGCCGTCGGGATCGCCGGGGTCTATGCCATGGGGATCGGCACCATGATGGTGACGGGCCTTGCCGCGGTCGTCGCGGTCGGCTTGCGTCGCGGCGTGCATGTCTCGCTGCCGGCCTTTGGTCGCGCGCCGGTCCTTGCCAGCCTGGTCGAGATCGTCCTCGGCGGTCTCGTGGCGATCTTTGCCTTCTCGACGGCGCTGCGCCTGCTCCAGACGCCGTTCTGAACTGCGCCGATCCCGGCGCGTCTACCCGACAGGACCAGAGGAGTTGCCAATCAAGCTGGTTGCGGCCTGCGGGGTCCGCCTTGATCCGGCCGCGGGCCATTCATGCCGGCGAGGCTTGCGTGCGTTTTGGTAACGTAATAACATTACGTTCATCCATTGGCGAGGCAGTTGCATGTCGGGGTCCGGTCCCAGTCCTGCTCACACCCTGAGCATCGAAGCGGTCGAGCGCATCTGCGCCGAACGGGGCGTCCGCTTCACGCCGCTGCGGCGGACGGTGCTTGAGGTATTGCTGAAATTCGACGGCCCCGTCAGAGCTTACGAGCTGTTGCGGGCATTGGGCCACAGGCTGGGCCGGCCCCTGGCCCCGCCGACCGCCTATCGGGCGCTCAACTTTCTGCTGGAGCAGGGGTTCATCAGCCGGATCGAGACGCGCAACGCCTTTGTCCCCTCGGCGCATCCACAGGATCGCTATGCCGGTCTCTTCTTTCTCTGCAACAGCTGCGGCGCCACGGTGGAACTGGAACTGGCCGGCCTTGCCGAGGTCCTTTCCGAACGCGCGGCCTCGCTGGGCTTCCAGGTCGGACGTCGCGTCATCGAATTGCAGGGAACTTGCGCCGATTGCCGGGATGCCGCCGCCGTCCCCAAGCGCCAGGGCCGGATAAGGGCGGGGCGGGCATGACGGACCCTTGCCCGACGCCTCTTCCCGTCACGCTGCTGACCGGCTTTCTTGGCAGCGGCAAGACCACGGTGCTGAACGGGCTGCTGCGCCATCCCGGTCTCAGCCGCACGGCCGTCATCATCAACGAATTCGGCGAGATCGGGCTGGACCACGAACTGGTCGTCTCGACGACCGAGACTCTGGTCTTGCTGCAGTCGGGCTGCATGTGCTGCGCCTTGCGGGGCGATCTGCTGGACACGCTGGTCGAACTTGCGGAACGGCGCGAGGCGGGCGAGCTGGACTTCGACCGGGTGATGATCGAGACCACCGGCCTGGCCGATCCGGCGCCGATCCTGCACACGCTGCTGACCAGCATGGACCTGTCCGAGCGTTTCGTGACCGATGGCGTCGTGGCGACGGTCGATGCCGCGACGGGGCCGGACACCCTGCGCCGGCACGAGGAGGCAAGGCGTCAGGTTGCCCTGGCCGATCTTGTCCTGCTGACCAAGACCGACCTGCCCGAGGCCGACGAGCCCGGCGCCCGCCGCGAAATCGCGGCGCTGAATGCCGCTGCGCCGGTCGAGGTGGCGCTGCATGACCGGATCGATCCCCGGCGGCTGACCGGGCTGGGGCACTTCGATCCGACGATGAAGTCGGTCGAGGCGCGGGGCTGGCTGCGGCAGGAGGCCGTTCCGGTTCCGAAGCTGGCCGATCTCGACGCCCTCAGGCATCTGGACGCGATCCGCTCGGTCTCCTGGGTGATCGACGAGCCGATTTCGGCCACGGCCTTCGATCTCTGGATGGAGATGCTGATGGCGCAGCGCGGCGCCGATCTGCTGCGCTTCAAGGGGTTGATCCCCCTGCAGGGCGTGCCGCATCCTTTCGTGGTCCACGGGGTCCAGCACATCTTTCATCCGCCGGTCCTGCTGACCGACTGGCAGGGCGAGGATCGCCGCTCGAAGCTGGTGCTGATCCTGCGCGACTTCATCGATCCCGAGCTGCGGGATCTCTTCTCCGCCCTGAACGCCGTTGCCGTGTCCGAGCATGTGCTGCCCGTCGGCTATCTTTCCGCCGAGGTGACGCCATGAGCCTGTCCGAAGACCGTCGCATCCCCGATCACGTCACCGTGGCCATCGTCGGGGCGGGGCCGGCGGGTCTGGGCGTGGCGCGGGTGCTGCGCGACCTGGCGATCCCCGATGTCTGGGTGCTGGAACGCAGCCGGATCGGGCAAAGCTTCCTGCGCTGGCCCGCGGGCACCCGGCTGCTGACGCCGTCTTTTCCCGGCAATGTCTTCGGACTGACCGACCTGAACGCGATCAGCTATGACAGCTCGCCCGGCTGGTCGCTGAAGCGCGAGCATCCAGACGGGGGACGCTACGCCCAATATCTGGAGCAGGCGGCGCTGGCCTTCGGGCTGAACGTCGCATGCGGCATCGATGTGCTGGGGCTGGAACCGCATGGCGAGGGATTCGCCCTGCGCACGGACCGCGGCGAGATCGGCGCGGATTTCGTGATCTGGGCCTGCGGCCAGTTCGGCACCCCTTCGGATGGCGGGCTGATCGGTGCGGAACATGCCCGCCACTACGCTGCGGTCGGCCGTTGGCAGGATGTGCCGGGCGACGAGGTCTTCGTCATCGGCGGCTATGAAAGCGGCATCGACGCGGCGCTTGGCCTTGCCCGCGCGGGCAAGCGGGTGACGGTGCTGGAGCGTGGCGCAGCGCCCTGGACCAACAGCGACAAGGACCCCAGCCGCGCCCTGTCGCCCTTTACCCGCCAGCGGCTGGACGTGGCGATGAAGGGCGGCGCCATCACGCTGATCGACGGCGCCGAGGTCATCGCGCTGGAGACCGAGCCGGGCGGCATCCGCATCCTTGCGGGCGACGGGCGCAGCTGGCTTTCGCCCCATGCGCCGATCCTGGCCACGGGTTTTGCCAGCGGCACGGCGCCGGTCTCGGGCTGGTTCGACTATGACGAAACCGGCCTGCCGCTGCTGACACCGCAGGACGAATCCACCGAATTGCCGGGCCTGTTCCTGGTCGGGCCCGAGGTGTCGCATAACGGCCATCTCTTCTGCTTCATCTACAAGTTCCGCCAGCGTTTCGCTGTGGTCGCCCGCGCCATCGCCGGGCGGTTCGGTGCCGACACCTCGGCGCTGGAACTCTATCGCGCCAACAACATGTATCTGGACGATCTGGCCTGTTGCGATGCCGACAAATGCCTCTGTTGAGGCCCGTCCCCGCGCAACCGATCCGGCATTTTCCACACAGAGACGACAGATGACCCTATATCTCACCAACAGCCTGGGCGGCGAGAAACAGCCCTTCGTCTCCCGCAATCCGCGCGAGGTCCGCATGTATGTCTGCGGCCCGACGGTTTATGATTACGCCCATATCGGCAATGCCCGCCCGGCTGTCGTGTTCGACGTTCTGGTGCGGGTGCTGGAACGGCATTTCGGGCGGGTGATCTATGCCCGCAACCTGACCGACGTGGACGACAAGATCAACGCGGCGGCGGCGGCCGCGGGTGTTCCGATCGCAGCGATCACCGAACGCTTCACCGCCGCCTATCACGCCGACATGGCCGCGCTGGGGGTGCGGCCGCCCGGCATCGAGCCGAAGGTGACGGATCATATTCCGCAGATCATCGACCTGATCCGGCGCCTGCTGGCGGCGGGGCATGCCTATGAGGCCGAGGGCCATGTGCTCTATCATGTGCCCTCCTTTGCCGATTACGGCATGCTCTCGCGGCGCAAGCGCGACGAGATGATCGCGGGCGCGCGGGTCGAGGTCGCGCCCTTCAAGCGTGATCCGGCGGATTTCGTGCTGTGGAAGCCCTCGGACGCCACCCAGCCCGGCTGGGACAGTCCCTGGGGCCGGGGGCGGCCCGGCTGGCATATCGAATGCTCGGCGATGATCGAGCATCACCTGGGCAATCCCATCGACATCCATGGCGGAGGCGTGGACCTGCAATTCCCGCACCATGAGAACGAGATCGCGCAAGGCACCCGCGCGCGCTTCTGGATCCATAACGGCTTCGTCACGGTCGAGGGGCGGAAGATGTCGAAGTCGCTCGGCAATGTGCTCTTGCTGCGCGACCTGTTGGGGCAGGCGCCGGGCGAGGCGGTGCGGCTGGCGCTGCTCTCGGCGCATTACCGGCAGCCACTGGGCTGGACGGCGCAAACGCTGCCGCAGGCGGTCAGGACGCTTTCCCGGCTTTACGTCGCCATCGGCGACGGGCCGGGCGATCTGCGGCTGTGCCGGGACAGCCCGCTGCTGGCCCGTTTCCGCGCCGCGCTGGACGACGATCTGAACACGCCGGCGGCGCTGGCCGAGCTTTTCGTGCTGGCCACCACGGCGCGCTCGGTCGATCCCGAACTCAGGCCGCGCTATGTCGCCGCCCTGGTCGAGGCGGGGGCGGAGCTTGGCCTGCTGCAAAGGACCGAGCGCGACTGGCAGGCGGAACTGGCCGCGTGCCAGACGGACCAGAAAGATGTGGCCCGCATCGATGCGCTGCGGGACGAACGCGCCGCCGCCCGTGCCGGCCGCGATTTCGCCACGGCCGACCGTATCCGCGACGAGCTGTTGGGGCTTGGCATCGCGGTCGAAGATCCCCCGCTTGTGGGGCAAGGCGGATGAGGGCGCGCCGCAGCATCCAGCCGCGCGGCGTGTCGGGCGGCATGATCGGCCCTGTACGGGCCTATCAGCTGGCTGCCGCCCTGGTTCGGCCACGGCTGCCGCATCCGGCCGAGGATTTACCGAAGATCGAGGCGAGGATATCCGCATGAAACCCGGCATCACCATCGAACAGCTTCCCGTCTTCCTCCTCACCGGCTTTCTGGGTGCGGGCAAGACCACGCTGCTGAACCGCATCCTCGAGAATCCCGCCTTTCACGACACGGCCCTGATCATTAACGAGTTCGGCCTGGTATCCGTCGATCACGATCTGGTCCGCGAGGGGCGGGAGCGGCCGGTGGTCACCACCACCGGCTGCATCTGCTGCACGGTCGGCAGCGACCTGCGCTCATCCCTGGATGAGCTGCTCGTGGGCCGCCGCGATGGCAGCCTGCCGCCATTTTCGCGCGTCATCGTCGAGACGACGGGGCTGGCCGATCCGGCGCCGATCATCAACAGCCTGATCCCCGGCGGGGTGGCGGCCATGTCGCTGCGCGATCACGCGGTGGCGCGGGCGTTTCGGTTGTCGGGCGTGATCACGGTCGTCGATGTCCAGGGCATCGGCGCGGCACTGGACAGCCATCCCGAAAGTCTTCGCCAGATCGCCTTCGCCGATCATGTCGTTCTGACCAGGACCGACGTGGCACCGACGGGCGATTGGCCGGAAAAGCTGAAGCGACTCAACCCAAGCCTGAGGATTCATGATGGAACGGATCCGTCGTTCCAACCGGCCGCGCTGCTCGAACCTGCCAGCTATTCCGCTTTCGGCAAGGGCGAGGGGGTCGAGGCCTGGCTGGCGGCGGAAGCGAGCCATGACCATGGTCACGGCCATGGCGGCCATTTCCACCACCTGAACCGGCATGGGAACGTCGTCGCCATCCCGCTTGTCCGCGACGATCCGGTCGATGAACGCGCGCTGCGGCAGTTCCTCGTCCGGCTGACCGCGACGCCGGGCAACGGGCTCTTGCGGATCAAGGGATTGGTTGCGCTCCAGGACGATCCTTCCGCGCCGGCGCTGATCCATGCCGTGCAGCATCGGCTCTATCCGATCATGCGGCTTGAGGGCTGGCCGCAGGGACAGGCCACAAGCCGGCTGGTGATCATCGGCACCAATCTCGACGAGGGCGCCATCCGCGCCGAATTCGAGGCGCTTTCGGGCAAGCCTCAGCCGTTTCTCGCCATGGCGTTCCAGGCATTCAAGCAGGGCGGCAGGCCCTTCGGTTGATGGGCCGCCCGGGGCCGGGGCCCGGCAGGACAAGGAGAGAGTCATGAAACAGGACGTCATCGTCATTGGCGGCAGCTACGCCGGGATGGCTGCGGCGCTGCAGCTTCTGCGGGCGCGACGCTCGGTCCTGATCGTCGATGCGGGCCGGCGGCGCAATCGCTTCGCCAGCCATTCGCATGGCTTCCTGGGCCAGGACGGCGTCGACCCGGCGGTGATCTGGGCGACCGCGCGCGAGCAGCTTCTGCGCTATCCGAGCCTGACCTGGATCGACGCGACAGCCGTCGATGCCGCCGGGCAAAGAGAGGAGTTCCGCGTTACCCTGGAGGACGGCTCCGGCCATGACGGCAGGCGCCTGCTCTTTGCCATCGGCGTCCGCGACATTCTGCCGGACATTCCGGGGCTGGCGGAGCGGTGGGGCAGGACCGTGTTCCATTGCCCCTATTGCCACGGCTACGAACTGGACCGCGGCCGGATCGGCTTGCTGGCCAGCGGGCCGATGGCGCTGCACCAGGCGCAGCTTCTGCCGGAATGGGGCGAGGTCACGCTGTTCACCAACGGCGCGGTGACGCCGGATGCGGCGGCCCTGGCCGACCTTGCCGCCCGGGGCGTCGGGGTCGAGACGGCGCCGGTCGTGCGGCTGGACGGCGAGGCCGAGGTGGTTCTGGCCGACGGGCGCCGCCTGGGTTTTGCCGGGCTGTTCACCGCCGGCCGCAATGTCCCGGCCTCGCCGCTGGCCGAAAGCCTGGGCTGCGAACTGGAGGAGACCCCTTTCGGCACCCAGATCCGCACCGATGCGGCGAAGGAGACCACGGTGCCCGGCGCCTTCGCCTGCGGCGATGCGGCGCGGGTGCCGCATTCGGTCTCGCTTGCCGTGGGGGACGGGGCCTGGGCCGGGGCGCAGATGCATCGTTCGCTGGTGTTCTGACCGATAAGCGGCGAAGCTGCTCCTACGGGACGGCGCCGCTTCGGTATCCGGCGACAGCTGCGGTAGCGGCAGCAAACATTCAACCGAACAAGAGAGCGCCAATGCGAATTGCCAGCACCATCCTTATTCTTGCGCTCCTTGGAGGATGCGCAGAAAGCGGCCCCAAGGCCCACCTGGTCGATGAAGCCGTGGAACGCGCGACCCTGGATGTCGAGGCCCGGGCGGCGGCGCATGCCCTGTCGCTTTATCTGAACGGCATGGTTCCGTCCCCCTAGCTTCGGGCAGGACATCGCGCGATGATATTCCCGCCGGCCGGCTTCGGGCGTAGGCGACCCCGGACATGCAGGATGCCCGGGGAATTGCTTCATCGGCTTACGCCGGGACGATCTTGCCGGGCAGGTTGTTCACCCGCATCGTTTCCTGCGGCTGGTAATGGATGACCGAGCGGATCGACTCGCCCGCATGCAGCAGGTCGAAGGCGGTATTGATCTGCTCATGCGTCATGTTGTGGGTGATATAGGGATCGACGTCGAAATCGCCCCGCAGCCATTCGTCCACCATGCCGGGCAGCTGGCTGCGCCCGCGCACGCCGCCAAAGGCCGAGCCGCGCCAGACCCGGCCGGTGACCAGCTGGAAGGGCCGGGTGGCGATCTCTTCGCCCGCGCCGGCGACGCCGATCACCGTGCATTCGCCCCAGCCCTTGTGGCAGCATTCCAGCGCCGAGCGCATGACATTGACGTTGCCGATGCATTCGAAGGAATAATCCACCCCGCCATTGGTCATGTCGATGACGACCTGCTGGATAGGCTGCTGGAAATCCGCGGGATTGATGCACTCGGTCGCGCCAAGGCCGCGGGCCAGCGGGAACTTGTTCGGGTTGGTGTCGATGCCGATGATCCGGCCGGCGCCGACCATCTTCGCCCCCTGGATCACCGCCATGCCGACCGCGCCCAGGCCGAAGACCGCCACCGTCGCGCCGGGTTCCACCTTGGCGGTGTTCCTGACCGCACCCATGCCGGTCGGAATGGCGCAGCCCATGACGCTGGCCTTGGCCAGCGGCGCCTCGGTCGAGATCTTCGCCACCGAGATTTCCGGCAGCACCGTGTATTCGCTGAAGGTGCTGGTGCCCATGTAGTGATGGATCATCTTGCCCTTGTAGGAGAAACGTGAAGTGCCGTCGGGCATGACGCCGCGGCCCTGCGTTTCGCGGATTGTCTGGCACAGATTGGTCTTGCCCGACCTGATATAGGGGCAGTCCGGATCCTCGGGGATGTAGAGCGGGATGACATGATCGCCCGGCTTGACCGAGGTGACGCCGCGGCCGATCTCTTCGACGATCCCGACGCCCTCATGGCCGAGGATGGCGGGGAACAACCCCTCAGGGTCCTTGCCCGACAGGGTGAACATGTCGGTATGGCACAGGCTGGTGGTGACGATACGGACCAGGACCTCGCCGTCCCTGGGGCCTTCAAGGTCGATTTCCTCGATCTCCAGCGGGCGGTTCGGTTTCCAGGCGATGGCGGCGCGGGTTTTCATCTCGGACAGTCTCCTCGGCTTGCATCCAATCACGTAATGTTATTACGTTACTGATGCTGCAGGAACCTGTCCGGCCGGTCGATTTCGGACAGGGTTCCCGATGTTCAGGCCAAGGGACAGGAAGCGAATGACAGGGCAGGGGCCAGCCGCGCCCGGCAGGGACAGCCACCGGGTGCATATCGTCATCTATCCCGGCTTCAAGTCGATGGAGGCGGTCGGGCCGGTCAATGTGCTCAGCTATGCCAACCGCCATCTGGCCGAGCGGGGCGATCCGCGCCGCTACGACATCGTGCTGACCGCGCCCCGGCCCGGCGCCATCCCCTCGGATACGCCGATCACGCTTGCCGCCGAAACCGGATTGCCCGAGACCGGCCCGCTGGCCACGGTCATGGTCGCCGGTGCGCTGGACATCCAGGCGGCGCTGGCGCGGGAAGCCGGGCTGGTGGAGTGGTGCCGCAGGCGGGCCTTCGAGGCGGAACGCTTCGCGGCGCTCTGCTCGGGGTCGTTCTTCCTGGCCGCGGCGGGGGTTCTGGACGGACGCCGCGCGGCGACGCATTGGAGCGTGGCCGAGCTGTTGCAGCGCCGCTTTCCCGGGGTCCGCGTGGATGCCGACGCGATCTTCGTGCAGGACGGCAGCCTGTGGACCTCGGCCGGGGTGACGGCGGCGATCGATCTGGCGCTGGCCTTCGTCGAGCAGGATTTCGGCCGCGACCTGGCGCTGGCCGTGGCGCGCGACCTGGTGATCTATCTCAAGCGGCCGGGAGGGCAGTCGCAGTTCAGCGCCGCCCTGACCAGCCAGATGCGCGGCCCGCCGGGGATGCGGGACATCCAGTCCTGGCTGCTGGCCAACCTGCACCAGCCTTTGCACATCCCCGACATGGCCGCCCGCGCCGGGATGAGCCCGCGCAACTTCACCCGTCTGTTCGCCGCCGAACTGGGCACGACTCCGGCCAGCTATCTGGAAGGCGCGCGCTGCGAACGGGCCAAGGCGCTGCTTCTGGACAGCGACCTGCCGCTGAAGGCCATTGCCTTCCGCTGCGGCTTCACCTCGGACGAGCAATTGCGCAAGGCCTTCCTGCGCCGGTTTTCGCTGACGCCGCGCGACTATCGCGACCGTTTCAGGACGACGCGGCCGGGGTGATAGGCGCAATGCCGGGCCGGGCGGTCTATCGCTGCGACAATCGCGCCGTGCTTGCCGGCCAGGGATCGTCGAAGGCTTCGCCCGCCCTCCACGCCGCGACCTCTGCAGGGGTGCAGAAGCAGCCCCTGACCGCATCGGCGAAGTCCGCCAGCCCGTCGCGATCCCCGATCACGGTCAGCCGGCAACGCCGGTCGCCGAACTCGGGCGACATGCCTTCAAGGCGCCGGCGCATCTCTTGGCGTTCCTCGGGCAGCAGGTTCAGGCTTTCGTCCTCCAGCGCCGCGACTTTCCAGTAATTGACGATCTCCAGCCCGATGCTGCCGGCGGTCTGGTTCCACAGCAGTTGCAGCCTGTCGCGCGAAGGCAGCCAGAAGAAGCCCTTGCTGCGATGGATGCCGGTGCCGAGGGAATGGTTATAGACCTTCCACAGCCTTTGCGGGTGAAAGGGGCGGGGGTCCGCGATCACGATGCTGCCGAGCCGGTAGCCTTCGGCGCCGGACATCGAGGCGGTGCCGCGGCTGCGGTCCCAGTCGGTCAGCTCGGCGCCCAGGGTGGCGACGCGCGCATGGTCATAGGGCGGCAGGGCCAGCACATCGGCCAGCCGGACATTGCCCCATTGCATGCCGACGATGTCGGCGAAGGGGTTGATCGGATGGACGGCCTGCGCCACGGCGCGCAGCGTGTCGCCGGATACCCGGTCCATCTTGCTCAGCAGGATGCGGCTGGCGAACATGATCTGCTCGGCCAGCAGGTTCTCGATCCCGCGCCGACCCTCGGCCAGATGGTGCGAGGCGGCGGGCAGGATGGCGCGGCCCAGGTCGTGGTCCTGCGCCAGCGTCACCGTGTCCACCACCGACAGGAAGCCGTGCAGCCGCAGGGCGGGATGCGCGCGGATCGCTTCCAGAAGCGGCCAGGGATGGGTGCTGCCCGAGGTTTCGATCAGGATATGCGTGGCGCCTGCGCCGGTCACTTTGTCCACGGCGCGGGCGAACTGTTCCAGCCCCTGCGCCCCGCTGATGCTGCCGGCCGGAATGGCGGCAAAGCGTGGGTCGCGGCGCGAGATCACCTCGCTGGTGTCGAGGATCGCGCCATCGACATCAAGCGCGCTCATCTCGTTGACGATGACGCCAAGCCGCACGCCCGGCATGCCCCGGGCCTGCACCAGGAGGCTTTGCAGGAGCGTGGTCTTTCCGGCGCCGAGAAAGCCGTTGAGAATCGTGACCAGAATCTGCGGCATGGTGTCTTCCTGAATGAATGCGGGTCAACCGGCGGCGAGCTTGCCTGCGGCCTTGCGGAACCATTCAAGCGTCCTCGCATGATGGGCCTCGCCCCAGCGGTCGATGAATTTCTGGGTATGGAAGTCCTGCCTGTCCTCAAGCGCGGCGATGCGCCCGGCCACATAGCCCGGGGTCAGCGGGATGCCGCATTTGACGGTGATGCAATGTTCCCATTCGTCATAGGTTTGCGGAATGTAGTTCATCGAAATCCTCATGCAGGCGTTGAAGAAAGCGCGGCGGATAGCGGGTCGTCGCGCCACAGGGCAACCGAAGTCAGGCCGAGGCCGCCGAGGCGGCGCAGAAGGCCATCCGGGCCGAGATCGCAGGCCATGTCCGGCATGCGGCGGGAACCTTGCAGGCGAAGCCGGTGCCGTCCGCTCCGCGTCTCCAGCAGGGCGTCGGCGCCCTCGGGGACCGCCCCCGCCCGTTCGGTCAGGATCAATTCCGGCTCTCCGGTCCGGGTGCGGTGCAGAAAGCCGGACATGATCGCGGCGGCGTCAGCTGCGCCTTCGCCGACCGTCACCGCGATGCCGGCCGCGCGCAGCCGGGCGAAGCCGCCGCCGTCCACGCGGGGATCGGGATCCTGCATCGCGGCAACGACACGGGTCACCCCGGCAGCAATGATCGCATCGGCGCAGGGTGGCGTCCTGCCCCAATGGCAGCAGGGCTCCAGCGTGACATAAAGCGTGGCTCCGCGCGCCGCCGCCCCGGCGCGGTTCAGCGCGACCCGCTCGGCATGGGGCCGTCCGCCCGGCTGCGTCTCGCCTTCGGCGATGATCGTGCCGCCTTTCACGATCACGCAGCCCACGGGCGGATTGGGCCAGACATGGCCGCGCATCCGCCGGGCCAGCGCCAGCGCCTGCGCCATCCAGAGCGCATCAGAGCTGCGTGGGATTGGGCGCATCGCCGTAGACCTGAACCGGATCGAAAAGCTTCTCGGACTCGGTGAAGACGAGCCGCGGCGCACCGTCCCCGCCCAGCGGCACCGCACGATAGAAGCAGGAGCGATAGCCGACATGGCAACTCGCGCCCCCGGCGATCTCGACCCGCAGCCAGATCGCGTCCTGATCGTCGTCGATCCGCATCTCGACGATCTTCTGGATCAATCCGCTGGTCGCGCCCTTGTGCCACAGGCATTGCCGCGAACGGCTCCAGTAATGCGCCTCGCCGGTTACGATGCTGCGCGTCAGCGCCTCGGCATTCATCACGCCCATCATCAGCACCTCGCCGGTCGCGGCGTCGGTGGTGACGACCGGGATCAGCCCTGCGGCATCGAATTTCGGAGCCAGCGCATGGCCTTCCTCGACCTGCGCGACCGTGAGGCGGGGGGAAAAGAGCGACATCGTGTTTCCGTGCTTGAATTACAACGAAGATGGCATGCGCGAGGAGTGGTGCCCGGTGATCAGCCAGACCCCGTCGATTTCCTCGAAGGTGAACAGGTAGCGGGCCGGCAGCGTCTGTTCCGCGCCGTCGCGTTCGAAGGTGAAGGTGTAATGCCCGCCGACAACCACGGTGCCCAGCTTGTGGCTGATCCGCTTGCGCAGCGTGTCGATACGACAGCGCAAGTTGGGATTGGCGAGGAAGCTTTCGAAATAGGCCCGGCGTTCCTCGGCATGGCCGCCGATCTCATCCGCCATGGTCGGGACCAGGATGGCATCGGTGGCGTAAAGCGCCAGCAGATCCTCCAGCCGGCCCAGGGACGCCACCTCGGCCCATCGCATCAGGGCCAGGCGCACCTGCGCCAGATAGGGCCGCGCGGCTGCCTCGAACAAGGCATCCTCCCGGACGCGGCTGGTCGTCACATCTTCCAGCATGGCTCTGCTCTCCTCGCTGTCCGGGTCGGGCCGGCCTGAAAACGGCATTGCAGGTCCCGGTGATTCTGGCTATTGGAGTAACGTAATAACATTACACTTACGAGGACGCCATGCCGACCAGCCAGCAAACCCGCGACAACCGCCTGCCCGTCACCGTCCTTTCGGGCTTTCTGGGCGCCGGAAAGACCACGCTGCTGAACCATATCCTGAACAATCGTGAGGGGCGCCGCGTCGCGGTCATCGTCAACGACATGTCCGAAGTGAATATCGACGCCGATCTGGTCCGCGACGGGGCCGAGCTGAACCGGGCCGAGGAAAAGCTGGTCGAGATGACCAACGGCTGCATCTGCTGCACCTTGCGCGACGACCTGCTGCAAGGGGTGCGCAAGCTGGCCGAGGAGGGCCGCTTCGACTATCTGCTGATCGAGGGCACCGGCATCGCCGAGCCGCTGCCCGTCGCCGCGACCTTCGATTTCCGGGACGAGAATGGCGACAGCCTGTCGGATGTCGCGCGGCTGGACACGATGGTCACGGTCGTCGATGCGATAAACCTGACCAAGGATTTCGCCAGCGACGATTTCATCGCCGAACGCGGCGAAAGCCTGGGCGACGAGGATGAGTGGACGCTGGTCAACCTGCTGACCGACCAGATCGAATTTGCCGATGTGATCGTGCTGAACAAGGCGACGGATGCGGGACCCGAGCGGCTGGACCGGGCGCGCAAGATCGTGCGCGCGCTGAACCCCGACGCGAGGCTGATCGAGACGGATTTCGGCCGTGTCGAGGCCGATGCGATCTTCGATACCGGCCTGTTCGATTTCGACCGCGCGCATATGCATCCGATGTGGGCGAAAGAGCTTTACGGGTTCCAGGACCATGTGCCCGAGACCGAGGAATACGGCATCTCCTCCTTCGTCTACCGGGCGCGGCGGCCGTTCCATCCCCGCAAGATCTACGACCTCTTCAACGGCGAGTTGCCGGGCGTGATCCGGGCCAAGGGGCATTTCTGGATCGCAAGCCGCCCGAACTGGGCGGTGGAGTTCAGCCTGGCCGGCGTCGTCTCCTCGGTTGTGCCGCTGGGCGGCTGGTGGGCCTCGGTGCCGCGCGAACGCTGGCCGACCCATCCCGACAGCCTCGCCGAAGTGGCGAAGAACTGGGAGGAACCCTGGGGCGACCGGCGTCAGGAGCTGGTGTTCATCGGTGCGGGCATGGACCCCGCGGCCATCACCAAGGCCCTGGACGACGCCCTGGTCGACGCCTGGGACTTCACGCCCGAGGCCTGGGCGAGATTGCCCGATCCCTTTCCGCAATGGGGCCAGCGCCGCGTCGCCTGAGCGCGGCGGCTGACGGAAAGGACGAAGGGCAGGGCAGGGTTGCCCCGTCCACGAGAGAACCATACAGGTGAGGAGAAGCCGCTGCATGACCGAAACCGTTTCCGCAACTCCGCAAGGAGCATCCCCCGATCAAGCCGAGGCGCGGGAAATCCTCGAATCCGACAGCGGGCTGGTTCTGCAGCAGGTTGCCCAGCCGGGGGTCGGCGCGGCGATCTGGCGGCGCAGCCTCTCGTCCGGTTTTGCCGAATGGATCGAGGGCATTCCGCTTGACCAGATGCCGGCGCTGCGCGCCCTGGTGGATTTCCGCGCGGTCGAGAACTGCATCCATGCCGCCTGCGATCTGTCCGGGCTGCCCGCCGGGACGATGCGCGACCTGCTGGCCAGCGACATCGGGGCGCTGGCGCTGATGCTGGCGCAGATCATGCGCAATCCGCTGATGCATCTCCGCTTCGAAGCCGTGACCACGGATGCCTGCCGGAAATTCCATGTCGACCAGATGCCCGCGCGGCTGCTTTGCACCTATCGGGGGCCGGGAACGCAGTTCGGGTTGCAGGACGAAAGCGGCCAGGTCGTGCCGGCCGGCGAGATGCGCACGGGCGAGGCCGCGATCCTGCGCGGCGGGCTGTGGCCCGGGATGGAAGTCACGACGCTGCTGCACCGTTCCCCGCCCATCGCCGGAACCGGCGGGGTGCGGCTGTTCCTGGCCCTCGACCCCGCCGCGGAACCCGCAGCCGAGGCGCGGAGGCTACACTGATGCGCGGCAACCTTGCCACCTCGCTGCGCCGCCGCCGCCGGCCCTCTCCGATCGCGCAATACGACCGCCTGCCGCCCGAGTTGCGCCGCTGGCTGGCGCAGGCGGCACTGCCCTGGAGCCCGGTTTCGGCGCTGCGCCTGTGGCGGAAGCTGATGGCCGAGACCGCGGGCAATGCCGAGGCCGTCTGCCGACGCCTCGACCTGATCGAGGCGCGGATGCTGATGCGCGATGCGCCGCGGATCTGGGCTGACTAGCTGGGGCTTCGCGGTATGCTGGTTGCTCGTGACCAGCATCCGGGTGTTGGGAGGGTGTCGGGACCGGGGCGAAACAGGGGTCCGGGATTGTCCCGGCGCCGGCAAAGGCCCGGCCGCGGCATGGGCGAAGATCGGCGGCACGTTACCACTATAGCCAAGTCCTGCGAGATCCGGGTCCTGCGTGGGGATGCCTGGGGAGCCTCTCAGAAGGCCTGCAGCACCGGCGGGGGCGCGGCGGAGGGCTGGGGGACGGTATAGGGCGACAGGAAGGGGGCGAACTGGTCCACCGCCCGGCCCAGCCGGGTATGGGCGGCATCGTCGGCCAGCTTGCCGCCGGTGAATTCGCGGTCGGCGACATAGACTCCGGTGGCCAGGGTCTGCGCCTCGAAAAAGGCCATCAGCGGCCGCAGCTGATGTTCGATCACCAGCGCATGGCGGTCGCCGCCGCCGGTCGCGGCCAGAAGCACCGGCTTGCCGGCCAGCATGGGGGGATCCAGCAGGTCGAGGACATGCTTGAACAGCCCGGCATAGCTGCCCTTGTGGACCGGGCTTGCGATCACCAGCGCATCGGCATGGATCAGCTCGGTGAGATGCGACAGCGCCTCGGGGTCGAGGTCGCTGATGTGGCGAGCATGGCCCAGAGACGGGCCCAGATCGGCAAGATCGAAGACATGGCCGACGGCGCCGAAGCGGTCGGCGGCCAGATCCACGGCGGCCTGGACCAGGGCGCGGCTGCGCGAGGGGGCGGAAAAGCTGCCGGCAAAGCCGGTGATGGTCAGGGCGGTCATGATGATCTCCTGTTCTGTGCGGTCCCGAAGGGTCAGGACAGAGGCGGCCTGTGGCCGGCGGCGACGGCGGGTCGTGTCGCCGCCGGGTGCAGGATGGGGCCCAGCAGGGCATGGCGGGCGATCTCGCGCGCGATCTGGCTGGTCTGGGAGGCGCATTCCGGTGCCCCGGTCAGCTCTCCCAGATGGCCCCGGGCCAGCGGGCCGGCGATGAGGATGCGGTTGCTGGCGCGTCCCTGCGCATCCAGCGCCCGGCAGATCTCTGTGGTGGCAAGGCCCAGGCCCAGCGGACAGGGCACGATCAGCCCCAGCCGCGCCAATGCGCCAAGCGCCGGGTTGGCGTCGATACATCGGTCCTGCGCGGGGCCGGTGGTGACGATGATGCGGTCGAAATGCGCCTGCTGCGGCTGGGACCGGCCGCGCGGACGCCAGCGGACATCCACGCCGCCGCCGCGCCTCGTCGCGTCCAGAAGATGCCCGGCGACGAATTCCAGCCGGCTCTGATCGGTCAGCCGGGCCAGTACGGCCTCGGTCTGCGGGGCAAGGCGATAGCGGTGCACGTCCCACCAGACGCGCAGGTGGCGCAGGAAACGCCGCCGCTCGGTCATGTCCAGCGCCGCCCAGATCTGCGGCGCCTGTGCCCGCAGCCGCCAGAAGGTGGCGTGCCAGCCGTTGCCGCGCGCCTGATCGTCGACGATGGCATGGCGCACCCGGCGCAGCAGGTCCGAGACGCGCCGCGCGGGCGGGGCGGTGAAATCGGCCTGGCTGTCATGCTCGGCCGCGCCCTGGCCACGGGCGTGCAGCCCGCGCCGCGACAGGCAGGTGATCTGCCCGGCATGGCCCTGGCGGTCCAGCGTGGCGATGGCGTCGGCGGCGCTGAGCCCGGCGCCCAGGATGAGCACCCGCGCCTGCTGCGGCACGGCGGCCAGCGCCTCGGCATCGCCCGGATCGGCGACCAGCAGGCTGCTGCCGGCCAGTCCGGCCAGGGGCCGGGGCAGGGCAGGGGCGGGATGGCCGCTGGCCAGCACCAGCAGGTCGGCGTGGATGCGGTTGTCGTCGGAAAGCAGCAGCAAAAGATCGCCGTTCGCGCCATGCGCCACATCGCTGACCCGCGCCCGGATATGGCGCACCGCGCCCGAGGCCAGGTGCGGCGCCAGCCGCTCGGCGACATAGCGGCCGAACAGCGCGCGCTGGACATAGAGATCGCCATTCGGCGCCGTCGCCTGCGGGTCCGGCAGGTTCGGATTCTCTGCCAGCCAGTCCGCGAAATCGCTGCGGTTCTCGGGGTCGATCGACATGCGATGCGCCGGCACGTTCAGCCGGTGCGCCGGGTCGGTGGCGGAATAGGCCAGCCCGCGGCCCAGTTCCGGCCGCGGCTCGACCACGGTCAGGCGCACCGGCAGCCGCATCCGCGCCAGCTGCCATGCCAGCGAGGCGCCGGTGAAGCCGCCGCCCAGAATGACGATGCGCAGGGGGTTCTGGATTGCGGTCATGGTCTCAGCCTCCGGCTACGGCAAGACGTGGCGCGGGCGGGGCCGGGCGATGGTCGTTGCCGATCGTCTCGCCGAAGGGGCCCATGTTGGCCGCAAGGCTGGCCTGCGGCAGCGGGTGGTCCAGCGGCAGCAGGGGCAGGACGCGTTCGCCGAAGCTGTAGGCTTCCTCCAGATGCGGATAGCCCGAGAGGATGAAGGTATCGATGCCGATGCGCCGGTATTCGTCGATGCGCTCGGCCACGGTTTCGGCATCGCCGACCAGTGCCGTGCCGGCCCCGCCCCGCACCAGGCCGACGCCGGCCCAGAGGTTCGGGCTGATTTCCAGCTTGTCGCGGCGCCCGCCATGCAGCGCCGCCATGCGCGCCTGCCCGACCGAATCCATCCGTGCGAAGGTCTCCTGCGCCTTGGCTATGGTGGCGTCGTCCAGCCGGCTGATCAGCTGTTCGGCGGCCTGCCAGGCCTCGGCATGGGTGTTGCGCACGATGACATGCAGGCGGATGCCGAAGCTGACCTCGCGGCCCTCGGTCGCGGCCAGCCGGCGCACGGATTCGATCTTGTCGCGCACCTGGGCCGGCGGCTCGCCCCAGGTCAGGTATTTGTCGATCTGCCGCGACGCCACCTTGTTCGCCGCTTCAGACGAGCCGCCGAAATACAGCGGCGGGCCGTTTTCCTGCAGCGGCGGGAACAGCAGCTTGCCGTCGTCGATCTTCAGGTGCCTGCCGTGGTGGTTCACGGTTTCGCCGGCCAGCAGGGCCTTGTAGACGTTTAGGAATTCCTCGGTCACCTCGTAACGCTCGGCATGGTTCAGGTGGATGCCGTCGCCGGCGTTCTCGACCGGGTCGCCGCCGGTGACCACGTTGATCAGCAGCCGCCCGCCCGACAGCCGGTCCAGCGTCGCGGTCATGCGCGCGGCCAGCGTCGGCGATTGCAGCCCCGGCCGCACCGCGACCAGAAAGCGCAGCTTTTCGGTCTGCGAGGCCAGCGCCGCCGCCGTGACCCAACTGTCCTCGCAGCTGCGGCCGGTGGGCAGCAGCACGCCGTAGTAACCCAGGGAATCGGCGGCTTGCGCCACCTGGCGCAGATAGGGCAGGTTGACCGCCCGGCCGCCCTCGGCCGTGCCAAGATAACGGCTGTCGCCATGCGTCGGCAGGAACCAGAGCACGCGGATCTTGTCGGGAGTAGGGATGCTCATGTCGGAGTCCTTTGCTGATATCACGGCCGGGCAGCGGATGCCGGTCTTTCTCGCGCCTCAGGAAAACACTTAAATACGACCAAGTATATAGTGATTTAGGGCGCGACAGGAATTTGGGCTGAAACCGGCATTTCCTGCCGCCGATTTGGAAAAATTCGCTATGCGAGCGGTGGCTGGGGGACTGATATTCTCTGCCCGGCGCGGAAGCGTCGGGCGTCCCGCGGAAGAACGGCGCCCATGGTCCGGCCGGATTCGCCGGGTCGGCCCTGCGCCGCCGGACCCGGACTGGCGCGGCGCCACAGCCGCGGCCGGTCTGCCGCGCTTCCTCCATGCCCGGCCGGGGAACCGGGCCTGCGTCGCTGCCGGGGGAAAGAGAACGATGCTCTCCCAGCAGCACGACCTTTGGAATGGCCGCAGGATGGCTGGCGGCGTAGCAAAAGACGATCAGAATTATCGTTTTTTGACCGCAGAGGATCAGCCATGAGTTCAGCAACGAGGTGGAGAACGCGCATCCCTGTCACGGTCGCCGCGCTGATGCTGTTGGCCGGCCCGGCGCCGGCCGGGGTCAGGATCGGCGTGACGCCCGGCGCGCTTGCCGATTCGATCAACGTCGCCGCCGAGGAGGCCAAGGCCCAGGGGCTGGAGGTCGAGGTTGTCGAGTTCAGCGACTGGACCACGCCCAACCTGGCGCTGGAGAATGGCGATCTGGATGCCAACTATTTCCAGCACCAGGCTTTTCTGGACAATGCCGTCCAGGAAACCGGCTATGACCTGACCTCGGTCGCGCTGGGAATCCTGCCCAATATCGGGCTTTATTCGGAACGATACGACCGGCTTGACCAACTGCCGGACGGCGCGCGCGTGGCGGTGGCCAGCGACCCGGTGAACCAGGGGCGGGGCCTTGCGCTGCTGCAGACCGCCGGGCTGATCGCGCTGCGTCCCGGCGTGGGCTGGAAGGCGACGCTGGACGACATCGCCGACAATCCCAAAGGGCTGGAATTCGTCGAGGTCGAGGGGCCGCAGCTGGTCCGCGCCGTGTCGGATGTCGATCTGGCGCAGGGCTATCCGGCCCATTACGTCAACGCCGGACGCGGCGATTTCGCGGGCAAGGCGCTGATCTATTCCGGGCTGGACGACACGCATTTCGCCATCCGCTTCGTGACCCGGACCGACAATTCCGACGATCCCGAGATCGCCGGCTTCATCCGCATCTATCAGCAATCTCAGGCCGTGCGCGACCAGATCGACGCCTCGAATGCCCATAACCCGGCGCTTTACTCGCTGCCCTGGCTGGCAGCGGCCAAGACCCAATAAGGAGACAGGAATGAAACTCGTGACATTCGCCCTTGCCGCCGCGCTGTCGCTGGCCGGGCTGTCCGCCTCAGCCGAGGCGCTGAAGATCGGCGTCGTGCCGGGCGCCTATGGCGATGCCGTGAACGTCGCCGCCGAGGAGGCCAAGGCCCAGGGGCTGGCGGTCGAGGTGATCGAATTCAGCGACTGGACCACGCCCAATTCCGCGCTGGCCAGCGGCGACATCGACCTGAACTTCTTCCAGCACCAGCCCTTCCTCGAGAATGCCGAAAAGGAACGCGGCTATGATTTCGAGGTGGTGGGGCAGGGCATCCTGGCCAATCTCGGCCTTTATTCCCTGCGCCACAAGAGCTTTGACGAGATCCCGCAGGGCGGCACCGTCGCCATCGCCAACGACCCGGTCAATCAGGGGCGCGGCTTGCTGCTGCTGGAGAAATCCGGCCTGATCAAGCTGCGCGAGGGCGTGGGCTTTCTGGGCACGCTGGACGATATCACCGAGAACCCGCGGGCGCTGAAATTCACCGAGGTCGAGGGGCCGCAGCTTGTGCGCATCACCGGCGACGTGGATCTGGCGCAGGGCTATCCGCATTTCATCGTCGCGGCGGGAGCCTTTGATCCGACCTCGGGGCTGGCCTATTCCGGCATCGAGGACAAGCAATTCGCCGTCAGCTTCGTGTCCCGCGCCGACAACAAGGATGACCCGCGCATCGCGCAGTTCATCGCGCTGTTCCAGCAGTCGCAGGCGGTCAAGGATCAGGTGCGCCATTCCTTCGCCGACAGCGACAAGCTGTATATCCTCGCGTGGCAAGGCTGATGACGGGCCTGGCTGCAAATCTGGGCCGGCGGAGCGCGGTGACCGAGCTGGCCCCGGCCGCCGCGGCCGCCACCCCGGCCCTGCGCAAGGCGGGGACCGTGCGCTTCGAAGCCCTGGGCAAGAGCTATGCCTCGTCGGCGGGGCAGGTGCAGGCGCTGGCGGGGATCGACCTCGACATCCGCGCGGGCGAGATCTTCGGCATCATCGGCCGCTCGGGGGCGGGCAAGTCCAGCCTCTTGCGCACCATCAACCGGCTGGAGCGGCCCAGCACCGGCCGCGTGCTGGTCGATGGCGAGGATATCGCCGCACTGGACGAGGCAGGGCTGGTGGCGCTGCGCCGCCGCGTCGGCATGGTGTTCCAGCATTTCAACCTGCTCTCGGCCAAGACCGTGCGGGGCAATGTGGCGCTGCCGCTGCGCGTGGCCGGCCTGCCCGGGGGCGAGATCGCCCGCCGCGTCGACCAGGCGCTGGAGCTGGTCGGCCTGACGGGCAAGGGCGATACCTATCCCTCGCGCCTGTCCGGCGGCCAGAAGCAGCGCGTCGGCATCGCCCGCGCACTGGTCAGCCGCCCCGAGATCCTGCTCTGCGACGAGGCGACCTCGGCGCTGGACCCGGAAACGACGGTTTCGATCCTGCGGCTGTTGCGCAACATCAACCGGCGGCTGGGCCTGACCGTGGTGCTCATCACCCATGAGATGAGCGTGATCCGCGAGATCTGCGACCGCGTCGTGGTGCTCGAGGCCGGGCGGATCGCCGAACAGGGCCCGGTCTGGCAGGTGTTCGGCGCGCCGAACCATGCCGCGACGCAGGCGCTGCTGCAGCCCCTGCAGCATGGCCTGCCCGAGGACCTGGTCCAGCGCCTGCGCGACAAGCGGCACGGTGCGGGCGACGAAACGCTGGTCGAGCTGAGCTTTCTGGGCCGCAACGCCCCGGACCTTGGCCAGCTCGCCGCCGTGACGGGGCAAGGGGCGGGGCGGGGCCGGCTGCGGCTGGTCAGCTCGCAGCTGGAACGCATCCAGGGCCATTCCATCGGCAAGCTGCTTGTGGCGCTGGGGCCGGGCGTCGCGCCCGAGGCGCTGGCCCCGCTGGCCGATCAGACAAGGATATTGGGATATGTTGACGCCTCAGATGATTGATCGCCTGCAACAGGCATTCTGGGATACGGTGCTGATGGTCTCGGTCTCGGCCGGGATCGCGGTGCTGGTGGGGATTCCGCTGGCGGTGTTCCTGGTCACCTCGGGACCGGGCGGCATCTTTCCGGCGCCCCGGCTGAACCGCATCGTCGGCACGGTGGTCAACGGCTTTCGCGCCGTGCCCTTCATCGTGCTGCTGGTGGCGCTGATCCCGTTCACCCGGCTGGTCGCCGGCACCACGATCGGGGTCTGGGCGGCGATCGTGCCGCTGGCGGTTTCGGCGACGCCCTTCTTCGCCCGCATCGCCGAGGTCTCGCTGCGCGAGGTCGATTCCGGGCTGATCGAGGCGGCGCAATCCATCGGCTGCCGCCGCCTCGACATCGTGCGCCATGTCCTGCTGCCCGAGGCGCTGCCGGGCATCATCGGCGGCTTCACCATCACGGTGGTGACGATGATCGGCGCATCCGCCATGGCGGGGGCGGTCGGCGCCGGGGGGCTGGGCGACGTGGCCATCCGCTATGGCTACCAGCGCTTCGACACCACGGTGATGCTGGTGGTCATCGCCATCCTGATCCTGCTGGTCTCGGCCGTGCAGTTCACCGGCGATTACGCGGTGCGCCGGCTGCGGGCGCGCTGATCGGGAAAGGAAATGGGGGCTGACTGCCCCCATACCCCCGTGGATATTTTCCCAAGAAAGAAGCCTATTCGGCCGCCAAGGCGGCTGCCGGGCGAAAGGCCTGGGCGCTGTGGCGTTCGGGCAGCCTGTCGCCCTGGCCGAACAGCTTGCGGCGCAGCGTCCCCTGGGCATATCCGGTCTTGTAGCTGCCGCGGTCCTGCAATTCCGGCACGATCAGGTCGGCGAAATCCTCGTAGGTTTCGGGGGTGACCAGCCGGGTCAGGTTGAAGCCGTCGATCTCGCCCTCGCGGATCCAGGATTCCAGTTCGTCCGCGACCTCGGCCGGGTCGCCCACGGCCAGCGGATAGCGCCCGCCAAGCGCCAGCTGGCCCAGGAGGTCGCGCTTGGTCCAGCCCCGGCTTTCGGCCAGCGTCGCCGCCGACTGGATCGCGTTGGTCGGGCCATAGGGGATGGGGTCGTCGAGGCCGTAGCGGGCAAAGTCGATGCCGGTCGAGGCGGCGAAATGCGCCAGCCCCGCCTCGGGGCTGGAATGGGCGCGGTATTCGGCCAGCTTCTCCTGCGCGGCGGCGGCGTTGTGGTCGGTCACGACATTGATGCCGAGGATGACCTTGACGTCCTCGGGGCGGCGGCCGGCGGCGACCACCGCCTCGCGGATGCTGCGCGAGGCCTTGCGGGCCAGCGCCTTGTCCGGGGCCGAGATGAAGACGCATTCCGCATGCCGCGCCGCGAATTGCTGGCCGCGCCCCGAGGTGCCGGCCTGGAACAGCACCGGCGTGCGCTGGGGCGAGGGTTCGCTGAGGTGCCAGCCCTCGACGTCGTAGAAGCGGCCGTGATGCACGATCCGCCGCACCTTGGCCGGGTCGGCATAGACACGGGCGTCGCGGTCGCGGATCACCGCGTCGTCGTCCCAGGACCCCTCCCACAGCTTGTAGAGCACGTCGAGATATTCGTCCGCCTGGTCATAGCGCAGGTCGTGGCCGGTCATGCCGTCGCGCCCGACCGCGCGGGCGGCGCTGTCCAGATAGCCGGTGACGATGTTCCAGCCGATCCGTCCCCCGGTCAGGTGGTCGAGGGTCGAGAGGCGGCGGGCAAAGGTATAGGGCGCCTCCTGGTTGACGTTCACCGTGACGCCGAAGCCAAGGTTCTGCGTCACCGCCGCCATGGCCGAGACCAGCAGGATCGGGTCGTTCACCGGCAACTGCACCGACTCGCGCAGCGTCAGGTCGACGCCGCCGCCATAGATGTCGTAGGTGCCCAGGATGTCGGCCAGGAACAGCCCGTCGAACAGGCCCCGCTCCAGCGTGCGCGCCAGCCCGGTCCAATAGTCCAGCCGGATGTAATCCGCGGAACGGTCGCGCGGATGCGTCCATTGCCCGTGGTTGATATGGCCCACGCAGTTCATGTTGAAGGCGTTGACGATGATATGCTTGCCAAGGCGCTTGTCCGTGCGGGCCATTCAGATCGCTCCGTGTCGCGGCGGGTTGACGCCGTTCAGGCTGTGGTTGCCGATGGCGTGGTATTTCCAGCGCACCGGGTCGTGCAGCGTATGGGTGCGCACATTGCGCCAGTGGCGGTCCAGGTTGTCCTCGGCGAAGGTGGCCGAGGTGCCGGTCAGCTCGAACAGCTTCGAGGCGGCGAGCAGCCCCGCCGTCGTCGTCAGCGCGCGCGCCGCGGCCACCGCCAGCGAGGCCTGCGCCACGGTGAATTCCGTCGGGTCGGCAATGGCCTCGTCCACGGCGCGGCCGGCGCGGTCCACGAGCGCCTCGGCCGCACGCAGTCGGACCGAGACCTCGCCCACGCCGGCGACCAGCAGCGGGTCGTCTGCCGCGCGTTCGACCCCGGCGTCGATCCATGGCCGGGCGCGGTCGCGGATGAAGGGCAGGGTGGCGGCAAACGCGCCCTGGCCGATGCCGAGGTCAATGGCCGCGTGCATGATCTGCGCCAGCGGGCCGATGGGCGTCGGGCGCTCGAAACTGGACTGGAAGGGGACGACCCATTCCGGCCGCACCTCGACCTGCCGGAACGCGACCGAGCCCGAGCCGGTGGTGCGCTGCCCGAAGCCGTCCCAGTCGTCGGTGACGGTGACGCCCGGCGCCTCGCGCGGGATGAAGACCAGTTGCTGGCGGTCGTCCTCGTCCACGACCAGCGTCGGGATCCAATGCGCATAAATGGCGCCGGTGCAATAGAACTTGTCGCCCTGCACCAGCAGCCGGTCGCCATGGCGCAGCAGCCGGGTGCGGCGCTGGAAGTCGCGGGCGCCGATTTCCGCCAGCGCATTGCCGAAACGGTGCCCCGACAGCGCCAAGCCGTCGAAGAAGGCGCGCTGTTCCGGGCTGCCGCCGCTGCGCAGCACCTCGAGCGCATAGAAATGGTTCTGCGGGATCTGCGCCAGCGACCCGTCGGCCGCCGCGACGATGGCGATGACGCGCGCCAGCGTGACGGCCGAGACCGCCGCGCCGCCATGTTCGCGCGGCACGGTGATGCCCCAGAGCCCCGAGGCGGTAAAGGCGTCGAGCTGCTGCCAGGGCAGCCGCCGATCGCGGTCGCGGTCCGAGGCGCCGGGCGCGAATGCGGCGGCAAGGCGGCGGGCGGCCTCGATGGCCTCGGCATCCGAGGCGATCACATGCACGCCCTGCGGAGGAGATGCGGTCTTCATGCTCAGTTCCATTGATGGCGGGCGGGCAGGGCGCCGTTCAGGTGCCAGTTGCCCAGCAGGTGATGTTTCCAGCGCACGGGATCGTGCAGCGTATGGGTGCGGGCATTGCGCCAGATCCGCCCCAGGTTCGGGCCTTCGCGTGTCGCGGCCGAGCCGGCCAGCTCGAACAGCTTTTCTGCGGCGTTCAGGGCGATTTCCGTGGTCAGGATCTTGGCCTCGGCCACGGCGACCGAGGCGCGGGCGCTGGCCTCGGCGGTGACTTCGCCCGCGGCGATGTCGTCGAGCAGGCGCGCGGCGTCGTGCAGAACGGCGCGCGCGGCCCACAGGTCGACCTGCAACCGCCCGATATCGCCGATGACATAGGGGTCGTCCTGGGCCCGGGCGACGCCGGAATCCACCCAGGGCCGCGACTTGTCGCGGATGAAGCGGACCGCCTCGTCCAGCGCGCCGATGGCGATGCCGCTGTCGATGGCGGCCTGGATCAGCTGCGAGACGGGGCCGGCCAGTCCCGGCACCTCGGCGCGCTGCCAGACCGGGATGATCTGGTCCTCGGCCACCGGCACGTCGTGAAAGATCACGCTGCCCGAGGCGGTGGTGCGCTGGCCGAAGCTGGACCAGTCGTCGACCACCTGCACGCCGGGCGCGTCGCGCGCCACCCAGACCTGGACCGGGCGGCCCTGCTCGTCGGCGGCGCGGGTCGGGATCCAATGCGCGAACATCGCCCCCGTGGAATAGAAGCGGTGGCCGTTCAGCCGCAGGCCCTCGGGGCCGCGGCTCAGCCCGGTGGCGTTATGGGTGACGGGTTTGCGGCTTTTCTCCGGCCCGGCATTGCCGATGCGGGCGCCGGCAAGGATGTCGGCGAACCAGCGCGCCTTCTGCTCCGGGCTGCCCGCCTCGGAGAGCAGCTGGATGACGCCGAAATGGTTCTGCGGGATCTGGCCGACCGAACTGTCGGCGGCGCAGAGGATCTCGAACACCTCGGCCAGCGTCACATGGTCCAGCCCCGGCCCGCCCCAGTCGCGCGGCACGGTGATCGCGCCAAGGCCCGAGGCGGTGAAGGCGGCGATCTCGTGATGCGGCAGGATGCGGTGGCGGTCGCGCTCGGCCGCCTTGGGGGCCCAGTCGGCCGCCAGCTGCCGTGCCGCCTGAAGCGCCTGTTCCCGCGTCTCGATCAGGGCCGGCACGACGGGCTTGCCGGGATCTGCCGGGATTTTCGCGGGGTGAAAGGTCATGGCGGTGCTCCTGTGCTGGCGGTCGGGCGGGCCGGGCCGGAATGGCTGCCCGGCCCGCACGGCATCGAAAGCTGCCCGATGCGGCCACAGGATCGCCTTGCGGAGGTCCGATCTCCATTCCAAAGATCGGCGGGGGCAGAGCACAGGCTTCCACCAGGCGCGGCGCGGACAGTAAGCCCATGCCCCGGTCGGGTCGGGCTGTTGGTCCAGGGGCGGCGGATGGGCGGCGTTCAGCCAGCAATGGCCGATATGGAAGACCTGCCCCCGCACCGGGGCGTGCAGCACATGCGCCCGGCCGGGATCGGGCGCCCTTCAGTCCTTTGCAGGAGCTGGCCGATCTGCCCTGCGGGGACCTTGATCTGCGCCAACCCTGTCCGGACGAAGGGGCGCATCGGCCCGGTGGCCTTCGGCCATCCGCCTCATGCGACCGGCGCCGGGCGGCGCAACCGCTTCGGGCGACAGGATCCTGCTTGCGAACGGGGCCGTCTGTCGCAACCGTCATCCAGAGGGCCGGGACAGCGTGCCGCCACCGGGGCCAATCAGCCGCCCGCTGCGCCGGCGACTGGTGCCAAGGCCCGGGCTTGCCGGGCTTTTCTCAGTTCGAGAAAGCCTCGATCAGGTTCAGGACGGCGAGGATCTTTCGGGTGCCGCTGTCGACACGATAGATCCGGTCGTCGTCCCGATAATAATTCCACCCCCGGCGCTGCTCCAGACCGTATCGGTCCAGGTTGCGGATCAAGGTGTAATTGCCGATGCGAAGCGTGTCGCCTACCCGGGTGCCATAGCGTTTGCCGACCTGACCCGGCGGAACGCAGGGCGGGTTTTTCTTGGCAAGTCCCGGCGGGCAATCGGCAACATGGCGAGCCTGCGTGCGGGGCTTGTCCTTGTGGCCGCGATGGTCGTGATGACCCGCGAAACCGCCCTTGCCGTTGTTCCGCCCGGGATCGGCCGCGACCGGCGCGGCGCCCGTCGCGGCAACAACCAAGGCGGCCATCAGTATCGGCGCCAGTTTCATCGTTCGTGCTCCAAGCAGTATCCAGCGAAACATATAGCCTCAGCGGGGCGCAAGGTTGCATCACGAAAACAGGCGCTGGCGGAAAGGCGCCGCCGGGCTGCAGGCCGCGCGGCATGCGCCGGGGCATGTCCATCACCCCAGGCTGTCATATCTGCGCACGATCCAGCTGATGTCATAGGCCAGCCACACCGCGCCGATCAGCGCGACGCCTTGCAGGGTCCGGGCGCGAAGCGCCGCGAAGGCGACGGACAGGCCCAGGGCCAGCCTCAGGAAATATTCGGGGCCCAACGCATGAAGATAGTCGCTGCCCTTCATCAGCGTGTCGAACAGGTCGAAACCGAATGTCAGGGCAAAGACGCCGAAGAACCAGCGGCGGCGGCGCATGAAGAAGCTCTCGCTTTCGGCATGGTCGGGCAGCGCGTCGGGAAAGATCAGCGTCGCCATCACGAAATGCAGCGAGGCATAGCAAAGAACGAAGACATAGGCGCCGAAATGCCAGTCGCTGATGCGGCGCAGCCCGAATTCCCACCACCAGAAATGCACCGCGCCCAGCAGGACGATGACCGCCCAGACCGTCTGGGCCAGCATGCCCTCGGTCCGGGCGGGCGACTGGATGCGCCGCGACAGCCCCGACAGGACGCGGGTGATCCCCAGCCCCAGGATCATGCTGACGAGAATGCGAAGATGGCCGTAAGCATCCATCGCCAGGCTCCTTCATCCTTCCACCGTCCCCATCCATCCTGAAAGCCGGGATCGCGTTTTTCCAGCCCCAAGGCGGAAATTTATCGTAACCTGCCCGAAGAGATCATTGCATTGAAAGGATTGGGACATGCCTTCGTTCAAGGTTTCGTGGATCGCCATCGCTCTTCTCCTCCCGCAGGTCGCGCAGGCTTCCGCGGCCTGCGACGGGGTTAGCCGGGTCCAGGACGACGCGGGCAGGAATGCCTTCCGCGCCTTCGTCACCGGCGCGCTGACCGAGCCGCCCCCCGCTTCGCAGATCGCCGTCGACGATGTCCTGCGGCAGGGCGCGTGGACCATTGTCGGCGCGGAAATCCCCGATGCGGACGGCGTGGGTTACTTCCTGTATCAGGAACGGGGCGGCAAGCAGATGTTCTACGGCATCTGGGGCGGGATGGCCGATCCGTCCGAGGCCGCCGAGGTCGCGAAATGGGCGACCGACCAGGGCGCGCCTGCCGCATTGGCCCGGTGCTTCGCCAGCATGGCGACCGCGGAGTGAGGCCGAAGGCAAGCCCGGATCGGAACCCTGTCCCCGCGCTGCCTCCGGGGGGCGTAACCGCTGTTTCCCGCTTCCGGTGTGCGCTGGCCGATGTCCGCCGCCTCGTTCATCCGCTGCTGTCTGCGATGAAACCGGGCAGCTGTTCAGGAAGAAGCGGGTCGGACGCCGGCCCATGCGCGTCTCGCGTCCGGGTCTCCATGGCGCTCATCCGCCGCATGACAAAGGGGGAGGCGCGACGAGGAGAGCCGCAAGATGCGCCTGCGGTGCGGGGGCATGGCCCCGCACCGCCCTTCATCTTCCGCTGGGCGCGGCATAGATGGCCGACCAGAACCGGGTCCGGCCATCCGAGCCCGTCGCATGGCCGATGCCGAATTGCCGGACCTGCGGAATCAGGATGTTGGCGCGGTGACCGCTGGAGCCGTTCCATTCCCGCAGCACCTGATCGACCCCGTAAGGGCCGGCGGCAATGTTCTCGGCGGTGATCCGGGGCGAATATCCCAGCGTCTTGATCCTTTGCGCCGGCCCGCTGCTGCGGCTGCCGGCATGGGTCATCCGGCCCCGGCGGGCCATGTCGCAGGCATGCTCGGCGGCGGCGCGGGCCAGCAGGGCGTTGGCGCTGACCGGAGGCAGGCCGGCCTGGATGCGTGCGCTGTTGGTTGCGGCCAGGCCGGAGCCGATGACCGCCGCGCTGGGGGCGCTGCATTCGACCTCTCCCGGCGGTGATGCCTGCACGTCGTGGTCCTTGACGGGATCCCGGGCGTCCGTGGGCGCGCAGGCGGCAACCAGTATGCAAGCCATCATCGTCGCGCGTGGGTTGTGCGGGAATGCATGCGGCATCGTCCTTCTCCTGGCCTTATGGAAGAACGCCTGCGGCATGACTAGGAAATTCCGGTGAAATAACTCAATAAATCTTGTGCATCCATGCCTGCGCTTCTGGCAGCGCAACGCAAAGCGGGCGATCCTCGAACACGTTATGCGTGCATAACCTTTGATGCGGCTTATTGTTCCGCAGGCTTCGGACCACCGCCAGGCACCGGAACAAACCCGCCGCCAGCAGCACCGGGCCCGGCCTTTCGGGGGATGGGCCATGCCGGCCACGGTCCAGCCCTTGCCGGCGCCGGGTTTGCGGCAGCTCTGGATCGACCGGCGCCGGCTTTCCATCGCGTCGCGGTGCGGGCGAACTGGCCTCTCGGGGCGAAGGTGCTGCCCTCGCCCGGCAGCCGGCCAGAGGGCAAGGCGACGAGGCCGCCCGTCGGGACCGCTGCCGAATGACGGGCCCCGACCACCAATCTGATCCATTTGGACAAGTCGACATGGTCCCCGCTTCCTCTCAGGATGGCCGAAGATCGGTTTCCGAGTAAGGTCATGGCCCGTATCCTTCTGACCCTCGCCTTCCTGTTCGGGCCGGCCCTTGCGCTGGCCGAACCCTTGGCCGGGCGATGGTCGGGCACCTATGCCTGCAATGCGCTTGGCGGCGCGCAGTTCACGCTGGAAACCGAGCAGGCGGGAAACGGCATCATCTCGGGCACCTTTTCGTTCGAGATCGGGACAGGCGGCCATGCGCTCAAGGGCGCCTACAAGGTCATGGGCCGGGGCGGCGCGGACGGCTTCCGGCTGCAGCCGCGCGACTGGATCGAGCGCCCGCCGGGCGTCGAGGCCCTTGCACTGAGCGGCAGGACCCGCGACGGCGGCGCCGTCATCGAGGGCGAGATGGAGGGCTGCGCCCTGAACGACAGGTTCCTCGGCGCCTCGGCGGAAGGGATGGCCGTGCGGCTGGAGGACGCGAACAGCGAGCCCGTGCCGCCGACCATGGGCTCGCCGGCCGGGCGCTGGAAAGGAGAGGTGATCTGCCGGGGCCAGCGCAAGACCACGCTGTCGCACCCGATCGAGGCGGTGATCCTGACCGACGGTGATCGCGTCGCGGCGGATGCGCGGGTGCATGTGGCCAACCAGCAGGGCGGCGTGCCCGCCGAGCAGCGCACGATACTGGGCGGGCAAAGCGCCGAGGGGCGGCTGGAGCTGGCCGGGCTCGGCAGCCTTTCCCCCGGCGGCCCGCGGTTCCAGATCAACGGCCTGTCCCTCGCCGTCGATGGCCAGTCGCTGAGCGGTCCGGTCAATATGCGCGGCTGCGACAAGGTCAGCCTGACCTATGCCGGCCCCGCCGCTGTGCCGCCCCTGCCCGACAGCATGACCGGCAGCTGGGTCGGCACGGCGGAACAGCAGAACGGCGCCATCGCCATGCATTTCGAGCTGCGGAACGGCCAAGCCGGGGGCTTCGGCGAGCTTCGCCTCGGCGCCCCGGCGCATCTGCCCGTAGAGCGGCGCAGCAAGCTGCATCTTGTCCTGGCGCCGGCGGGAGAGTTGAACGGATGGCAGCTGATGCTGCCGCTTGGCCAGCGCGCCTATGAGATTTCGCAAGACGATGTCCGGCGGCACAGTTCCGGCCCCGTCGGGCCGTTCGCCAAGGCCGGCGCCTATCTGGTGTCGGAAACCCCGGCCGGCGGGCTTGAGCTTGTGGCGCTGATCCGGTCGGGCGATTTCGCCGTGGCCGCCTCGCTCATGCCGGGCACGCCGCCGGGGCCCAACACAAGGATGCTGGTCTTGCAGCGGTCCGAGGGCGGGCTTGCCGATGCCGTCGTCGCCGGCGAAACGCCGCCGGTGATCTTTCCCGAACCGCTGGGGGGAACGCTGGCGGCGGCGCGCTCGCGCGAGGCGCAATGCGCGGTCTTGCAGGAATGGATCACCCCCTATTCCGAAGGCAAGGACATGCGCGGGACGGTGATCGCCAATCTGCAGCGCGAGCTGGCAGAGGCCTTCACCGACGCGAAGTTCGAGCCGGTGTTCGGCCTGCCCTTCGCCCTTCTGAGCGACGAGGAGCGCAGGGCGCTGGCCCGTTTCATCCGCGAGGATTGCGAGCAGGGACAGGGCATGGCCGACGTGGGCTTTGCCGGCGCGCAAGTGATCGGGCACCAGAGGGGCTATCGGGAAATGGTCAAGCGCCTGACCGATGTGGCGGAATCCTCGCGTTGGGCCGAGGCCGCGCTGGACGAGGCGCAGGCGCTCTCCAGCACGGCGGCTTCCCTCGCCCGGATCGAGCAGCTGAAGGCCGGGGCCCGGGATCGCGCGCGGGAGCTTTCGGCGCGGCAGATCGCCGGGCTTGACGCGGGGCTGGCGCTTCGCGCGCGTCAGATCCGCACCGATATCCTGCGGGCCGATATCGACCGCGACCTGCCCGGACTTTCCGCCGGCAGCCGGGAAGACGGCGCCCTCGACCAGCTTTTCCGGCTGGCCGGGCGCATCGCGGATGAGGATGTCCTGCCTGACGCGCGGCAAGAGCTGCATGATCGCATCGCGCCTCCTGCCCTGAAGATAAGCGACGAATACGTGACCGCGCTGATGGCCGAGGTCGATACCTTGCCGGCCTCGTTGCAGGGCCTTGCGGATGCCCGGCGGATCGGTGCTGCGCTTGGGCCGGTCGTCGAGGCGGTGCACGAGCATTTCGGTGCCGATCTCCGGCCCCGCATCCAGCCGCTCTTTCTTCGCCGCAGCATGATCGAAAGCGATCCGGCCGTGCTGGAAGCTTTCCGGAAACTGCTGGCGGATGCCCCCTCCGGTCGCGGCGCGAAAGAGGCGGTCCGGGCCGCTGCCGCGCAATATCTCGACGAGGCGGCGATGCAGCGCCTGCCCGAATATGACGCGGTCTACAAGGCGGCTCTGGAACATGCCGAGTGGCGCGCGATCATCATCACCGACAACAGCCGCAATCCCGGCGGGGACGAGCCGCGTGCCGAGGATATCGCCCGGTTCGCGCTGGACCGCGTGCGCGAGGTGAACGCGACGATCTCGCAGATCGAGGACGACTGCCTGCAGGGGGTCGCGGCCATCGGCAACAGTCCGGCGCGCGGGATCGAGTGCCTGACCATGCCGGCGGTCTGGACGGGGCAAAAGGGCTTTGCGTCCGAGCTGGTCTCGGTCACCAAGATATCCTGCTCTCCCGACGCCGGGGGGTTTCGATGCTATTTCCAGCAGGAGATACAGTTTTTCGGCCCCGGCGGCGCCCGCATGAATCTTGAGGATTTCATCGGCACCTTCGGAGAGAGGGCCGCCCGGCTGGAGGTTCAGGAGGCGCTTTTCATCCCCGGGAACGAGGGCTGGCAAGTGCTCTGGGGCGACTTGAGATAGGGCGGAGGCAATGCCGGTGGGGGGCCTCGCCCATCCCGGAGGCCGCATCAGGCGCCCGACCGGGCGGTTCGGTCCCGGATCGGAGGGCAAAAGACGTCTTTTCTGGCCGCGAAAGCAGCCTGACCCGCAGCCGGTCCTGGAGGGTCGGTCGCCGAAGGCTTGCGGTGCAATCGGCCGGCTTGTCCGGTCCGCCGGCCGGCCCGCCAGGAACATCCCGCCCGTTTCCCTGTTGTTGTCCCCATGCTGCTGAAGGCGTGAAACCTGCAACAGGAAAGGACGACGACATGCCGAAGATGGCCGATGCCAGGATTCTCATCCTCGCCACCGACGGGTTCGAGCAATCCGAACTGGAAGTGCCGCGCGACCGGCTGCGCGAGGCAGGCGCGACGGTCGAGATCGCCTCGCCCGACGGAGAAAGCATTCGCGGCTGGCAGGGCGAGGATTGGGGGCAGAGGGTCCAGGCCGATCTGGATTTGTCCTCGGTCGATGCGTCGGGCTATGACGCGATCGTGCTGCCGGGCGGCCAGATCAACCCCGACAAGCTGCGCATCGAGGCCGGCGCGGTCGATCTGGTGCGGCGCTTTCACGACGAGGGCAAGATCGTCGCGGCGATCTGCCACGGGCCCTGGCTGCTGGTCGAGGCGGATCTGGTCGAGGACCGCAAGGTGACCTCTTACAAGTCCATCCGCACGGATCTGGTGAATGCGGGCGGCATCTGGACCGACAGCCAGGTGGTATCGGACGAGCGCATCATCACCTCGCGCAGCCCGGACGACCTGGAAGCCTTCTGCGGTGCCATCATTGCCGAGCTTGAGGGGGGCAGCGCGCAGGGGCGCTGACGGGCGGCGCAAGGGACGAACACGGGCCGTTCCTCCGGGAAAGGGATCCGCGCCCGTCCCTTTGCGTTGAAATTCAGTCATCCGCGTCTCACAAGGGCCTTTCATGCCGATCCCTCCCGACAGGCCGACCGACGATCTGGGCCATGGCGCGGACACTCCCTCCGAAATTCCCAGGAACGGCTGGCGGCAGATATTCCGGCGGGTCCGGTCCGAAATCGCCGAAGACCATGTCGGCGTGGTGGCGGCAGGTATCGCCTTCTATGGGCTGGTCGCCATCTTCCCGGCCATCGCGGCGCTGGTGGCGATTTCCGGCCTGATCCTCGATCCCGCCGATCTGGGCAGCACGATGGAGAGGATATTCACCTTCCTGCCCCCCGATGCCGCGGCGATCATCCGAGACCAGCTCGTCAAGGTCACCGATGGCGGGACCGGCACCGGGCTCGTCGCGGTCTCGGGCCTGGGGATCGCAGTTTACGGCGCGATGAAAGGGGTGATGACGCTGATCGAGGGGCTGAACATCGCCTATGACGAAGACGAGACGCGCAGCCTGCCGATGCTCTACCTGACCGGCTTCGCCTTGACGCTGGCGCTGATGGTGGGCTTGATCGTCGCGATCGGCCTGATCGTGGTGCTGCCCCTGGCCGCCGATCTGCTGCATCTCGGCGGAAGGGTGCAGGCGGCGATCTCGTGGATCGCCTGGCCGATCCTTGCAGGCTTTGCGGTGCTGGGGCTGGCGGTGGTCTATCGGTTCGGCCCGTCCCGCAGGGCGGCGAAATGGCGCTGGCTCAGCCTGGGTGCGGCGCTGGCCGTCTGCGTCTGGATCGCCGCATCCTTCGGATTTTCGCTCTATGCCAGCAATTTCGGCAGCTATACCGAAACCTACGGGACGCTGGCCGGGGTGGTGATCCTGCTGACCTGGCTCTGGCTGTCGGCCTATGTGATCCTGGCCGGCGCCGAACTGAATGCCGAGATCGAACAGCAGACCGCACGCGACACGACGGCCGGCGCACCGCAGCCCATGGGCCTGCGCGGCGCCGTCAAGGCGGACACGCCCCCGCCGGGAACAGCGTATCCGAACGGCGAAGGCGGGAACGGCACGGATGGGGCGTCCGGCGCCTCGGCGGAGGGTTCGCCCCGCCATGAGCTTCTGCTGGCCGGGGCGCTGGCCCTGCACGCCCTGATCCGCATGGCGAAGCCTCGCGGCAAACAACCGCATGAGGATGAGCGGCGGCTTGGGTAGATTCCAGCCCGATGCATCTTCAGGAACATTTCCCGGCGCATTGTGTTGGACCGGCATGAACAGGAGGCGAGCATGACCGATCATGACGACCACGTCGAGAAATTCTGGAGCCGGCTCGGCGGCATCAACTCCGGCATGCTGGGCTTGATCCAGGACGCGCGGCTTGTGCCCATGTCGCATTATGCCGAAGCCGAAGCGGGCAGGCTGTGGTTCATCACCGCCAAGGGGACGGATCTGGCCCGCTCGCTGGCCGCTGGCGGCAAGGAGGCCGTGCATGTGGTCGGCGACGAGGGGAAAGGGCTCTTTGCCCGGATCCACGGCACGCTGGCCCTGTCCGACGACCGCGCCAAGCTTGACGAGCTGTGGAACGCCGTGGCCTCAAGCTGGTTCGAGGACGGCCGGCAGGACGAGGATGTCCAGCTTCTGCGCTTCGATCTTGCCGAGGCCGAGGTCTGGCTGACGGGCGGCAGCCTGTCCTTCCTCTACCAGATCGCGAAGTCCAAGGTCACCGGCGACAAGCCGGATATGGGAGAGCATTTCACCCTTTCCTTCTGAACCTCGCCGCGGCGGCTTGTCCCGGCCCTTCACCGGGTGGCGACCGGTCGCGAGCCGCGGAAATCCGGCGGACGACCCGCGCCATCTTCGAGATCGCACCGGAGCCATGCTGCCCGGCGGCTTGCAGAGCCATGCATTCGACTGGCGCGACATCTGCGGCGGCGTCCAGTCGGGCAGGATCGGCCCCGATCGGCCGCTGCACAGGTATTCCGCCCGGATGAAATCCGGCAACAGCACCACGCCCGCGCCATCGGCCTATGCGCCGGCAGATCGCCATCATTGGCGCTGATGGACCGCCCCGCAAAGCCCGCTTTCCCGGTGGGTGCCGGCGCTGTAGGCCGGGCATTCGCCGGGCGACAATTCGTTGGGATGCTGGACCTCGGCATGCGGCGGGGCAGATCTTGCGCCAGATGGTGGACAACCCCCGCCCGCCGGGCGAAACCCTCGCCGCTGCGGCAGGCAAAGAGAGATGGCGCAGGCTTTGCGGCCGGGAAGGGCTCGGCCCTGGCGGCGTCGCGACGGCGATCCTGGGCGGCCTGACGGAGAGCGATGGCGTCGACGCTGACCGGGCTGCTGGCCCGGTTTCTGCCGGGGATCGGCGAAGGTGCGCATCAGCGGCGCGCCAAGGAGTTCGTGCCGGAGGAGATGCCGAAGCCTTCGAGATCGGCGGCCAGCCGCGCCAGCGCCTCTGCATCCGGCGCGATGGCGACCAGCCGGTTCATGGCCATGCCTTCGGGCGCCTCGGCCGGTTCCAGCGCCAGCACGCCCGCGGCCAGCTGCAGCAGATGCGGGCTCTCCGCGTCGGGCAGCTGGACATAGCCCTTCAGGCGGTGGATGGCGCGCCCATGCCGCGCGATGATTGCGGCCAGCCCTTCGCGGTCCGGGGGCGGGGAAATCCCGATGATGCGGCTGGCGAACAGCCGGCCATGGTCGCGGTCCGGGGCCAGGGCCACTAGGCTGCGGCCGTCATGGGGCGCCGCCAAGGCCTGCATGAAGCCGCCGTCCGGCGCCAGATGCTGGCTGGCCAGCGGGTTGAGCCGGGCGACCAGCCGCGCCGCGCGACGCAGCGCAGCGCGGCCGGCGATGTCGGCGCGCGACAGGAACACGGCATCGGCGCCGCGGATCTGGCTTTCCGCCACCCTGCCGATCCGGGGATCGGCCAGCCGCTCGGCCAGGCTTTGCGGATCGACCACCGCCACCACCGCCCGGCAGTCCAGCTCGGGCTCGGCCAGGGCAAAGGCGGCCAGCCGCTGCGGCTCGGCCACGCCGCTGGCCTCGATCACCAGCCGGTCCACCCGGTCGCGCAGGCTCAGCGCCCGCTCGAAGGCGTCGAACAGCCCGCCGCCCATCGAGCAGCAGATGCAGCCGTTGCTGAGCTGGATCGTGTCGGCCGAGCGGCCGGCGATCAGCGCCGCATCGACCGCGATGTCGCCGAAATCGTTGACCATGACCAGGATGCGCTCGCCCTGCCGGTCCAGCAGCCGGTTCAGCAGCGTGGTCTTGCCCGCGCCCAGATAGCCGCAGAGCAGGTTGACGGGCAGCGGCGCGGCCATGGTCAGAACGACCCGGCCGCGACCGGCCTGCCGCCGAAGACGGTGCCCCAGACCCGGACCTCGCGCAGGTGCTCGGGGCCGAGGGTATGCGGATCGTCTTCGAGCACGGCGAAATCAGCGCGCTTGCCGACCTCGACCGAGCCGAGCTCGCCGTCCAGCTTCAGCGTATGGGCGGCGCCCAGGGTGATGGCGTAAAGCGCCGCGTCCAGCGGGATGCGCTCGGACATGCCCAGCTGCCGGCCGCTGTCGGTCCGGCGATTGACCGCGCACCAGGCGGTGACCAGCGGCGCCAGCGGCGTGATCGGCGCGTCGGAATGGATGGCCAGCGGAATGCCCATCTCCAGCGCGCTGGCGCAGGGGTTCATGCGGCAGGCGCGCTCGGGGCCGATGGTGATCTCGTAATGCTTGTCGCCGAAATAATACAGGTGGTTGGCGAACAGGTTCACGCAGCATTGCAGCGCGGCGATGCGGCGCAGCTGGGCGCGGTCGGCCATCTGGCAATGTTGCAGCACATGGCGGTGGTCGGGGCGGAAATGCCCGGCCAGCGCCGCCTCCAGCGCCTCGATGGCGGCAAGGCTGGCGCCGTCGCCGTTGACATGGATATGCATCTGGATGCCCTGGCGGTTCAGGTCGTCCACCATGGCGTTCAGCGCCTCGGGGGCGATGTTCCAGATGCCGTTGTCGGTGCCGCGATGATAGCCCGGGGCCAGCAGCTGCGCGGTAAAGCCCTGGATCGAGCCGTCGGTGACGATCTTGACCCCGCCCAGCCGCACCCGGTCGGTCGAGCGCGCCCGCAGCTCCTTCGCCCGCGCCGCCACCGCCGCGGGCGGCAGCGCCATGGCCGACAGCATCGGCACCAGCCGCAAGGGATAGCCGTCCTCGGCCGTGGTGGCGAACAGGTCGGCCAGCGTCTCCTCGGCCAGCTCGTTCAGCAGGTCGGTCGAGGTGGTGACCCCCGCCCGGCAGGCCGAGCGCGCGAAGTTCCAGATCGCCTCGGGATCGCCGCCCATGGCGCGGAAGCTGGCGCCGACCCGGCGCATGACCGGGAACATGGCGCCCATCTCGTGCAGCTCGCCGTGCAATTCGCCGTCCTCGGTGTGGATGACGCCGGGCACGTCGGTGTTCTCGTCATAGCCGGCCAGGTCCAGCGCCACACTGTTGGCGGTCAGCAGATGCATGTTGGAATGCAGCACCACCACCGGCCGCGTGGTCGAGACCCGGTCGAGGTCCAGCCGCGACAGCCGGTCGCCCGGCACGAAAAGCGGATCGAAGCCCCAGCCGACGACGGGCCCGTCCCCCAGTTCCGCGGCGCGGTCGCGCAGGCGCTGGACCAGCGCGTTGGTGCTGGTGATGCCCTGCCACCGCCGGCCGTCCGGGGCCACGCGGTCGTAATGGCCCAGATAGGTGAAGCGCCAGACCGAGCCCTCCATCATATGGGCATGACCCTCGACGAAGCCGGGCATCAGCACCTTGTCCGCGAATCGGTCGTCGTGGTGCAGCTCGCCCCGGTCCTGCATGTCCTCGGGGCCGCCGACGGCAAGGATGCGCCCGTCATGGGATACCATCACATGCGTCGCCTCGGGCCGCGACGGGTCCATGGTGATGATGCGGCGTGCTGAAAAAACGGTCGGGATCATGCAATTTCTCCGTCGGATCCGGCGTTGCGGGCAGATTAGCCGTGACAAACATCCTGCGTGAAATGCATAATTGCGCGGGATTTCCGCTATTTTCCTGAGGGTCGGATGCATTACACCCTGAAGCACCTGCGCTATATCGAGGCGGCCGAGCGGCACCAGTCGATCACCGCCGCGGCCGAGGCGCTGGCGGTCTCGCCCTCGTCCATCGCCGCCGCCATCGACCATGTCGAGGCGCAGCTGGGCCAGCCGGTCTTTGCCCGCGTGCCCTCGCGCGGGATCGGGCCAACGAGCTTCGGGCGCAAGATCATCGACGAGATCCGGCTGCTGCTGGTGGCGCAGGCGCGCTTCGACGGCAAGATCGCCGACCTGGAGCAGCGCATCGACGGCACCGCCCGCATCGCCTGCTTCACGCCGCTGGCGCCGATCCTGCTGCCCACGATCCTGTGCGAGGTGCGCGAACGCTATCCGAACCTGATGATCGAGGTGATGGAGGGCAACTGGGAGGAGGTGGTGCGCGCCGTCGATACGGGCGACGCCGATTTCGCATTCTGCTACGGGCTGATGAACGAGCTGGCCTATCGCTTCCTGCCGCTTTTCGTCGGCCACCCCCATGCCGCGCTGCCGGCGGCGCATCCGCTGGCCAGCGGCCGCTTCGTCACGCTGGAGCAACTGGCGCCCGAGCCGCTGGTGGTGCTGGACCTGGACCTGTCGCGGCGCTACCTGATGGACCTGTTCGCGACGCGCGGGCTCAAGCCGAACGTGGTCTATTCGGCGCGCTCGACCGACATGATGCGGGCGCTGATCGCGGCCGGCATGTGCTACGGCATCTTCAACATCCGCCCGATGAGCAAGCAGACCTATGCCCGCGGCGACCTGGTGCGCCTGCCGCTGGCCGGCGAGCACGACGCGCCGCGCGCCGGGGTGCTGACCCGGCGCGACGTGCAGCTGACCCCGGTTTGCGAAGCGATCATCGCCACTTGCGAGATGCAGGCGATGCGCGGCGAATTCGACCGCGCCTTCGTGCGGCCCTATCTTCCACAGGATTTCTGAGGAATTCGGGCGCAAAAATGCATTTGCCGCAAAGCCTGCCGATGACCGATCCATAAGGACGCAGCGTCAACGCAGAATTCGGCGCGCGCCCAACACGGAGAACCAGATGACCCTTCCCCCCGCCTTCTCGCGTCGTTTCCTGCTGGCCGGTGCCGTGGCGCTGGCCGCGCTCGCCACCGCCCCCGCGCTTTCTGCGCAAGAGGCGCAGCAGGGCGGCACGCTGGTCGTGGCCTCGGTGCAGAAGCCGCGCCACCTGAACGCCGCCGTGCAATCGGGCATCGCCACCGGCGTGCCGGCGGCGCAGATCTTCGCCACGCTGCTGCGCTATGGCGAGGATTTCACCCCGCAGCCCTACCTGGCCGAAAGCTGGGAGTTCAGCGATGACAGCAAGGTGCTGACGCTGAAGCTGCGCGGCGGCGCCACCTTCCACGACGGCCAGCCGATCACCGCCGAGGACGTGATCTGGTCGCTGGGCGTGGTCAAGGAGAACCACCCGTTTTCGAGCATGCTGGAACCGGTCGAGGCCTTCGAGGCGCCCGATCCGCAAACCGTGGTGATCCGCATGAAGCAGCCGCATCCGGCGATCCTGCTGGTGCTGTCCTCGGCGCTGACGCCGATCCTGCCGAAGCATGTCTTCGACGACGGCCAGGACATCAAGTCGAACCCCAAGAACAACCTGCCCGTGGGCTCGGGCCCGTTCAAGGTGACTGCCTTCGAGCCGGGCCAGCACATCATCCTTGAACGCTATGACGGCTTCTTCCTGGAGGGGAAGCCCTATCTGGACCGCATCGTGATCCGGCAATACCAGGACGCCAACTCGGGCGTGCTGGCGCTGGAATCGGGCGAGGCGCAGATGTTCCCGCTGCTCGACTCGACCCGGCTGATCCGGCGGCTGGAGAAGTCCGGCGGCCTGACCGTGACCGATCAGGGCTATGCCGGCATCGGCCCGATGAACTGGCTGGCCTTCAACACCAAAAGCCCCGGACTGTCGGATGTGCGCGTGCGCCAGGCCATCGCCTATGCCATAGACCGCAATTTCATCACCAAGGCGCTGCATTCCGGCCTGTCGAAGCCCGCGATCGAGCCGGTCGTGCAGGGCAGCCCCTTCTTTACCGAGGAGGTCGAGCATTACGACTTCGACCTTGACAAGTCCAAGGCGCTTCTGGCCGAGGCGGGTTTCGGCGAGGGCGGCAAGACGCTGAAGCTGCGCATCGACTACATCCCCGACAACGAGGAACAGCAGCGCGCCATCGCCGAATATGTCAAGGCGGCGCTGGCCAAGGCTGGGGTCGAGGTCGCCGTGCGCGCCTCGCCCGATTTCCCGACCTGGGCGCAGCGCGTGGCCTCGTATGACTTCGACATGACCATGGATCAGGTGTTCAACTGGGGCGACCCGGTGATCGGCGTGAACCGGACCTATCTGTGCTCGAACATCCGCGAGGGGATCATCTGGTCCAACACCCAGCAATATTGCAACGAAGGCGTGGACAAGCTGATGAACGAAGCCGGGGTCGAGCCGGACCTGACCAGGCGCAAAGACCTTTACGCCCAGGCGTTCAAGCAGATCACCACCGACATCCCGATCCATTTCATCAACGAGGTGCCCTATCACACGGTCTATTCGCAGGCCGTGCAGAACCCGCCCGTCTCGATCTGGGGCGCGATGGGGCCGATGGATGAGGTCTGGCTGAAGCAGTAACCGGCGGAGGCAATCCCGATGTTTCGACCCATCCTGCGGCAGTTGCTTTATGCGGCCGCCCTGATCCTTGCTGTCCTTGTCCTGAACTTCCTGCTGATCCAGCTCGCCCCCGGCGACCCGGCCGAGGTCATCGCCGGCGAGATGGGCGGCGCCAGCGCCGAGGTCATGGCCGCGATCCGCCAGCAATACGGGCTGGACAAGCCGCTGCCGACGCAGCTGGCGCTGTATCTGGGCCGCGCGCTGCAGGGCGACCTGGGCATGTCCTATTTCTACAACCGCCCGGTGGTCGATCTGATCCTGTCGCGGCTGGGACCGACGCTGCTTCTGGTGGCGACCGCGCTGGGTTTCGCGCTGGTCGTCGGCACGCGGCTGGGGATGCTCGCCTCGCGCAACCCGCGCGGCATCGCCTCGGCGCTGGTCACGGTGCTGTCGCTGATCGGCTATTCGGCGCCGGTGTTCTGGACCGGGCTGATGCTGGTGATCCTGTTCGGCGCCACCATCCCGCTGTTCCCCATCGCCGGCATGATCGACGTGGTGAAGCAGGGCGGCCCGCTGGTTCGCGCGCTGGACATCGCCCATCATCTTGTGCTGCCGGCGCTGACGCTGGGGCTGGTCTATCTGGCGCAATACAGCCGGCTGACCCGCGCCTCGATGCTGGAGGTGCTGGGCGCCGACTACATCCGCACCGCCCGCGCCAAGGGCGTCAGCGAGCGGCAGGTCTTCGGCCGCCACGCCTTCCGCAATGCGCTTCTGCCGGTCGTGACCGTCGCGGGCATGCAGTTCGGCGCCATCATCTCGGGCGCCGTGCTGGTCGAGACGGTGTTCAGCTGGCCCGGCCTTGGCACGCTGGCCTTCCAGTCGATCCTGGCGCGCGACTATCCGACCGTGCTGGGCATCCTGTTCTTCTCCACCCTGATCGTCATCATCGCGAACCTGCTGACCGACTTCGTGTCGCGCCTGCTGGACCCGCGCCTTGCCGGAGGTCGCTGAGACATGACCGCGCCCGCCAGAACCACGGTTCCAGCCGCCCGCGGTCCCATGGCCGAAGCCTGGGACATCTTTCGCCGCAGCCCCTCGGCCATGCTGGGCCTGGCGCTGCTGATCCTGGTCATGGCAATGACCTTCGCCGGACCCCATATCTACCAGGTCGATCCGTTCGAGATCGTCTGGGCGCCGCTGACCCCGCCCGGCGAAGAGGCGACCATTCCTCTGGGCACCGACAACCTGGGCCGCGACATCCTCGCCGGGCTGATCGCGGGCGGCCGCGCCACCCTGGCCGTGGGCTTTGCCGCCGCAGCGATCACCATGCTGATCGGGGTGCTGATCGGCGCCTATGCCGGCTTCTACGGCGGCCTCGTCGACGACATGCTGATGCGCGTCACCGAGTTCTTCCAGGTCCTGCCGCCGCTTCTGTTCGCCATGGTGGTGGTGACGCTGTTCCAGCCGACGCTGGTGAACGTGGCGCTGGCCATCGGCATCGTCAGCTGGCCGCAGACCGCGCGCCTGACCCGCTCCGAGTTCCGCCGCATCCGCACGCTGGAATATGTCAGCGCCATGCGCGCCATCGGCGCCGGCGACGGCAACATCATCTGGCGCGTCATCCTGCCCAACGCACTGCCGCCGCTGATCGTCTCGGCCACGCTGACCATCGGCATGGCGATCCTGTTCGAGGCCGGGCTCAGCTTCCTGGGCCTCTCGGACCCGAACGTCATGTCCTGGGGGCTGATGATCGGCTCGGGCCGGGAATACCTGCTGGACGCCTGGTGGGTGGTGACGCTGCCCGGGGCGATGATCTTCCTGACCGTGCTGGGCGTCAGCCTGGTCGGCGACGGGCTGAACGACGCCTTCAACCCCCGGATGAGGGAGCGCTGAGCCATGACCGAACCCGTTCTGGACATCCGCAACCTCAAGGTCGATTTCACCACAAGGCGCGGCGTGGCCCATGTGCTGGACGACGTGTCCTTCAGCGTCGCCCCGGGCGAGCTGCTGGCCATCGTCGGCGAATCCGGCTGCGGCAAGAGCATGACCGCGCTGTCGGTGCTGGGCCTGATCCCCTCGCCCCCCGGCAAGGTGGTCGGCGGCAGCATCCTGTTCCAGGGCCGCGACCTGACCAAGCTGCGCCAGTCCGAGATGCGCAAGATCCGCGGCGGCGACATTGCGATGATCTTCCAGGAGCCGATGACCTCGCTCAATCCGGTCTTCACCTGCGGCGAGCAGATCGCCGAGGCGGTGCGGCTGCACCAGAAGGTCAGCCCCCGGGCCGCGCTTGCCCGCGCCGTGGACATGCTGCGCGCCGTCGGCATCCCGGAGCCGGAGCTGCGCGCGCGTGCCTATCCGCACCAGCTTTCCGGCGGTATGCGCCAGCGGGTGATGATCGCCATGGCGCTGTCCTGCGAGCCGAAGCTGCTGATCGCGGACGAGCCGACGACGGCGCTGGACGTGACCGTGCAGGCGCAGATCTTCGGCCTGCTGGACGAGCTGCGGCAAAAGACCGGCACCGCCATCGTCCTGATCACCCATGACATGGGCGCGGTGGCGGAAATGGCCGACAAGGTCGCGGTCATGTATGCCGGCCGCGTCATCGAGCGCGGCCCGGCCGATGCGGTGCTGGACGATCCCGGCCATCCCTATACGCGCGGCCTGCTGGCCAGCATCCCGCGCGTCGATGCCGACCCCGACGCCGATCTGCCGGAGATCCCCGGCATCGTGCCGGCGCTGACCGACCTGGGGCGCGGCTGCGCCTTCGCGCCGCGCTGCCCGCTGGCCGTCGACGCCTGCCACGCCGCCCAGCCCCGCCACGTCGCCCTGTCCGGCGACCACTCGGCCGCCTGCATCCAGCTTGAACCCCGCGAGGTCCCGGCATGACCCAGCTTCTTTCCGTCCGCGACCTCAAGGTGCATTTCCCCACCGCGAAGGGCGGTACCGTCCATGCGGTCGATGGGGTCAGCTTCGACATCCGGCGCGGCCAGACGCTGGGCATCGTCGGCGAATCCGGCTCGGGCAAGACCACCACGGCGCTGGCGGTGATGCGCCTTGCCCCCATCACCGGCGGCGAGATCGACCTGGACGGCACCCCCATCAGCCGCATCGAGGGCGAGGCGCTGCGCCGCGCCCGGCCGCGCTTCCAGATGGTGTTCCAGGACCCGTTCTCGTCGCTCAATCCGCGTGACCGGGTCGGGCGGATCATCCGCCAGCCCATGGACCTGCTGGGCCTGGGCGAGCCCTCCGGCCGCGACGCGCGGGTCGAGGAGCTGCTGGCCCAGGTCGGCCTGCGCCCCGAGCTGAAGTCGCTTTACCCGCACCAGTTTTCCGGCGGGCAGCGGCAGCGGATCGGGCTGGCACGGGCGCTTGCGACCAAGCCCGACCTGATCGTCTTCGACGAGCCGGTCTCGGCGCTGGACGTGGCGGTGCAGGCGCAGGTCCTGAACCTGATCCGCCGCCTGCAGCGCGAGACCGGGCTGACCTATCTGTTCATCAGCCACGACCTGGGCGTCGTGCGCCATATCTGCGACGAGATCGCGGTGATGTATCTGGGCCAGATCGTGGAAAAGGCGCCGGCGGCGCAGATCTTCGCCGCGCCGCGCCATCCCTATACCCAGGCGCTGATCGCCGCCGCGCCCTCGCTCGCGCCCGAGCATCGGCGGCGGGGCGGCGGCGCGCGGCTGCAGGGCGACCCGCCCAGCCCGGTCAACCTGCCCAAGGGCTGCCGCTTCGCCTCGCGCTGCCCGATCGCGGTCGAGGATTGCCGGCAGCGGATGCCGGCCCTGCGCGAAGTCGCCGCCGGGCAGGCGGTCGCCTGCCATCTGGCCTGACGGCCGGCCGGGAAAAGGGGCCTGCCGCTGGGGCAGGCCCCTTTCGTCATTTCGACACCGCGCCGGCCAGTTGCGGATCGCATCCGAGACCTTCGTCGTCATCGGCGGGATCGTCGCGGAACGGGCGGTCCGGGCGGATAAGCAGCGCGCAGGCCGCGCCCACCAGCAGCAGGACCAGCGAGGCCGCGAAGGGCAGGTCCCAGCGCCCGGTCAGGTCGATGATCAGCCCGAAGACGATGGGCGAGATCATCCCGGCCAGCCCGAAGCCGAAGTTCATGAAGCCGCTGGCGGTGCCGGAATATTGCGGCGCGATATCCATCGGCGTGGCCCAGATCGGCGCCACGATCAACTCGGCGAAGAAGAAGGCCGCGCTGAGGCTGATCGCCACGGTGACCAGATCGGTCGAGAACATCACCGGCAGCATGCAGGCGAAGGCGCCAAGGAAGCCCAGGATGATGACGCTGATCCGCGCCAGCGTCACGTTGCCGGTGCGGCGCAGGATGCCGTCGCTGAGCCAGCCGCCCGCCAGGTCGCCCACCACCCCGGCCAGGAAGACGCCGGCCGCGAAGATGGCGGATTTCTTCAGGTCCAGCTCGTGCTGGTGCAGGAAATAGGACGGGATCCAGTTCAGGAACAGCCACAGCGTCCAGCCATAGCAGAAATCGGTGATCGTCACCGGCAACATGCGCCGCAGAAGCCGGCCCCAGGGCAGGGTCTTGCGCTCGCCCACGATCTTCTGGTCGGGCAGGGCCTCCAGTTCTTCGGGCGTGATGCCCTTGTGGCTGCGGGGATCGTCGCGGAAATACCACCACCACAGCCCCACCCACAGGAAGCTGATCAGGCCGACGATGATGAAGGCCTCGCGCCAGGACAGCGCGATGATCAGGAAGGCGATCAGCGGCGGGGTCAGCGCGTTGCCGAAGCGCGCGAAGGCATGGGTGATGCCCTGCGCGAAGCCGCGCTTTTCGGCCGGCATCCAGTTCGAGAGCGCCCGGGTGGCGGTCGGAAAGGCCGAGCCTTCGCCCATGCCCAGAAGCACGCGCGCGATGATCAGCGAGACCGCGCCCTCGACGAAGCCGATCATCACCGTCGCGGCCGACCAGATCGTGCCGCAGATGATCAGCGTCTTGTGCGGCCCCAGCCGGTCGCCCAGGCGGCCGCCGAGGATCTGGAACAGCGCATAGGGATAGGCGAAAGCGGAAAACGCCAGCCCCAGCTCGAAATTCGTCAGGCCCAGTTCGGCCTGCATGGCGGGGGCGGCGGTGCTGATGTTCACCCGGTCGATATAGGTGACCAGATACATCAGGCAGATGACGAACAGAACCCGGTCCGTCGTCCTGAATCGGGTAAGCCTTAGCATGTCTCCTCCCTGGATTATGCTGGATGTGTTGGCACGTCCGTTTGCGGCCCGTCGCGCGCTTCCCTGTTGAAGTCCCGCCCTCCTCCGACGGGTCTTCGGGCTCCGGGCGCCGGGCCGGGTTCTTGGGAATCACACCTCCTTCCTGCCCCTTGGGCGCTATTGCGTCAGTTGCGCCAGCTTCAGGCGCTGGATCTTGCCCGAGGGGCCCTTGGGCAGTTCGGCCATCAGGTGGATCACCTCGGGCGACTTGAACGCCCCCAGCCGCTGCTGGCAGATCGAGATCAGCTCGGGCGGCTGCAGCGCCGAGCCGGGGCGCAGGGTGACGGCCGCCTCGACCCGCTCGCCGTAGCGGGCGCATTTGCGGGCGAAGGCCGCGGCCTCGATCACGTCGGGATGGGTGTAAAGCGCCTCGTCGATCTCGCGCGGGGCGATGTTTTCGCCGCCCTTGATGATCAGCTCCTTCAGGCGGCCGGTGACGAAGACGTAGCCCTCCGCGTCCATCCGCCCCAGGTCGCCGGTGCGCAGCCAGCCGTCCGCGGTCAGCGCGGCGGCGGTCGCGACCGGATCGCCCAGATAGCCGCGCATGACATTGGGCCCGCGCACCGCGATCTCGCCCTCGGCGCCCGGCGGCAGCGGGCGCAGGTCGGGCGACAGGATCGCCACCTGGTTGCCCACCGCCCGGCCGGGCGAGCCGATCTTGCGCGGACCCGGCGGCAGCGGGTTCGACAGGATCTGCGCCGCGGTCTCGGTCAGGCCCATGGTCTCGACGATGGGAATGCCGAAGCGGCGCTCGAAACCCGCCTGCACCTCGGGCGCCAGCGCCGCCGAGGCCGAGCGTCCGAAGCGCAGCCGCGCCCGGGCCTCGGGCGACGGCGCACCCTCGCCATGCAGCAGATGCGAGATGATCGTCGGCACGACCGAGAACCAGCTGGCCCCGTGCCGCTCGCAGAGGCCCCAGAACTGGCTGGCCGAGAAGCGCTCGCAGACCACCACCGAGCCGCCCGAGAGCAGCGGCGCCAGGATGGTCACGCAAAGCCCGTTGATGTGATAGACCGGCAGCACGCAGAGCGCCCGGTCCTCGGGGCAAAGCTCATGCGCCAGCGCGGTGGTCCAGCCGCCGGCCAGCAGGCTTGCATGGCTGTGCAGCACGCCCTTGGGCCGGCCGGTGGTGCCCGAGGTATACATCAGCAGCGCGTCATGCCCGGCGCCATGCGGATGCGGTGCCGCCGGTTCGCAGCCGGCGGGCCAGCGGAAGCCGTCCCCGGCCTCGATGACCATGGGTTCGGCGGGATGGGCGGCCAGCGCGCTGTCGAGCAGCCCGCGCTGGCCCGGATCCAGCAGCAGCGCCCGGGCGCCGGAATGCGACAGCGCATAGCCGACGGCCTCGGCCCCGGCGACCAGGTTGATCAACGTGGCGCGAAAGCCGCCGTAGAGCGCGCCGAACAGGCCCAGCACCGCATTGCGGCCGTTGGGCATCATCAGCGCCACGCTGTCGCCGCAGGACAGGCCCAGCCCGGCCAGATGCCCGGCGATGCGGGCGGCCTCGTCCCGCAACTCGCGCCAGGTCAGCGCGCCGCCGTCGCCGGGGAAAATGTGGCTGGTGGTATCGCCCCGCTCGGCGGCGCGGATGTCGAGCCAGTCGCGGACGGTGCCTTGCGGCGGGTGGTGCGGGTCCAGCCTCATTGCCCGACCTCCTGCCAGTAATCGCCAAAGATCTCGTCCAGCGCCGGCTCGCGTGGCGGGATCGGACGCACGACGCGGGTGCGCTGCATGAAATGCCGCCAGTTCAGGTTGGCGTCGATGGAATTGCCGCCCCAGCTGCCGCAGCCCATCGACAGCGAAAAGGGCAGCCCGTTGTCGAAGGCGCCGCCGGTGGCGAAGCAATGCGCCTGGTTGACGATGACCCGGCAGACCGGCAATTCGCGGCCCAGCCAGATCGGGCGGCCCGTGTCGCGCGAATGCAGCCCGACCGAATGGCCGGCGCCCTGATGCAGCAGGATGCGCCGCGCCAGTTCGGCCGCATGGCCGAAATCGCGGGCGCGGTAGAGCGCGGCGATGCGGCTGAGCTTTTCGCCCGACAGCGGATGATCGGGACCGATGCCCTCGGTCTCGACCGCGATCAGACGGGTGCCGGTCGGGACCTTGCCGGCCAGTCCCAGCCTGTCGATCATCACCGCGGCATCCTGGGCGATGATCTCGCGGTTCATGTGCCCGTCCTGCCAGAGCCGGGCGACGATTCCCGGCGCCTCGGACGGCGGCAGCACCGCGCCGCCCTCGGCCGCCAGCGCGGCCAGGAAGGCGTCGTAGACCGCATCGACCACGATCAGCGCGTTTTCCGACGAGCAGGAGGTGGCATTGTCGAAGGTCTTCGAGGCGGCGATCCTGCCCGCCGCCGCCGCCAGGTCGGCGGTCTCGTCCACGATCACCGCGACATTGCCGGCACCGACGCCGATGGCGGGGGTGCCGCTTTCATAGGCGCGGCGCACGTTGTCCTGGCTGCCGGTCACCACCACCAGGTCGGCGGTCTCCAGCAGGCGCTGGGTCTTGGCCTTGCTGCCTTGGCCGGGCAGCATCTGCACCAGGTCGCGATCCTCGCCGATGCGGTCGAATTCGGCATGGATGAAGCCCAGCAGCATCTCGCAGCAGGCCACGCCCTTGGGCGAGGGCGACAGCAGGATGGCATTGCCGCATTTCAGCGCGTTGATGATGTTGTTCGCCGGCGTCGCCGCGGGGTTGGTCGAGGGCACCACCGCGCCGATCACGCCGATGGGCCGGGCGATCTCGGTGATGCCGGTCTCGGGGTCGTCGGACAGGATGCCATGCGTGGCCACGCCGCGAATGTCGCGCAAAAGGCCCAGGGTCTTGCGGTGGTTCTTGACGATCTTGTCGGCGACATTGCCAAGCCCGGTGCTGCGGACCGCCAGCTCGGCCAGCTGCCGGTTGCGCTCGGGCTGCATGATCGCCCAGCCGGCGGCCAGGGCGGCGCGGTCATAGCGGCCTTGGCTGCCCCCCGCCTCGTATCCGGCCTGCGCCTTGCGGGCCCGCGCCATCGCCGCGTCGACCGAGAGAATATCGTTCGAGATGTTCATACCTGTCACTTGCTCCGGTTCCCGGCAGGCTGCCCGCCGGGAAGGTGAATGGATCAGCGGCCCGGGAAACCGGGTCTCACCATGTCTGCAATGTTGGTCTGGCACGGCTTCCTCTTGCCGTGATCTTCGACCTTAGGCGATGAAAACAGTCTTGCAAATGTTTTCATTAACTCCCATGATTGATAAAATTATATCAGGAAAATCTGATGATTAAGCCCGATATCGTTTTCGTCGCAAAGCTTGCAGGCGTTTCACCTGCCACGGTGTCGCGGGTGATGAATCACCCCGACCTGGTGCATCCGGCGACCCGCAAGAAGGTCGAGCTGGCGGTCGAGAAATCCGGCTATATCCGCAACCGCGCCGCGCAGGCCATGCACGGCAGGCGCAGTGCCACCATCGGGCTGGTGGTGCCGACCGTCGCCAATACCATCTTCGCCGAGGTGGTGCAGGCCTTCAACGACACGGTCAGCGCGCAGGGCTTCACCCTGCTTCTCGCCTCGCATGGCTACGACCTGGACAGCGAATACCGGCTGGTCCGCAAGCTGCTGGAGCACCGCGTCGATGCGCTGGCGGTGGTCGGGCTGGACCACAGCCCCGGCACCTTCCGGCTGATCGCCGAGCAGCGCGTGCCGCTGCTGGCGATCTGGAACTATCTGGCGGATTCGCCGCTGCCCTGCATCGGCGTCGACAATCGCGAGGCGGGGCGGCTGGCGGCCGAGCATCTGGTGGCGCTGGGACATCGCCGCATCGGCATGGTCTTTCCCGCCACCTTCGACAACGACCGGGCGCGGGACCGCAAGACGGCGGCGACGGCGGTGTTCCGCGCCGCCGGCATCGAATTGCAGGACCGCTGGCAGGTCGAGGTGCCCTACAGCATCGCCCAGGCCAAGGCCGCCTGCCTGGAGCTGCTGGCCGGCGAGGACCGGCCGAGCGCCCTGCTTTGCGCCAATGACGTGATCGCGCAGGGGGCCATCTATGCCGCGGCACGGCTGGGGATCGCGATCCCCGCCAGCCTGTCGGTGATCGGCATCGGCGATTTCGCCGGCTCGGCGCAGATGGAGCCGGCGCTGACCACGGTGCGGATCCCGGCGCAGCAGATCGGCATTTCGGCCGGGCAGGCCATCGTCGAGGCGATCGGGCGCCCGGATGCCGATTTCATGATCCGCAGCCGCGCCGAGCTGGAGCTGATCATGCGCACCAGCACCGGCATCGCCGCCGAGATGATCCGGCCCTGACGCCCCTCACATCAACTCGGCCAGTTCCTCGGCCGCCGCGCGCAGGTCGGGCAGGTATTTCAGCCCCTCGTCCAGGGTCAGCCGCTGCACCGGGGCGTGGAAGGACACGGTGGCGATCATCTGCCCCGAGCGGTCCAGCACCGGCACGGCCATGGCGATCATGCCGGGCACGAATTCCCCGGTATCGGTCGAATAGCCCTGCTGCCGGATCTGGCGCAGCTCTTCGCGCAGCCGGTCCGGATCGGTCAGCGTCTGCGCCGTATAGGCCCGCAGCTCGGCGCGTTTCAGATAGCGTTCCAGCTTGCCGTCGTTGATCTGCGACAGGGCGAGCTTGCCCGCCGCCGTGGCGTGCAGCGGCACGCGCGAGCCGATGTGAAGCTGGATGCGCAGCGGCCAATGCGTCTCGACCCGGTCGATATAGAGCATCGCGTCGCCGTCGGGGATCGACAGGTTGCAGGTCTCGCCCAGGCGCTGGTTCAGCCGAATCAACACGTCGCGCTGCGGCAGGTTCTGGTGCCAGAAGCGGATCACGCCCTGCATCATCTGCCGCAGCTTCGGCCCCGGCTGATAGCTGCGCCCGTCGATGTCGCGGCTCAGGAAGCCCTCGGCTTCCAGATTGCCGACCAGCCGGTGGATGGTCGGCACCGGCAGGTTCAGCGAGGCGTTGATCTCGGTCGCGGTCAGGGGCCGGCCCTCGCTGGCAAGAACCTCGAGAATCTGCAGATTCCGGAAGCTCGGCGGCAGGGCGGACTTGTCCTGGATACTCGTCATGATCGGCTGTTTCCGTCGTTTACCCGACCCGACTCTACATGGTTGCCGGCGCCGCTCCAACCGCCGGCTGTGAAACATGGATATGTAAAAATGAGAGCATGACTACCAAAAATGCTTTGACATGACTCGGCAGGCTGGGGCAACGTGGGTCCGCCGGCAAAAGGAGGAGTTTGCCGGGGCACAGCTGAACAATCGAACAACGTCGCAGCATCAGGGAGGATGTCATGGCGGTCACAACCGCTGGCGCCAACGCGTTTGGCGACCGGGAGCACGATGTCAAGAAGGTGGTCTTCGCAAGCCTCGTGGGATCGACCATCGAGTGGTACGATTTCTTTCTTTACGGCGTCGTCGCCGGCATCGTCTTCAACAAGCTGTATTTTCCGGCCGACGACCCGACGATCTCGGTGCTGCTGGCCTATGCGACCTTCGCGGTGGGTTTCGTCGCCCGGCCGCTGGGCGGGCTGGTCTTCGGCCATTTCGGCGACCGCATCGGCCGCAAGACCATGCTGGTCATCACGCTGTTGCTGATGGGCGGCGCCACCGTGCTGATCGGTCTTTTGCCGACCTATGACCAGATCGGCATCCTGGCGCCGATCCTGCTTTTGCTGCTGCGGGTGGCGCAGGGCATCGGCATCGGCGGCGAATGGGGCGGGGCGGTGCTGATGGCCTATGAATTCGCGCCCGAGCACAAGCGCGGCTTCTACGCCTCGATCCCGCAGATCGGCCTGTCGCTGGGCCTGTTCATGGCCTCGGGCGTGATGGCGCTCTTGACCATGCTGCCAGACGAGGCCTTCATGGCCTGGGGCTGGCGCACCGCCTTCGTCGCCTCGATGGTGCTGGTGCTGCTGGGCACCTGGATCCGCAGCAATATCGGCGAAAGCCCCGAGTTTAAGAAGGCCAAGGCGGCATCGCGGGCCAAGGATCAGGGCCTGCCCTTCGTCGACATGATCAAGCGCTATCCGGGCAATGTCACGCTGGGCATGGGTGCGCGCTATATCGACGGCGTGTTCTTCAACGTCTTTGCGGTGTTCTCGATCCTCTACCTCACGAAATATGTGGGGATGGAGCGGTCCTTCGCGCTGTGGACGGTCTGCGGCGCGGCCATCGTGATGGTGGTCTGCATCCCGTTCTTCGGCCGGCTGTCGGACCGGGTCGGGCGGCCGCGGACCTATGTGATGGGCTCGGCCCTGCTGGCGCTGAGCGTGTTCCCGGCCTTTGCGCTGATGTCCTCGGGCGATCCGCTGCTGGTGGTGCTGGGCATCGTGCTGCCCTTCGGCATCGTCTACCCGATGTGCTACGGCCCCGAGGCGGCGCTGTTCTCGGACCTGTTCGATCCCAGCGTGCGCTATACCGGCGTGTCCTTCGTCTACCAGTTCTCGGGCATCTTCGCCTCGGGCATCACGCCGATGATCGCCACCTGGCTGATGGCGGCGAACGACAACGATCCCTTCTGGCTTTGCGCCTATGTGGTCTTTGCCGGGCTGGTCTCGATGCTCTGCGCCATTCTCATCGGCCGGCGCGAGCGCCGCTGAGCACATGCCGGGCGGCCCGCCCCGGGCCGCCCGCGACTTTCAGGAATTCGGGGGCGCAACCGCCCCGCAAGGGATGAAATCATGAGCCATGAATCAGAGTTGCCGGATTATGTGGTCGTGGGCGCGGGTTCGGCGGGCTGCGTCGTCGCCAACCGGCTGTCCGCCGATCCCGCGATCCGCGTCACCCTGCTGGAAGCCGGCAACCGCGACTCGAGCCCCTGGATCCATATCCCGGTCGGCTATTTCCGCACCATGCATAACCCGGACTTCGACTGGTGCTACGAGACCGAGCCCGATCCGGGCCTGAACGGCCGCTCGCTGCACTGGCCGCGCGGCAAGGTGCTGGGCGGGTCCTCGTCGCTGAACGGGCTGCTCTATGTCCGCGGCCAGCGCGAGGATTACGACCGCTGGGCGCAGATGGGCAACGAGGGCTGGTCCTGGCGCGAGGTCGGCCCGATCTTCGAGGAGCTGGAAACCTTCCAGCGCGGCGAGGGCGAGGGGCGCGGCACGCATGGCGCCTTGCAGGTCTCGGACCCGCGCCTGCGCCGGCGCATCTGCGAATTGTGGATCGCGGCCGCCAAGGCCAACGGCATCCCCTACAACCCCGATTACAACGGCCCGGTGCAGGACGGCGTCGGCCATTTCCAGCTGACCGTGGACAAGGGCCGGCGCTGCTCGGCGGCGGTCGCCTTCCTCAAGCCGATCCGCCACCGGCAGAACCTGCGGGTCGTCACCAACGCCCAGGTGCGCCGCGTGGTGATCGAGGACGGCCGCGCCACCGGGGTCGAGATCCGGCGCCCCGACGGCAGCCGCCAGGTGATCCGCGCCGCGCGCGAGGTGATCCTCTGCGCCGGCGCCATCGGCTCGCCGCAGATTCTGATGCTCTCGGGCGTGGGCGACGCCGAGCACCTGCGCGACCACGGCATCGCGGTCGCCCATGACGCGCCCGAGGTCGGCCGCAACCTGCAGGACCATCTGCAGGCCCGGCTGGTGTTCAAATGCCGCGAGGCGACGCTGAACGACGAGGTGCGCAGCCTGATGAACAAGGCGCGGATCGGGCTGGAATACGCGCTGTTCCGCAGCGGGCCGATGACCATGGCGGCCAGCCTGGTCTTCGGCTTCCTGCGCACCCGGCCGGGTCTCGCGACGCCCGACATCCAGTTCCACATCCAGCCCTGGTCCGCCGACAGCCCCGGCGAGGGGGTGCATCCCTTCTCGGCCTTCACGCAATCGGTCTGCCAGCTGCGCCCGGAAAGCCGCGGCACCATCACGCTGCGCTCGGCCGATCCGCTGGAGGCGCCGCTGATCGAACCGAACTACCTGGCCACCCAGACCGACCGCGACACGCTGGTCGCTGGCATCGAGATCGCCCGCAAGCTGGCGCGCACCGAGCCGCTGAAATCCGCCATTTCCGAGGAGTTCCGGCCGACCGCCGAGGTGCAGGGCTATGACGAGGTGCTGGCCTGGGCGCGGATGAACTCGACCACGATCTACCACCCGACCGGCACCTGCCGCATGGGCGCGGACGCGCGCGCCGTGGTGGACCCGCGCCTGCGGGTGCGCGGCATCCGCGGCCTGCGGGTGGCCGATTGCTCGATCATGCCCGAGATCGTCTCGGGCAACACCAATGCGCCCGCGATGATGATCGGCGCCAAGCTGGCGCGCATGGTCCTTGACGACCGTCGCGCCGAAACCGGCGCGGGACCCCGCGCCGGTATCGACAAAGCCGCCTGAAGGACGAGGAAACAGCCATGCGAATGACGACTGAGGAATCTTTTGTTAAGGTATTGCAGCTTCACGGGATCGAGCATGCTTTCGGGATCATCGGCTCTGCGATGATGCCTGTGTCGGATCTGTTTCCGAAGGCTGGGATCA